>ENA-ORCV01000359-ORCV01000359.1-marine-metagenome-genome-assembly--contig:-NODE-359-length-36929-cov-5.077011_pt1 | contig 36929 bp, 33 predicted proteins | sample MGYA00237779_ERZ508509 | MGnify/ENA primary metagenome ERZ508509 (study PRJEB26180, sample SAMN06268772) | marine metagenome | isolation source: Bioluminescent Bay, La Paraguera, Puerto Rico | place... | reverse complement strand
CCCGCCGGTAGTAACCGGCGGGGTGCACCAGGAGTTGTTTGGAGTTATTGCAGGATCAGGAAAATGCCGGCGGGGCGCGCCCAGGTGGAGTGAAATAGGTGGGCCGGATACGCAAGTGTCGCGGTGCGGCGGTGCCGAGGCTGGAGCGGAGACCCCGGGTTTCCGGGAAAGCGGGTTCACCGGCCACACTGCCGGTGGCTGCGGCGGCAAAGGCACAGGTACTGTCGGCAAAATGCTTGGCGGTGGCCGGGTCGTGATCGTGGCCGGCGCCGTGTGTACCCTGGTGGTCCTGGTGATGACCGTCGTGATGGCTACCGGGCTGGACTTCGTGTACCGGGGATGCCTGCAGGCTGTTCAGTAGCTGCGCCGCGCGACTGTCGCCGTGACACAGCTGGTAGGGGCCGCCGGTGGACAGGGGAGCGGGCATAAAACCGGCGGGCACCAGGCCGCGGACTGCCAGGAAGCAGACCAGCAGTGCCCAGAGGCAGTGATTCAGGCCATTCCGGTATCGCCGAAGGTGCATGGTTTCCCTGTGGTTGTCTGGCGCTTTTCCTGGTGGGGTTGCTCGTAAAATGAACAATATGTGTCCCCGTGGGAATGTGGCATCATGGTGGCGCCAAAATGATAAAAGTGATTATCGACCAAGGAATGTCCAGTGAACAATAAATACAATGTAAAAATCAGCGGTAACGCCTTTGGGGGGAAGAGCCGTGAGGAAGCGGTGGCCGCACTGGCCCGCTACGCGGGAATCGGCCAGGAGCGCGCGGAAGCCATGTTCGCCCGTGCCCCCGCTATCGTTAAGCGGGATGTTCCCCGCGACCTGGCCCTGAGCTACCAGAAAAAACTGCGGGACCTGGGGATCGATGCAATCGTCGCGCCGGCGACTGCCGAGGCTGCCACAGAGGCTGCGGCCAGCGGCAAGCCAGCGGCCACCAGCGAGCCGGTGGAGAGCGCAGCAATGGCAAGCGCGCAAAAGCAGGCGGCTTCCGGCGCCCGGGAAACCGCTACAGCGGGTGCCGCGGCGGATGCTGCCGCGCGTACACAATCCGCAGCGCCGCAGCAGGCCGCGCCCGCGGGTGCCGGGCAGCCCCCACTGGGCGGCGGATCCGGGGCGGACAAGCCGGCCGGCAAGCGCCACGTGGGTTTTGTGTTTACCGGTGAGGGCTACGAGTACTTCAAGATCTGGATCGTGAACATCCTGCTCACCATCGTTACCCTGGGTATCTATGCCCCCTGGGCGAAGGTACGCAACGCGCAGTACTTCTACGGCAACACCAGCCTGGATGGTGCCAGCTTTGCCTTTACCGCAGACCCGGTAAAAATGCTGATCGGTCGCCTGATCGCCGTGGGCCTGCTGATCGTGTTTATGCTGTTGCAGAATTTCTACCCGCTCGTCGCAGTGGCGCTGAGTCTGAGTTTTGTATTCATCTTCCCCTGGGTCATCAATCGCACCTTCGCGTTTTACGCGCGCAACAGTACTTACCGCAATATCCGTTTCCGCTTTGTTGGTAAATACGGCAATGCGCTGATCACCTATATCGGCTGGCCGCTGCTGGCTGGTTTGAGCCTGGGCCTGCTGATTCCGTTTTCCCTGTACAAGCAGAAGCAGTACGTGGTGGAAAACCACCGCTACGGTAACCAGAGCTTTTCCTTCCGCGCCAAGGTGGGGGATTTTTACGGGCTGTGTCTTATTGCCTTTGCCGTCACCGTACTGGGTGTAATTGCCGGTGGGCTGCTTGCTTATTTGACGCCAATCCCCAGTACTGTTGGCGTGCTCCTGGGATACGGGCTCGGCGTGCTCTATTTTGTCACCAACATCAATAATGTGGTGTTCAATAACCTGAGCCTGTCTTCCCACGACTTCAAGGCCAAGTACGAAATGAAAGGGTTCGGCTGGTTGATGGTGAGCAACCTCCTGTTCACTGTGCTGACCCTCGGGCTGTTCATCCCCTGGGCCAAGGTACGCCTCGCCCGCTATGCGGCAGAACATATCGCAGTGGATGTTGCCCAGGATCTGGACAAGTTCGCGGCGATCAGCCAGCCGGATGAATCCGCCTTCGGTGAAGAATTCGGTGATGTATTTGATATGGAAGTCGGGTTTTGAGCCAGGCTATTACCATTTCCGGTAAATGGGAGGACGGCGCCAGCAGCGCCGCGCTCCCGGCGCAGTTGCACCTGCTCGACGAGCGGGTGTACCTGATTGCGGGTGAAGTGGAACAGCTCAACCTGCCCCTGAGCGCGGTACACCTTTCACCCCGCATCGGGCGCACCCCGCGCTATGTCACCTTTGACGGCTTTGCCGGGCAGCTGGAAAGCAGCGATCACGAAAACCTGCAGCAACTCGACGGCCTGGTGGGCGGCAAGGTGTCCGGCCTGATCGACCGCCTGGAGCAGCACCTGCTGATGGTGGTGATGGCGACGGTGGTGGTTGCCGGGATTATTGCCGGCTATTTCTTCTGGGGATTGCCCGCCGGCAGCAAGGCACTGGCCTACCAGCTGCCGGACAATATCCTGGACCGTTCGTCGAGGGAGACCCTGTCATTACTCGAAGAGTATTCCCTGCACGAAACCGCCCTCAGCGAGGATCGCCAGCAGGTGATTCGTGAAGACATTCAGGCCGCGGTGCCGGAGTACCCCATCGACAAGCTGCGTTTTTACGGCGGTGGCGATATGGGCGCGAATGCTTTCGCGCTGCCGGATGGCACCATTATTTTTACCGATGAAATCGTCGAGTTGATGGCGAATTCCGACGAGGTTATCGCCGTCTTTGGTCACGAACTGGCGCACGTCAAAAATCGCCACTCCCTGCGCCAGGTCATCCAGGGTTCCGCCCTCAGCCTGACCTTTGCCATGATCAGTGGCGATGTATCCGCGCTGGGTGACCTGCTGATCACCGCGCCGGTAATATTTACCCAGTTGTCCTATTCGCGCGGGTTCGAGCTTGAATCCGATGCTTACGCGGTGGAACTGCTGCGGGAACAGGAGCGCCCCGCTGCAGCCCTCGGGGCTATCCTGACCAAGCTGCACCACAGCCATGAACTGAAGCTGTGTGACGGTAACCTCCACTGCGATGAGGGCGACGAGCCGGATTCGGAGACAGGTGTCGAAGAAGAAGATGCGCGCGGCTGGCAGGATTACCTGAGCACCCATCCGCACCTGCAGGAGCGTATTGCACTGACCAGGGAAACGGAAAACGGTTGAGGCCGCAGAGCGGCCGAGAATTTCTCACAAGCAATGCTGGATATCGCACTCAAGGATCAGATAAAGGGAGATGGATCATGGCGATGGCACTGGAAATGAACGAATCCGTCAATGTATTCGATGACCCGCTACTGGAATGCAGTGCCGACCCGCTCACGGGTTTTTTCCGCGACGGCTGCTGCAACACCAACGAACAGGATCTGGGATCTCACACCGTGTGTGTGGAGGTAACGGAAGATTTTCTGAAATTTTCCCGGGCACAGGGCAATGACCTGACCACGCCGGTGGAGGAGTTTGGTTTTCCCGGTCTGCATGCGGGAGATCGCTGGTGCCTGTGTGCGGCGCGCTGGCTGGAAGCGCAGCAGGCGGATATGGCACCGCGGGTCTACCTGCAGCGGACACACAAACGCGCGCTGGAAATCGTTCCCCTGGCGCTGCTGCGCCAGTATGCCGTGGACCTGAACTGAGACAGGTGTGGGGAGCGGAAAAAACAAAAAGGCCCTGTGGCAAGCCTTCCTGGCCTACCCAGAGCCAGCCTTGCGGCTGAACCAACTCACAGGATGATCGTCTGTTGGTGAGCGCAGCTTCCCTGCAATTCCCCGGCCCCTGTGAGATGGTCGGGGAAAGTGCTCAGGGGTTAGCTTGCGCTTACTTCACCGCGGCAGCAATAGCCATTTGGGGCCTATTTGCCGCCGAGCGTGACTGGATTCGTATTCAGGGTTTGCAACCCCAGCCCGTGCTTGTTCTTCAGATCAGTCCCTCGCCAATGCACCTGGAAACCAGCTGGCCGGTGGTTTTGCAGCCCGCCCTTTTGAGAATGTTCTTGCGGTGATTTTTTACCGTGTTCTCGGCAATGCCCAGCTCCGCGGCGATCTCTGCACTGGTGAGACCACTGGCCAGCAGCCGGACGACCTCCATCTCGCGGGGACTGAAAATGGACGGTTGGCTCACTACCGGTTCGCCGTCGTTCAGCACATCCACCTTGAGGTAGCTTTCGCCCCCGAGTAAATGCAGCAGGGACAGCTTGTAATTGTTTTCTGCGGTGAGGTGGGTGATATCCGTGTGAATACCAAGCGCTCTGGCTACCCCGTCATTTTCGTCGGTGGCGAGAATCACGCACTGGTGATTGAACAGCCGGTAACCCTGGTCGGCGGTTTTCAGGCGGAAGCAGTAGGAGATTTTATATTGCCTGACCTGCTGCATACCGATGCGGTGCAGCAAACGTATGGCTGTCTCTTCTGCCGCGGCGACAAACGCAAGGTCATCCGGATGTACGCAATTGATAATGTCCTGGATGGTGCTGTTGTCGGGATCCAGTCCCAGCAGTGATCTGACCGATGGGCTCAGGTACATCGGTTTGTGCACATTGTGGAAATCCAGCACGTAATAGTAGGACGGGCCACTGCTGAAGACAGAGGCAACTGCCTGGTCGATCTCTGCCTGGCTGAGTCCAGAGCCTTTTCCCGGCGCCACATCATTACTGGCGAAAAAGCTGGGAACTTTCTGCCAGGCGCGGTGGATCAAGTTTTTATCCGGATCAAGGTTGCGCGGCGACATCGTTTACTCGGGTTTCCAACTGACGGTATTTTCGTGCGGCCCGACCTGAGCAATTACAGGTCGCGGGAGCCTTTGGGTAAAGCTATATCAGCTCCTCTACCAGATTGCTGCCCAGTAACTGGTTCATATTCTGGCAGCCCGCCTTTTTCAGGATGCGCTTGCGGTGGTTTTTGATGGTGTATTCCGACAATGCCAGCTCGTTGGCGATCTGTGCACTGGTCAGGCCCGCGGCCACCAGGCGGATGATGCTGATTTCCCGCTGTGTAAACAGCTTTTGCGTCGGTGCGGCGCCGGCGTCCGGCATGTTTACTTCCAGGTTGAAATAGGAAGGTTCCCCTTCCATACCGATCATGGAAATACAGCGATTGTTTTCCGAGGTGAGGTGGGAAATATCCGTGTGGATATTGAGGGCCTTGCCGATCCTGCCCTGTGCATCGGTGGTGAGCACCACGGCCTGATGGTTGAAGAGCCGGTAGCTGCCATCCGCCATGCGGAAACGGAAGCAGTAGGACATCTTGTACTTTTTGATTTTGTCGATGCCGATCACATCGCGAAACATCTCCACCGCAGTTTCCTCGGCGGCGGCGACGAACGGCATATCATCGGGGTGTATCTGGTCGAGAATCTGCTGGAAGGTCGCGTCCTGTGCGCTGAACCCGTGGATGGGTTCCACCAGGTCACTGATATACAGCAGATTGAGATCCGCGAGGTCGAACACGTAGTAGTAATAGGGTCCGTTGCAGAATACGGAAGCCACCAGTTGATCGAGTCGATACTGGCTGAGTTCCGTCTGCTCCTCGGCAAACAGCTCGCTGCGTTCCTCCCAGACCTGTTTCAGTAACTCGGTCTTGGGCTTGCGCTCGTGTACTTTCCCCGGCATTGCCGCGGATCCCCCAAATAACAGTTATCAGCGCGCACCTGTGGAAATCAATAATGTGATGCGCGTCACGTTTTTATTGGGACTTTTTTACCAAATAGAGCGTGATTGGCGCAACAAATATTTGTGATTCCGCCAATTTAGATCAAAAAATGTCACAATTGAATAAAAAGACAGGATGAGGGCGCGCACACCCGCTCGGGTGGGCACCGGCAAAGGCCGGTACCCGGCGCGGGCTCAGGAAGGCAGGAAGTCGATGGAGTAGTTGAGGGTGGACTTCTCCACGTTGGCGGCACCGAAATTGATCAGGCGGATGCGCGCCAGCAGTTTGCGCTCGAGATCCGAATCCTCAAGTTCACTGCTGACCAGGGTCACCGCGGAAATGGCGCCGTTGGGCTCGATAACCAGCTTTACGGTCACCTTGCCCGCCAGGGTCGGGTCCCGGCGCAGTGCGCGGTTGTAGATCGCAAAGATTGCGCCCTTGTTGGCCTCCATGATCTGGCGGATGGATTCTTCACCACGGGAGCCCCGCTCGCGGCGGGCCTGCTTGCCGCTGGACTTGGCTGCCGCGGTCGCTTCCGCAACTTCCACCCGGGTGGTCTCACGACCGGAAAGTGCAGAACCCCCGGTGTCGCGGCTCAACTTGCCGGTATTGATGCCACCGCTGGCCACCTTCGACCTGTCGCTGATCATCGAGCGGTCGACCTTCTGCGCGCTGTCGACGCCGCTGGCCAGGTTCGCGCTTGCCACTTCCGACACATCGAGGCTGTCGCGCATGTCCATCAGGTCATCCTGCAACTGCATCAGACCGGAATTGGCCGCCTTTTCCCGCGCCTTGGCCACCTCCGCCTGGGGTGCCTTCTCGCTCAGGGGCCGAGGCTTGACGGTTTTGATGGGCTCCGGCTTCTCCACCGGCTTGGGTTTTTCCACCGGCCTGGGCTTTTCCTTTTTGACCTCCTGCGGCTTTTTCTTTTCCGCCGGCTTGGGTTTTTCCACCGGTTTGGGCAGCTCTTTTTTCTCCAGGATCACCCGCGCCAGCTGCGGCGGCAATTGCTCCGCCTGCTCGCGGGTCAGTTCCGCTGCCGGAATAAAGGTAAACAGCGCACCCACCACCGCAAAGGCGGCAAAACCCACCTTGAGAAACCTGGCGAAGCGCTGGTCCTCTTCTTCGGTAGAAGCCCAGGGTAGCGAGGAGTTGTAGTAGTGCCAGGGCATCATCACCCCGCCACCCACGTTGGTTACTCGATTCATGGCCACCCTCCCACTCAGTGACCGGCAGCCGGCGCTGCAGGATCCTGCGGCGCGGTCTGGCTGACTGCGAGATCGATATCCCGGTAATCCGCCGCGGCACAGGTATTCATGATCTGCTTCAGCAGTGCGTAGGGGACTTCCTCGTCACCGAGAATCGTGATTGGCCGGCCGCTGCTTTTCTGCACCTCCGTCAGCGGCTCCGCGCGGCTGGCGAGGTATTCGAGCTCGTCCCGCAGAGCCTTGATCTGTTCCTCATCCGCGGAGATATCACCCACCCGCGCGATCATCCGGTTGCCCACCAGCAGTTGATCCCCGTTGACCCGTACCACGGTAGTGGTTTCCGGCTTTTGGGTGGAAGTGGACTCCGGAAGTTTGATGGTCTTGTCAGACTGCAGCACTTCCACATCGGAAGAGTTCACCAGCAGGAAGAAAACCAGGATGGTGAAAATATCCATCAGCGAAACCAGATTCAGCTTGGTCTGCTTGTGTCTGCGCTGCTTGCGTCCTTTCAGCTTGCCGCCGATCGTCGCTTTCATATCAGTTGCCTGCTACCTGTTCTGCCTGGGCGGGCGCATCGCCGAGGGAAATCTGCGGAAACAGTTCCGCATCCACCACCGATGCCGCCACCACCGCACGAAACGAGCGCGCGGTATCCATGGCGGTGACCAGTGTGCGATAGGGCGTACCGGGCTCGGAGAGAATTACCAGGTCTTTCTTGTCGATATCCTTGTCCCGCAGGGTGCGCTTTATTTCCTGCAATACATCGGACACCAGTTTGAAATCCGGCTTGCCGTCCCGATTGGAAACACGCTTGACACGCACTCCCGCCGGATAATTGATGTCGATGTAGTCGGCGCGCAGCACCATTTCAAGCTGCTTGTTCTCGGACTGCTGCTGGGTGTACGGATCACTGAGCCCGGGCAGGTTCAGGTTGAGCACGGAAATATGGGAAAACACCATATTCAGCAGCAATACCGGTACCAGCACCGTCATCAGGCTCATAAACGAGGTGATGTCGAGGTCCGGGTCTGTTTCCAGCCTGCGTCGGATAGCCATGGCTCTCTCTTAATTCGGATTAATCTTCGATTTCCAGTTTCTGTCCGCTAGCGATCAGGCCGTCGCGCCCGCTTTAGCCGCCGGGCGCGCAGTGGCCTCGGCCTTCTGGCCGCGGGTCAAGGTGAGCAGGTTGAGAAACTTCACCCCGGCCATTTCCAGGCTGTCGATAATCTCGTTGGTCTTGTTCTGCAGCATGGAGTAAGCCAGCAGCAGCGGGATCGCAGAGATCAGGCCGAAGGCGGTGGTGTTCATCGCCACGGAAATACTGGAAGACAGCATCGAGGCTTTTTCCGACGGATCCGCATTCGCCACCGCGGTAAACGCGGCAATCAGGCCGATAATGGTACCGAGCAGGCCCAGCAGGGTGGCGATATTGGCCAGTGTCGCGAGATAGTTGGTGCGCTTTTCCAGTCGCGGCACGGCTTCGAGAATGCTCTCTTCGATGGCCATGGCAATGTTCTCGTCCTTGCGCGCGTGCTGTGCGGTGGCAATACCGGCAGCCACAAGCTTGCCCATGGGCGCCTGTTCACCCTGGGAGAACTTGAGGGCGGCGGTAAAGTTGCGCTGCTGCATCATCGGCAGAATCTGCCCGTAGGCGCGGCGGTTGGCCATCTTGGCGCGGGACAGGAACACCCAGCGCTCGATCACCAGCACGATGCCGATAACCAGTACCAGTGCAATGGGATACATAAACGGGCCGCCATTCTGGAAGAAACGCAGCAGTGTATTGAAAAACTCCATGGTCAAATCTCCGGGACGTAAAGATTTATTACTTGTAATAACTTGTTGATATCAGCTTCTTACGAAGCGCTAAATTTCAAAGTGAAGGCGCTGATGCCGGGTGAACATTTGCGAGACCTTCCGCGAGAGGGACCTCGCGGAAGAGCCCCCAGGGATGGGTTTACGGCGTGTCTCGCAAATGTTCACCCGGCAGCGGCGCCGCCACCGGGCCTGCTTCGAGGCCTCTCCCCGTGAGCTCTCGAAGCTGGATTGGTGGCGCTAATTAATTATCTTTTTCCGGTTGCAGCAGCTTTATCTCCCGCTGCAGCTCGGAATATTCCTGGTGTTCGAACGTATGACTGATTGCGTTGGGCAAGGTACTTTCAATTCGCTCCAGGCTGTTGGCCTGTTTCCACGGAATGATATACAGAACCTTGGGCTGCTCCTGGCTGCCGATAATGGTGGACTCCAGATTGATGACCTCGCCATCGTCCTCCTGTGCAAAGACAGCATTGGTGGCGACGGAAACCACTAAAAGCATCAGTAGCTTTTTCATTACCTACATCCTCCGTTCCAGGTCCACGATCCAGCCCGCCAGTACCCGGTCCTCTTCAGTCTGCAAAGCCTGTGCCGCGCGGTAGTGTTGCAACGCCTGTTCCGGCTCGTGCAGGTAGAGATCGAACAGAATTCCCAGGTTGCGATGGGCCGCGACAAAATCCGGCCAGCGTTGCAGTGCGTTTTCGTAAGCCCCCTGCGCTTCCTCGAAACGCCCCTGGTCCCGCAGCAGAACCCCCAGGGTATTCCAGGCAAAAACATTGTCCTCGTTGGCCGCCACTGCCTGCTGCAGGCTGGACTCCGCCTGTTCCGCTTTCTCCAGTTTCAGCTGTACCTTGGCCAGGTTCAGCCAGGCACCGGAAAGCTGCGGCCACTGCTCGACAACCTGCAATAGCTCTGCTTCCGCGGCCGCAAACTGCTGTTGCTGGAACAGGTTTCGAGCATTCGCCAGCGCCTTCTGTGCCGCCGCCGGCACACTGCCGGGCTGCACCAGATATGGATTCGGCACGGGAATATGCTGGCCGTTTTCATCCAGGTTACCGGTAGTCTCGGGTGCCGGCGGATTGCCCGCGCAGCCCGCGAACAGTAGTGATACCAGGGCAACGACCGTCGCGCCGGATTTCAATGATCGGATATCAGTAAGCCTCATCGCTCCACTCTACAGTCGATTCCGGTTTGCGGTAGCGGGCCGGCAACAGTTTTTCCAGCGAGGAAAAGCTGTTCTTCACCCACTCGTCGTAAATGCCGCTGGCGGTGCGCTGGACATTGGCCTCGTGCAGTTCGATGGCCTTTTCCTCAAACGGATAGGCCTGTTCCTCCAGCAGGATATCGTACTGCTCAAGCTCCAGCGGACTCAGACCCGGCGGGCGCTGGGAATCCATCAGATCGCGGCTCAACTGGCGATAGACCTCTGCGAGGCGGAAGTTGGCAACCGTGGTGAATTCGGCAATGCCCAGGTCCAGTACCTTGCGATAGTCCGCCACCGTGGTTTCCATTGCCTGCTTCTTGTTTTTCAGGCTCTGCTTCAACGGCAGGGTCAGGGAGAGTCCGGCGAAACGCGCATAACTCTGGTCCGCCAGCTCGCTCTGGGCAAACGCCGCCAGATAGCGGCCGCGGGGCTCGGAGACCTTGTTGCTGGCCAGGTCCCGCAGCCAGCGGTTGCGCTCGCCGCTATTGCCGGCTTCGCCATAAAGCGTCACCAACTGATGCCGGGCCTCCAGGTTCTCAAGTGCCGGTTGCTGCCACTGTCGCGCGTATTCCCGGTAGGTGTCGATGGCTCGGTCGCGTTTGCCCGCTTCGCGGAACTGTTCCGCGGCCAGGAACAGGGAATTGCGCCGCACCTCCGGATCCCCGTCCGTCTTCGCCAGTACCAGCAATTCCGATGCGGCCTCGGCCGGCAGGTCCATGGCCTGGTAAATCAGCACCGCCTTGGCCGCCAGCGACGGCGTCAGTGGATGCTGCGGGTAGAACTTGCGGAAATCCAGCAGTTCGGTGTGGGCGTGTTGCCAGCGCTGCAGACGCAGCAACTGGTTGATCGCGTCGTATTGCGCGGTCGCGGCAATTTCCGAGCGGCCGCTGGCGCGCACCCGCAGTAACAGCGCGATGGCCTCCTCCGTTGGCGCCACATAGTCGAGGCTGTCCGGCGTCACTTCCACCTGCTGCAGGATGGCCTCCGCCTGCTTGTAGATGGAGGACTGCAGGCGGTCGCGAATTTCCAGGTATTCCGGATCATTGCTCGCCATGCCGCCCAGCAGTTGCCCGTACGCCCGTTCCGCCGCGGCGAAATTATCCGTTTCAAAATGGCTGTGCCCCAGCAGCAACAGGATGGTGCGCTGCTGCTTGGCATCCGGTGGTGGTTGCCAGGCCGCGGCCTTCTCCGCCGCGGCAATGGTCTCCGCGTGGCGATACTGCTCGAACAGGTTGTTGGCCGCATCCAGCTGCACCGCGAGGGCGCGCGGGTCCCGGGGCCAGGACTCGGCAAACTTGAGGCTGGTTTCGATCTTGCGATCGAGCCACAGGGTGGCCAGTTCCGGGTTTTTCTCCCGCTGCTGCATCGCTGCGGCCATCAGGATGGCGGCGTAGCCGGCCTCAGAAACCTGGTGGAGATTGCCCCGGGCATCCGCGGGGTAGCCCCAGGCCGCCTTACTGTAGGCATCAAAGGCGCGGGCGTATTGCCCTGCCTCGTTCAGGCACTCCGCCATCAGGAAGGTGAGTTCGGGATTCTTCCCATCCTCGGGGAATGTCAGGGTAAATTCGCTGTAAAGCTCGGCGGCGGCGAGGAATGCCGCGCGGGATTCGCGCTGTGCCTGTGCCGCAGCCCGGGCCTTGCTCTGCGGGTTTTCCGCCTCTATTGCCAGGGCCTGGGCGCGGGCGTGGTCAAAGCGCGCCAGCTCTTCCAGCCAGGGCTTCAACTGGATCTTAAGCAGGCCCCGCTGCTTGCCGTCTGCGTTCTGCCAGTACTGGCTGTGCACGCCGTAGCGGGTGACGAATTCGCGCTTGGCCGGTATCACCTCGCTGGGGAAATTGCCCTGCTGCAGGATTTCCACCGCGCGCACGTGCATGTGCGGCGCCTCGACGCTCTGCGGGTAGCGCGCGACATAGGTCAGGAAGGTCTCTGCACCGTCGCGATAGCGCTCGCTCTCCGCGTACCAGTCACCCAGTGCGTGGTACAGCAGGTGGTGATAGGAGCGCGGGCCTGTTTGCGGGCTGAAGGATTCGATTACCTCGGCACCGCCGAGATAGTTGAATCCCAGTGCCAGCACGCGCAGGGTGTCGTTGGCGAGTCGCCGCTCGCCTTTCTGCAGTTGACCCAGCAGGCGCGGTTGCGCTTCGCTTTCCGCCAGCAGGTCATCCAGCAGGATCAGGAAGGATTCGCTGGCGCTTTTGTAGCGGGCGTCCTTGAACTGGCTCCAGCCGAGCATATAGCGCGCGTTGCGGGCGAAGGGGGTGTCGCCCTGGGCGAGGACCGCGGCAAAGTCCCGCTCCGCCGCCCGGTATTTTTTCTGGCTGAAGGACACTTCGCCGCGCCGGAACAGCGCTTCCGCGATAAACGGTGAGTCCGGTGCGCTGTCGACTATGTTTTCCAGCGCAGCGAGGGAGCCGGAAGTATTACCGTCGAGGGCGCGGGCGCGGGCCAGGCGGTAGAACAGGTAGTCGTCGCCCGGTGCGCTTTGCAGCAGGGCTTCGTAGCGTCGCACCGCTTCGCCATAGGCTACCGCCACTTCCGGGTGGTCCGCCTGCTGCTGTTCCAGGCGCTCCATTTCCAGGTCCGCCAGGCGCAGTTGTATCTGCCGGCGGGTTTCGGGATCGCGGTTGGCCGCCAGCGCATTTTCGTAGCTGCCGATCAGTGCCGGCAGGTCGATGGCCGGCAACTGGATATCCGGTTCCGGCGGCAGCGCGGCACTCGGCAGGTCGGCGAGGGTGGTGCCGGGATCGAAGGTGCTGGCGCAACCACCGGCAATGGCGGCACTGCAGGAAAGCGCGAGTGCGATCAGGTTTTTACGCCGGAACGGGATGAGCGGGAAGCGACTGTCAGACATCGGGGTCGCCCTCTGCTGCGGGGTCTGTGCGCCGGGCTTGCGGGGTAGCTGGGGTCACCGGGGTAGCGGGTGCCACCGGCGCCTGCATGCCGGCATCCTGGATGCGGGCAATGGCCAGGCGGGTGTGGGCCATATACTGTTCGACCCGGTTGCGGGCGTCCGCCAGGGCCGTTTGCATATCACTGCGGATCTGCGCCTCGAGAGTGGCACTGGCGCGTTCGATGGCGTCCACTTGCTGTGCCACGCGGGAGCCGCTGTCCGCGACTCTGTCGGCCAGCAGGTTCAGCTGTGGCGCGGTGGCGGCAATGCGCTCGACGCTGCGCCGGGTCTCGCTGGCCTGTGCAATCTGTTGTTCCAGCGCGGCAATGGCCTTGTGTTTCTGCCACAGCCGCTCGTGGTATTTTTCCGAACCTTGCCAGATCAGCAGGCCGCGCGCCCGCGCCAGTGTTTGCTGCTGGTAGTCCCTGGTCTTGCCGGCGCGCTTCAGTGTTTCGTAGCGGCGCTCGGCGTCGCGCACCATCTGCAGTAACTCGGCGGATTCACCATCGAGCATTGCCAGGCCATCGCGGCCTGCTTCAATCTGTGCCAGTGACGCCTGCAGCCTGCGCAGTTGCTCCCCGGCAATTTCCACCTGCTGGTCGTACTGCGCATTCCGGTAGCGCTGCACGATGCCACTGCGGCGCTGCTCGCGCTCGCCAATCAGGTTGTCGAATTCCGGCAGGCGCGCCTGCCAGCGGGTGAGTACCCCCGCTAGTTGCTGCAGGTCGCGCAGCTCTGCGAGCTGCAATTGCAGGCGGTCGCTCTGCATCATCTGCAGCAGGTAGCGGCGGTTGATGCGAATCAGCGCCGGGATGCGGGCATCCTCCAGCCAACCGTTGCGCTGCAGGTTGGCGGAATCCTCCATGCCGATTTCCGCAAACTGCAGCTGGGATGCGGCACCGTACAGGTTTTTCAGGTCTGCAAGCGCCTGCGCGTACTGCTGCTCCGCGTGCTGATAGGCCTGCAGAGCCAGTTTTGGTCGCGCCAGCTGTTCATAGCTGTAGGGCAGTGCCAGCAGGGCTTCCTGCACCTGGGGCGACAGCGGGTTTTTCTCGATCAGGTAACCCAGGGCGTCCACCGCCTGCTGGTGGGCACCGCTGTTGACCGCGGCCCAGCCCAGCCCCAGCAAGGCATCGTCGGACCAGGGGGTATTGAGGCGCACCCTGCGGAACTCGTCTGCTGCACCGGAATAATTGCCGTTCAGTGCCAGCGCATAACCGGCGCCGATGCGCGCCTTGTCGCGCAGAATGCGCAGTTCCTCACTCGCATGCGGGTCCCGTTCCACCAGCGCCGCGGCCCTGCGGTATTCCGCCGCCGCCTCCGGCAACTGATTCTGACGCGCCAGCGCAGCGGCGAGGTTGATATGCCCGAGTGTGCGCTTGGCCGGCGGCAGGTCCGCCATGCTCAGCAATTGATGCGCCTGCTGCAGGTCGCCGCCGCGGATCGCCAGGTTGAGGGTCAGGCTGGACTGGTGCAGGGCCCCGGATTTTTCCAGCTGGAGCGCGGCGGTATCCCAGTTCTCGTGGCGGTAGTTCAGTTCCGCCAGCTTCAGCCAGGCAATTTCCCGGTAGCGGCTGAGGCGCTGTTGATCGTCACCGCTGGTGGTTTTTGCCAGTTGCTGTTCGAACAGGCCGGCGGCCTGCCGCTCGAGGCCAAAGGCGAGGCTGATGCCGCCGCGAATCAGGTCCGCATTGTCCGCGTGGTGGCTGATGCCGCCGCGCTGTTCGGCCACCATCAGGGTGCTCAGGGCATCGAAGGTATCGCCCTGAAAATAGTAGTACAGGGCTGCGCCGTAACGCATATCCTGGGCCTGCTGGAATTTCTGACCGGGGCCGGGCGTTTCTGTTGGCGCAGATTCTGTGACTGCAGCCTGTTGCGCGCACAGGGGCGCGGCCATGGCGAGCAGGGCAACAGCCAGTGACAGCGGGGATTTTTTCAGGTGGTGGCGCAACTGCATGATGGTGGCGGGCTCAGGGTGCGGGCCATTCGACCACCACAAACTCCGGCTGCTGCTTGCCTGCGGAGTCCGAGATACGCAGTTCAACCACTGCGGGTTCGTCGGTTTTATTCAGTTCCAGGGTGGCGGCGCGGGTGAACTCGCGTTTTTCCGGACCGAAGCCGGTAAAGAAGGCGGTGATGGTGTGTTCGCCGGACTTCAGGTTGCCGCGGAACAGTGGCTGGATACCGCCGCGTATCAGCGCGCTCTTCTGGTGTTCGGTATACAGGTGGCTTTCCACCAGCTTGTTGTCGATATGCAGTTTCACCGTGTCCAGGTCGAAAAAATGACCCACATCCATCGACAGGTAGACGGCGACCTGGCTCTGGGCGGGAAACAGCAGGTCTTCCTCCAGTACCAGCAGGTCCCGGTTCAGTTTCAGTACTTCGCGCTTCAGGTCTTCCAGGTCGCCAGCGGGGAAATCACGGGTTTGGGCAAAAACAGGGCCGGCTGCGAATGCGGTCAGCAGGGCCAGGTGGGAGCAAAGGCGACGCAGGGAATACATGGTAAAGCCTGAAATGTGATTAATCTGATTAACTTTTGACTGCTTCGATTATGTCAGGGTGCCGCAATTTGGGTGTGATCCAGTTGGCATCCGTACCGACTACTGTTGTAAACCGCTGCTGAAAAACATCCGGTGATTGGCATCGATGACGATGGCTTCAAACCCGGCCAGCCTTTCGATCAGTGCCAGTCCCTTGCGCTTGCCGAGCACGAACACGCTGGTGGAGAGCGGGTCGGTGTCAAAGCCTTCAGGACCGATAATGCTGACGCTGATCAGTTTGTCGCTGTCGCTGGCATCGCCGCTGCTGTCGGTTTCCGCGGGGCGCCCGGTGGCCGGGTTGAAGATATGGTGCACCCGGTGCTGGTCGTCATTGATAAAAAAGCGCTCGTAATCGCCGGAGGTGGAAATTGCGGTGTTTTCCAGCGGGATTGCCGCGGCATTCCTGCTCTTGTCACGCGGGTGGCGAATACCGACCAGCCAGGGTTTGCCGCGCTTGTCACCCAGCAGCCGCGCGTCACCGCCGGCGCTCACACTGGCATTGTGTACGCCGTAACGTTTCAGGATGGCGACAGCCCGGTCCACCGCATACCCCTTGGCGATACCGCCCAGGTCAATTTTGGTGCGGGGGTCGCTGAACGCGAGTGTGCGCGCTTTCTTGTTCAGGTTGATGTGGCGGTAGTTCACCGCGGGCAACAGTGCGTCGGTGGTTTTGCGATCCGCCTGCTGGCCCTTGCGAAAATCGTACAGGCTGCCCACAGTCGCGAACGTAATATCGAAGGCGCCCCCGGTTTTTTTGCTGTACCACAGGGATTTATCGATGATTTCCGCCAGCTCTGCGGAAATCTGCAGGCCGCTGCCCTCCCCGGCAATGCGGTTCACCCTGGAAAGTTCGCTGCGTTCTTTGTACGGCGATAGCTGGTTGTCGATACGGCGGAACTCGTCCATTACTGCGCGGTTTATCTCGTCCGCCCGGCTGTCGTCGTCGACCCAGAACTGCAGGTGTACCTCGGTCCCCATGATCGCCTGTTTGTCGTAGTGCCAGTCTGCAACGGCCTGACCTGCAAATAACAGGCCGGCGAGCAGGGAGAAAAATCTTGTGGGGTACATCGCTTTGGTTCTGTGTCGGTTTACGGGTTATCTGATGGGGGAGAAGGCGGTGAGGCTGTCCATCAGGCTGGCATTGCCGAGACCGTGATTGGGAAACAGGCTGGCAAAGCTGCCCTGCTCACCGTGCAGCGCCATATAGTTCAGCACTACCGTCTGCACCAGCTGGTTCACGTTGTTGGCCGCGGGGCTGCCTGCGGTTTCCACATCGCCGGAAGGGCGCATGTAGCCCAGCTGCTGGTGGCGCGCCTGCTCGTCGGCGCTGCCCCCCAGCAGTTGCGGGCGGCCGGCCGGGTTGTACACCAGGAAGAAAGAGGCCGCGGTTTGCTGGTTGTCCCCGGTCCACACGCCCTTGCCGCGGCCCTCGATGGAGTCGTCTACCATGCCATTGCTGAACACCGAGCCGTCGCTGAATACATAGATCATCAGCGGCTGGCCCACGCGTGCGGCGTACTCCAGGCAGGCGCCAATACAGCGGCCCGCGCGCAGGTCGCGCATTTCGCCGGTGGCGCGGTCGCCGGTGTGGTAGTCATATCCGCCCATGGTGACGGTGCCGGCACCGGCGTAGCCGTTGATCACCAGCTTCATGGTGGAGGCGGTTTTCTGGAATTCGCGATCACCGAAAAATTCACTGGAGGTGAAGATGCCACCGGGGCCGACGATGTCCGGGTCCAGCGCCGGATCCAGTGCACTGGGGTCGCCGAAGCGGTCGGCGAGGTCGGCGCTCTTCATGTAACCGCACTTCACCAGGTCCTTAATCACCGCGTCGTTGCTGACCCGGGTATTGACCTTACCGAGCTTGGCATTGGAAATCCGGTACATGGATTCCATGACCGCGACGGTGTCGTCCTGGCTCAGCAGGCCCACCAGGTCGCCCACGTCCACCAGGCCGGTAACGTCGCTGGGGCGATCGATTTTTGTCGGCCGCACTTCCGGGTTGATCAGGTCCATGGGGGCCATGGAGTTGCCGCCGGATTCGCTGGTCTGCGAGCCGATAAGCGCGAGCAGCGAACCATTGGCGCCGGCGCGATTGATGCCATACATCGGATTGTGCGGGTTGTTGCCGGTGTCGTTTTCGGAGCGTGCGGGAATCACCGCGCCGTTGGTGGCACCGGCGGTACCTGCGGCAACTTTTTCCAGAATGCCGCGCAGCATGCCGCTGTCGCTGTGGAACGCGAGGCCGAGGTCGCTGTTGATAAAGCTGTTGCCGGCGGTGTCCGTGACCGAGGGTACCATGTCGCCGGGCAGGCCCTGTTTGCTGTAGCCGGCGGTACTGAGAAAGTCGAGCTGGCCACCCTGCTTGCCCACCAGCACATTGGAGCCGGCAATGTTGGCGCCGCCGGCGAGGTCAAAACAGATAAACGGGATCTTGCCGGCACCGTTGGCGCTGACGCCGCAGGTTGCGCGCATCGCTTCCAGGTCGGAAGACAGCGCGGCATGGGCCATGCGCGGGTTGGCGAACAGGCTGAATACCGAGCCGCCCAGCACCGTGGCCATACCGGCGCGAAAACCCTGCCCGAGAAAATCCCTGCGGCTCACCGGGCGGTGGTGGTCCGGGTGACGCAGCGGCTGGTCCAGTTCGAAATGTTTTTTCTTACGCATAATTTTTCCGGAGCGTCACTAAAATCAGTGAATCAAAATCATCGCACTGCCCATCGCCGCCGCGCAGGTCGCCTTGACGGTGGTGGGGGTGCGGTCCGCGCTGCAGCCAGAGCTGCAGGCGGTCATGGTGTCGATCAGTCCGTTCAGTTCCGCGCGCACTGCACTTTCATCCGGCGCACTCGCCAGCTGTGCGGTGTGCCCGCCAACCGCCGCGGGCCAGGTGATCGGGCGTCCCAGCAGGTTTTCCAGTAGCGGGTCGATGATCTGCGCGCGTTTGGCATCGCTGTCGAAGGCACTGGCTGCGTTCGCGGAAAAATCGAATCCCGGGAAGTAAGCAGCGCGCGCACTGGCATCGTCTACCAGGGTGCTGCAGTACTTCACCGCCAGCTGGGTAATGCCCATCTGCTGTGCGGCGAGGAAGCCGCGCACATCGGCCTCCACCGGCAGTTGCTGTTTCACCTTTTCCCAGGTTTCCATCACTGCCGGGTTGGTACTGGAAATTCCGGTTGCGGCGGAAAGCGCGGCGTGGATCTGTTCGAAGCGGCGGATACCGATACGCGGTTGCGGGGTCAGGTCCGCGGGTGCCGCCGGCGCCGCCGGGGTGGCTTCCACACGCGCAAATTCTTCGCTGCCGAGGCGCTCGAAAGTGAGGAAGAACTCGTCCCCGGTGGGGCCTTTTTCCAGGGAAATGATGGTGCCAAGTGGTGACAGCTGCTGGCCGCTTTCGGGATCATACTCGCTGGCGGTCACCGTGGTGTTGAGGTTGGCCCAGGCCTGGCCTACGGTTGCCTCGCGGCCGTTGATGCCGATGCGCATGCCCTGAATGGCGATGCCGTCGGGGGTGACGCCGTCTTCCAGGGTGATGAACTTGGGTTCGCTGAACAGGTAACCGTGGTTGTCGTACTGCTGTACCTCGAACATCACGTAACCCTGGGGCACGCCGGTCTGCTCTTCCACCTTGAACAGCAGCAGGAATTTCTCACCCACACCGGCCTCGTAATTGGTGAGGATATCCTCCTCGGAAAGCGCGCGGGAGTGGATCGCCAGCAGGCGCACGGAACCCTGCCACTGGTGATCGCCGGACAATTCACTGCCGAGCACCAGTGCGAAGGTGTCATCCCAGGTAGATAGCAGGCCGGGGTCCGACGGGTCGGCGTCACCGGTAAATTCGCCGTTGACGTACAGGCGGCGGCCATTGATCGGATCAAAAGTCGCGACCACATGCTGCAGGGTGGCCTGCGCGCGCTCCGCCATATCCTCGGTAATCAGTGCCGGCATGCCATCGGCGTCGGTACCGTTTCCAGAGGCCGCGTCGTTGCGGTTCTGGAAGGTGTAGTTGTACATCGCCTGGCCGAGGGTGAAGTTGCGGATATCGTTGCCACCGGAATAGCTCGCGATGCGCGCCGGGCCATCCTGCACCACATTGGCCGGTGCCACCCAGGCTTCGATGGTGTACTCACCGGTGCCACTCAGGACGTCGAACAGTTTCTTGCTGGTGGCGGTGGCGCCCTGGGCGCGCCCGCCGTTCAACTGGATACCCCAGGACCCCAGCCACTCGACGTCGCCGGACAGGGTCAGGTCGATGGCGGGGTTCACCCCGGAGGTATCGAACGCGGTGGTGCCGGAGCCGGTCTTGAATTCATACAGCGCAATCGCGTTGTTCTCGATGCGGCCGCCGCCGCTGGCGACCACGCCATCGGTGAGGAACAGCGCCTTGCTGATTACCCAGCTGGGATCCACTTCCGTCACCGAAATACCATCGGCAAAACTCTTAATCGCCGCCGCCATGGTATCGGCGTTGCTGGCGCAGTCGCTCCAACAGTTGTGGAACTCGTCACCGAGGCGCACCACAAAACGGGATTTTTCCGGGTTGCCCAGATCCAGCCGAGCCTTGGCGGCTTCGTAGGCTTTGTCGATATCGCTGCTGGCAAAATACGGTTGCTGTGCGGTTGCCGCATCTTCGCTGTGACAGCTGGAGCAATACTCGTCCAACAGCGGATAAACCGTGGTGGCAAAACTGCCACTGCTTGCGGGGAAGTTTTTACTGGCGCCGACGGTGCGTTCGGGCGGTGGCGTGAGGTTGATGGTGCTCACCACGCTGCCGGCGGCCTGGGCCCACTCTTCGATGTAATTGGTGATGATTTCCGCACAGGCGTCGGCGCTGGAGAGCCAGCAGTTGTGGCCGCTGGCTACTTTGGTGACAAAGCGGGATTCTGCCGGGTCGCTGAGGTTGACCAGTTCGCGGCCTTCGCCGTGGGCGAGGTTGATGTCGTCACCGCGCACAAAGCGCGGACTCTGGTTGCCTTCGATATGGCAGCTACCACAGCGATTTTCCGCGGCGAGGTTGTCCCAGATATAGCGCTTGTAATTCTGTACGTCTTCGCTTTCCGGGGCGGGGCCGGAGTAACTGGTATCGCCGGAATCGGGATTGGTATTCGGCAGGGATTCGGTCGACTGGCCACTGCCGCCACTGCAGGCGACCAGTATTGCAGAGCCAACTACAGTGCCCAAAAGTACTGCCTTACGAAGCTCAAACTTTAATGCGAAGGTACTGATGCCGGTAACGGTGTGCAGGACTTTCGAAAACAGGGATGTTTTCGAAAAGCCCCCATGGATGGGTTCACGGCGTGTCCTGCACACCGTTACCGGCAGCGGTGCCGCCTCCGGACTTTCCACGGAGCTCCGTGGGAACAGAGTGGCGGGCCTGCTACCAGTGACAGCTCCCGAGACACGCCGTGAACCCATCCCTGGGGGCTCTTCCGCGAGGTCCCTCTCGCGGAAGGTCTCGGGAGCTGTCACTGGTATCAGGCCCTTAGCTTCGAGTGCAGGGATTTTTTTGAACGTTGCATGTGCGGATTTGTATTTCATCGCTTTATTCCCCCGCACAGTAAACTGCAGCATCCGCATAAACCTGCTTCAGCTTGTAGCCATTACTGGTGAAACTGTCGGTGATACTTTCCACCTGGTTGCGGTCACTGCTGTCTTCCGGGGAGCGCAGGCACACCTGCTCGAATACCTTGGTGACCTGGCACTGGGCAAAGGCGCGGCTGTTGGCCAGTTCGCGGCCCAGGGACTTGGCGCCGTTGCCGCTGCCGGGCAAATCGTCGCTCCAGCCCAGATACATATTCGGTCCCTCGCGCCAGTAGTTGTCCCACTTGTCATCCGGAGTTACATAACCGTAGGGGAAGGTGGTGCTGTTGATATGGTATTTGGCTTCCACGCGGGTACCGGTGGCCGGGTCGGTCTCGCCGGTACCGTTGTAATTCAGCTGGCCGTTCTCGCCATTGGGGTCATTGTCGGCGTCGTACTCAAAATCGTAATAGGCAAAGGCCTGGGCCATGGGATCCATGCCGCTGTGGCAGCCGATGCAGTTGTTCTGGAACACCCGGCTGTCGCCACCGGGACTGCGGCTTACGTCCTGGCGAATGCGATCCGGAGTGCGGGAGGTGTCGTGCACCTGCTCCATATCCCGGCACAGGTGATTCTTCAGGGTAAAGCGGAACATGGCGCGGTTGGTGCCGGCAATAAAGAAAGACCTGGCGGCGCCGCGGGTGGTGATGATGCCGGCGGTGGCCTCGGCGGGCAGGCTGGTTACCGATGACTGGGGCTGGCGTTCCAGCACGTCCTGCAGCGGGTAGCCTTTATTTTCAAGTTCGAGGTAATGGTTGTTGTTGCCGTTGCTGTAGGCCGGCAGCCCCAGGCCGCTGGCGCCGGTATAAATGATGTCGCCGGAGAGTAGCTCGCGGAAGTCCACCTCGTCGCGCACCATGCCGACAAAGGTCGCGGTGTAATCATTCAGCGGTACAAAGTTGTCGCCGTCGCGGTTGGTCCAGGGGCTGGCGAGGTTTTTCAGGGTGACGTTGTAGAAGGCATCGTTGTCCATCGCCCGGTATGCCGCGGCGGAGGCGTTGCCATTGGCGATGTCCTCGGCCATGGCGGTGAGTACCGGCACCGTGGGTTTCACCCCGGTCAGGCGGCTGTGGATGCGGGCGGCCTGCTCTTCTGGCCCGGCAAATGCGGGATTGGCGAAACTGGTGCCAAGGCAGGCGGACGCCGCGAGCAGCAGGCGCGCAGCAGTCGATGTTTTTTTCATGAGCGTGGTCGCGTTATTACTGTGCGTAGTGACTGGCTATCGATACTAAAGAACGCTCGAAGATTAACCAGCGGCAAAAATTTAATTCGTGTGCTGGTTGGCAAAATCCGTGTGCGCGGCTTGAGCTTGTGGGGGGCAGTGGCGAGAATCGAGCGTTGACGATCTGCCACCAATCTGGGACGCAAGTCCAGATTTCGCGCCTGCAGCACGGTGAGCAGTTACTACGGAAGAGGAAATTCCCTTGAGCAGAATTTGTACGCCGGCGCGGCTGTCCGGCGGACTTGTGGCGTTGCTGTTATTGGCCGGGTGTTCCGGCGGCGGTGGTGGCAATTCCAGTCTCGGTGGCGGCGACCAGGCGGAAGATCCGGTGGTGGTCGACTACCCCGTGGCCTATGTGCGTCGCAGCCTGAACTTCGACGAAGATGGCACGCCTATGGCGGACAGCCTGTACTCCCCCTCGGCGTTCAATCCCGGTGCCATGCTGGTGCTCAGGGACCGCGCCACTGCCAGTGCTCCCGAACAGATACTGACCGAGGGGCTGTTTGTCAGTGATGAAGATGCCGGTATCGTTTTTGAAGGCGGCTATGACGTCAAGGACCTGACCGTGTCCGCCGACGGCAAGCTGATGGCCTTTGCCATGCGCGCCCCGGATATCGAGGGCCTGGATGACGACGAGCAGCCCAGCTGGAATATCTGGCTGTACGATTTTGATACCGCGGAACTGAAGCGCGCAATCCAGTCCGACCTGATCGCCGAAGAGGGCGACGATATTGCCCCGGCCTTTCTCCCCGACGGCCGCATCGTGTTCAGCTCCACCCGCCAGCGCCGTTCCCGCGCGCTGTTGCTGGACGACGGCAAGCCGCAGTTTTCTGCCCTCGCCGAAGACCTGCAGGAGCCGGCGTTCGTGCTGCACGTGATGGAAGCAGATGGCAGTGATATCCGCCAGATTTCCTACAACCAGAGTCACGACCTCTCGCCCACGGTGCTGTTTAACGGCCGCATCCTGTTCAACCGCTGGGACAATATGGGCGGGGTGGATCGCCTCAGCCTGTATACCGTAAAGCCCGATGGTACCGACCTGCAGTTCCACTACGGCTATCACAGCCAGCAGACCGGCAGCAGTGCCAGCGGTGAGCCGGTCGCCGCGGCCTTCGCCAAACCGCAGCAGATGCCGGACGGTCGTATCCTGGTCACCCTGCGCTCGCCGGAGGGCATCACCTATGGCGGCGACATGCTGCTGATCGATGCCGAGAATTTCACCGAAGCCTACAGCGAGCCGGAACAGCAGGGGGTACTGCAGGGGCAGGAATCCCTGTCGGTAGAAGAGGTAATCACCGACGGCGGGCTTTCTCCGCACGGCCTGTTCGCCAATGCCTGGGCGTTTCACGACGGCACCAGCCGCCTGCTGGTGAGCTGGAGCGAGTGCCGGGTGATCGACCCGCAAGAGGCGCTGCCGCGCCCCTGTACCGAAGACTGGCTGGCGACCCCGGACATCGTGCCGGCGGACCCGCTCTACGGTCTGTGGATTTACGATTACGCAGAGGGCACCCAGCGCCCCATCGTGCAGCCGGTGGAAGGCGAGATGATCAGCGAAGGAGTTACCGTTGACCCGCGCCCGGTGCCGGAATTTATCCCCGAGCCCATTCCCGGAGTGGATAGCGACCGCGAGCTGGTGCAGGCCGGCATGGCGGTGCTGGATATCCGCAGCGTGTACGACTTTGACGGCGAGCAGGCCGTGGATATTGCCGCGGTGGCGGATCCGATGCAGACCACCGCCGCCGAGCGCCCGGCGCGCTTCCTGCGGGTGGTAAAAGGTGTGGGCATCCCCGACCGCGACACCCTGGATTTCGACCGTGCCGCCTTCGGTCGCAACCGCGGCCAGCTGATGCGCGAGATCATCGGCTACACCCCGATCCAGCCGGACGGCTCGGTGCGGGTGAAGGTGCCGGCGGACATGCCGCTGGCGATTTCCGTGGTGGATGGCAACGGCCGACGTATCGTCGGCCGTCACAACAACTGGCTGCAGTTCCGCGCCGGCGAGGTGCGCCAGTGCCAGGGTTGCCACAGTCGTGACAGCGAAGTGCCCCACGGTCGCACCGAGAAAGAGCCGGAGGCCGCCTGGGCCGGCGCCCCCACCAGCGGTGCGCCGTTTGCCAATACCGAGCCGGCGCTGAATGCGGAAATGGGCGAGACCATGGCGCAACTGCTGGCGCGGATAGCCGGCGACGCGGAGCTGGAGGGGGACATTGCCTTCAGCGACCTGTGGACCGATCCGGCGCTGCGCGCCAAGGATCCCAGCAGTGAAACCCTGCTGAGCGAACTGGTAACGCCACAGCCCCTGAGTGTCGCCTGCCAGAGCGCCTGGGATATCAGTTGCCGCACGATTATCCACTACCCGGAGCATATCCAGCCGATCTGGGACCTGCCGCGGGAAATTACCGACAGCACCGGCGCGGTGCTGGAAGACCGCACCTGTTCCAGCTGCCACAGCAGCCGCGATGCCGTCGGCATGGCGCAGGTGCCGCCGGGGCAACTGGATCTGGCTGCCAACCAGTCGCCGGTCAATGCCAATTTCAGCACTTCCTATGTGGAACTGATTTTCGACAACCCCACCCAGGAACTCGCCGACGGTGCGGTGCAGAACGTGCTGGTGCAGGACACCGACGATCAGGGTAACCCCCTGTTCGAGACCGACGAGAACGGCGAGCTGATTCTGGACGCCGATGGCAACCCGATTCCTGTTATGGTTACCGTCGATATCGAGCGGATCATGAACACCGCCGGCGCCAATGCCAGCCGCTTCTTCCAGGTGTTCGCACCCGGTGGCGTGCACGCCGGTGAACTGTCCGCAGCGGAATTGCGTTTGATCTCCGAATGGCTGGACATCGGTGCGCAGTATTACAACAACCCTTTTGATGCACCGGTCAACTGACAGATGAACAGGCAGCCCGGAAACAGGACTTACCGATTGGCCGCGTTGCTGGCGGCGTTGTTGCTCGCCGGTCATGCAGCGGCACAACAGGACGAAGTGCCGGTGACGGAAAGTTTTTCCGCTCGGCAGTTCGATAGCCAGCCGCCGGCAGACCTGCCGTTCGACAGCGAACAGGTGGTGGTCGGTTCCGAATTCCTCAATCTCTACACCGGCCCCGGGCGCGGCTATGTGATCGATCACGTGGTCGCCTACGGCGAGCCCCTGTGGCTGCTCAAACGCCGCACCGATTGGGTCAAGGTCATGACCCGCAAGGGCAAGACCGGTTGGGCGAAGATCTCCGAGCTGGACGAGATATTTGCCACAGACGGTGTACGGGTAGTGGTGCCGACGCCGGGGATCGACGATTACAGCGAGCGCAGCCTGCGTCTCGGTTTTGCCTACGGCGATTTTGCCGGTGCCAACTCCATGGGGGTGTCACTGGGTTACCGTTTTACCCGCAACCTTTCCGCGGAGGTGCGTGCGGCACAGACCGTCGGCGCCTATTCCAATAGCCAGACCTACCAGGTGGCGGTAGTACACAAGCCGTTTCCCGAATGGCGCCTGGCGCCCTACTTCCTGCTCGGCACCGGGATCAATATCACTTCCCCCAATGCCACCATTGTCGCCACCGAAGACCGCCAGGATACCGCCATGCTCACCGGAATCGGGGTGACAACCTATTTGTCCCGGCGCTTCGCCCTGCGCGCGGAAGTTGCCAATCACTACCTGCTTACCTCGCGGGAGAACAACCAGGAGATAGTCGAGTGGAAACTCGGATTCGACGTATTTATGTAAAACTTGCCGGGCTGCTGCTGGCGGGATCATTCTCCGCTAGCGCACTGGCCCAGGACGACCAGACCATCGACGAGATCATCTCGCCGGACCTGGAGCGCCGCGAAATCCGCGAGGCCGCAATCGACAGTGAAGACTTTGAACTCACCACCTACCTGGGCGGTGTGCTGAGCGTTGAGGATTTCGGTTCAAACCGCCTGGTCGGCGGCAGCCTGGCCTACCACATCAGCGAAGACTTTTTCATGGAGGCGGCCTACGGCCAGAGTGAACTGGGGGAATCCAGCTACGAACGCCTCAGCGGCTCGGCACCGTTGCTGACCGAGGAAGAGCGCGAACTCTCCATGTACAACCTGTCCCTGGCTTGGAACTTCCTGCCCGGCGAAATATTCGTATTCGACAAGCTGGCCCTGAACAGCAACCTGTACCTGATCGGCGGCATTGGTAATACCAGCTTTGCCGATGAAGAGTATTTCACCTACAACGTGGGCGCCGGTGTGCGCGTGCTGGCACAGGACTGGCTGGCGCTGCGCCTGGATGTGCGCGACCACATTTTCGAACACGAAATTTTCGGTGAACCGCTCACCACCAACAATCTCTCCGCCCAGCTGGGCGTGTCCATTTATTTTTAAATACTGCACGAAACAAGAAAAACGGAGAATCCCCATGCGTAAATTGATGGCTGCACTCTGTACTGCCGGCGCGCTGCTCGCCGGTGCGCCAGCTTTCGCCAACGCACCCGCCAGCGACTTTACCCTGGCGTCCCTCAAGGACGGCAATCTGCGCCTCAGCGAGCAGCGCGGAGATGTGATCATGCTGAATTTCTGGGCCTCCTGGTGCGGTCCTTGCCGCGAGGAAATGCCACTGCTGAACGACCTGCACGCGCGCTATGAGCCGGTGGGTTTCCAGGTCTGGGGGGTCAACGTCGACGCCGAGCGCGCTGACGCCCAGGCGATGTTGAAAAAAATTCCGGTGGAATTTCCGGTGCTGTTCGACTCCGCCAGCGAGGTGAGCAAGCTGTTCGGCGTCGAGGCCATGCCCAGCTCCGTATTCATCGACCGCGACGGCAAAGTGCGCTACGTGCACAAGGGTTACCGCAGCGGCGACGAGGCCGAGTACAAAAAAATCATCAAGGAACTGATCCGGGAATAAACCATGTCCAGGCGCGCGCTGTTAATTCTTCCCGTATTGCTGCTGCTCGGCGGCTGCGAATCCATGATGCCGGAACCCTGGGTAAAGCCCTATGAGCGGCATTACCTGGCGGACCCGATTATGAGCTTCGAGCGCGACCCGGTGGCAGCGGGTTACATGAATCATGTGTACGAAGCGCGCGAAGCGGCGCGCGGTGCCGAAGGTGGAGCGGGAGGCGGTTGTGGCTGTAACTGATCGCGTAAACGTCTTTACCGCAATCGCACTGCTGCTGATCTCTACCGGTGTGACTGCGGCGGTACTGCCGGAGGAACGCGCGGATTCCATGTACCACTCGTACAGCGGTGGCGGGGTGACCATCGACGGGCCGTCGATTCTGGTACGCAAGAATATCGACAATAAACTGTCGCTTTCCGCCAACTACTACGTGGACATGATTTCCGGCGCCTCCATCGATGTGCAGGCCACCGCCAGTCCCTATTCCGAGCAGCGGGACGAGTACGCCCTCGGCGCCGACTACCTGGTGGACAAGACCACCATGAGTCTCAGCTACACCAACTCCAGCGAAAACGACTACCAGGCGGAAACCGTCGGTTTCGGCATCAAGCAGGATTTCTTCGGTGATCTCAGCACCCTGTCCATGCGCGTCAGCCTCGGCAGCGACGATGTGATGCGCAACGGCGACGACGATTTCCTCGAGCAGGCGGAGCACCGCCGTTACTCCATCGGCTGGAGCCAGATCCTGACGCAGAAATTGATTGCGGAGCTGAGCGTGGAGACGGTGGCGGACGAGGGTTTTCTGAATAACCCCTATCGCAGCGTGCGCTACCTGGACCCCAATTCCGGTACCGGCTTCAGCTATCAGGCCGAACTCTACCCCACCACCCGCAACAGCGATGCGGTGGCACTGCGGGCAAAATACCGCCTGCCCTATCGTGCGGCAGTGAAGAGTGAATACCGCCGCTATGCCGACAGCTGGGGCATCAGTTCCGACAACCTCGAACTGCGCTACACCCATCCGCTGGAATCCGAGAACCTGATCCTCGAGGGCAAGCTGCGGTTCTACAAGCAGACCGGTGCCGATTTCTACAGTGACCTCTTCCCCTACCTGAACGCCACCAATTTCCGTGCACGGGACAAGGAACTGAGCGATTTCAGCAGCACCGCCATCGGCATCGGCGCCACTTACCTGCTGCCGGAGCGCTGGGCCCTGTTCGACCGCAAAAACACCGTCAACCTGTACTGGGATTACGTGCTGTTCGACTACGACAATTTCCACGATGTGCGGGTGCACGATGGCGATGCCGCGATCAACCCGGGCGAAGAGCCCGCGTATAACTTCAATGCCCACGTAGTGCGACTGTTCTGGTCGGTGTGGTTCTGACGCCAGCGTGCAGATGCGGCACAAATAATGATTGTCAGGGGCCGCAAAGGCCCCTAAAGTTCGCCGGCTTTTCCCGGTGAGCCCGAAAGTCCGGACGGCTGTTCCAATCCTACCTACCTAGTGCTCACCCGCCGCTGCCAGGCGCCCCGCCCGGCAGTGTATTCGCTCTGTTTTGGCCACTCCCGGTGGGCGTATGTTCAGTTATCGACACGGTTTTCACGCCGGCAACTTTGCCGATGTGCTCAAGCACCATGTGCAGGTGGAAATTATTTCTTATCTGCAGAAGAAAGAAGCACCTTTCGACTATATCGACACCCACGCCGGTGCCGGACTCTACCGCTTGCAATCGGATATGGCGCAGAAAAACCAGGAGTATCTGAACGGTATCGGCAAGCTGTTTGGAGACGATGCGCTGCCGGCACTGGCGCCCTACCTGCAGCTGGTGGCCGCGCTCAACCCCGAAGGGGGCCTGCGCCACTATCCCGGCTCGCCGATGGTGGCGGCGCAGCTATTGCGCCCCCAGGACAAGGCCTGGCTGTTCGAACTGCACCCCAGTGAAGTGGAAAACCTGCGCAGGAATCTTTCCGGTCGCCATCAGTGCCGGGTGCGCGAGGAGGATGGCTTTGTGGGGCTCGCGGCGCTACTGCCTACACGCTCCCGGCGCGCGCTGGTGCTGATCGATCCGCCCTATGAACAGAAGCAGGACTATCAGCGGGTGGTGTCGGCGCTGGCACTGATCCACCGCAAGATGGCGACGGCGACCGTGGCCCTCTGGTATCCGGTGGTGGAGCGCGCGCGTATCGACGCCATGACCCGGCAGATTGCCGCGTCCGGTATCCGCAGGGTCGAGCTGTTCGAGCTGGGCATTTGCGCCGACAGTCCCGGCCGCGGCATGACCGCATCGGGGATGATCGTGGTCAACCCACCGTGGACCCTGCGGGCGCAAATGGACAGCCTGCTGCCGCAACTGGCCGAACGCCTGAGCGGCGATGGCGAGGCCCACTTCCGCTGCGAGACACTGGTGGGGGAATAGGCCGTCGCGGCCACCGCTTGTATCCGTGCGCTCGATTGTTGTATGTTTTCCAGTCAATACAATAATTAACCGGGCGCGCCTCCCTTCTTAAGGGATCGACAGGGTGACGCTACCGGTCCCGCCACCCGGCGGGAAATCGCGATGAACCTATGCCGATACCCTCGACTTCCCGCAATGCCCTTGCAGCTGCGCTGATGGCGGTACACCTGTGTGTATCGGGCCCGGCACAGGCGTTGCCCGCCGATGCGACTCCGGCGCAGTCGGGGTTATGGGTCACCCATCAACTGGCGATTCCCGCGCAAGCTCTGGACCAGGCCCTGTTGGCATTTTCCCGCCAGACTGGAATCGCGGTGATGGTCCGCTCGGAACTGGATCTCGACACCACCGCGCCCGCGGTGCGTGGGGAGATGAGTGCCGGCGCCGCGCTGCAGGCACTGCTGGCCAGTACCGGATTCCGTTTCCGTGAAGTGGATGGCCAGGGCCTCGTCATCCTGCCGCCCAGGGCGCCGCTGTCGCCAGCAATAACAGAACCCCGGTACGAGCCCGAGCCGCAGCTGCTGGAAGAGGTGCAGGTGGTGGCGAGCAAACGTCGCACCAACCTGCAGGACACGCCGATGGCGGTGACCGCAATCAGCGGCGGCGTCCTCAAGGACCGGCATATCGACAGCCTGCAGCAACTCGTCGCCGAGGTGCCCAGCCTGCAGGTGGCGCGCAACGGCGACCACACCGCGTCGCTGCTGTACCTGCGGGGTGTCGGCTCCGACAATCACACCGAGGCCGGCGACTCCGGCGTGGCCACCCATGTGGACGGTATCTACAGCAGCCGGGTCCAGGGATCATCGGTGTTGCTGTACGACCTGGACCGGGTGGAGGTGCTGCGCGGCCCCCAGGGTACCCTGTTCGGGCGCAACTCAACCGGTGGCGTGATCAATTACCACACGGCGCGGCCGGAGCCGGTCTGGTCTTCCGATCTCTCCCTGACCCTGGGCAGTTACCGCCAGCAGAAATTCAGCGCGATGGCCAATGCCCCGATCACCGACAACTGGGCCCTGCGCTGGGCCGGGGTATCCGAGCGGGCGGACAGCTACACCCGTTACCGCGAGGGCTCGATCCCGACGGATCGCGCCGACCGCTACAATAACCTGGACCTGTTCAGCCACCGCCTCAGTTCCGCCTGGCGCATGCACGACACGCTGCACTGGTGGCTGAGCTACGAACACTTTGAAGACCGCGGCGCCGGCAGCCTGCCGGTGGTGGATTTCTCCACCCCGGTCACCATCGACACGCCCGGTAGCGTGGCGCTGGACCAGGACACCCTGCGCAGCCGCCTGGAGTGGACCCTGCCCGACGGCATAACCCTCGCCTATATCAGCGGCGTCAGCCAGATGGACCGCAGCCAGGACTGGGACGGCGACCGCACCGGTGCCGTCGGCAGCGAGACCGACCTGCAGCAGTACCACCAGAGCAACCGCACCGTGTGGTCCCGCTACCGCGCGCGCCAGCACGAACTGCAACTGAAAAGCGACGATGAGCAGTCATTGCGTTGGCTGTTGGCCTATTTCGATTTCAGTGAAAAGAGCGGAATTCGCTTCGACCTTGAGCACCAGACCGCCGACGGCAGTGGTTGGGGCGGGGCGCCGGCCCACAGCTTCCAGCAGCCGGATCGCGGCAGCCGCCTGAGTGCCTTTTACGGCCAGCTCGACTACGACCTCGGCGAGCGCTGGCAGATCTCCGCCGGCGCCCGCAGCGGCCGCGACCGGCGCTACGACCGTGGCGGCCGCAATATCGCCTGTCCGGACCTGATCAACGCGGATCGCGGCGGCGACTTCGGTATCGTCGCGGTCAATCGCGAGTCGGCGGCGCCGGGGCAGTGCTTCTTTGCCAACTACAACGACGTTGCCCACGCCTGGCACAGCACCACCACCATGGCCCGCCTGAGCTACCGCCCGACGGACGATGTGTTGCTCTACCTGCTGTTTGCCGAGGGCTTCAAACCGGGCATTGTCGAAGATGGCGGCAAGCTGGTGGGAACCTTCGCTGGCACCGACGATCCCGGATACCGCGCAGCGCTGGCGGAAGTCATCGCGCGCAATAACAGCAGCGACGATCGCCACCGGGCCTATGTGGACCCGGAGACCAGCGACAACCTGGAACTGGGGTTCAAGCTGGGCCTGCTGGATGGGGCCATGACCCTGAATGGTGCCCTGTTCAATACGCACTACCGCGATCTGCAGGTATCCGGGGTGGCGGTGGCAGACGACGGCACCGAGCTGGTGCGCAGCACCAACGCTCCCTCTGCCATCATTCGCGGCCTGGAACTGGAGCTGAACTGGGCCAGCAGCGCCAACGGCCGGCTGACCGGTTATCTCTCCGCACTGGATGCCCACTACCAGCACTTCCTCGCGGTGGACAACGTATTCCCCGGCTATGGCCAGACCTGGAACCCCGCCGCCGTTGATACCGCTATCCCGGATGTGGTGGATTTCAGCGGCAACCAGCTGAAGCAGGTGCCGGAACTCAGCCTCGGTCTCAACTACAGTCACCGGTTGCCGCTGGGCGACTGGGGGCGGGCCACCGCGCGGCTCGGGCTGCGCTATGCCGGCGAGATGTACTTCAATGAGGCCAACCGCGGCGACCGCAGTGGCCTGTTGCTGGACAACAGCAGCGGCGAGTGGGTCGAGGATCCCAATGGCGCGGCACGGGATATCGACCGCCGCCCCGCCTTTGCCCTGTGGAGTGCCGGCTTCAGGCTGGAGCCCGCCGGCGGAGCCTGGTGGCTGGATCTCTACGGCGACAACCTCACCAACCAGGCGGTGGCCAACAATGTGCAGGATATCGACATCGCCGCCCCGGAATACTACTTCGGTGCCCCGCGCACCTTCGGCCTGCGGGTCGGGCTGCAATTCAACTGATTTTGCCAGCTCTTTGAGTACAGGGGAGACGATCGCCCCGGGCCGCCCGTCCTATCGACGAGAGAAGGAAATTTCCGCGGCAGTAGGCAGTGGAAAACCGAAAAAATACACACAAATACAACAAAAATGACGATGGTGAAGAGAATCCATGGCGACAGCATGGGCGAACCAATTGACGGCCGATAACGACAAGAACCTGGATTACTACTACCGCGAGTACCACCAGGAGTTGTGTCGCTATGCGGTAAGCAAGTTCGGGCTGTCGTACAGCGAAGCCGAGGACCTGGTACAGGAGGCTTTCGCGCGCATGGCGCCGCAGTTTCGCGACGGCAGTGTCGAGCATGTCAGGGCCTTCCTGTATCGCTCGGTGCACAACGCCACCATAGACGCGTTGCGCAAGGGGCAGGTGCGCGAGAGCTACGCGCAGTCGGTACAGGGGGATCCCGAGCGGGATCAGGACAACCTGGGCCCCGAGCGCGTGGCGAGCAGCCGTCAGTTTCTCGGCCTGATCAGTCGCGCGCTGTGGAATATGCCCCACAAGCGGCGGCGGCTGTTGTTGATGAACCGTGTCGACGGCCTCTCCTACGCGGAAATAGCGCGGCGGGAAGGGCTCTCGGCAACCGTAGTAAAGAAGCATGTGGCGAAAGCCCTGGCCGGGTGCCAGGAAGCGCTGCGTGTGCATGGTGGAGATTTGTAATGACGACTGGCAACCGCCAGACAGCGACTGATATCCGGCAGGTGGAAGCCGCGGCGCGCGCGTGGTTTATGCTGTGCAGCGAGCGCCCGCTTACCGCCGCGGAGCAGTCCGACTTCGATAACTGGCTACAGGAGCCCGCAAACCGGGCAAGCTTCCAGCGCCTGGAACAGATAGACCGCAGCCTCGCCGCGCTTGCCGCCGGTGAACAGGGCGCGCGCCTGCGCCAGCGCGGCGGCATTGGCGCAACGTTGGAAAGGCTGCGGGACCTGCTCCTCACGCCGGCCAGTGGCCTCGCCTTTGCCTGCGTGATGATGCTGGCAGTGGCAGTGGTTTATCTCGCGCCGTCGCAGGACCAGGGAGGGGAAGCCTATGCAACCGAACTGGCCGAGACCCGCACCGTTACCCTGGAGGATGGCAGTGCCGTGGTACTGGGTGGCGACTCGGCCATCGAGAGCGTTTTCGATGGTGAGCGCCGCGGGGTGAAACTGTTGCGCGGGCAGGCCTTTTTCACCGTCACCAGGGACCCGTCCCGGCCCTTCTATGTCAACGCCGAAGGTGCAGAGATCCGTGTGGTAGGCACCCGCTTTGACGTGCGCAGCAGCCGCGATGCCAAGCAGGGGGTCAAGGTGACCGTGGAAGAGGGTATCGTCGACGTCGCGCCCACGGATAGCCGGGTCGCGGCGGGCAATGCCAGTAAGGTTCGCCTGCAGGCGGGCGAGCAGGTGCAGGTCATCCGGCGCCGGTTTGGCGAGGTGAAGACTGTCGACGCCAGCCAGGTCGCGAGCTGGCGCCAGGGCGTATTCAGCTACCGCGATGCACCACTGTCGGAAGTCGTTGCCGATGCCAACCGCTACCGCAAACAGCGCATTGTGATCGGTACCCCGGAGCTGGAAAACCTGCGGGTCACCACCGCATTCACCGTCGATCAGGCGGATACCCTGGTCGCGATGCTGGAGCAGTCGCTGCCGGTGCGGGTGTTCAGGGAGCCGGATGGAAGGATGGTGATCTGGCCGGGGACGGTGGAAGAGTGAGCTGAGGCCTAAAACGAAAAAGCCCGGGCAGTCACTGGAAACTCCCCGGGCTTTTTTACTCTGGAATGGTGGAAGTTACTTCCAGAATTGCCACCACTTCTTGCTGTGCTCTTCCCGCGCGGCCTGGCCCTTCTCGGAGCCCTTGCCCATTTCCTTGCGTTCCTGCTCGGCCTTCTTCATCTTCTGCTCTTCAAAGCCCTTGCGCTCCTGCTCGGCTTCCAGGCGCTCCGCCTCTGCACCGAGACGCTTTTCTTCCTTCTGCAGGCGTTTTTCCTCGGCTGCGAGGCGTTTCTCTTCCTTTTTCAGGTGCTTTTCTTGTTTCTCGTGTCGCTTTTCTTCCGCGGCGAGTCGCTTCTCCTCAGCGGTGGCACGGGCTTCGTCGACGCGGGCCTGGACTTCTGCCGGGGCCTTGTTCTCTATCACTTCCTTGCCGGCAGCTTCGGGCTTGTCCGCCAGTGCCGGAGCGGTGAAAGCGAGGCTGGCAACGGCGGCGATCAGGGACTTGTTCATGGTCTTCTGCTTCCTGGTGAGAGTTCGTGGTGGTGTATTCTGCATCATACACCTGAATTTATGCTGAATGGGGACGTGGATAACTTGGCCGAGTTAACACCGTTGCAAACAGGTGCGCTAGCTAAGGCTTAATCAAAAACCACCTTTCCAACTAAATTCCCTTTCGGGACGAACCCATATGCTCTGGAATCCAAGCTGTTACAACGGTTATCCCCGAGAATGAAGAGATGTCCTTCAGGAATGCCGGTTTCCGGATATTCGCTATACCGACAAGTAGTGATTTCAGCGTTAATGTAAGGCTCTTCTAAAGCGCGACCGTTCAGGTGGACAACTGAATCTCTAACCGCAACAAAGTCCCCAGCACGCCCCATTACTCGACCCAAAAATGTTGTGTCAACGTGCGGCGCCTTAAAAGCAACAATATCGCCAGTTTCAGGTTCGGAAAAAGCATACGCAAATGTACCTACGACAATATGGCTACCGGCTTCAATAGACGGCGCCATACTTGAAGAGGGGATGCTATACGCCATGTATCCAAACAATCTGGCGCGAGGATCGGCCGAAGCTGGCCCCAATGGATTAACAAAGTACATGCCTATCAGCATGATCCAAAGAGCCAGGAATGCATAAAAAAATTTCATTTAGTTGGTGATCACCTGGTATCCGGTTTAGAGGCGGTCATGGAATTGCGAGGTTGTGGAAAGGGATTCTCAACCTCATCGGGGCGGCAATAGCTGCTTGCCAGAAAGTTTTGCCGATTTCCGGGTCAAAAGTATACCGAATGCAAGTATGCTAACCATGGGTATGACGAGAATAAGAACTCTCCATCTTGACCAGCCTATAGCAGCGCACCGGGCCAAGGCACTCCACAGGAAAACGACAAATAGTAAAAAAACAATCACAGTGGGAAAGATTGCTTCTTCCGCGTATGGATCTGGAAAGGAAGTGTTGAGTCGGTAGCTTCCCCCGATATACAGCATTATTGCCAAGGCAAACACAACCCTGCTTCCCATATTTTCTCGATATTTTCCAGGTCCGGTTTGGGCGCAGCTAGGTCCCAGTGTAATCCGCGAGCTTGCTAATAGTAGTTTCTACAATCTATTTTTTGAAATTCTGCGTGATCAGATGACAGCACATTATTTTTACTCACCCACTTTACCATTTGTCCGCAAATGGCAATGCGTGAAAACATCGGTAAAACCAGTGGGGCAATTGCTTTTATTGCTTGTTATATGGGGCTCAATTACTCTCTTGCTTTGGTGCTAACAGAGTTAGTACCGCCAGGTAAAGCCATCCACCGATCCAGCTCAAGCCTAAAACCAGGGCAACCGCCGGGCACGCTACAGTTGAACGCCCTTGTTTCTTCGCAACCAAAAATGCCAGCAATGCAGGAATGACGGCAGTAAAGACAAGTATGTAAGGGACGATCCCAATATTAATATTCATGGATTTTTCAAAATTTACTTTTCTTCGAAAATGAAAGGGTTCATATAGGGTCGCCCCAGCCAGTTTGCTGGCAATATAAGTACCTTGTTAACAACTACTGGGAAATGTCCACCGATGCATCGGCCATACTTAACTGCATCGAGTCGCCTTGTCTTGTCACGACCACACTGTCAGTGTTTATAGTAGTGGTATCGAAACTTATTCTCACGTTTCCTTGATAGACCGTTTGCGTCTCCATTTGCTCCACTGCCTCTGACTCAAATCGTACATTCGAATCGGGACCAATCGATATTTCTACCTGACCTAAATAACGAATAGCTTCAGGCGATGAAATAACCTGATTTGCCCGAATTTCTACCTCGTCAGCTAGTGCAACATTAACGACGACTCCACAGAATACTATGCAGATCCACCCTGCTATTTTTTTCATGGCCATCTCCTTTCTTCGATGGTTGGTGTTGTTAACAATTTATTCAAAGGCCAATGGCTGTATGTCTCTTTGGCTACTATTTTTCCGATCGATATTTCGATTTCGCAGAAAACTGTTTGATATCAGTGGGTTGGATCGCGGTGGCTAGTATTTGTCCGAAATATAAAGCTGCTGAGCTAGATGAATTTTTCGATTAGTGACTATTGACCATATTTCAATGGCTTTAAAAGTCAATGGGTTGTGGGTTATTTGTTGTAGATAGAGGGCTTGGCGATATATTTCGGGGTTAGGGGGGGAGAAGTCGGAGCGGGAGCTCTGAGGTGGATGAATCGTGAAAGTTCTTTGTGAGCCTTCGCTTTGACTGCCGGCCATTACCTGAGCGAATGTACGGGAGGTGGCATCCGAAGGCGGAAGAATCAGAACAGCCTAAGGGCTGTTCTGCCCCTGCGGGCTTCGCGCTGGCGCGCTCGTTGCAAATCGCT
>ENA-ORCV01000357-ORCV01000357.1-marine-metagenome-genome-assembly--contig:-NODE-357-length-37044-cov-4.365164_pt1 | contig 37044 bp, 29 predicted proteins | sample MGYA00237779_ERZ508509 | MGnify/ENA primary metagenome ERZ508509 (study PRJEB26180, sample SAMN06268772) | marine metagenome | isolation source: Bioluminescent Bay, La Paraguera, Puerto Rico | place... | reverse complement strand
GCAGCAGATTCGCTTTGCCTCCGACATCCTGCTGGCGGAAGCCAACGGTGTGTCCGATAACCCGCTGGTCTTCACCGATGAAGAGAACCCGGAAAACTCCGACATCATTTCCGGCGGTAACTTCCACGCCGAACCGGTAGCGATGGTCGCCGACAATCTGGCACTGGCAATTGCGGAAATCGGCTCCCTGTCCGAGCGACGTATGGCACTGCTGATCGACTCCAACCTGTCCGGCCTACCGCCTTTCCTTGTGGACAACGGCGGCGTGAACTCCGGCTTTATGATCGCGCAGGTGACTTCTGCCGCACTGGCGAGCGAGAACAAGACCTTCGCCCACCCGGCGAGCGTCGACTCACTGCCGACCTCCGCCAACCAGGAAGACCATGTTTCCATGGCTACCTTTGCCGGCCGTCGTCTGCGGGATATGGCCGACAACACCTGCGGCATCCTCGCCGTGGAAATGCTCGCCGCCTGTCAGGGCCTCGACTTCCGCGCACCGCTGAAAACCACCGGGAAACTGGAAAGCGCCAAGGCCGCCCTGCGCGAACGCGTTCCTTTCTATGACAAGGACCGCTACTTCGCGCCGGATATCGAAGAGGCCAAGCAGTTGCTGGCAAGCGCCTATTACCGCGAGTATCTGGCGCCGGAGATGCTGCCCAGCAACCAGTAATTCTCCGTTTGCCAGCCTTCGCCTGCGCCGCGTCATGTGCAGGCGAAGGCTGCTTTATACGGAAATGAAAAATACGGGAATGGAAACCAGATGATTAATTGCCGGCTTTTAGTGCTGCCTCTGATGACTGGGATCCATATTTTTTTACCAGCTTGCCGCTCATCTTTCCGGTAGCCGCCCACACCAGCAGCGCTACCCAGGCAATCCAGGAAAGTCCCGCCGGGATATTGGCGAGGAAGATTTTTCCCAGGTGATTACGATTGCAAAAAATCGCGATCAGACTCGGCAAAAACCAGACTGCAAAGAAAAAGATAACGAAAATGGCTGTTTGCAGCGGGTCCATTTGCGCAATCAGGCCGAAGAATTCAGAAAATTTTTGTTCCAGGTTTGACAGCATGATGACAGTCTCTGATTGGGTTAATTGTTAGATCACACCTACTGCAGTACCCGTCCAATCAGGTTCCTTACAAATTATTTCCACCGGATTCGAAATTTTCTCGTTGCCAGCGGGCAATCTGTTGCTCACTGCTTTTGATCTGTCGCCAGTACCAGAGACTCCAGCCCCCCATACCCATCGCAAAGGCGAGTATCCAGCTGATAGCCTGCGCGCTATCGCCGACAAAGATCGGCTCGAGCCAGCCAAAGCGGGACAGCCACTGCCACACCGCAAAAATAGCCAGCTCCGCCGCAAACAGTAACCAGGCAAAGCGCAACATGCGCCTTTTGCGCACCAATCGCAGGCGGGCAAGATCGAGATAACCGCGGGTGGACTCCTCCAGCGGCTCCCACAAACCGCGGCGGTTGGACACCGAAAAGGCCATCGCCAGCGTCAGTAATATCACCACCAGCAAGGCACGCCAGGGAGCATCGCTGAGCCCGCTGTTCAGCATAAGGTACAGCCCACCCATACCGACAACAATGGAGCCGGCCCACTCGAGCAGTGCAAACAACCGCATGCGCCGCTCCTGCCTGCCCACCTGCTCCCGAATGACGGCAGGCACCGGTACGGCAATCGGCGCCTGCTGCCAGAGCTCCGCGAGGCTATCCAGTCCATCGTCTCCACTGAAGTCCGCTGTGTTCTTGTCAACCTTGTTCTGATTCATTCGGTCTCTCGCATTTTCGCGTTTAGTCGCTCGCGGGCGCGGTTCAGGCGCACCGCTACGTTGGACTCGCTGATACCCAGCACTTCGGAGATTTCGCTGTAACTCAGCCCCTCGAAGCGCAAGGTCAACGCCTGGCGCATCCCCAGAGACAACTGCGACACGGCCCGCAGCAGCCGCTCTGCATCGCGACTCTGGATCAGGCGCATATCCGGCCCGGGGCTTTCATCGGTCAGGTCGTCCAATAGCGCGCTGTCGCCACTATCGCGCCGGCGCGTGAGCTGGGTGACGCTGCGGTTGTGGGCAATGCGATAGGCGAAGGTGCGCAGGCTGGAGTCTCCGCGGAAACCGGGCAGTGCCCGCCAGATGGCCAACCAGATTTCCTGGGTCAGGTCCTCCTGCTCCGCCCGGTTGCGCGCATAGCTGCCGGCCAGGCGCGCAATGCCCCCACCGCAGTCCTCGATCAGTTGCTGAAAAATCTGTTCGCGGGCGTCCAAGTCGTGATTCTTCTATCCATGTGTTCAGGGCCGCTGTAGGCGGGTATTGGCACTTACTGTACCCAGCCGCGCCGAAACCTTACAAAAATTTTGCACGCTCGCCCCCGGCCACCACGGGTCACCACCAAAACCAGATCAAGTATCACAGTCACAATTTGGCCCAGATTGACGTTTACGTTAACGTAAACGTCAACTAGACTTCGGGCAGATCTGAGGAATGGCCCTATGAGCACCACCGCCGACAGCTACAGCATTTCCGAGCTGGCCCAGGAGTTCGGGATCACTACCCGAACTATCCGCTTCTATGAGGACAAGGGGTTGCTGACCCCCCAGCGGCGGGGGCAAACGCGGGTGTATACCCCGGAAGACCGGGTGCGCCTGAAGCTGATCCTGCGCGGCAAGCGCCTGGGCTTCTCGCTGGATGAGAGCCGGGAAATCATCGATATGTACGACCCGGCCCACGGCAATGTGGACCAGCTGAATCGGCTCCTCGACCGTATCGACGCCAAGCGCCAGCAGCTGCGTCAGCAACAGCGGGATATCGAGAAGATGCTCGCGCAGCTGGACGAGGCGACCGCCCGCACCGAGGTGGCGCTGAAAGAACACAACGACTGAAATTTCACTGACTTTTAATCGAACCATACTCTGACTGATTCATCGCGGAGCAGCCCATGAATACTCCTTACCCAACCCTGAACTTCGGCCTCGGTGAAGACATCGATATGCTGCGGGATATGGTCTACAAGTTCTGTCAGGCAGAACTGGCCCCGCGCGCGGCACAGATCGACGAGGACAATCTGTTCCCCGCCGATATGTGGAAAAAATTCGGTGAGCTGGGCCTGCTGGGCATGACGGTGGAAGAGGAGTACGGCGGCACCAATATGGGTTACCTGGCCCACGCGGTGGCGATGGAGGAAATTTCCCGCGCGTCTGCGTCTGTCGGCCTGTCCTACGGCGCGCACTCCAACCTGTGTGTAAACCAGATCCGCAAGAACGGTACCCACGAGCAGAAGGCGAAGTACCTGCCGAAGTTGTGCTCTGGTGAGCATATCGGCGCGCTGGCGATGAGTGAGCCGAATTCCGGTTCCGATGTGGTGAGCCTGCAGTTGAAGGCGGAAAAGAAGGGTGACCGCTTTATCCTGAACGGTAACAAGATGTGGATCACCAACGGTCCGGATGCGGACACTTATGTGATCTACGCGCGCACCGAGCCGGGTATCAGTTCCGGTGGTATTACGGCGTTTATCGTTGAGCGCGGTTTCAAGGGTTTCTCCCAGGCGCAGAAGCTGGACAAGCTGGGCATGCGCGGTTCCAACACCTGCGAGCTGGTGTTCGAGGACTGTGAGGTGCCGGAGGAGAATATTCTGGGTCAGCTGAACGGCGGTGTGCGCGTGCTGATGAGTGGCCTGGATTACGAGCGTACGATTCTGTCCGGTGGCCCGGTGGGCATCATGCAGGCGTGTCTGGATGTGGTGGTTCCGTATATTCACGAGCGCAAGCAGTTCGGTAAGGCGATCGGTGAGTTCCAGCTGATGCAGGGCAAGATTGCGGATATGTATACGGACCTGAACGCGAGCCGTGCGTATCTGTATGCAGTCGCGCGCGCCTGTGATCGCGGTGAGGATTCGCGCAAGGATTCTGCGGCGGTGATTCTGTTTACCGCGGAGCGTGCGACGCAGATGGCGCTGCAGGCGATCCAGACCCTGGGCGGCAACGGTTACATCAACGAGTACAGCACCGGTCGCCTGCTGCGCGATGCCAAGCTGTATGAAATTGGCGCGGGCACTTCCGAGATTCGCCGCATGCTGATTGGCCGCGAGCTGTTTAACGAGACTCGCTAAGTTCTTGATTGGGTCCGCGTGAGCTTCGTTGTTAGCTCCGAGGCGGCCCTGCTACCGGTATTGGTTTGCAGGACACGCCGTGAACCCATCCATGGGGGCTCTGCAAAAACATCCTGTTTTTGAAGGTCCTGCAAACCAATACCGGCATCAGCGCCTTCGCTTTTGGCACTGTGCACGAATCAACTTCGTAAGATTTTATGAACCAGATTCAGAGCAAGATTAATCCCCGCGATCCGGCGTTTGCGGAAAACCGCGAGCAGATGCAGAAGATCGTCGACGATCTGCGGGAAAAGCTTGAAAACATCGCCAAGGGCGGCAGTGAGCGCGCGCGGGAGAAGCATGTTTCCCGCGGCAAGTTGCTGCCCCGCGACCGCATCGATACGTTGCTGGATCCGGGCAGCCCGTTTCTGGAGTTTTCCCAGCTGGCCGCCTTCGATGTGTATGGTGAAGACGTGCCGGCTGCGGGAATACTTACCGGTATCGGTACTGTTGCCGGGCAGCCGTGCGTGATCGTCGCGAACGATGCGACGGTCAAGGGCGGAACTTACTACCCGCTGACGGTGAAGAAACACCTGCGCGCACAGACGATTGCGGAGCAGAACAATCTGCCGTGTATTTATCTGGTGGATTCCGGCGGTGCCAACCTGCCGCGCCAGGACGATGTATTCCCGGATCGCGAACATTTCGGTCGTATTTTCTTCAACCAGGCCAATCTGTCGGCGAAAAATATTCCGCAGATTGCGGTGGTGATGGGCAGCTGTACTGCCGGCGGTGCTTATGTGCCGGCGATGGCGGATGAGTCCATTATGGTGAAGGAGCAGGCGACGATTTTCCTCGCAGGTCCGCCGCTGGTGAAGGCAGCGACCGGGGAGGAGGTTTCTGCGGAGGAGCTGGGTGGTGCGGAGGTACACTGCAAGACGTCCGGGGTTTCCGACCACTTTGCCAATAACGATACCCACGCACTGGAGATTGCGCGCAACTCTGTGGCGCGGTTGAACCGGGTAAAGAATCCGGGGCTGGATATCCACAAGCCGATCGAGCCGATTTATCCGCCGGAAGAAATTTACGGCATTGTGCCGAAGGATTCCCGCCAGCCGTTCGATGTGCGCGAGATTATTGCGCGGGTAGTGGATGGCTCCGAGTTCGATGAATTCAAGGCGCTGTACGGCACAACGCTGGTGACCGGTTTTGCGCGTATCCACGGCTACCCGGTGGGCATTGTTGCCAACAATGGCATCCTGTTTGCCGAAAGCGCACAAAAAGGCGCGCACTTTATCGAGCTGTGTGCACAGCGCAATATTCCGCTGGTATTCCTGCAGAACATCACCGGTTTCATGGTGGGCAAGCAGTATGAGGCCGGCGGTATCGCGAAGCACGGGGCGAAGATGGTGACTGCGGTTGCCACCGCCAGGGTGCCCAAGATCACGATTCTGATCGGCGGTTCTTTCGGTGCCGGCAACTACGGCATGTGCGGCCGCGCCTACGATCCCAACTTCCTGTTTATGTGGCCCAATGCGCGCATCTCGGTGATGGGCGGTGAGCAGGCGGCGGGTGTGCTGGCGCAGGTGAAGAAGGATCAGATGGCCGCGCGGGGTGAGGACTGGAGCGAGGAAGAGATCGCGAAGTTCAAGCAGCCGATCATCGACGACTACGAACACCAGGGACACCCCTACTACGCCTCCGCGCGTTTGTGGGACGATGGTGTGATCGACCCTAAAGATACCCGTACCGTGCTGGGACTGTGTCTGGCGGCGGCGACCCATAAAGAACCTGAAGAGACCAAGTTCGGGGTCTTCCGCATGTAGTATGGTGGCCCGTTCTGGCTTCAGTGCGGGCCCTGCTACCGGTATTTGTTTGCTGGACACGCCGTGCACCCATCCATGGGGGCTCTGCAAAAACATCCATGTTTTTGAAGGTCCAGCAAACAAATACCGGTATCAGGTCCTTCCTGGCTTCGAACCAGCCAACTACATGCCTATTAAAGCTAAGGAAATGACATGAGCGAAAAAATGCTGTGCGAAATCGATAACGAAGGCGTAGCGACGGTTACCTTGAACCGTCCGGAAATTCACAATGCCTTCGACGACGACCTGATTCGCCAGCTCGGTGAGACCTTCGACAACCTCGCTCGCAGCGGTGGTGTGCGGGCGCTGATTCTGGCCTCCAACGGCAAGAACTTCTCCGCCGGTGCTGACCTGAACTGGATGAAGCGCATGGCGGATTACAGCGAAGAGCAAAACCGCACCGACGCCGCCACCCTCGCGGCCATGCTGCACAAACTGGACAATTTCCCCGCGCCTACCATCGCCCGGGTGCAGGGCGCCGCATTTGGTGGCGCTGTGGGTCTGGTGAGCTGCTGCGATATCGCCGTCGCCACCCGCCGCGCCAGCTTCTGCCTGAGCGAAGTAAAAATCGGCCTGCTGCCGGCGACCATCAGCCCGTATGTCATCAATGCCATTGGCGCCCGCCAGGCGCGGCGCTACTTTGTCACCGCCGAGCGTTTCTCCGCGGAGCGCGCGCAGGAAATCGGCCTGGTTTCCGAAGTGGTTGCAGAGGGCGACCTGGACCTGACGGTACAGAAGCTGGTGAACAGCATTACCGACAACGGCCCCAACGCGGTCACCATGGCCAAGCAACTGGCCATGTCCATGTCCAACCGGGTAATCAATGAGGAGCTGCAGGGCCAGACCAGTGCGCTGATCGCGGCGGTACGGGTTTCCCCGGAGGGTCAGGAAGGACTGAGCGCTTTCTTAGAAAAACGCGCACCCAGCTGGATGAATACCAGCGAGGAATAACTTCTGCAGACTGGATCCCGGCTCAAGGCCGGGATGACGATAGCCAAGTCACAGCGCGCGCTCGTCATTCCGAACGTGATTCGGAATCCACAAACTAACGAAGTACTGAAATTAAAATCGAAGGCCGGGCGCCGGGGATGGGTTAACAGCGGTCCTGAAAACCCATCCCCGGTGGCCGGCCGCCGCAGCCCAGGAGCAGAGCTCCCGAGGAACTGTGGCACGGTCCAAACAAAGCGATTTAAAAACCAGAGCCAGTTATGATTCGCAAACTGCTGATCGCCAATCGCGGCGAAATTGCCTGCCGTATTATCCGCACCGCGCGCCGCCTCGGTGTCGCCACTGTTGCGGTCTATTCCGATGCAGACGCCAACGCCCTGCACGTCCAGCAGGCCGACGAAGCCGTCCACCTAGGCCCGCCACCGGCCAGGGAATCCTACCTGGACATCGACAAGGTCATCGCCGCCGCCAAACAGACCGGCGCCGACGCCATCCATCCCGGCTACGGCTTCCTGTCGGAAAACGCCCGCTTCTGCCGTGCGTGCGAAGAGGCCGGCATCATCTTTGTCGGCCCACCGGCCACCGCCATCGAGGCCATGGGCTCCAAATCCGCCGCCAAGCGCATCATGGAAGACGCCAACGTTCCCCTGGTGCCGGGCTACCACGGCACCAACCAGGACCCCGGCATCCTCGAAGGCCACGCCAACCGTATCGGCTACCCGGTACTGCTCAAGGCAGCCGCCGGCGGTGGCGGCAAGGGCATGCGCAGGGTCGACAGGGCCGATGACTTCCATGCGGCACTCGATGCCGCCAAACGGGAAGCGCAAAACGCCTTCGGCGACGACCTGATGCTGATCGAGCGCTACGTGGTCAATCCGCGCCACGTGGAAATCCAGGTGTTCTGCGACAAACACGGGAAGGGGGTGTACCTGTTCGAGCGCGACTGCTCGGTACAACGCCGCCACCAGAAAGTGGTGGAAGAAGCACCGGCGCCGGGCCTCAACCCGGAAACCCGCAAGAAAATGGGTGAAGCCGCCCTGCGCGCCGCCCACGCCATCGGCTACGTGGGCGCCGGCACCGTGGAATTCCTGCTGGACGCCAGCGGTGCCTTCTACTTTATGGAAATGAACACCCGCCTGCAGGTGGAACACCCGGTGACCGAAATGATCACCGGCCAGGACCTGGTGGCCTGGCAGCTGGCGGTCGCCGCCGGTGACGCTCTGCCATTGGAACAGGACGATCTGTATATCGTCGGCCACGCATTCGAAGTGCGTATCTATGCGGAAGACCCGGACAATGACTTCCTGCCGTCCACCGGCAAGCTGCTGCGGCACCAGCCCCCGGCGGAAGACAAAGGTGTGCGCGTGGACACCGGGGTTCAGACCGGCGACGAAATCAGCGTGCACTACGACCCGATGATTTCCAAGCTGATCGTACACGGCAGCAACCGCCGCGAGGCGCTGGCAAAACTGGACCGCGCCCTGCAGCAGTACCAGATTGCCGGCCTGCGCCACAATATTGAATTCCTGCGCAAGGTGATCAACCACTCCGCGTTTGCCAACGGCCGCGTCAGCACGCACTTTATCGAAGATTACGAGCAGGAAATCCTGCAGCAGGAACAGCAGCTGAACGCACTGCAGTGCGCCGGTATTGCCGCGTTCCTGCACCACCACGATAACCGTGTACTGCACCGCGCCGCGCCGAAGGCGGACCCCTTCTCGCCCTGGCACAGCGGCAGCAACTGGCGCAACGGCCTAAGCGTTTGGCGCAGCCACCGTGTTGAAGTGCACGGCCAGGAAGTAGAAGTCCGCTATTGCGGCAACGATGACAAGCTCGACTGGCAGTGCGCCGCTGCCAGCGACGCCCACAGCGGCAGCATTACTTCCCGCCACGGGCAGAGCATCGCCATCGTCGACGGCCGCCGCGTGAGCTACACCAGCGTGTCCGATGGCGAACAGGGAACCGTATTCATCAATGGCGATCAGGCGGACTTCAGGATTCTGCCGGCGGATATTGGCGAATCCGCGGAATCCGGCCACGGCCTTGAGGCGCCGATGAACGGCACCATCGTCACCCTGCTGGTGGAGCCCGGCAGCGCAGTGGAAAAAGACCAGCCGCTGCTGGTGATGGAGGCCATGAAAATGGAACACACCCTGCGCGCCCCCGCCAAAGGCACCGTCAGCCAGTTCTTCTGCGCCGCCGGTGAACTGGTGGACGGTGGCAGCCTGTTGATCGACTTCGAAGCGGAGGCCTGAGCATGCACCTTCCGGAACGTGTAAAGATCGTCGAAGTGGGCCCCCGCGACGGCCTGCAGAACGAGAAGCAGCCCATCTCCGTGGCAACCCGGATCAAACTGATCGACCTGCTGAGCGACAGCGGCCTGCAGGTGATCGAAGCCGGCAGTTTCGTGAGCCCCAAGTGGGTGCCACAGATGGCCGCCAGCGAGGAAGTGCTCGCCGGCATCCAGCGCAAACAGGGCATCACCTACAGTGCTCTCACCCCCAATATGGTGGGTTACCAACGGGCGAAGGAAGCCAGCGCGGATGAGGTAGCCGTGTTCGGCGCGGCATCCGAGAGCTTTACCCGCAAGAACATCAACTGCTCGATCGAAGAGAGCCTGGAACGCTTCCGCCCGCTGGCGGAACAGGCCCGCGCGGATGGCATTCCCGTGCGCGGCTACGTGTCCTGCGTCCTGGGCTGCCCCTACGAGGGCGAGATCAGCGCGCACAAGGTGGCCGAGGTCAGTCTGGCGCTGCTGGAGATGGGCTGCTACGAAATCAGCCTGGGGGACACCATCGGTGTCGGCACCCCGGAAAAGGCCAGGCGCATGATCGAGACGGTCGCGGGCAAGGTGCCAATGGACAAGCTCGCGGTGCACTTCCACGATACCTACGGCCAGGCACTGGCGAACATCTATGCCGCCCTGCAGACGGGTGTCGCGGTGGTGGATTCCGCGGTGGCCGGGCTCGGTGGCTGCCCCTATGCCAGGGACGCCTCGGGCAACGTGGCCAGCGAGGACGTGCTGTACATGCTCGATGGACTCGGCATCCATACCGGGGTCGACCTGGGCAAACTGGCGCAGGCCGGCAACTTCATTTCCGCGGAGCTCGGCCGCGAGAGCAACTCCCGGGTGGCCAGGGCCATCAGTGGTTAAACAGAAAGCAAAGTCACGGTATTCACCCTGATCTGCTAACATCGGGCGCTCGTTGATCACCCAATACGCACAGCGCCCGATGTCTACCCCATGAAAGCCTTACGTTTTACCCTGCTTACCCTTGCCGCCCTGCTGTTACTGGCCGCCCTGGTGGCGCCCGGCCTGATCGGCCCGAAAGTCGAAGAGACCCTGCAGCAGCAACTGGCCCGGCAACCCAATATCGAAGTCACCGGCTACCAGCGCGGCTGGTTTGGCGCCGAGGCTCTGACCCTGCTGAAAGGCAAGGACGGCGCCACCGAGGTCTACAGCGAGATCCAGCACGGCCCGCTACTGTTTACCCGCGGCGGCCCCCGCATCGGTGTCATCTACAGCGCAACCCGCCTCAGTGGCCAGCAGCTGGAGCCCGCCCTGAGGCGCCAGCTGGAAGCCTATTACGGCCCCCTCGAGGCCGGGGTGGAAAAGAGCCCGCTGCTGCTGGAAACCCTGGTGGGTCCCAACGACCGGGTCACCAACACCCTGCATCTGCTGCCCATCGAGCGCAGCGAAGGCGACCAGCGGATCCTGTTCAAAGGTGCCGAGATTCAGCTGGTCACGGACTTCCAGGGCCAGCAGCAGGACAGCAGCTTCCAGCTCGGTGAGTTCGTGCGCATGGACGGGCACCGGGAGGCCCTGTACCTGCAATCCGGCGAGGGCAGTTTCACTCTCGACGGCAATGGTGCCGGCACCCTGCAGCTAACACTGCCGCTGGTGCGCGCGAACAACGATTCCGGCCCCCTGGAGCTGCAGGATGTGCAGCTGGACTATACCGGCGAACTGGTGGCCCAGCGCACCCTGAAGGTTCAGACCAACCTGTCCCTGCCGGTAATCCAGTCCGCAACCCCGGCCAGCGCCCTGACCCAGCAGATCCACCTGCCGGCCATCGGCTACGACGACCTGCACCACTACCTGTACAGCCTGCTGCTGACACCGGCATCCCAGCGCAACTGGGCACAGGTGTTCGAGCGCCCGCTGAAAATGCAGCAGCAGCTGGATATCGAAACGGCCAATGGACCGGTGCAACTGCAGGCAGATGTTGACTGGGCGGGTATGCCGCGCAACCGCCCGGTGAAAAACGACAAGCTGTTCTGGCTCGACAACCTCAGCGGCACCGCCAACATCACCGCCGCCGAACAGGCGCTGACCCAGTCCCCGCTGATCATGCAGGCCAACACCCTGAAACAGTACGGCCTGCTGATCGAAAACAACGGTGAACTGACGATGCACCTTGAGGTGGATCGCGGCAACCTCAAGGTCAATGGTCAGCCACTGCCCGCGGACCTGTTTATCCTGGCCATGGCGGGAAATTTCTGACCTCCCCTGTGCCCACGCCATTAGCCCCTCCCGGTGACTAAAGGCGTGGGTACAATATTTAATGTCTCAAGTTGCCGGCTTCGATCAAGGTCGGTGCCCGCTTAAAGCTTAATTGCTGTTTATTTTTCGCCTCGCTCTCCAGCCCCATCCTGTTGCTATCATGTCTCCCGACGCACCATCCCTCGCCAATTCGCGCTCTCGTTGCCCTACGTCAAATAGATAAAAAACCTTTTCCCACCAATAAAAATTTCCCCCGAAATTTCTGTACAGAAAAAGACCCGAAGTAACAGTTTGTCACACGTGCGCGGAACGTCACCGACTTGTTCGTCATGTGTTTTGTTGGAATGAACCAGCAGGCGCACTGCCATCCGTGATCATCGACGTTCAATTCAAGATGTATCGATATCCGTCGAGAGTACTGGGTTGGTGCCCCGAGTTAACAAAGTAATCAGGACTGTTATGTTTAATAAAAAGAAAATGGCTGTAGCCATCGCCTCCGCACTGACGATTAGTGCTTCGGTAGGCGCATCGCAAGCGGGCTTTGTCTCAGAGAACCTGGCGGCGTGGGCAACCTCGGATCAGCAAAAAACTATCCACCCCATCGAGCAGTATGACTGGGAGGGACAACCCAACCAGCAGGTGAAAAAGCAGCATCGCGTATTTAGCGAAGAGCAAGGTCTGCGCGGCACACACACTTATATTGTGCAGCTCGAAGGCGCCCCCCTTTCCACCTATGAGGGCGGGATTGCAGGTCAGCCAGCCACCTCCAGCCTGGTCAAGAGCGCGCGCCAGCAAAGGGGACCGCTCAACCTGCAGCAGCCCGAAATTGCCGGCTACCTGAACCACCTGGAGCAGGCGCGCGCAAATGTGCTGAACAATGCAATGCAGCAACAGGGCCTGTCCCTGAAGGTGAAAAACAGCTTCGCTGTGGCACTCAATGGTTTCACCACCGAATTGACCCAGGAAGAGGCCAAGCGCCTGGCCAAGGTTCCCGGCATCAAACGCATCAGCCGCAACACCATCAAGCAACTGCAGACCTACAACACCATCGAACAGAGCGGCGCCCATGCTGTATGGCAAGGTTCCGCCGCAACCACCGGAGAACTCAAGGGTGAAGGCATGGTCGTCGGTATCATCGACACCGGCATCAATACCGATCACCCCTCTTTCGCCGAAGTTGGCGGCGACGGCTACGTGCATGTCAATCCGCTCGGTGAGCAATTCCTCGGCGACTGTGCCGATGACCCCTCCCTGTGTAACGACAAGCTGATCGGGGTTTATTCCTACCCGGAAATTACCGCGGCATACAGCGACCCGGTGTTCGAGGAATCCCGCCCACCGGTGGGTGAGGACTACCACAGCCACGGCTCCCACGTCGCCGGTACCGCTGCCGGCAACATTCTGCAGAATGTGCCATACAAGGTGCCCGAATCCACCGCCCAGGGCAGTGGTATTGAAACCAACCTGGAGTTCGCGCAGGTGTCCGGCATGGCGCCGCACGCCAACATCATTTCCTACCAGGTATGCTGGCCCGGCGGTTCCGGCGACCCCTATGCGGGCTGCCCGTCTATTTCCCTGATTGCAGCGATTGAACAGGCAGCGATCGACAACGTTGACGTGATCAACTTCTCCATCGGCGGATTGGAAGAAGACCCCTGGCTGGACCCCATCGAGCAGGCGTTTTACAACACTGCCAAGAGCGGTGTGTTTATTGCCGCAGCCGCGGGCAATAATGGCCCCGAGCTGGCCTCTGCGGACCACTCCTCGCCCTGGCTGACCACCGTTGCCGCGCACACCGCGCTGAACACCGTCACCTACTCCGACAAGCAGCTCAACGCCATGGTAGGTGGCGACACCACCCCGCCGGAAGCCATTGGCGGACGCGGTACCAATTTTGAGTCCCTGACCGGCACGGTGGTCAATGCGGCCAATTTCACCAACCCCAACGAAAATTACAGCTATGCGCAGGCCAACTGCGACAGCGAGTATCCGGCTGGTTTCTTCGATTTTGCTGACGACCCGCTCACTACCGATATCGATGAAAGCCTGCAAGATGTGATTGTGGTGTGTAAGCGCAGCTCCCAGCCGCTTGTCTACAAGGCACAGAATGTTGCCGCCGGCGGTGCCGAGGGTATCGTCATCTACAACCAGTCGTCCTACCTTGATTCCCAAATCATTCCCGACGTCACCTATCCGATCCCGGCGATCCACATCAAGAATGTCGACGGCACCAAGCTGACCAGCTGGCTGTCCAGCGGTTCCGGTCACACCGCCACCATTACCCCAACCAGTGCCGATCTGGAAGACCTGTCCGAGCAGTACACTGCATATTTCTCCAGCCGCGGGCCGTCCTACTTCGGTATCGACACTCTGCTGGTGGATGTCGCCGCCCCCGGGGTCGATATCTACGCACCGGCCTCTGACGACCAGCCGTTTACCAGCTATCCCAGCACATCCGACTGGACGACGATGTCCGGCACCTCCATGGCCAGCCCGCACATTGCCGGCGCGGCCGCACTGCTGCGACAGTCACACCCTGAGTGGACACCGATGGAAGTGCAGTCCGCGCTGATGATGACCGCCAGCAACGACCTGAAAAATGCCCGCTTCCTGAACAACTACGCCAGTGATGGCTTTGATTCAGGCCTGCAGGATGCCGGCGCCGGTCGCCTGCGCGTGGACATGGCCAACAAGGCGGGCCTGGTACTGGATGAATCCATGGAAAACATGGCGGAAGCCGACCCTAACTTGGGCGGGTTTCCGAAGCGCCTTAACACCGCGTACATGGTGGACAACACCTGCACAAGTGAGTGCTCCTGGGTGCGCACCTTTACCGCTACCGAAGATGGCAGCTGGACTACCAGTGCGGAAACCTTTATCGGTGAATTCGAGATTTCCGTCGAGCCCGCCAGCTTTACCGTGAAGAAGGGTGAGAAGGTCTCCATCACCGTTACCGCGACCACTCAGGACACTGCCTCTACTGCCCAGTACACCGATCTTACCGGCAACCAGGGCCAGGTCATCCTGACCCCGGCCAATACCGCCTCCCCGGTGCTGGAACTGCCGGTGTGGACCTATGACGACAGCGCAGGGCTTCCGGACCACGTTCGCGTGGAAGCGCACCGCACATCCGGCGTAGTTTCCGTGGGCCCGATTAAGTCCGGCGATATTTCCGACTTTACTGCGCGCACCTTCGGCATGGTCAAGGGCGACATCACCAGCCAGTTGGTCTACAGCGACACCACCGGTGGTAACCCCTTCGATGATCTCGAGCAGGTCATGGTCACCATGACCCCGGTAAGTGAAGGCAGCAAGATGGTTGTTTCCCAGGTTGCCGGTGAAAACACCTCCCGCACTCTGGTATTCATGGGTATGGACAGCAATGGCGACGGCCTGCCATCCGACGATGAAATGCTGTGCATGTCCACCATGTATGATGCCGCCAACTTCTGTGCCATCCAGGAACCGCTCGCCGGTGATTACTGGACAGTGGTCAGTAACCTGACTCCGGTTCCCTACGGTACAACCGATGAAGGCCTCGAAATCAAGCTGGCCACTGGTGTGGTCGGTGCGGACAACGGCCAACTGTCTGTATCGGCGCCCAGCCAGGTTTCCGGTTACGAAGAGTATGAGATAGACCTGAGCTACAACCTGCCGCAAATGGAAATTGGTGATTACTATTTCGGTGGTTTCGATGTCGGCAACAATGCCAGCGACCCGGGCAATATCGGCTATGTTCCGGTAATCGTGACGCAGGTGGATGACGATGTGACCTTTACCGCGAGCCAGTCCAAGGCGAAAGCCGGCGATACTGTGGATTTCTCCATCAAGGTCATCGCCAACAATGAAGCGCAGGCGCGCGCCTTCACCCTGGATACCAGCTTCCCGGAAGGTATCGAAATCATCCCGGACTCCATCGTTGCATCCGCAGCGACACCGGCAGAAGTAACTGTTGAAGACAATAGCCTGATGCTGGACGGTGTACAGGAGACCACCCGCGACGTTGTGCGCAATTACAAGGTGACCACCTCCAACAACGACCCGATGTGCTCCCTGACCGCAGCCAAATCCCCCTACCCGGGCTACCTGGATCTGCGCCCCCTCGGATGGCGCACTCTGGAAGGGGTGGAAGGCCGCTACTACAACGCTGCCGAGTACTCGCTCAAGGAGTTGATGGCGACCGACCAGGATGTGACCATCCCTTACTTCAACACCAAGCAGTACGACACCATCAACATCAGCCCGGCCGGTGCGGTGTTCTGGGGCAACCGCCGTATGCCCTCGACGCACCTGGAAATGCCCGACGGGGCCTATTTCATGCCGATGCCGGAAGACATCATCGCCCCCTTCTGGGTCGGCGACCAGATGCTGACCCGCTACGACAGCGTCTATCCCAATCACCACCTCAACGCCGGTGTAACGCCCACCTATACCTGGGACCGCGAGTGGCTGGTATTGGAATGGGACAACGTCGAGCGCAGCAACGCCCCGGGCCACCTGGTGGACTTCGAAATGTTCCTGCGCACCAAAATCACCTACGAGCCGGGTGAGTATGAAATGCTGTTTGCATACGACAACCTGAACCTCGCGGACGATCAGGGCTCCATCGGCTTCAAGTCCTATATCGGCCGCCTGTTGGTGGATGGTGATATTCCGGTCGACGTATCCGCGGGTGAGAGTGTTGCCTTCGATAACGTGAGCAGCGCGATCGATAACGAGACCGTGGTGTGTATGGACTACACCGGTCCGGAACAATCGCAGTTCTACGTGAACTTCCAGGGCTATGTGTCCCAGCAGGCTGCCGGTGCCGTTCACACCATTGCCCTCAACAACGGGCTGGTTGGCTCGGAGAATGAACTACTGGAAGTGACCCTGGACGTAACCGGAAACATCCAGCTGTCCCCGGTGGATGACATCGTGCTGGATGAGGGTGAATCCGCCAGCTTTACGGTGAACTACGCCGACGAAAACAACGTCAGCAATATCATCGAGCTGGTGGGTGAAGGCTTCAGCTACGAAGTCAGCGGCCACGAGTCCGGCAGCACCGTGACCATCACGGCGGAAGAGGGCTTCCACGGCGAACAGCAAGTGATGCTGGTGGTCCGGGACTCGGTAGCACCGAGCGACGCCGCAAGCCAGCCGTTCACCCTCACCGTCAACAAGGTGAATACCGCTCCGCAAGTGGCGGTATCCGTCAGCAATGGCAAGGTTGGCAGCAACATCCAGATGGATGCCAGCGGCTCCTCTGACAAGCACAACGACCCGCTGAGCTTCAGCTGGGCACAGGTTGATGGCCCGTCCGTCTCTCTGGAAGGTGCCGATCAGGCCGTTGCCAACTTCACCCCGAGTGAAGCGGGAGACTATGTCTTTGAAGTTACCGTCAGTGACGGCGAGCTGAGCGCGACCGAGACCGTCACGGTTTCCGTCAGCGAAGACAGCAGCACTGTGGAAACCAAGAAGAAGAAGTCCGGTGGTTCGACTTCAGCCTGGATGCTGTTGATGCTTGGCATCGCTGGTGTCCTGCGCCGTCGCCGCTTCTTCCGTTAACGCCGAACAAAACTGCCCGGCTACGGCCGGGTAGTTTTTTACAGGCAAAAAAAAGAGCGGCCAGCTGGCCGCTCGAGCTTTCTCTCACCGTTTACCGGCTTTACCTCAAATCTTTTCCCCTCGGGCGTGTCAGCCTCAGGAGTAGGCGGGGCGGTTGTCCGCCAGGGTCAGCCAGCCGCGAATCACGCGGTAGACCATCCATACCCAGCTGATCCCCCAGACCGCAAAGCCCACCAGGATCCATACCGTCGCCCAGCCCACCACAAACCACAACAGGCTGTACCAGAAGGTGCGGATCTGCCAGCGAAAGTGGGATTCCGCCAGTGTCCCGCGCACATCACCAAGCTTTACATAGTTGATCAGCACCCCCACGAAGAAGGGCACCGCCGTGAACAGGCTGATGGCCTGGATCAGGTATACCAGCGTGGCGATATCCCGCGCGGAGCGCTCGCGCTCCTGGGCCGCAGGGGTCGGATACTGCTCAGACATGGACTCGTTTCCGCTCGTGAATTCCAGACCTAGTTTACGGGGAATTCGCAGTTAAGGATAACCACTTTCCGGTGCAACTGGTCGCGACAGCAACGGTGTTCACCGCAGCGCCCACTCGGTGTGCACATTTTTCTCCCGCCAGGATTTCAGCTGCTGTACCGAGCTGCGCATCAGGCCGAGAATCTCCGAGCGCTGGTGCCGGCAGTAATCCCGCTCACTGTCGATGGACAGGCGCGCGGCAACCGCCTTCAGGCGGCTTGCCACCATTTCCAGTCCCACGCTTTCCGCTTCCGCGGCAATGGCCTGGGCCTGGTGCTGGGCGTCGATCCAGTGGCGACCGGTAAGCGCACTGGTGAACGCGGTAATTTTCTTTGGCAGGTTCGACAGGCGGTCGCCCACCAGTTCGGCGAATGCCAGGTGGCCCAGAGTGTCCCGCTGGCGCTCGAGAGTGACCGGATTCAGTACCTTGGACGCCCGCATCGGCTTCCCGGAAGGTGCACGGCGGCGGGTTTTCTCGTCTACCCAGTTCAGTAACTGCACCAGCTGACCTTCGCTGGGCTTGGTCGGGAGAATCCCGGTCAGACCGCGGGCGACAAAGCGCTCCTTGTCTGCCTGTGTCGGCGATTCCACCAGGCCGAAAATCAGTAGTGATTCATTGACGTAGTCGCCGCGGATCTTGCGCGCGGTTTCCACACCATCGATCAGCGGCAACTGCACATCTACCACTACCACGTCATACTGCCCCCGGAGCGCAGCATCGGCGCCGTCGACCCCGTTGGATTCACGGCGCACGCGGTGACCGTGGGCCTCCAGGCGCGCGCGCAGTGATGGATGGGCGTCGTTTTCGATCAGCAGAATTTGCAGTTCGCGCTGATTTTCCTCCGGCGCGTTTTCCGGGGCCGGCTCCTGGGAGGCAGCCTGACCCTTGCGCTGGATTTCCTCCACGCCGCTGCGCAACTGGCGGCACTGTCCCAGAGCCGCTTCCGCCAGCTGACGGGTGTCTCTATCTTCCCCGCGGGACAACAGGCTCATGGTGCTTACCAGTGTTTCCAGCGGTTTGCGCATGCGATGACCGGTGATGGAAAGAAAGTCCCGCTGCTCTTCCTGAGCTTGCTCCAGCTCGGTTCTGGCGCTCTCCAGCGCCTTGTCACGGGCCATCAGTTCGTGGCTGCGGGACTGTACCTGGCGGAAGAGTTTGGCATTTTCCGCCTGCAGGTCTGCCACCTTGGCGGAAGCGGACTCCTCGATGGCGGCAATACGCATCCGGCTGGCCAGGAAACCGCCGAGGCCGGCGAGCGCAGCCAGCCCCGTGAGCAGCACCCAGATAACCGGCAACCGGGTATCCAGCAGGAACGACTCCCCGGGAAAAGCGGCAGCAACCTGGGGACAGCAGGCAGCGATTACCGCCAGCCAGGCGACCGGAGGGGATTTACGGCCCAACAAGGCGCGCTGGGCCTGATAGAAACGGGAGCTGTTTGCGCTGGCGTTGGCATTGCAGCCACCCGCCGAACGGCCGTAGGTCATGGTCATGTCTTCCTTGCAACCACAGAGAAGTGACGGGTCAATCCTGCGACCCGCTGACACAAGGGAGCCTTTATTGCTCTTGTATCACTACTGTTATGTGTTCGATTTTTAACCCGCTTGCCCGCTGCGGTTCACGCAGCCAGCCGGCTCCGTACACTAATCCGGAATCCTAAATAATCCAAATCCTGGCACCAGGCAAGCCTGAAAGCGCCAACCGGTTCAAAATATTACAAACAGGCTGGCGCCGCGGGCAATTATTGCCATTTATATGACCGGTCCTTCCCGCAGGTCAAGTAAACAGTAGGGATTGTCAGTTCCGGGCCGCTTCGGCAGGGCCGAGTACGCCGTGCTCGGGCCCCCGCAACCAGATCCCGCGCAGCCAGTCGAGATAGATGCCATACGGACGCCCCAAAGCTCCGGCGATCACTACGAAGGTAGCACTGGCTGTCAGAATTTCCACTGCGGAAGCGCCACCAAGCACCATATTGAGGATATACAGGGGCAGCTGGAAGCTGAGGAAGACGAAGGTATCCACCCCGTAGCTGTGCAGGCCACCGCGATGGCCGAAGCGCCCCACTACCCAGTTGCGGTACAGGCTGAACGGGCGCGCAATGGCGGTATTGAACAGCACCGCGAGCAGGCGCACCTTGAGGTGCTCGTGCCAGCTCATACCTGCCAGCACCACTTCGATGGGGATAGCGATCAGCCAGGAGAAGCTGTTCATGGCGAACACATCCAGCAGCCACTCCCGGCGGCGGGACACCGGCGCGCTGGGGGCGTCGTGGAGTTGCGGCTGCTCCTCCTCAATCACCATCACCGGAGGGGATACCGGGATGGCGTCGGTGGCCTGGGTCAGGGATTGGGGGGACATGTCTGCATCAGTCTCACATTGATCGCTCATTATTTACCCAGTTTTACCGGGCGACGGCGATTATATTCATCGGAGACGGAAAAGCTAGGCTATATAGATTAAAAAATTATTACATATCCATAATTCATCCTAATTTATACGAAAAATCAAAATACACATCCGGAAAATGGCTAATTTTGAGCTAAAGCCCCCCTTCACCACCTCCCTGGATCCCGGAGCGGCCTGTCACGGTGGCGGGGTTGCACGTTAGACTTTCCCCAGCTATGCAAACAGTTGCATAACTTGCCCCTTCCGCGGCCACCCCTGGAGCAGTCATGTCCCTGCGATTTGCCGTCCTCACCCTGCTGGATATCGAGCCGGGCAGCGGTTACGACCTCAAGCGCCGTTTTGAGCGCAGCATTTCCCACTTCTGGAGCGCCAGCCACCAGCAGATGTACCGGGAACTGCACAAGCTCCACCAGGAGGGGCTGCTGGACTGTGCCGAGCAGCCCCAGGAAGGCCGACCGGACAAGAAGGTCTACAGCCTGACGGATGCCGGGCGCGCGGCGCTACAGGAGTGGGCCGAGAAGCCGGCGGCGCCGCAGAAAATCCGCGAGCCCTTCCTGATCCAGCTGTTTGCCGGTCACCGCCTCACCAGCGCGCAAATGCGCCGCCAGCTGGAACGGCACCTGGAGCAGCACCGGGCCCTGCTGGAAACCTACCAGGAACAGAACCGCCGCTTTTACAGCCGCGATCCGGAACACCAGCAGCGCCTGTGGCTCGCCCACCAGCCACTGCTGCTCGGGATAGAAACGGAAAAGACCTGGATTCGCTGGGCGGAGCAGCTGCTGGCAAGGCTGGATGAGGAAGGAGACAGCTGAGCCCCCTGCGGGCTTCCCGGCCACCTATTCGAACGCGTCGGAGGGGATATGGCAGACCACCTCCAGCTTGTGTCCATCCGGATCCAGTACCACGGCGTTGTAATAGCCCTGGTGGAATTCCGGGCGCAAAGCCGGCGCATCCTTCTCCTTGCCGCCGGCCTGTATCGCCGCGAGGTAAAACGCCTGCACCGTCTCCCGGTCCTCGGCGCGAAAGGCGATGTGGAGTGCCGGTGCGGTACTGGAACCGCCCTTGATCAGCAGCTCCGGCTTGTCGCCCCAACCAAAGCCCGCCCAGTCGCCCATTTCCATCACCAGCTCGTAACCCAGTGGAGCCAGGGCAAACTGGTAAAACTTCTTGCTGCGCTCGTAGTCGTGAATGATCAGCCCGATATGATCCAGCATTCCGGTGGTCTCCAAACACTCTGAAGTCGTCTCTGCCTGCGGGCGTGCGGCAGCCGGTGCCGCACCAGGGGCCCGGATAAGCAGTATAGGTGGCAGTAGTTGATGGAGCGGAAGTTGATGGAGCAGAAGTTGATGGGAATGAGGTCGATGAAATGGGGCCCGACAGGTGCAGGCGGGATCAGGATTGGCGGGAAAGCCATTCATCCCGCAACAGGCCGAGAATCACCGCGTCCTGGATTTCACCCAGATGGAAATAGCGCTGGCGCATCAGCCCCTCGCGCTGAAAGCCGAGGAACTCCAGCAGCCGCAGGGAAGCCAGGTTGCGCGGGTCCACATCCGCACTGATGCGACGCAATCCGAGGCGGGAAAAGGCAAACTCCAGCAGCGCCGGCAGGGTCTGTCGCATCAGCCCGCAGCCCCAGTGCGCGGGTGCCAGCGCGAAACCGATTTCGGCCTGATAGATTCCACCGGGATAGCGCTCCAGACCGGCCAGGGTGGTGGTGCCGACCACCTCCCCGCACCATTCCAGCCCCCACTGATAGAGCGCACCGGTCAGGAACCCCTGCTGGATCGACAGCAGGTATTCCCGCGACTTCTGCTCCGTATCCTGCAGTTCCCCGGACATATACCGCACCACTTCCGGCGCGGAAAAAATCTGCTGCAACGCTGGCAGGTCGGCTTCCGTCAGCCAGCGCAGGCGCAATTCCGGATCAGTGGAAACGGCAATTTCGGGCAGGCCAATAGCGAAACCATCCGGGTTCATAGCAGGTGCAACAGACTCAGGGCGCCGTAGGCTACGACACCACAACCAAATACAAACTGCCCCAGGATCAGCGCGCGAATGGCAAAGGTGTAGCGCACAATGCGGCCGTGGGAGCGGGCATCGAGGGCAAACAGGCGCGCCTCTTCGGGGAAATTCAACTCCAGCGCCCTCAGCCCCGGCACCGCGAGACTCAACAGCTGCCGGCTGCGGGCATCCACCACCCAGAACACCGCGGATACGATCACCACAAAGCCACCGAGCAGTACCAGGATCAGTGGGGCAAAACCCTTTTCCACCGCGGTAAATACACCACCATCGGCAAACATCGACAGCACGACAAAAAAATTAAACCCCTTCAGGCGCTGCTCCGCATTGAAGCGGTAGTGCTCGCAGAGGTACTGCTGTTCATTCACTATTTACTTCCCCTGAATTCCCCTGGCGCCCAACACGGCTACTGAATTTTTCCTCACCCTGTTTATATTCAGGGAACAATCAAAACATCGGTATTGGAACGGCCGAGGATTCGCTCGGCGGTATTGCCCAGTACAAACCCACGCGGCCCCCTGCGCACACCGCGCCCGACCATAATCATGCGCGCCTTGGTGCGGTCCACTAAACGATTGATCTCGGCCGCCGGCTTGCCGACAACGAAATGGGTTTGCCGGCTGCTGGCACCACTCTCGTCGATCATGTTTTTCAGTAAATCCTTGAGTCCATCGAGCTGTTCGCGGAACGCGGCGGATTCCACCATCATCTCCGGAATCGGCATACAGGCAACCAGTTCCAGCTCCGCATCGAGCCGTTGCGCCAGCGCCCCGCCCTGCTGCAGCAGGCGGTGATTGAGTGCGACGTGCAGTTTATTGTCCAGGGCCGGATCCAGTGCCGCCACCATGCGGTCGCGCTTGATCCAGTGGGTATTGACCGCAATCCACAGCGGCACCGACGTCTGTTCGATCAGTCGCCAGTCAATGGAACCGAAGCCGCCGCGACCAAATTGTTTCTGCGCGGTTTTCAGCACCAGGTCACAGGGTTTTGTCGTGAGGTAGTCGCCCACCCAGGTGGGAATATCGTGGTGCCAGACCACCTCGGTAGTGGTCTGTTCCGGCAGGCTGTATTCCTGCCCCAGTTCCTGCAGCCAGTTGGCGCGCTCTTTCTGCAGCTGTTCGCTGAGGTCCAGCAGCGAACCGGCAAGCACCGGCAGTCCTATCACCGGCTCGTACACAAAGCTCACCAGATGCAGGTTGATCGCCGTTTTTTCTGCAAGCTCCAGCGCCCGCTGCAATGCGATCTGTTCGTGCTTGGGTTTGTCCAGGATGACGAGAATATTCTGCATGACGCCTCCGATGCGGTTTGGTGCAAATACCTTTGCCCCATTAAATCACCGAGGACCCGTTTTGTCTTTAGCCCTAAACGTTGAACCAATCATCCGGCAACAAAAAGCAATTCGAAGTATATGTGTGGAAGTTAAGGCGGAGTGCTGGGTATTCGTTTTCGAAAGCGTCGGCGCCATGGACGGCGCCGACGCAGCTTACAGGGATGTATTCACAGCGGTTTCGAAAACGAATATCCAGTGCTCCACCGCCACTGCACCTGCTAAGGCCAGGCAGAGCTAGCGGCAGAAGGAAGGGCTATTTGTTAGCCCGATGATCAATCAGCTCGTCGACCACAGAAGGATCGGCGAGCGTGGAGGTATCCCCCAGGGTATCCAGCTCGTTACAGGCAATCTTGCGCAGGATACGCCGCATGATCTTGCCGGAGCGGGTCTTCGGCAGGCTCGGTGCCCACTGGATGATATCCGGCTTGGCGATGGGGCCGATTTCCTTGACGCAGAGATCGATCAGCTCCTTGCGCAACTCTTCCGAAGGCTCGCGGCCATTCTTCAGGGTCACGTAGCAGTAGATGCCCTGCCCCTTGATATCGTGCGGGTAACCCACCACCGCGGCCTCCGCGGTATCCTCGTGCAGCACAATGGCACTTTCGATTTCCGCGGTGCCCAGGCGGTGACCGGACACATTGAGCACATCGTCGATACGTCCGGTAATCCAGTAGTAGCCGTCCGCATCGCGGCGCGCACCGTCACCGGTAAAGTAATAGCCGGGGAAAGTGGAGAAATAGGTATCGATCATGCGCTGGTGATCACCGTACACGCTGCGGATCATGCTCGGCCAGCTGGCCTTCATCACCAGTGCCCCCTCGCCTTCACCCTCGATCTCCTTGCCCTTCTCATCCAGCAACGCCGGCTGCACCCCGAAGAACGGCTTGGTCGCAGAACCGGACTTGAGGTCGATGGCCCCGGGCAGCGGGGTGATCAGGTGCGCACCGGTTTCGGTCTGCCACCAGGTGTCGACGATCGGGCAGCGCTCCTCGCCCACCACCTTGAAATACCACTCCCAGGCCTCCGGGTTGATCGGCTCGCCCACGGTGCCCAGCAGTTTCAGGGAACTGCGGTCGCACTTGGTGACGAAGTCGTCGCCGGCGCCCATTAACGCGCGAATCGCGGTGGGAGCGGTGTAGAAGATATTGACCTGGTGCTTGTCCACCACCTGCCAGCAGCGGGACGCGTCCGGGTAGGTGGGCACCCCCTCGAACATCAGCGAGATGGCGCCGGCGGCCAGTGGGCCGTAAACAATGTAACTGTGGCCGGTAATCCAGCCCACATCCGCGGTGCACCAGAACACATCGCCTTCCTTGTAATCGAAGGCGTATTTGAAGGTCATGGTGGACATCAGCAGGTAGCCGGCGGTGGTGTGCAGCACACCCTTGGGTTTGCCGGTGGAGCCGGAGGTATAGAGGATAAACAGCGGGTCTTCCGCGTTCATGGCTTCCGGCACGCAATCCGCGCTCTGCCCGGCCACGGATTCCGCGTACCAGATGTCGCGCTTGCTGTCCCAGTCGATATTGGCGCCGGTGCGCTTCACCACGATGGCGGTGTGCACGTCAGGGCAGCTGGCCAGGGCCTTGTCCACGTTCGCTTTCAGCGGCACCTTGCGGCCGCCGCGCACGCCTTCATCGGCGGTAATCACCAGGCGGCAGTCGGAGTCGAGAATGCGATCTTTGAGGGAGTCGGGAGAGAAACCGCCGAACACCACCGAGTGCACTGCACCAATGCGCGCGCAGGCAAGCATGGCGTAGGCAGCTTCCGGGATCATCGGCATGTAGATACACACCCGGTCACCCTTGTGGATACCGCGCTCCTTGAGCAGGTTGGCAAGGCGACACACATGCCCGTGCAGTTCGCCGTAGGTAATGGTCTTGCTGTCGGCGGGGTCGTCGCCTTCCCAGATAAACGCGGTCTGGTTCGCGCGCGCGGGCAGGTGGCGGTCGATACAGTTCACGCTGACGTTCAGTTCGCCATCGGCAAACCAGACAGCGTGCCCTTTGCTCAGGTCTTCTTCACAGGCTTTGGTAAAGGGTTTGCTCCACTGCAGGAAATCGTTGGCCTGCTGGGACCAGAAGGCCTGGGGATCTTCCACGGACTGGCGATACATGCGCTCGTAGTCGTCTTTATTGACGTGAGCATCGGCAGCAAAGGCTTCCGGCACCGGATGGATGTGCACTTCAGACATCGTTTTCTCCCTTATTAGAATTATCGGGTTTTGCGCGCGCACCGTCTGCAGCGGGCAGAGCCCTGTCCCGCGAGATCATTTCCGGTTTTACCCGGCTACAGGTGCGCACCTTGCGCAGTTTTGACCGCGTATTTTCCCGATCAGTTATACCACTGGCAGCCGCTGAATGACAACGCTGTCAACTATCCTTTCACTTCATCATAGCCCGCCACAACTGAGGATTCCCAGCCCGCGTCTGGAATACCGTGCCTTTTTTCCCGGAGCCGTGCACAATAGCCGCAAAAAGTGATCACATTTTATTGGAGACCATTATGTCGGTGAAGTTGTTGCGGGTTCGCGAGGGCGAAGGTGCGGTGGAGTCGGGCCCGGTGGTGCAAGAAAAGGTGCTGTCCGGTATGCCCCAGCAGCTTACCGAGCATTTTTTTACCAATGCGAAGGAGAATTTCTTTTGCGGCGTCTGGTCTTCGGATGCGGGCAAGTGGACACTCACTTACAGCGAGGATGAGTTCTGCTACATCATTGATGGCGAGGCGATCATTACCGATGCCGACGGGGTGAGCGAGAAGGTTTCTGCCGGGGATGCATTCTGTATTCCCGCCGGGTTCGAGGGAACCTGGGAAACTATTGGATCGGTGAAGAAGTTTTACGCTATTTACGAAGAGTAGCTCTAACCTCGAACCGACTAAGCCGGTTTTGTGGCGGCAAATCACTGGGGCAGGTATTTCGAAAACGCCGTGAATACGTCCCTGTAAGCTCCGTCAGCGCCGTCCATGGCGCTGACGGTTTCGAAATACCTGCCCCAGCACTTTGCCTTCGCGATTCACCGCGCAGCTTTGTGGGGAATCTTTCGAGAAAACACTTAGCTCCCTATCAACCCCTTCAGATGCGCCACCACACTACGCCCCAGCGCGGATAGCGCATAGCCCCCTTCCAGTGCGGAAACGATGCGACCCGCGCAGTGGGCGTCGGCGAACTCCCGCAGTTTTTCCGTCACCCAGCGGTAATCGTCTTCGCGAAAACGCAATTGCGCCATGGTGTCTTCGATATGGCCGTCGAAGCCGGCGGAGATGAACAGCATCTGCGGCTGGAATTTTTCCAGTGCGGGCAGCCACTGGTTTGCGACCAGCTCCCTCAGCACCGCGCCTTCGGTACCCGCTTCCAGTGGTGTATTGAGGATATTGTCCGGCAGTTCTCCGGTGCCGGTGAACGGGTAGTAGGGGGACTGGAAGCTGGAGCACAGCAGGTAGCCTTCACGACCAGCGACGAAGTCTTCGGTGCCGTTGCCGTGGTGGACGTCGAAGTCGAGTATTGCCACCCGCTCCAGCCCGTGTTGTGCGCGGGCGTGGGCGGCGGCGATGGCGATGTTGTTGAACAGGCAGAAGCCCATGGCCTTGTCGCGCTCGGCGTGGTGGCCCGGGGGGCGCACCGAGCAGAAGGCGCTGCCTATTTCTCCGACAATGACCTTGTCCACCGCATTCACCGCGGCGCCGGCGGCGTGCAGGGCGGCGTTGAGCGTGTGTGGACACATGCGGGTGTCTTCATCGAGCGCCTCGATACCCTCGCGCGGCGCACGGGCGAAGATGGATTCTACATATTCCGGGGTGTGCACCAGCTGCAGTTGCGCGCGGGTGGCCTGCGGCGCGTCGAAGAAGCGCAGTATGTATTCGATACCGCTGCTGAGCAGCTGGTCGTGGATGGCGTCGAGGCGCGCGGGCGATTCCGGATGTTCGTCGCCCATATCGTGGAGGCTGCAGGCTGGGCTGGTAAAGATTCCGACGGTGGCCATTTTTATTCCTGATCTGCGGCGCTGGTGAGATCCAGTTCCAGGTAGAGTTCATCCATGCTGTCTCCGGGGCGGGTGACAAAACCGTTGTGGTCAAATATTGCCAGCATGGGTTTGTTGTCCCGGCGCACACAGGCAAACATGGTGGCGATGCCGCGACTGCGCGCCACCGCCTCCATTTCTTTCAGCAGGGTGGAGGCGATGCCCTTGCCGCGCCGGCTCTCCTTGATCACGAACGCGACTTCGCAACTGTTGCTGGCTTCGTAATAATAATATCGCCCGACCCCCTGAATCACCTCGCGCTGTCCGTCGCGGTCGGTAAAACACAGGGCCAGGTCTTTCCTCTGGTCCACGCTGACCAGGCTGCAAGAGGTTTCCCGGGACATCTGCGTTACCTGGTGGTTGTAACGCATCAACAGGGTTTCCTTGTTGTGGGTATAAAAGAACTCCTGCAGCCTGCGTTCATCCGACGGCCGCAGTGGCCGCAATGTATAGGTGATACCGCCGAATACGTAGCGCTTCTGTTCCACCGGCCCCAGCTCCGGTACCGAGGTGGGCGCCTGTTGCTGGTATTCCGGCACCCAGTAATATCGGCGCACTTCTTCCAGCAGTTCGCGGCGAAAATCCGGGTGTGCAATACGGATCAGTTCCAGCGCCCGCTCGCGCACGCTCTTGCCGCGCAGGGAGGCGATGCCGTATTCGGTCACCACGTAGTGCACGTGCCCGCGGGAGGTCACCACACCACTGCCGGGTGTGAGCGCTGCGACAATGCGGGATATTTTCTTACCGCTTTTGTCCCTGGTGGTCGAAGGCAGCGCGATGATCGGCTTGCCCCCCTTACTCAGCGCCGCGCCGCGGATAAAATCCACCTGGCCACCGATGCCGCTGTAAAAATGGCAACCGATGGAGTCGGAAACCACCTGCCCGGTCAGATCCACTTCGATGGCACTGTTGATGGAAACCATTTTTTCGTTGCGGGCAATCTTTACCGGTGAACTAACGTGCTCTGCCGGATAAAACTCCACATGGGGATTGCCGTCGATAAAGTCGTACAGCATCCTGGTGCCCATGCAGAAGGTGGTGATCGTTTTACCTTTGTGGAAGGTTTTTTTGCGATTGTTGATCACCCCATCTTTCATCAACCGCGCGATGCCATCGGAAATCATTTCCGAATGCACCCCCAGGTCTTTGTGGTTGCCCAGATAGCGCAACACGGCATCGTGAATCCGGCCAATGCCGATTTGCAGCGTCGCGCCATTCTCCACCAGCAGCGAAACATACTGGCCGATCTGTTCCACGGCCTGGTCCATTTCCGGCGGCGGGGATTCCGGGATGGGAGCTTCGGCGGTCATCCACGCGTGGATCTGATCCCGGTGGATAAAACTGTGGCCGTTGGTACGGGGCATCTGCGGGTTGATCTGGGCGATCACGGTCTTGGCATTTTTTACCGCGGACGACACCACATCCACACTGACCCCCAGGGAGCAGTAACCCAGCTCGTCCGGCGGACCGACCATGATCAGGGCGGCGTCCAGTGGCAATATGTGGTCACTGAACAGCTTGGGCACTTCGGAGAGAAAGGTCGGCGTGTAATCTGCGCGCCCCTCCGCCACCGCCTGGCGTATGGTTTCGCCACCTATATAGAGGGCGTTGACGGTAAACAACTCCGAGTATTTGCGCTCCGCCCAGAAGTTGTCCGACAGGGTGAATACCTGGGCGACTTCCACATCGTGCAGCCCGCGGCTGTTGGCAATCAGGTCTGCCATCAGGGCATTGGGTACGGCGGCGTGAGAACCGACGAAGATCCGGCAGCCACTTTTCAGCAACTGGTCCCAGGGGAGGGATTCTCCGGTTTTCGGGTGAGTCAGGGATGACATTTGTGCGGGTGGTTTCCTACCTTGATCCGGTCATGGTAGGCAGATGGCCCGACAGTCACAAGCCCCGCTCGGTAACGGGACCCACATTAAATTTTGTGGCGGTCCTGCTACCTTGTATGGCTTTGCGAGACGCGCCGTGAAACCATCCTTTGGGACTAACAGAATAAAGAATTTGAATTTAAGGAAAAGTGGCGGGGATCTGTTTTCGAAAGCGTCGGCGCCATGGACGGCGCCGACGCAGCTTACAGGGAAGTATTCACAGCGGTTTCGAAAACGGATACCCGCCGCTTTTCCGCCACCGGACCAGGCTGGAAGGAAACCACTAGACCAGAAGGCGGCTAAGCGGGCTCAGCCATCTGCACCGGAATCGTATTGGTACTGCGCTCAACGCGGTTGTTCTCGTCCAGATAAACCAGCTTTGGCTTGAACTGGTCGGCCTCGGATTCCGACATCTGCGCATAGGCCGCAATGATGATCCGATCTCCCACCTGCACCCGGCGCGCCGCCGCGCCGTTCATGGAAATAATGCCGGAGCCGCGTTCCGCCAGGATCACATAGGTGTGAAATCGCTCGCCATTGGAGACGTTGTAGATATCAATCTTCTCGAACTCGCGCAGGCCCGCCAGCTCCACCAGGTCCTCGTCAATGGCACAGGAGCCGTCGTACCAGAGTTCCGCCTGCGTCACCGCCGCCATGTGCAGTTTGCCTTTCAGCATTTCGATTTGCATGGAATCGCTCCCGTCACATCGTCAGAGAAACATTGTCGATCAAACGCGCTCCGCTGGTGTACATCGCCCCCAGCAGCGTGATCTCGCGGTCATCGTTGGCCGCGGGCTGCAGGTCCTTGCTGTTGCAGATGGAGAAGTAATCCACCTTGAAGCCCGCATCTTCGATGCGGGACCTGGCCTCGGCCTCCAGTGCGGTAAAGTCCCGCTGGCCCGACTCGATCTGTTCCTTCGCCCAGTTCAGGCACTGATTCAGCACCGCCACCTTGGGGCGCTCCTCCTCGGTCAGGTAACCATTGCGGGAGCTCATGGCAAGGCCGTCGGCTTCCCGGTGTACCGGGGCTGCGACGATCTCCACCGGGATACACAGGTCCTCCACCATGCGGCGGATCACCGCCAACTGCTGGAAGTCCTTGATTCCGAATACCGCCTTGTCCGGCTGCACGATATTGAACAGCTTCGCCACCACCGTGGTCACCCCCTCGAAGTGCCCCGGGCGGCTCGCACCACAGAGTACGTCGGTCATGGCCGGGCACACCACGCGGGTCTGCTGGTCCATACCGTTGGGGTAGATCTCGCCCTCTTCCGGATGGAACAGGTAGTCACATTCCGCTGCGCGCAGCTTCGCCATGTCCTGTTCCATGGTGCGGGGATAGGTGTCCCAGTCCTCGTTCAGGCCGAACTGCAGGCGGTTGACGAAGATCGACACCACCACCACATCGCACTGCTGCCGGGCCAGGTTGACCAGCTGGATATGGGCGTCGTGGAGGTTGCCCATGGTGGGCACGAAACCGATGGTCTTGCCATCGCGGCGGGCCGCTGCCAGCGCCTCGCGCAGGGTGGCCACATGGTGAAAGACTTGCATAAGCGTGGATCCGCCGGAATTTGCTCGGGCGGCATAATACTCCCCGCCGCGAATGGGAACAAATTGCGAAACATTGGCCCGATTCGGTTTTTTTGCCCGGATTCGCGAATTCTTTCCCCGGTTCAGGAAGGATTCAGTGTCCCCGGGGCAAACTGGCCCCAACTGATCGCCAGAGACAGAAAAACGCCGCCAAGCGGCCCTGGAGCCCAGCCATGAGCAGACAATACAAATCCGCAGTGAAAACACTTGCCGCCGCCCTCGCCACGGCCGGCCTGCTGGCAATGGCCAGCCCGGCGCTGGCCGACCGCGACGACCGCGGCCAGGGTCACAAGGGCCGCCCCGAGCACGCCATCAAGCACGGCCAGTCAGCCCGCTTCCAGAAGCGCCAGGACCGGCAGCGCCAGGCAAAGCACCGCGGCAATGACCGCGACCACAGAAGTGATCGCAGAGCCGATCGCGGCCGCGACCACCGCCGCGACAATGATCACCGTCGCGGTGACCGTCGACACGACTACAACGACCGCGGTCACCACGATCGCGACCGCCGCCGCTACGCGGGCGGCCACGGCTGGCGGGACCGCGGCCACGATCACCATCGCAAGTACTACAAGCCGGTTCACCGCCCGCACAAGCACCGCTGGCGCCCGAACCACTACCACTACGGTTACCGCTGGAGCCGCCTGCCCAAGAGTTATGTCAGCCTGACGTTCGGCGGCCTCGGCTACTACTTCAGTGACGGTATTTTCTACCGTCCTTACGGCCCGGGTTATGTGGTTGCGCAGGCTCCGGTTGGCGCCATTGTCTACAACCTGCCCGGCACCGCGGTCAGTGTCAGCTTCGGCGGCCTCAGCTACTACGTGGCCTACGACACCTACTACCGCTGGGACAGCCACCGCCGCGGTTACCGGGTGGTTGCCAACCCCGGCTTTTATTGAGGGTATTGAGCGCCCGGTGCGCAGCCAGATGTTCAACGTGCCATTGTCGGATTTCCAACCCCAACTAACCGAAGCTTAATTCGGTTATTTCCCCAGGCGACTCTTTTGAGTCGCCTTTTTTTTATTTTTTGTCGGCCGCTTACAACCCGCCCCGAACCCGGCGTAAAAAAACCGAACAAAAATTTAATTTTGTTGCCTTAAAAAAAGCTATTTTTCTTTTCTATAGTTATTGCTTTCAGCAGACTATGACTACAAGATTCGCGCCCCTGTAACCCCCACAGATCCTTGCCCAAAAACGAGGCGCCATGAAACAACAACAGATCGAAAACTGGACCTGCGAAGACTCCGCAGCGCTCTACGGCATCCGCGACTGGGGTGCCGGCTATTTCAATTTGAACCAGTCCGGTGAAATCACTGTTGAGATCAAAAATGAATCCGGCGACACCAGTTCCGTCTCCCTGCTGGACATTGCCCACGGTGCCACTGAACGCGGTCTCGGCATGCCGTTGCTGGTGCGTTTCGAGAACCTGCTCGACGCCCAGGTAGCGCGCATCAACAACTCATTCCGCAATGCGATCAGCAGCTGCGGTTACAAGAATGTGTTCCGCGGTGTGTTTCCCATCAAGGTGAACCAGCAGTGCCAGGTGATCGAGGAGATTGCCAAGGCCGGTCGCCAGTTCGGCCACGGCCTGGAAGCGGGCAGCAAGGCGGAGCTGATTGCGGCGCTGTCGATCCTCGACAACACCGACGCGCTGATCGTGTGCAACGGCTACAAGGACGAGGAGTTCATCAACCTGGGCCTGCAGGCCCAGCGCCTCGGCGTGCAGGTATTTTTCGTGGTGGAAACTCCCTCTGAGGTCGACACCATCATTCACTGCGCCCAGCGCGAGCAGGTGGAGCCCAACATTGGCGTGCGGGTAAAGCTCGCGAGCAAGGTTGGCGGCTACTGGAATGCCACCAGTGGCGACCGCAGTATTTTCGGCCTCGGCAGTAACGACCTGATCGCGATGGTGGACAAACTGCGCGACCACGACATGCTGCACTGCCTGAAGCTGCTGCACTACCACCTGGGATCGCAGGTGCCGAACATCCGCGATATCCGCACCGGGGTGCTGGAAGCCTGCCGCTACTATGCCGACCTGGTAGAGGAAGGCGCGGCCATGGGCTACCTGGACCTGGGTGGCGGCCTGGCGGTGGACTACGATGGCTCCAAGACCAACTACACCCACTCCAAGAACTACTCCCTGGACGAGTACTGCGTGGACGTGGTGGAAGCCATCATGGGCACCCTGGACAGTGAGGGCGTGGAACACCCGGTGATCATCACCGAATCCGGCCGCGCCACCGTCGCCTATTCCTCGGTGTTGCTGTTCAACATCCTGGACACCACCAGTTTCGAGCCAATCGAACTGGAGGAGGATCGCATCGGCGAAGATTCGCACCCGATGCTGAAAAATCTGCAGCATGCGCTGCAGAGTGTTTCTCCAAAGAACCTGCAGGAGAGTTACAACGACGGCCTCTACTATCGCGACGAGATCCGCGCACTATACCTCCACGGCCAGGTAAGCCTGCGCGACCGCGCGCTGGCGGAAAACCTGTTCCTGCAGTGTGCGCAGAAGATCCGCAAGCTGCTGGATGAGGTGGCCCAGGTACCGGTGGATCTGCAGGCGTTGCCGGAAGTGCTGTCGGATATTTATTACGCAAATGTGAGCGTGTTCCAGTCGTTGCCGGACATCTGGGCGATCGACCAGCTGTTCCCGCTGGTGCCGGTGCATCGCCTGGACGAGGCGCCGACGCGCTCGGCGATCATTGCGGACATTACCTGCGACTGCGACGGCAAGATCGACCGTTTTATCGACCGACAGGATGTACGCAAGACGTTGCCGCTGCACCCGCTGAAAGAAGGTGAGGAATATATTCTCGGAACTTTCCTGGTGGGTGCGTATCAGGAGACACTGGGAGACCTGCACAATCTGTTTGGTGATACGAATGTGGTGAGCGTGCGTATCGATGAAGACGGTCATGTGGACTACAGTCGCGAGATTCACGGCGACAGCATTGCGGATGTGTTGAGTTACGTGGAGTACTCACCGCAGGATCTGTTTGAGCGTTTCCGCAAGCTGGCGGAGCGGGCAGTGAAGGAAAAGCGGATTACGGCGCAGCAGCGGAAGGATATTTTGCATACTTACACTGCATCTATGAGTGGGTACACCTACTTCGAAAAGTAATTTGTATTTTCGACCTGGTCCGGTGGTACGTTCTATCGCCAGTCCGGTGGCGGCAGAGCACCGGGGATTGGTTTTCGGAACCGCTGTAAACCCATCCCTGGGCGCTGCGGCGCAAACATCCTGTTTGCGACGCTTCCGAAAACCAATCCCCGGCACTCTGCCTTAACTTTGTACTTTTATGCTTCGTAGCTATTCATTCTTGGCTGATTCGAAGTGAATAACTTGATGTGAAAGGACTGCTGCCGGTATTTGTTTGCGGGACCGTATGCGGCCCGGACGGCCGCATCCGAGCCCCCATGGATGGGTTCACGGCGTGTCCCGCAAACAAATACCGGCAGCAGGCCTGCCATTAAACTATCTAGTGGCTGCCCCACAATCCGGCACCACTATTTTGTGTGTTCAGAAACACCCAAAAATAAGGAGATCCCTAAATGGCCAACGTTCTGATAGTAGGCGCCGGCGGCGTCGGTCAGGTGGTTGCACACAAATGTGCGCAGGTAGAGGAAGTATTCGAGAACATAACTCTCGCCAGCCGCACGAAATCCAAATGCGACAAGATCGCCGATATGCTGCCGCGCAAGATCAACACCGCGGAAGTGGACGCCGACAACGTCAGTGAAATGGTTGCGCTGATCGAGAAGGTCAAACCGGACATGGTCATCAACGTGGCCCTGCCATACCAGGACCTGCACATCATGGATGCCTGCCTGGAAACCGGAGTGCACTATCTCGACACCGCCAACTACGAACCGCCGGAAGAGGCCAAGTTCGAATACAAATGGCAGTGGGCCTACCAGGAAAAGTTCGAGAAGGCCGGACTGATGGCGCTGCTGGGCAGTGGTTTTGACCCGGGTGTGACCAGCGTGTTTACCGCCTATGCGAAAAAGCACCACTTCGTCCGCATCAAGACCCTGGACATTCTGGACTGCAACGCCGGGGATCACGGGCTGCCGTTCGCGACCAATTTCAACCCGGAAATCAATATCCGTGAAATTACCGCCAACGGACGCTACTGGGAAGACGGCAAATGGGTCACCACCAAGCCGATGGAAGAAAAACGGGTATTTGAATTCCCCGAGGGTATCGGCGAGAAAGACCTCTACCTGCTGTACCACGAGGAGCTGGAATCCCTGTCCAAGCACTACCCGGAAATCGAGCGCGCGCGCTTCTGGATGACCTTTGGGGCGAGCTATCTGAAGCACCTGGAAGTACTGCAGAACGTCGGTATGACCAGTATCGAGCCGGTGGAATTCCAGGGCCAGCAGATAGTGCCGATCCAGTTCCTGAAAGCGCTGCTGCCGGACCCGGCGAGCCTCGGCCCGCTGACCAAGGGCAAGACCTGTATCGGCAACATCATCAAGGGTATCCCGCAGGGTGGCGGTGAAGACAAGATCTACTATGTCTACAACATCTGCGACCACCAGGAGTGCTACAAGGAAGTGCAGTCCCAGGCCATTTCCTATACCACCGGTGTGCCGGCGATGATCGGCGCCAAGATGATGATGGAAGGCAAGTGGATGAAACCCGGCGTGTGGAATATGGAACAGCTGGATCCGGATCCTTTCATGGCCGATCTGAACAAATACGGCCTGCCCTGGCAGGAAACCTGGCTCGACAAGCCGTTCGTTTGAGCCCCTCGATCCCGGGCCTAAAAGCCCGGGATTTTGCCAAATAGAGCAGCAAGACAAATTCTATGGACCTGACTCCCCGCAAAGACTACTTCGGTGATTTCGACCCGACCCGAGTCTCCACCCCCTGCTTCGTGGTGGACGAAATTGCCCTGCGTGACAACCTGGAAGTGCTCGCCGATGTACAGCAGCGCAGCGGTGCCAAGGTACTGGCGGCACTCAAGGCATTTTCCATGTTCAGTATCGGCCACATTGTGGCGGAATACCTGTCCGGGACCTGCGCCAGCGGTATCAACGAGGCCAAACTGGGCTTCGAGGAGTACGGCGGCAGGGACCTGGGCAAGGAAGTGCACGTTTTCAGCGCCGGCTACAAGGAAGAAGAACTGAAGGAAATCCTGGGCTTCGCCCACCATGTGATCTTCAATTCTTTTTCCCAGTGGAAGCGCTACCGGGCACTGTGCCTGCAGGCCCAGGAAAAGCGCCCCGAGCTGCGTTTCGGCCTGCGTATCAATCCGGAGCACTCCGAGGGGCACACGCCGATCTACGATCCCTGTGCACCCTGTTCGCGGCTGGGTATCGTGCGATCCCTGTTTGAAGGCGAAGATCTCACCGGCATCAGCGGTCTGCATTTTCACACCCTGTGTGAACAGGACTTCAAGCCGCTGGAGCGCACCATTGCCGCGGTGGAAGAAAAGTTCGGAGATCTGATCCCGCAGATGGAGTGGATCAACTTTGGCGGCGGCCACCATATTACCCGTTGTGATTACCAGGTGGACGAGCTGGTTGCGGGGGTAAAGGCCTTTTCGGAAAAACACGGGGTGCAGGTTTACCTGGAGCCCGGCGAGGCCGTGGCGCTGTTTTGCGGTGTGCTGGTTGGAGAAGTAGTGGACCTGATGTGGAACGGCAAAAACCAGGCGATCCTGGATGTCTCTGCCACCTGCCATATGCCGGACGTGATCGAAATGCCCTACCGCCCGGAAATCACCGGCGCATCGCTGCCGGACGAACTGCCCCACACTTACCAATTGGGTGGACAGAGCTGCCTGGCGGGCGACCGGATCGGGGAATACAGTTTCACCGACCCGCTGAAAATCGGCGACCGGATCGTGTTTGAAGAAATGGCCTATTACACCATGGTCAAGACCAACACCTTCAACGGCATTCCACTGCCCGCGATCGCTTTGTGGAATTCCAGGACCGACGAGCTTCGACTCATCAAAGAGTTTGGCTACGAGGACTTTAAAGGTCGCCTGTCTTGATCTGCACCCACCGCTTCTCGCTTTGTTGCAGGATCGGTGGCGGTGAAGCACCGGGTGAAAGGTTTCAAAACCGCTGTAAATACATCCCTGTAAGCTGCGTCGGCGCCGTCCATGGCGCCGACGCTTTTGAAACCTTTCACCCGGCACTTCACCTTAACTTTTACCCTTAAGCTTCGTCAGATAGTGCAGTTTTCGGAGCCACAAGCTACGAAGTACATAAACACAATGCGAAGGCAGAGTACCGGGTGCGGGTTTTCAGGAGCGTCGCAAACAGGATGTTTGCGCCGCAGCGCCCAGGGATGGGTTCACAGCGGTCCT
>ENA-ORCV01000355-ORCV01000355.1-marine-metagenome-genome-assembly--contig:-NODE-355-length-37220-cov-4.425733_pt1 | contig 37220 bp, 31 predicted proteins | sample MGYA00237779_ERZ508509 | MGnify/ENA primary metagenome ERZ508509 (study PRJEB26180, sample SAMN06268772) | marine metagenome | isolation source: Bioluminescent Bay, La Paraguera, Puerto Rico | place... | reverse complement strand
TTCTGCGCCCAGAAGGGCACCAGCCGGGTGTGGGCGGAGCCGGTGACCGGGTCTTCGTCGATGCCGATGGCGGGGGCGAAGAAGCGGCTGACAAAGTCGCAGTCGTATCCCTCGCCGGGCGCGGTGCAGATCAGGCCCTTGTAGGGGAGGGCGGCGACGGCGCGCATATCCGGGGCCAGTTCCGCTACTTGTGCGGCGCTCGCGAACTCCAGCAGCAACTGGTCATCGGAACCCGTCACCTCCAGTGCGCTCAGGGGCTCCGCGCCCAGTGCGTGTGCGTATTCCGGCGGCAGACTGATTTCCGCATTGTGCTGGGCCGGAAAGTCCAGGGTCAGCAACGCCTGTTCCTGGCGCACCAGCAGCTCGCCGCTGCGGGTGAAGAAGTGGATCTCGGGATCGGTGAATCCCAGCTCGCTCCACAGCAGGTGTGCGGTGACCAGGGTGGCGTGGCCGCACAGGGGCACCTCCTCACCGGGGGTGAACCAGCGCAGTTCGAAGCCGTTGCCGGCGGGCACGGTAAACGCGGTTTCGGCGAGATTGTTTTCCGCGGCGATCTGCTGCAGCAGCCGGTCTTCGAGCCAGCGGGTCAGCGGTACATAGGCGGCGGGGTTGCCCTTGAACAGTTCGGAGGTAAAGGCGTCGGCCTGATAGATGGGCAGTTGCATGGGAGTTTCCTTCTCTCAATGCCAGCAAAGCAGAAAATAAAGAAAATAAAAAAGGGAGCGTGAAGCTCCCTTTTTAACAGGTGACGGCGGCAGTTTCTATTACCGCCCGGCCATCAGGGGCCAAACACGCCCTTGAAGAAGAAGAAGAACACGATCGCGAGACCGGCGCCCGCCGGCAGGGTCACTACCCAGGAGGCGGCGATGGTGGTGATCATCCTCAGGTTGAGGGCGCCGATACCGCGGGCCAGGCCGACACCCAGCACCGCACCTACCAGGGTGTGGGTGGTGGAGATCGGCAGGCCGGTGCCGGAAGCCAGTACCACGGTGGCGGCGGCGCCCAGCTCGGCGGCGAAACCGCGGCTCGGGGTCAGTTCGGTAATCTTGCGGCCGATGGTGGCCATTACCTTGAAACCGTAGGTGGCGAGACCGACAACGATACCGGCACCACCGACCAGCAATATCCAGGAGGGCATGGTGGCCTTGGCGGTTACCGCACCCTGCTGCACGGTGTTGACCACTGCCGCCAGCGGGCCGACCGCGTTGGCCACGTCGTTGGAGCCGTGGGCGAAGGCCATGGCGCAGGCGGTAAATACCATCAGGATGGCGAATACGCGCTCGACATTGGCGAAGCGGTTGTGGCGTTCGCGTTCCGGGTCGCGCTTGATGCGTTTGAGCATCGCGATACCGATACCCATCACGATCAGGCCGGCGATCCCCGCGATCAGCGCATCCTGCCAGAAGCTCAGCACGATGTCGGCATCCTTGAATACATGCTTGAGGCCCTTGGTGAGGGTCACCATGGCGATCATCCAGCCCACCGCAAACATGTAGAAGGGAATGTAGCGCTTGGCGTTGGCGAAGGGATCCTCGGTGTTCAGGATCAGCCGCTGCACACTGCGGAACAGCATGAATGACAGGGTGCCCGCCAGAACCGGGGATACTACCCAGCTGGCGACGATGCTGCCCACCTTGCCCCAGGCTACCGCGTCGGCGGAAATGCCCACCGCGGAGAAGCCGACAATGGCGCCAACAATGGAGTGGGTGGTGGATACCGGCCAGCCGAGCACGCTGGCGATGGCCAGCCAGGTGCCGGCGGCGAGCAGCGCGGAGAGCATGCCGTACACCAGCAGCTCGGGATTGTCGTTAAACAGGTCCGGGGAGATGATCCCCTTGCGGATGGTGGAGGTTACCTCACCGCCGGCCAGATAGGCGCCGGCGAACTCGAAGATCATGGCGATCACGATCGCCTGTTTGATGGTCAGTGCGCGGGAGCCCACCGAGGTACCCATGGCGTTGGCGACGTCGTTGGCACCCACACCCCAGGCCATGAAAAAGCCGAATACGCAGGCCAGGATCAGAAAGATGTGGCCGTACTGAGCAATGATTTCCACGAATTGTCTCCCCCTTTAACGCGCCAGTAGCAGCTGCAATCGGTTGCCCACGCCGTGGGCCTCGTCCGCCAGCACACCAATCCATTCGATTACCCGGTAGAGGAAAATCACGTCAACCGGCGGCAGGTCTTTTTCTATTTTGAACAGTGTGGCGCGCACTTCTACTTCCAGCTTGTCGGACTTGCGCTCCAGGTCATCCAGTTCTTCGGTCATGCGGCGGGCGATATCCACTTCGCGGCCGGCAAAGCCGGATTCCAGCAATTCGTCCAGTTCGTTGATCGCGGTCAGTGCCTGGGCCGAGGCGGCCACGGCGCTCTCCACAAAGGTGCCCATCATCGACTGCATGGACTCGGGAACCTGCATCTGGCGGCCGATGGCGAGGCCGGCGATATCCTGGGCGGTATTGGCCACCTTGTCCTGGGCGTGCAGCAATTCCAGCAGGTCGGAGCGGGACACCGGCATGAACAGGCTGTCCGGCAGGTGCAGGCGCAGGTCTTTCTTGATGTCGTCGGCGCGGTTTTCTGCGGCGCTGATGCGCTGCTGAATGCTTTTGGCAGTGCTGAAGTCCCCCTTCATAAGGGCTTCAAAGAAGGGCACCAGATCCGCTGACGCCTCGTGGGCAGTTGCCATGTGTTCCTTGATCGGCTTGATCGGCGAGCGGCCGAACAGGTTGGCGATGTTGGACAGGGGCATGGTCTGTTCCTTTTTCCGGTCCTGACAGATTGAAAAATGACCGCCGAGGCGGCCGGGTGGCGGCATGGTACCCCAACCTTTGCACAGGTCACAGTGACCTTTCGGTTTCACAGCTAATCCGCGATCGGGCCTTTGTCGAAAGGCGCACTGTCGCCGGCGGTCAATAGAGCTACAATGCGCCTTCCAATAAAGATTAGACCGCAGCTGACAACGGGGAAGTAACTATGGCGAGCAAACTGGCGGACCGGGTACTCGACCTGCCGGGGCTACTGGAAGACCTGGTGAGCCAGGGCTATGTCAGTCGCCTGGATGCCAACCGCCTGATTGGCACCCCGCGCACCGCGGAGCAGGCGCAGATGCACCCGCTCAGCTATATCGCCAGCTGCGAGCTGGAGAACCAGAAGAAGCCCGGCAAGATTCTCGATGCGGCCACGCTGACCCAGTGGCTGGCGGATACTTCCTCCCACGGCCTTTACCATATCGACCCGCTGAAGGTGGATGTGGCGGCGGTGACCGAGGTGATGAGCTTCCAGTTTGCCAAGCGCCACCAGATCCTGTGTGTAGAGGCCAGCAAGGATATGCTGCTGGTGGCCACCGCCCAGCCCTATACCAGTGGCTGGGAAGAGCAGCTGGAGCACACCAGCGGCCGCGCGGTACAGCGGGTGGTGGCCGACCCCGCGGATATCAAGCGCTACGGCACCGAATTCTATTCCCTGGCCAACTCCATCTCCGGCGCCAGCGGCCTCAAGGGCAGCTCCGGGGCGCACAACTTCGAGCAGCTGCTGGAACTGGGCAACCTCAAGGACCCGGAAGCCAACGACCAGCACATCGTCAATATCGTCGACTGGCTGCTGCAGCACGCCTTCGACCAGCGCGCCAGTGATATCCATATCGAGCCCCGCCGCGGCGTGGGCCGCATCCGCTTCCGCATCGACGGCGTGCTGCACCCGATCCACGAGCTGCCGGACCAGGTGAATGCCGCCGTCACCAGCCGCCTGAAAATCCTCGGCCGCATGAATGTGGCGGAGAAGCGCAAACCCCAGGACGGCCGCATCAAGACCAAGCGCCCCGACGGCAGCGAGGTGGAGTTGCGCCTGTCGACCCTGCCCACCGCATTCGGCGAAAAACTGGTGATGCGGATCTTCGACCCGGAAGTACTGGCGCGCTCCTACCACGACCTGGGCCTTGCCGGCGACGATCTGGCCCGCTGGCAGACCATGCTCGGGCGCCCCAACGGCATTGTGCTGGTCACCGGTCCCACCGGCTCGGGCAAGACCACCACCCTGTACACCGCGCTCAAGCAGCTGGCGTCGACAGAAGTGAACGTGTCCACCATCGAGGACCCGATCGAGATGGTGGAGGACAGCTTCAACCAGACCCAGGTGCACCACAGCATCGGCCTGGATTTCGCCGCCGGCATCCGCACCCTGATGCGCCAGGACCCGGACATCATCATGGTGGGGGAGATCCGCGACCTGGAAACCGCGCAGATGGCGGTACAGGCGGCGCTCACCGGCCACCTGGTGATCTCCACCCTGCACACCAACGACGCCCCCACCGCGGTGACGCGCCTGCTGGATCTCGGCCTGCCTCATTACCTGCTGAAATCCACCGTGCTCGGGGTTATGGCCCAGCGCCTGGTGCGCACCCTGTGCCCCAACTGCAAGCGCAAGGCGGAGGTCAGCGATGAGGACTGGCAGGCACTGGTGAAACCCTGGAAAGCGCCGAAACCGGAAGTGGTGTACCAGCCCGAGGGTTGTCTCGATTGCCGCAACACCGGTTACCGCGGCCGCCAGGGCATCTATGAAATACTGCCGTTCAGCGAGGGGATCCAGAGCCTGGTCACCCACGATTGCGACCTGCAGCAGGTGCGCAGGCAGGGCATGCGCGAGGGCATGAACAGCCTGCGCCTGTCCGGGGCAAGAAAAGTGGCGGCGGGTATTACCACCGTGCAGGAAGTTTTGCGGGTGGCGCCGCCGCCGGATATCGCTTTCTGATCTTGATGTCGCGCATTTTCATTGGTGCGCCAATACGTCATAGTCAGGGAAGTGACTGAAGCAACTGGAAACCAATAAAAAGGACGATAAAGATGACGATTGAATACGCATTACTCGATGTTTTTGCTGACGCACCATTTCAGGGCTCTCAAATAGCAGTGGTGAACCTGGCCGGATGCGCGCTGGATGAGGCGGCCAAGAGGGACATCGCCAGCGAATTCCAGCAATCGGAGACGGTCTTTATCGAGCCGCAACAGGCGGTGCCGGCGAGCGTCTACAGCAGTCGCGGGCAGCAGCGCTTCGGCGCCCACACCATTCTCGCGGCCTCCTTCATGGCATTTGAGCTGGGACTGACAAAGAGCGAGGGCAGTTTCGCCTCGTTTCTGCTGCAGCAGGACAGCGGCCTGATCGAAAGCTTTATCGACGACAACGGTGGCACCCCGGGAAATATTCAGTTCGCCCGCGTGCTCTCGCCCACCTGCGACCGCTATACCCCGGAAATTGCCCGCCTCGCCGCGGCGCTCAATACCGAGGAAAAACACATCACCTTCAGCAAGTACAAGCCGCTGGTGGTGAGCGTGGATACCCCGACCCTGATCGTGCCCTTCACCCGTCCCGAGCATGTGTTGGCGGCGAGCCTGAACCCGGAGCGCTGGGGAGAACTGCTCGGCGACATGTATACCTCGGAACTGTTCCTGTTCGCCCCGGGTTCCATTACCGGTGGTACCGAATTCCACGGCCGCCTGCTGAACCCGAACCTGCCGCCAGACGTGTTCCCGCCCATCGGCAATGTGATGCCGGAATTCGTCGCCTACCTGGCGGAGCAGCAGGAAACCGCTGCGGGCACCCATACTTTCTCCATTGACCGCGGCAGCCTGGACTCGCGCAAGAGTGTGCTGCACGCGGAGTTCGACAAAAAGCCCGGCAAGGAAGTGCGCTGCCGCATCGGCGGCAACGTGATCAAGATGGGCGAAGGCAGGTTGCTGCACCCCTGACCGAACCGGCCTGCAACCTGCAACAGGAGTCATACCCCATGCCGTTGACCGATCACTGCCCACCGCAACACCAAGCGTTAGTGCGCCAGCGCTGGGATTCCTGGTGCGCGGCGATGGATGGGGAACCGGTAATTTCACGGGTGCAAGCCCTGCTGGCGGACGGCGACAAATGTGCGGCACTGGCGCGGACGCTGGCTGGTTCGGATTTCTTCATGCAGCAGTGCAGTCGCATGCCGGAGTTGTTACCGCAACTGCTGGAGCAGGATGACTGCGGGCTCGCAGCGCCGGATATCGCGCAGATTGAATCTGAAGAGGACCTGGAGCGGAACCTGCGCCAGCTGCGCAACCGGGCCAATGCCGAGGTGATCTGGCGGGACTTCGCCGGCCAGTGGGATATCCCCGCGGTGTGCGCCCGTCTCACCCAGCTGGCGGAGGTGTGTATCCAGAGTGCGCTGGACTGGCACCGCGCAAAAATGGTCGAGCGTCACGGCGAGCCCCGCGACCGCGACGGCAATATCCAGCCGATGATCGTGCTCGGCATGGGCAAGCTGGGGGCGCGTGAGTTGAACCTGTCTTCGGACATCGACCTGATTTTTGCCTACCCGGAGCCCGGGCAATCGGACGGTGACAAGCCACTGGAAAACCAGGCCTGGTTCCAGCGCCTGGGGCAGCGCCTGATCAAGTCCCTGGATGCGGTCACCGCCGACGGCTTTGTGTTCCGCGTCGACATGCGTCTGCGCCCCTACGGCGGCAGCGGTCCGCTGGTTAGCCACTACGCGGCACTGGAGGACTACTACCAGACCCAGGGCCGCGAGTGGGAGCGCTATGCCATGATCAAGGCGCGCCCGGTGGCCGCGGCGGGGCAGGGCGCGGCGGAGGCCTCGGAAGAATTGATGGAGCTGCTGCGGCCGTTTACCTACCGCCGCTATATCGATTTCAGCGTGATCGAGGCGCTGCGGGAAATGAAGGCCCTGATCCAGCGCCAGGTGCGCGCCCGCGGCCTGGTGGACAACATCAAGCTCGGCCGCGGCGGCATCCGCGAGGTGGAATTTATTGCCCAGGCGTTCCAGTTGATCCGCGGCGGCCGCGAACCGGACCTGCGGGTGCGCAACCTGTTAAGGGTATTGCCGCTGCTGGAAAGCGATGGCCACATCCCCACCGGCAGTGCCGAAAAACTGCGGCAGGCGTACCTGCTGTTGCGCCGGGTGGAGCACGCGCTGCAGGCGGAGCGCGATCAACAGACCCAGACCCTGCCGCCGGAAATGGAGCGACGGCAACAGCTGGCCTTTGCCCTCGGCTATGACGGCTGGAGCGCCCTGGAACAAAAACTGGCAGAAGCGCGCGCCGCCATCGAGGGTGAATTTGACCTGGTGATCGCGCCGCCGGAAGAGAGCGCGGAAATCTCCAGCAGTGACCAGTGGCAAATGCTGTGGGCCGGTTGCGAGCGGGAAGAGGACCGCGACAGCTGGCTCGAACTGCTGCACGACACCGGTTTCCAGCCCGCAGCCAAGGCGCTGGAGGCGCTGGTCGGCCTGCACGGTGATCGCATCGTCAATGCGCTGCCGGCGTCCGGTCGCCAGCGCCTGGACCAGACCATGCCGCTGTTGCTGGCGGCGGCTTCCGAAGTGAGTGAGCCTTTACTGGCGCTGGAGCGGGCAATGCCGCTGCTGCGTTCCATCCTGCGCCGCAGCGCCTACCTGGTGCTGATCAATGAAAATCCGCTGGTGCTGGCGCAACTGCTGCGGCTGTGCTCGGCCTCGCCGTGGATTGCGGAGCAATTGGCAAGGCACCCGATCCTGCTGGACGAAATGCTCGACCAGCGCCGCCTGTTGCAGCCCTCCACCGCGCAGGACATTGCCGACGACCTGCGCCAGGAAATGCTGCGGGTGGACCCGGAAGACCTGGAAGCACAGATGGAAGCCCTGCGCCTGTTCAAGCAGGGCCAGAGCCTGCGCATTGCCGCCCAGGAAGTCACCGGCGCGCTGCCATTGATGAAGGTGAGTGACTCCCTCACCTGGCTCGCCGAAGCGATCCTGCAGCAGGCGCTGACCCTGGCGTGGCAGCAGGTGACGGACAAGCACGGCGCCCCCCAGGGGGCCAGCGCCGAGGATATGCGCTTTGCCATCGTCGCCTACGGCAAGCTCGGCGGGCTGGAACTGGGCCACGGCTCCGACCTGGATATCGTATTCGTGCACGACGCCGAACCCCAGCAGTACACCGATGGCGCAAGATCCATCGACAACCTGAGCTTCTATACCCGTCTCGCGCAGCGCCTGATCCACATCCTGCAGACCCGCACTTTGAGTGGGCCGCTGTACGAGGTGGATACCCGCCTGCGTCCCTCCGGCAATTCCGGCCTGCTGGTGACCTCGCTTACCGCGTTTGAAAAATACCAGCGCGAGAGCGCCTGGACCTGGGAACATCAGGCGCTGGTGCGCACGCGCCCGGTTGCCGGCAGCGAGCGCCTCGGCAAGGCCTTCGAATCCCTGCGCACAACACTGTTGTGCAGCGGGCGGGATGAACAGAAATTGCGTGAAGCGGTGGTGGAAATGCGCAATAAGATGCGTGCGCACCTCGATAAGAGCAATGATCGGCAATTCGACCTCAAGCACGGCCCGGGCGGTATTGTCGATATCGAATTTATGGTTCAATATGCTGCATTGGCCTGGGCGCAGGGCGCCCCTTCAATCGTGCGATATACCGATAATATCCGCATTCTTGAAAGCCTCACCGAGGCGGGCCTGATGCCGGCCCACCAAGCCGCGCATTTGATCGACGCCTACAAAGCCTACCGATCTGAAGGTCATCGCCTGGCATTACAACAGCTGCCGGGGGTTGTATCCGGTGACCAATTCGAAGCGGAAAGAAAGACCGTTGAAACAACTTGGCAGCAGATACTTGGGTGAAAGGCCGCGAGAGAGTCGCGTCCGCCCGATGACTGTGCGCTGCCCGATTAAACTGTTTTTCATCAGGCTCTGTGCTGTAGGAGCCTGCCTGCAGGCGAACAGGCTCGATCCGGTATAGACCGTCCCGCTCCTTCCCCAGGCCGCTCCTACAAAGCGCGTTAACGATTTTTTGTAGGAGTTTCCCATGTCTTTTGCCGATAGAGACGGCGTTATCTGGTTTGACGGTGAACTGGTTCCCTGGCGCGATGCCCGGGTTCACGTGCTCACCCACACTCTGCATTACGGAATGGGCGTATTCGAGGGCGTGCGCGCCTATGAACCCGCCGATGGCGGCACCAGTATCTTCCGCTTGAACGAGCATACCCGCCGGCTGTTCCGCTCTGCCAAGATCATGAACATGCCGATGCCGTTTGACGAGGCGCAGCTGAACGAGGCCCAGCGCCTGGTGGTGCGCGAGAACGGCCTCAAGGAAGCCTATCTGCGGCCGATGGTGTTTTACGGATCCGAGGGCATGGGCCTGCGCGCCGACGCCCTGCAGACCCACGTGATCGTTGCCGCCTGGGAGTGGCCGAGCTACATGACCCCGGAAGCCCGCGAGCTGGGCATCAAGGTGAACACCTCTTCCTACACCCGCCACCACGTGAACATCGCCATGTGCAAGGCGAAGGCCAACGGCAACTACATCAACTCGATGCTGGCGCTGCAGGAGGCGATCCGCAACGGCTGTGAAGAAGCGCTGCTGCTGGACCCGGAAGGCTATGTGGCCGAGGGCAGCGGTGAGAACTTCTTCCTGGTGAGCGACGGCGTGATCTACACCCCGGAGCTGACTTCCTGCCTGGACGGTATTACCCGCAATTCCGTGATCCAGCTGGCCCACGAGTGCGGCTACAAGGTGGTGGAAAAGCGCATCACCCGCGACGAGGTATATATCGCCGACGAGGCCTTCTTTACCGGAACCGCCGCGGAAGTGCTGCCGATCCGCATGCTTGACGGTCGCACCATTGGCGCCGGCCGCCGCGGCCCGATCACCCGGCGGTTACAGCAACTGTACTTTGACGTGGTGCAGGGCAGGAGCCAGGCGCACCTGGGCTGGCTGAGCGATGTTTCCGATTCCGGCCTTGCAGAAGATCGCCTGGCGGCAGTCTGACATTCCCCTGATTACTGCTGCTGGCCCCGCCCCGCGGGCCAGTGGCAGCGCTCATTGATCCTGCCAAGGTCGACCGGCCTCCGGCTTCGTATAGTTCCCCTCTGTCTCTTCCCGTAGAATGTCCCGCTGTCACATAGCGGGTGCCGTTGCATGCTTCAATATTTCCTGAAAAAGCGCTTGCGCAAGCACGATGCGGTCAACAACCGCAAACTGGAATCCATCATGTGGGCGCAACGGCTGCAGCAGCTGGCGCTGGCGGGAGATGGATCGGGAGTGGGGAATGACCGCGAGCACAGTATCGTCGTTTCCCTGACCTCCTTTGATCGGCGTATCGACAACCTTTACCTCACCATCGAGAGTCTGTTCCAGCAGTGGCTGAAGGCGGACGCGGTGGTGTTATGGCTCTCGGAAACACAGTTTCCCGGGCGGCAGTTGCCGGAAAGCCTGGTCAGGCAGCAGCAGCGGGGGCTGCAGGTTTTCTTTGTGGAGGACCTGGGGCCCTACACCAAATACTTCTACGCGTTCGAGCAATTTCCCGGCAGCCTGATCCTGACGGTGGATGACGATGTGCTCTATCCGCCGGATATGATCGATCAGCTGTATCGCGCCTACCTGTGCAACCCCACCTATATCCATTGTCAGCGGGCGCACAAGATGCTGCTGGATAAACGCGGCAAGCTGCTGCCCTACGACGACTGGCAATCCCAGTGGCGCGGGCAGGATATCGGCGGCGAACCATCGCCTATGGTGTTCCCCACTGGCGTTGGCGGCGTGCTGTATTTTCCCGGTTCGCTGCACGCTGATGCCTTCGACAGGGAAAAATTCATGCGCCTGTCTCCGCGGGCGGACGATGTCTGGCTGAAGGCAATGAGTCTGTTGCAGGGCACGCCCTGTGCGAAAGTGCGGGATGCGAGGGACTGGTCGGAACGCTATTTCACGCTGGGAGGAACCCAGAGTACCGCGCTGAAACGGGAAAACTGGCGCAAGCGCGGCGGCAATGACTGCAAGATCCGCGATGTGTTTACGCACTACGACTTATACAAACTGTTAGATTGATTAACCTTAAGTTTTCAAAGTTCGGACATGCGCAATAATTTGATGTGAAGGTGTCGATGCCGGGGGCAGTCTTGCAAGACCTTCCGCGAGAGGGACCTCGCGGAAGAGCCCCCATGGACGGGTTCACGGCGTGTCTTGCAAGGCTGCCCCCCGGTAGCGACACCGCCACTGCCTCTGTTCGAAGCGCAAATGGCAATGCGGGAACCGCACGCTGAATTACTGGGCGCTCGCCACCTGCGGGCGGCCGACGCATAAATATTCGAAGCCCGCTTCCGCCATATCCAGCGGGTGGTAGAGATTGCGGCCGTCGAAAACCACCGGATCATTCAGGCTGTTTTTCACGGTGGTGACATCCAGGGTCTTGAACTGCTGCCATTCGGTGGCAACAATCAGCGCATCCGCGCCGGCCAGGGCGCTGTCGCGGGTGCCGCACAGCTGCAGGTCTTCGCGGTTGCCGTAGATGCGCTCGCACTCGTGCATCGCTTCCGGATCGAATGCGCGCACTTTTGCGCCCATCTGCCACAGGTTTTCCATCAGTACCCGCGCCGGCGCCTCGCGCATGTCGTCGGTGTTCGGCTTGAAGGACAATCCCCACAGCGCAAAGGTCTTGCCGGAAAGGTCGCTGCCGTAGCGCTGCACGATCTTGTCCAGCAGGTAGTGTTTCTGCTGCTGGTTGCGGCTTTCCACCGCGTTGAGAATTTCCGGCACTATCCCCAGCTGGGTGGCGGTGGTCTTGAGCGCCTGCACGTCTTTCGGGAAGCAGGAACCGCCGTAGCCGATACCCGCGTAGATAAAGTGGTAGCCGATGCGCGGGTCGGAGCCGATGCCCTGGCGCACCGCCTCGATATCCGCGCCCACCTTGTCCGCAATCACCGCCATCTCATTCATGAAACTGATCTTGGTGGCGAGCATGCAGTTGGCCGCGTACTTCGCCAGTTCCGCGCTGCGGGTGTCCATGGCGAGGATCTTTTCGTGGTTGCGGTTGAACGGCGCATACAACTGGCGCAGCTTCTGTTCCGAGGCCTTTTCGGAGGTGCCGATAATGATGCGGTCCGGGCGCATGCAGTCGGCCACCGCGGAACCTTCCTTGAGAAACTCCGGGTTGGAGATTACATCGAATTCCAGCTGTGCGGCGTCGCGGGCGGCGAGGGTGCGGGTGACTTCCTCGCGCACCTTGTCGGCGGTGCCCACCGGCACGGTGGATTTGTTGATGATGTATTTCTTGTCCTGCATGTGTTCGGCGATTGTGCGCGCAACGGTGAGCACATAGCGCAGGTCTGCGGAGCCGTCCTCGTCCGGTGGGGTGCCGACGGCGATAAAGATGAGTTCGCCGTGGGTGACGCCCTCGGCGGCATCGGTAGAGAAGGTGAGGTTGCCGGATTCCACGTTGCGTTTGACCAGTGGCTCCAGGCCCGGTTCATAGATCGGAATATGCCCCTGCTTCAGGCGCTGGATCTTGTCGTCATCGATATCAATGCAGGCAACCCGGTGGCCGGCCTCTGCCAGCACCGCTGCCTGAACCAGTCCGACATAGCCAGTGCCAAATACGGTGACATTCATAGGTGTTTCCCTTGCAAATCTTGCTGAGCGGGCGCCGCCGCTGCAGAAACCTGTGTTGCGACGGCTTAAATCCCGAAACTATATAACGGATTTGTGACAGTCGCTGTATCTAGCGCTGCCACACGTAGTCGTGGCTGAAGGGCTGTTGGCTGGCGGCCTCGACGATGTACTGGGCGTACAGGGTGTTGTTGATTTCCCGGTGGAAGAATTCCCGGCAGCGCCCGGCCCAGTGGCGGCGTTTGGCGTCGTCGTGGTGGAACTCGCGCACCTGCTGGATCAGGGAGTCGGCGTCGTCGAAATAGGTCAGGGTCTCTGCCGGCATAAAGTCTGCAAAGCGCGCGGCGGCGTGGGTGAATACCAGCAGGCCATTGCCGGCCATCTGCGCAATGCGTGCGGAGGAGTACCACTGGTAGCCTTCCTGGCGGTTCAGGTTGAGGCCCATTTTGCTCGCCGCCAGTTTGCGGTCGTAGTCCCGCCCCCACAGGGTGGGCTGGTCGAACATGCCCGGGGTGTGGAAGCGGAAGTCCGCCGGCAGCGCCTGCTTCAGCTCGGTCACCAGCCGGCCGCGCTCGGTGTGCTGCTGGGATTTGCTGCAGAACAGCAGGTCGGTTTGCAGTTGCGGGTCGTCCGCGGCCAGTGCGCTGGTGTCGGCGCTTTCCACCGCCGGGTCCACCGGATTCGGCATATGCCAGAGCCTGGCGCGCTTGCCGCTGAAGATCTGCAGGTCGTCGACACCGGTGGAGACAAACATGGCGTCGGCTATCTCGCAGCGCTTGGCGATATTGGCCGCGTTGGTAGGCACGAACAGCGGGTCATTGTTGCACGCGGCGATGATGATATTGGGGTTGCGGCGGCGGATCTCGGCGAAGGTTTCGTTGTCGATCAGGTCGCAGTGGCCGATCACGATCAGGTCCGGCTCGAAGGCCTCTGCGGTCTGCAGCAGGCGCTGGTTGGTCTTCTTGCGCCCCAGTTCACGGATGCGCAGCGGCGCCTCAAAGGCGGCGACGTCGCGGTCGCTGAAGGCGAGGACGTTGTGGCCTGCGCGCACCAGCCCCGTGTACAGCTTGATCGCCCAGCTGACCCGGGTGTGGCCATACTTGCGTTGCTGGTGGTTGTCGACGTGGATAATGCGCATGGGGTCTACTGCCGGTGAGGGGCCAGCGTTGGCGGGCCGCGGGAAGTGAGCGGGCATTATACTGGGCGCTTGCGGGCCTTCAAATGAACGCCTCGACACTGTGTACATCCCGGCGCAGCTTCATTCGCCCCGCCGGCTGCGGTAGCATGCGCCCACTTACCGCAGTCAGCGGTGGTCGCTCGCAGTTGCGCGGCCGCCGGCTATCTGGAGATTTTCTATTGCCGCTTACCATCTGGCGTTTTCTCGACGGCAATCGCGCCCATGAAAAGCAGAGTGCCGCGCTGCTGAGCGGGCTGCGCAGCTGCCTGGGCGAAGCTAAAGTGGATTGCCACGATATCCCCTGCAGCGAGGCCGGCTTTTCCCTGTTCGGCGGCGTGCCCGCAGTGCTCGATACTCTGCCGAAGCCCGACTTTGTCGTCGGCGCCGGCCACCGCAGCCACTGGCCGGTACTGCGTGCGCGGCGGCATTTCGGCGGCCGCAGTGTGGTGATCATGAAGCCGAGCCTGCCGCTGCACTGGTTCGATTTCGCCATCATCCCCGAACACGACCGCCCGCAGCCGCTGGCCAATGTGATCCTGACCCAGGGCGCACTCACCGAGCCGCTGCCGGCGCTGGATCCCGATCCGTGCCGGGGACTGCTGCTGTTCGGCGGCCCCAGCAAGCACTTTCACTGGGATGTGCAGGCGGTAACCACCGCCACCGAGCAGTTGCTCAGGCAGCCGCTGCAGTGGGTGGTGTCCGACAGCCGCCGCACCCCAGAGGGTACCCTGACACAGCTGGCCGACAGCGGCGCCGAGCTGTGGGACTGGCACCGCTGCCCGCCGGGCTGGCTGGCGGAGCAGATGGCCCGCGCCGGGCGTATCTGGGTGACCGGCGACAGTATTTCCATGGTGTTTGAGGCGCTGCAGAGCCGCGCCCAGGTGGGGATTATCCCGCTGCCCAGCCGCAAGCCCGCCAACAAGGTGCGCGGCGCGGTACAGCGCCTGGTGGACCAGGGGCTGGTGTGGGACCGCATAGGGTCGTTTTCCAGGGATAACTGGCAGCCCAGAGAGCCGTTCAACCAGCAGGTGAGCTGCGCCCGCGCACTGTTGCACCGCTGCGGCATTCCGCTCCCGAATCAGGAGCCCGCATGAGCGAACACAAAAGTCCGGAGACCCCACCGCGCAGGCACCGTATCTGCCACCTGTTTTCCAGCCAGGAGATCGGCGGCCTGGAAAAACACGTGCAGGAGCAGTGCCGCTGGCAGCTGGCGAATACCGATGCGGAAGTGTTTGTGATCGCCCACCCCCGCTACCGACACATGTTTGACGAGGGCGTACAGTTCCTGGCGGTGAACACCGACCGCGGCCGCCGCAACCCGATTCTCAGCGCGATTCTCGTCTACCTGATGCGTCGCCACGCGTTTGATCTGGTGCATGCCCACGGCGGCAAGCCGGCGCAGATCATGCAGCGTATCCAGGGCTTGATCCCCGCCGAAGTGATCATTACCCGGCACAATACCGGCAATCCGAAAGACAAGGTGTCGAAGCATTTCCGCAACCGGATCGCGGTGAGCAAGCGCGCGGTAAAGAACTCGCAACTGCAGTGGGAAATCATCCCCAACGGTACCGAGATACCGGAAACCGGCGACAGTTACCGCGGGCTGCTGGACGAGAACCGCCCGGCGGTGCTGTCGGTGGCGCGGATGGTGCCGGCGAAGGGGATCGACATCCTGATCAATGCCTGGGCGCGCGCGGAAGTGGGCGATGCGGTGCTCTACCTGCTGGGTGACGGCCCGCTGCACGACAAGGTCGAGGCACAGGTGCAGTCCCTCGGGGTTGAGGACAGCGTGCGTTTTGTCGGTTTCCAGCGCGCGGTGGCGGACTGGTTCCCGGTGGCGGACATGATGGTGATTGCATCGCGCCACGAGGGCGGTCCCTATACCGTGGCGGAAGCGCTGTTGGCGGATTGCCCGGTGCTTTCCACCAATGTGGGCTACGTGTCGGAAAACATCCCCGCGCAGTATGTGGTGCCGATTGAAGATGAAAAGGCGCTGGCGGTGCTGATTACCGCCGCACTGGGCGACCCGGGCAAGCTGCGCGACAGCTATGCCCCTTACTTCGCCCGCGCCCGCGCGCGACTGACGCTGGATGCCATGGCGAGGGATACCTGGCGGGTGTATCTGAAAGCGCTTGAGGGGTGAGATCTTTGCGGGCTTTCATACGAAGCTTTACGCGCTGAATTGAAAGCTGAGTGCCGGGATAAGCCTTTCGAAACCGTCGGCGACAGGACGTCGCCGCGGAGCTTACAGGGATGTATTCACAGCGTTTTCGAAAGGCTTATCCCGGTGCTCAGCTGCCACTGGTGGTGATCAGAATATACAGGTGCAGATTAAAAGCGCCGCCGGCTAGCTTTCTCTGCCTGTTTCCACGTCAGGGATTTATCGGAAACTTCCCATTCCACTCGCGCCCACATACGCTCGATCCTGCGTTCGATATAGCGGGCGTTGGCGCCTTCGAATAATTCCTCAATGGGCAGGAAAGTGGCGCGGCCGAGGCCGTCGATCAGGTAGAGTTCCGGCTGCCCGTGCTCCTCGCGAATCACCAGGTTGTGGGGCAGCAGGTTTTTGGTCATGACCCGGGTTGCCCGCAGCCATGCGACAAAGCGCTCCAGCGCCCCGCGGATCGGCGCATCCAGCCCTTTTGTTTGCAGGTAGTGCTCCAGGGTTTCTCCCGGTTCGCCATTGGCGTCGAGAATCAGCTCGGAAACCGCACCGGGCCCTTCAGTGGTCTCCTGCATACCGTACCAGCGCGGCAGGTGTTGCCATACCGGGCTGTCTGCAGGCGCATTTTTCAATACCTGCTGGTTGTAGCCTTCCACTTCCCGCGCATTGTCATCGAAACTGTCGTCGCTCAGGAAAGACTTGTACCAGGGGGCGCGCTTGCGCAGCTGGTCGATGCGCCCGGGGAGCATGACTTTCACGCAGCGGTCCGGGTACTGCGGGTGACGGTAGCAGTGGCGGTTGCCGCCGCTGGCAAAGGGTTGCAAGGTGCTGAGATCGATCAAGAGGCAGTCCGCGGTTTATCGAGCAGTTGCTGGTAGAGGGCAAGCGTGCGTTCTACCAGGGTGTCCAGGGTGAATTCCGGGGCGAGTACCGCGCGGACGTCGGTGTCCAGCAGGGCCAGGGAGGTTTCCCTGAGTTGCCGGGCGTTGCCGTTTTCCACCAGGCCAGCGGGAAAGCAGGCGCGCAGGGATTCCGCCGGTCCGCCGATATCGTAGCCGACGATGGGGGTGCCGATGGCAGCGGCCTCGATCACGGTGCGCCCGAAGGGTTCCGGTCTTTTCGACAGGTTGTAGACGATGGCGGACTGCTTGTACCAGTGGCGGATATCGCTGCGGCGACCGACAAAGCTGATGTGATCCGCTACCCCCAGTTGCTGCGCCAGGGTTTTCAGTTCTTCCGCATAGTGCTGTTTGTTTTTTTCCGCTCCGCCCAGCACCACACCGTGCACGTCGTCGCGGGTTTTGACCAGCTCGGCAATCAGCTGGATAAAATCTTCCTGCCCTTTCCAGCGGGTCAGGCGGCCCGGCAGCAGCAGCCATTTTTTGCCGGCGAGGCCGGGGAATGCCGCAGTGACGCCGTCGAGCCAGCCCTCCGGTAGCGGTTCATCGGCGGAGAACTCCCCGGTGTCCACGCCGCGGTAGATGATCTGCGGTTCAGCCTTGAGGAAGTTGGCGTAGTTCTGCAGTAGGTAGTCTTTCACACATTGGGAAATCGCGATCACCTGCTCGCTCTGGGCCATTACCGCGCTGTAGCGGTTGATGGAGTAGAGGCCGTGGGCGGTGCTGACCAGCCGCGGGCGGGTCTGCGGATTCATCTTCTTCCACGCCAGGTAGGTCAGCCACGCCGGTACCCGCGAGCGCACGTGCACTATGTCCGGCTTGAGTTCCTCGAACAGGCGGCGCAGCGGACGCACCTGGCGCAGGCTCCACAGGGACTTTTTATGCACCGGCATCGAGATATGGCGGCTGCCTTCCAGTTGCAGCTGTTCCACCATGCGCCCGCCGCTGGAGATGACGATGGACTGGTGGCCGGCGCTGGCCAGCGCGCGGCCGAGGTCCAGGGTGCCGCGCTCGACACCGCCGGAATTCAGGGCGGGCAGTAACTGGATGACTTTCACAGAGGCGATTCCGGGTTGAAGTTGACCGCGCATTATAGGGCAAAGCGCGGCCGACTTTCTGGCGAGGCGGTGATCAGGGGCGCGGTGCCTCGCCCGGGGCGCTGGCGGCGGCGCGCTTGGCCGCCCACAGCTGGGTGAGCAGGCCGCCGCCGACAATGGCCAGCACCAGACGGCCGCTGTCGTAGAACAGGTAGGACTCGAACAGGTTGATCACACCGAAAAAGGTAGCGAAAGACAGGCAGAACACCAGACTGCTGCCCGGCAGCAGGCCGGCGCGGTAATAGCGCAGGCAGCGGCTGACCAGCCAGTAAACCAGCGCAGCCAGCAGTGCCAGCCCCAGCAATCCGAAATTTACCAGCAGGTCCAGGTAGCTGTTGTGCAGGTGGCCGAAGCGTTGCTTGATATCTTCCGGCAGGCGGGTGGAGTGATCGAAGATCAGACTGCGGCCGTTGCCGCCCCAGCCTACCAGCGGCCGCTCGCCGATCCACTGCAGTGCTACCTCCCAGGTGTGCAGGCGGATGCCGGCACTGGTGTAGGGCACCTTGTCCAGGTCTCCCTGCTGTACCAGTTGCAGGGTCTCGTGCTCCACCGCCAGGCGCTTGTTGACGATATCCCCCAGGGTGAAATAACCGAGCGCCAGGGCGCACAGGCAGGCGGCAATGGCGCTGCTCGCAATCAGTTTGCGCTGGGCTTTGAAGCGCTGGCGCAGGGCCACCACCGCGGCAATGGCAAGCACCGCCAGCGCGACCACAAATCCCGCCCACACGCCGCGGGTCTGGGTGGTGATGATGGCGGCGATACAGGTGGCGAGCGCCAGCAGCCACAACCCGCGGCACAGCCAGCTGCAGCGCGGCGCAGTCAGCAGGCGGGGGGCGAAGGCCAGCAATCCCAGTGCCGCGGTACCGAACAGCATCGCGGTGTGCTGGGCATTCAGCAGATTGAAATCAATGCGCTCGCCGGAGAGGCCGCGCTGCCACTCGGCGAAGCCGCCGCCGGCTATCCACGGTGACAGCAGCAGTCCCACCAGGGCCACGGCCCACAACAGGTGGGCGTTGCGCTCCCGCCCGCCGAGGATCGCCGCCACCGGAATCATTGCGAACCAGGTGGTGAGGCGGTGCACCTTGAACGAAGACTCCGCCCACTGCGGGTGCAGTATCCAGGAGGCGACCCAGGATATGAAGGCGACGCCGATAGCGGCCACTGCCAGCCACACGATAGTGGACTTGCGCAGGGACACCCCGTGCACCGGGCCGCCGTAAAACGCCAGCATGGCGAGGCCGAACAGGTTGGCCAGCAGGGCCGCTTTTTCCGGTAGCGAGTCCAGGGCGATGCCAAAAAAGGCATACACAAGCAACGCCAGGGCGCCGGCAACCTGCAGCCAGGGTTTTGGCCGCATCAGGCAGTTGTTTTGCCACAGGGGCAGCGCTGTGCCAGCGGATAGCAGGCCGGCGCTATTGGTGGAAGTTTGAGAAGGGGTCGAGGTCATATGGGTTACTTCTTGGCTGACCCTCAGTATGTCCATGGGGAGTCGACTCGGATACAGCGGGAATCGAAACAGTTCGCAGTTTTTGTGCCCCGTAGTGGGATGCAGATGGGTTAGAATGCTACCAAACGCGCGGTGTAAAACCACGCAATTTGTCCCAGTTTGCGGTGTTCGGCGGGTTTATTTCACGCCCCGCGCAAAACCGTTCACAACGTTGTCTGCAACCGCCGTATTAGATATTGATGCGCCACCTCTATACCTGGCTATTTCGCCTTACTCTGCCCCTGGTTCTTCTGCGCCTTTGGTGGCGCGGCCGCGCCCAGCCCAGCTATCGTCGCCGCCTGCGCGAGCGCTTTGGCCGCGTGCCTGCCAGGGCCAGCCGCGCCCGCCTGGTGTGGGTGCACGCGGTGTCGGTGGGGGAGACCCTCGCGGCGGTGCCGCTGATCGCTAAGCTGGCTGCGCGGCACCCGGACTGGCAGTGGCTGGTCACCACTACCACGCCCACCGGCTCCGAGCGGGTGCACGCCTCGCTGTTGCCAGTGCTCGGGGGGCGCCTGCTGCATTTCTATGCGCCCTACGACCTGCCGGGGTGCCTGCGGCGCTTCCTGGATGCGCTGCGGCCGCAGATGCTGGTGGTAATGGAGACCGAGCTGTGGCCGAACCTGCTGGCAGCGTGTCGCGAGCGGGGCATTCCCACGCTTCTGGCCAATGCCCGCCTGAGTGAGAAATCCGCGCGCGGATACCAGCGCCTGCACCGCCTTACCGGCCCAATGCTGCAGGACCTGGACCGGGTGGTGGCCCAGTATCCGGCGGATGCTCAGCGCTTCGTGGCCCTGGGGCTGCCGGAATCGCGGGTGGTCACCACCGGCAATATCAAATTTGACCTGCACATCGACCTCGGCCTGGAAAGCGAGGCCCAGGCCCTGGCCCACGACTGGAGTGGTGGCAAAGATGCCCCGCGCCCGGTGTGGCTTGCGGCCAGTACCCATTTTGGCGAGGACGAACAGATACTGGATGCCTTCGCCGGCCTGCAGGCGCAGTTCCCGCAACTGCTGCTGGTGCTGGTACCGCGGCACCCGGAGCGCTTCGACCAGGTGGCGCGCCTGGTCAAGCAGCGCGGCTTCAGCTTGCAGCGGCGCAGCAATGGTGGCGTGCCGTCTGCACAGGTGCAGGTGCTGCTGGGGGACACCATGGGCGAGCTGCTGCGTTTCTTCGGCGCCTGTGATGTGGCCTTTGTGGGCGGCAGCCTGGTACCGGTGGGCGGGCACAATATGATCGAGCCCGCCGCCTGGGGAGTGCCGGTGGTGTGCGGTCCGCACTTGCACAACTTTGCCGCAGTGTCAGAAATGCTGCGGGACGCCGGTGGCATGGCGGTGGTGGAGGATGCGCAACAGCTGTTGGCGCAGTTGGCGCTGTGGCTGGGTAACGAGGAGGCGCGTCGCGCCGCCGGCGCCCGCGCCCGGGAAGTGGCGGCGGAGAACAGCGGTGCGCTGCAGAAACTGGTGCGGGAAGTGGAGGCGCTGGCGGCAGAGTACTGACGCGATTCATCGATTGGAAGCATAAAAAAACCGGTGCCTGGGCACCGGTTTTTTTATGCTTAAAGTGCTGTCACCTGCCTTATTTGGTTACCGGCAGGGCCCCGCTATCGGCGACCCGTACCACCGGCTCACCGGGGTTCAGGCTGGCGTCCAGATCCTGCAGGTCCTGGGGGGCCAGCAGACCGGCGGCCTGTTTCAGGTTCAGGGTGTTGATGACATAGTCGTACAGCGCGTTGGCGTAGTCCGTCTGCGACTGCGCCAGGGTGCGCTGGGCCAGCAGCACGTCGACGATGTTGCGGGTGCCCACCTCGTAACCGGCCTGGGTGGCGTCCAGCGCGCTCTTGGCGGAGATCACCGCCTGCTCGCGCGCGTCTACCCGGGAGGCATCGGTAGTGACCGCGCGGTGCAGGGTGCGGGTGTTCTGGATGGTATTGCGCTCGGTCAGGTTGCGGATGTCCTCTGCCTGGAAGGCCAGGTTGCGCGCCTCGCGGCGGCTGGCACTGAGACGGCCGCCGGTGTAGAGCGGCATATTGAAGTTGATCGCCGCAAAGGTAACTTCGGTACTGTCATCGATGGGTACCGATGAGTTCACCGTGTTGCCACTCTCGGTAGTGGTGGTGGAATTGCGGTCGCCGCTGTCGTCGATATTGGTATAGGACACAGAACCGGTCAGCGTCGGCAGGTGCTCGGCGGCTGCGGCGCGGGCGCCGAGGCGGGCTGCGTTCGCATTCAGGCGCGCGGCCTTGAGGTCGAAGTTGTTGGCGAGGGCAAACTCCACCCAGGCCGCGCGATCCGCGGGCACCGGCGGTGCCACCGAAAAGCTGTCTACCAGCGGCGCCACATTTTCGTGGTATTTGCCGGTCAGTACCGACAGTGCATCGAAATTGCTCAGCAGGTCATCCTGGGCGGTAAGGCGGCGGGCGCGGGAGCTGTCGTAGGCGGAGCGCGAGTCGTACACGTCGGTGATCGCGGTCAGACCCACCTCGAAGCGCTGCTGGGTCTGCTCCAGCTGCTTGGCCAGGGCCTCTTCCTCGGCAATGGCCGCTTCCAGTACGTCGTTGGCGCGCAGCACATTGAAGTAGGCGGTGGCGACACGCACCATCATGCCCTGCTGGTTGAAGCTGAATTCTGCGGCAGACTGCTCACTGGCGGTCTTGCCCTGCTTGTAGCCGAACCAGGCGGGCAGGTCGAAAATGGGCTGGTCCAGTCGCGCACCGTAGCTTCTGGTGTCGATTTCTCGATCGCCACTGGTGACAAAGCCCAGCAGGGCGCCGGTGCTGTTGTCAAACTGGGTGCCGATGGATTCGAAATCGGTCTTGGTTTTGCTGGCTTCCGCTGAGGCATTGATCTGCGGCAACAGCGCGGAGCGGCCGAGGTTTTCCGCCTCGAGTCCGGCGCGGTAGGCGGCGCGGTCGGCGGCCAGTTGCGGGTCGTTGTCCAGTGCCTGCAGGTAGATTTCCCACAGGGTGTCGGCCTGGGCCTGCATGGCCCCGAGGCCCAGCACGGCGGCGGCGAGCAGAGATTTGAGCGGACGCAGTGCGCGCCCTTGTGCACTTCTTGTCATTACGATTCAGTTCCTGTGACGGCGACGGTCTTCAAGTATCCGGCGGTACCGGGTCCAGTGGCGGTTGGGGCCACCGCAGGCCTGTGGCCTGCTTGCCTGTAAACCATGGTGCCAGTCTGATATTGCTGCTCTGGTGGCGGTGCTGGCTTGGCCCCGAATGTTGTACTTTTCGCGCGCTGAAGGCGCGAACAGGGCCGACGGTGCGAGAGTGTACCTCCCGCTTGCAGGAGCGTCGAGGCGACGATCGGCGGGTTTTGGTATATCTTCGTTAAACTGACGCGAAAGTGCGTTCAGTAGCACAATTGAATAACTGCCCGTCGAACCGTGCATTTTTTCAGCATTTGCCTGCAGTGAAAATACTGCCGCTGGCGAAGTGCTGTAAAAAACCCTGTGAAGCCGGCCCTGTTACCGAAGTAGACGTCACACGTCTTGCAAACGGATGCAGGCCCCGGATTGCAGTCCGGCAAATCCTGCCTGCGCGAACCGGCGGGTTGCAACCCCAAGTGCACAGGAAGCAGTATGGCGCAGTCGCCAGCAACACAGCCGCCAACAAGTGGGCAGCCAGAAACCGGGTCCCTGCCCGCTGCGACCCACTGGCGCCGCGCCTGCCACCAGTGCGACCTGCTGCTGACCCGCCAGGCAGCACCGGTGGGCTGCAAGCTACTCTGTCCGCGCTGCGGCGCCTCCCAGCACCGCAATATGGAACGCAGTATTGCGCATACCGCTGCGCTCAGCGTCAGTGGCCTGTTACTGTTTATCCCCACTGCGACCCTGCCTCTGCTGGAATTTTCCCTGTTCACCTTCGGTGCCGAAAACACTCTGATGAACGGTGTGCAGGCGCTGTTTGAAGCGGGTTATATCTGGCTCGCTTGCATCGTACTTTTTTGCAGCGTGCTGGCGCCGCTGGGCAAATTCCTGTTGCTGGCGTTTATCAGCTGGGGCAGTGCCTGGTGGCGGTTGCGCAAGCCGGTGGCGAAGGCGGTACGCTGGTACCTGCACCTGCAGGAGTGGGGCATGCTGGATGTGTATATGCTGGGCATTCTGGTGGCGCTGGTGAAAATGTCCGATCTGGGGAAAATGGAGGTGGGGCCCGGGCTCTACTGTTTTGTCGCGATGATGGTGGTGGCCAGTGCGGTCCAGGTTTCCTTTGATCCGGAAGTGGTATGGGCGCGGCTGGCGCGGCGCCGGCCGGGGCCGGATGCCGGGCGAGGGGCAGCGTCGCCGGAGGTGGAACAGTGAACCGTCCCGCGCGCGCACTGTCGCAAGGGCTGTGGGTCTGTCTCAGCTGTCGGCAGTTGATCGACCCGCCGAAGGGCGCTGGCAGCTGCCTGTGCCCGCGCTGTGGGGCCAGGGTGCACCCGCGCATCGAGGGCAGCGTGATGCTCACCTGGGCGCTGACGATTACCGGTGCACTGTTGCTGATCCCGGCCAATATCCTGCCGGTGATGACGGTGATTTACCTGGGGTCCGGTGAGCCGAGCACCATCATTGGCGGCGCCCTGGAGCTGTATCACGCGGGGCTCTGGGGTATTGCATTGATCGTGTTTGTGGCCAGTATTGCAGTGCCGGTAATGAAACTGGTGGGTCTGGTAATGTTGTGCCTGATCGTACAGTTGCGCCTGGACGTATCGCCGCGGCAGGCGATGCGGGTTTACCGGGTGGTCAATGCCATCGGCCGCTGGTCGCTGCTGGACCTGTTCATGATTTCAATCCTGGTGGCGCTGGTGGATATGGGCGCCATCGCCGAGGTCCATGCGGGCCCCGGCAGTACCGCCTTTGCCACGGTGGTAGTGGTCACCATGTTTGCGGTGCGCGCGTTTGATCCACGCCTGGTGTGGGACATGGTGGCGGCGCGCGAGCGTGAAACACTGAGTGCGCAGGATGCAGCGCGCCCCGAGACCGCGCCGGATACCCAGAATAATCACACGGAGAATGGATGAGCGAGCCGCAAGCGGAGTACGACGCCCAGCCCGAAGGCCTGGCCCGGCGCAGTCGCGGCCTGTCGCTGGTTTGGCTGTTGCCGCTGGTGGCAGCGATCATTGCCGCCTGGCTGCTGTACCGGGATTTCACCCAGGGTGACATCAAGGCCACTATCCTGTTTTCCACCGGTGACGGCCTGGTGCGGGGCAAGACCGCGGTGAAATATTCCGGGGTGGATATCGGCGTGGTGGAAGATTTCAGGCTGATGCCGAATGCCGCCGAGCTCGACGGCCAGGACGGCGTGCTGGCCGAGGTCAGCTTCAATCGCAGCGCGTCTTTCCTGCTGACCAAGGGCAGCAAATTCTGGCTGGTAAAGCCCGAGGTTTCCCTCACCGGGGTGCGCGGGCTGGAAACCCTGGTATCCGGTAACTACATCGCTGTTGAGCCCGGCAGCGGCGAGCCGCAGAAGCATTTTGTGGCGGTACCGGAGCCGCCTTCCTATGTGCGCGGGGACGGCCTGCGCATCACCCTCGAATCGCCGCGACTGGGATCCATCAATCGCGGCTCCCCGGTCTACTACCGCCAGCTGGAAGTGGGGCAGGTGGAGAATTACCGCCTGTCGAAAGACACCAGCAAGGTGGAGATAGACCTGTTTATCCGCCGCGAGCACGCCAATCTGGTGCACCGCGGCAGTCGCTTCTGGAACGCCTCGGGGATTTCCGTCCAGGGCGGCATCAGCGGCGTGAACGTGGAGCTGGAATCCCTCGCCTCGCTGATTGCCGGTGGCATCAGCTTTTACACCCCGGAGTCCCAGCGGCAGTCGCCGCTGGCAATGGACGGCAACGAATACAAGCTCTACAAGAGTTTTGCCGAGGCCGATGCGGGGATCCCGGTGACCCTGCATTTTGATCGCGGTGTGAGCCTCACTGCCGGCAGTACCCAGGTGATCTACCAGGGAATCCTGGTGGGGGAGGTGAGCAAGGCCAAGGCCAATCGCAATATCGACGGCATGGAAGTCGAGGTGTTGATGGACCCCATCACCGACGACCTGCTCACCGAGAACACCCGATTCTGGCTGGCGCCGCCGACACTGGACTTCTCTTCCGGGGTCAATGACCTGCTGCAGGGCAACCGTATCGAAGTCGACCTGCGCCCGGGCGAGCGCTCCCAGCGCAGTTACCGCGCGGCCTCCAAACCACCGCCGCGGGACCCGCGGGTGCCCGGTCTGCACCTGCAGTTGACCGCGCGCAATACCGGCTCTCTGCAGCGCGGCGCCTCGGTGTATTACCGCCGGGTGCCGGTGGGGCGGGTGCAGGGGCTGGAGCTGAAGGGCGACGGTTCCGGGGTGGAGGTTTACGTGGTGATCGAACCCGCCTACGCCCACCTGGTCAACTCCGAGAGCCGCTTCTGGAATGTGAGCGGCATGCGCGCCAGCGCCAGCCTGCAGGGGATAGAAGTGGAGGCGGATTCCCTGCTGTCGGTGGTGCGCGGCGGCATTGCCTTCGGCAGCGGACCCCGCGCCGCCAAAACCGCCAGCCGGGCAAAAACCGGCGACAGCTTCCGCCTGTACGACAGCCGCGAGGACGCGCTGGAAGAGGGCATCACCATCTATATTGCGCTGCAGGGTGACGAGGGGCTCAAGGTAGGGGCGCCGCTGCGCTACCGCGGCATCCAGGTGGGGGAGATCACCCGCATGTACCTGAACCCGGGGCTGGATGGTGTGCGCGCTCGCGCGCGGCTCTACCGGCATGCAGAGCGCTTTGCCCGCGATGGCACCCGCCTGTGGGTGGTGGACGCGAAAATCGGTCTCGGCGGCGTGGATAACCTGGATACGCTGATTACCGGGCCCTTCCTGGAGCTGGACCCCGGGCAGGGCGAGGTGCGGGTGGAGTTCATGGCGATGCCGGCCAAGCCGGAACCGGACCTGGCGGATACCATGATGCGGCCGGGGTTGACCCTGATTCTCAATGCACCGCGGCGCGGTTCCCTCAAGCGCGGCAGCCCGGTGTACTACCGCCAGGTGAAGGTCGGCGAGGTGACCGGGTACCAGCTCGGGGAACTGGCGGACCGGGTTTACATCTATGTATATATCGAGCCCCGCTTCCGCACACTGGTGCGGGAGCACACGGTTTTCTGGAATGCCAGCGGGGTGGAAGTGAACTTTGGTCTCAAGACCGGCCTGGATGTGCACACCGAGTCCACCCAGGCGCTGCTGGCAGGCGGTATTGCATTCGCGACGCCGAACAATGCGGAAATGGGGCTTGAAGTGGAGTCCGGCAGCCACTATCCACTCTATGGCAAGGCCAAACCCGAATGGCTGCTGTGGAGTCCTAAAATAGAGTTGTACCCGGACGAAGCGACCAACTTCAAGTAATACAAAGCGATCACACAAGAACGCACACGCGGAAAGGGAGAACGGATGCGAATTCCAATAGCCGGCCTGATGGCCGCACTGCTGGCACTGGCCAGTCTCGCGGGTTGCTCGCCAACCCAGGTCGAAAAGATCAAGCCGCGCACCGCACCGGTGGCGTTTTCCACCTACGCTTGGGGAACCGAGGCTTTAACCGCCAGTTCGGGTTCGTCCGCACAGCTGGTGGAGCTGGATACGGAGCTGCGCCAGGTGGTCGGTGCGCTGATGGCGAGCCGCGGTTACCGCCAGGTCGACAGCGTGGACCGCGCGCAGATGGTGGTGGATTACCAGATTGCCATCCTCGAACAGGAATTTTCCGGCGATCCCCAGAACGAGAGCTGGGATGCCCAGTTCGACAGCAATGCCCCCTCTGGGGTGGTGGAGCTGCCATCCCGTATCGGTGCCCCGCGGGTCACGCTGTCGGTGGGTATTGGCCCCCAGAACGGCATGCCCATGTGGGGCGGAAGCGCCACCAAACTGATCACCCGCCCGGAGGACAAGGCTGAGCGCCAGCGAATTCTCGACCGGGCCGTCGCGGAACTGTTGCAGGATCTGCCCCCGGCCCAGTAAATTGACTGGCGTTGCCCGGCGGGTATCGAGGCTACAAACTGTTACTTTCAATTTCGGCAGGGAAGCCGGTAATCTCAACGCAAAGCGGGAGAAAACATGGCTTCATTGCTGAGAACTCTCTGTGTTGCCGCCCTCGCCCTCTGGCTCGGCGGCTGTGCAACCCCCAATCCGGTCGCGGTGGATTACGACCCCGCATTCAAATTCACTACTCTTCGCAGTTATTACCTGCTGGACCCATTTGCCAGCGGCCAGGTTTCGCCGTTTGAGATCAAGCGCGCCAGTCAGGCAGTGGACGGCCAGCTGCGCGGCCGCTACCGCAAGGTAGACAGTCGCGAAGCGGCGGACTTTCTGGTGCGGGTGCAGTTGTTGAGCAGTGACAAGATTGCGGTGTACGAAAATCCCTACAGTCTGTATGGCGGCTACGGATATTTCGGATTTGGCTGGCGCCCCCCGCTGCGGGTGCGCCAGTACCGCGAGAGCTCCCTGGTAGTGGATATGCTGTCTCCGGAAGAGGCCCCCCTGTGGCGGGGCAGCCTGCCTTCCAGCGCAGCGCGGTATGAAGATCCGGTATACCAGCAACAGCGTTTTGCGGAAGAGGCCGCACTGATCATCGGCCGTTTCCCGCCCTACAACGACGTGGGATATGACTGAAGTGCGGCCTGGCAGGGCCGCTAAAGGAAAACAATGAGCAGCGACAAGACGGATCTCCAGCCGCCTTTTACCCGCGGCGCTGTGGATATCATCGAGCGCAAAACCGTCTACGACGGCTTTTTCAAAATGCACAAGTTGCGCCTGCGCCACCGCCTGTACCGGGGCGGCTGGAGTGGCGAAATGGAGCGCGAGCTGTTCGTGCGGGGCAACGCGGTGGGGGTGTTGCTGTACGACCCGAAGCGGGAGCAGGTCGCCCTCACCGAGCAGTTCCGCATCGGCGCACTGGAACGGGAGGCCGGCCCCTGGTGCCTGGAAATTGTTGCCGGCATGGTGGAAGTGGGGGAGTCCCTGGAAGATGTCGCCCACCGGGAATTGCAGGAAGAAGCCGGTCTGGAAGTGGCGGAGCTGCACTATATCCGCAGTTACCTCCCGAGCCCCGGCGGCTCCAGCGAGCGCATGCACCTGTTCTGCGCCACCGCGGACCTGAGCAGTGTGGAGGGATATTTCGGGCTCGCCGATGAGCACGAGGATATCCGCCTGCGGGTGTTGCCGCTGTCCGCATTGCTGGCGGCGCTGGATGAGGGGGCGGTCGCGATCGACAATGCGGCGTCCATCATCAGCCTGCAATGGCTGCAACTGCATCGCGACCGGCTGTGCGGCTGAATGTCCCGCTGGCGCCGTGGGGATGCAAAAATCGCGCAACCGGGCCGATAGAATTTGGCAAATGGCATTATTTCCGGGGAGCTGCCACTGTTGGCGGAGTCCGGGCGCATTTGCGACGAATGTGCATCCCCCCGGGTGCAAACTGAGAGATCAATCACGGCGCGAAGTCAACAGGAGTGTCGATAATGGCAGTTCCGGTAAATACAGACCGCAATGCACAACGCAGCTCGAACCCCGATGGGTCCGCAGCGCAGGCAGGCACCGGCACAGCGGCGGCGAGCAGGCGCGGCAAGCCCGCCTACAAGGTGGATCTGCCCAACTACCACGCCGATTGCGATGCCAATTATCTGCGCCTGTGCAAGTTGATGCCGGAACTCGCAAGCAATCACAGCTGGCGTTACCGGATGCCGGAAGGCACCCTGGAAGTGTCAGTGGTTGAGCGCAGCAGGTACACCACGGAGGTCAGCCTGCAGGCGTGCGCTGCCGAGAATGGCAGCAAACACAGAACAAACTGGCTGAACCCGCCGCCCATTACCGTGCGCCTCTACCACGATGCGCGTATGGCGGAAGTGGTTGCGGTAGATGGCCAGGGACCGGTGGGAGGCGACGGGCTGAATTTCCGTTATCCCAATCCGGCCATGCACAACGAAGACGAGCGCCAGCAGGTGAACCGCTATCTGAGCGAGTGGCTGGCGCACTGCCTGGCAAATGGCCGCGCGGATGCCGACATCCAGTTGGGTGGTCAGCGTTTCTGAGCGCCGCCGGGCACACAGGGACGTATTTAACAAGGTGAGATAGTGGCAACTGAGGCAGCATCCGTACGCAGACTGATACAGATTACCGACCCCCATATCGGCGGTCGGCCGGATTATCAGTTGCTGGGCCTCGACACCGGTCACACCCTGGAAGAGGTGCTCAATTCCGTCGCCGCGCAACCGGAAAACGCCGAGTTGATGGTGGTGACCGGCGATGTCTCCGCCAATGGCAGCGAGGCCGCCTACCGCCGTTTCCTGCATAAAATGCAGTCCTTCCCCACGCCCTGGTTCTGGTTGCCGGGCAATCACGACGATCCCGAGCGCATGGACCAGATGGCAGCCCGCCGTCGGCCGGAAGTGGCGAGTGTCGGCAACTGGCGAATACTGTTACTGGATACCAGTGTACCCGGGCAGATCTGCGGTGGCTTTGAGGCGCACGAGCTGGCGCGTATCGAGCAGCTGCTGGAGCAGCATGCGGATCACCCGCTGCTGTTGATGATGCACCACCAGCCGGTGCCGGTAGGCAGCAACTGGATCGATGGCCACATGCTGAAAGCGGGGCGCGAGCGCTTTATCGAGCTGGTGCAGGGGGCCGCCAATGTGCGGGCCATCGCCTGGGGGCATGTCCACCAGCAGTTCGACAGTGAGCTCGGCAGTATTGGTCTGCACGCAACACCTTCCACCTCGGTGCAGTTCACCCCCGGCAGCGGCCCCTTCTCGATCGACAGCGAAATGCCCGGTTACCGCTGGTTTGACCTGTACGACGACGGCCGCTACGAGACCGGCGTCGAGCGGGTTACGATTACCGAATACAGCGTGGATCTGGCTTCCTCCGGATACTGATCACCTTTCCCGGTTTTTGCCGGCAGCGGAGCGCGCCCGTCGGCAAAATGCGACCGTCTGTCCATTTGTCGACTCTGCCACCTGTCATTGATGACTTCACATCCTAAAATGGCACAGGAATCTTCCCGGCTGTTTCGGGGCCCAATATCGGGGTAGGGTTTTATCCCTATCGACCCGCCCCCTGTGGATATCGCTGCAGCCGCAAACCCTTTATCAGGAAGTGAGGTGATCATGTCTCAACCAAAACAGAATAAATTACTGGCGTTGTTGCTCCTGCCCCTGGCCCTGCTGGCGGGTTGCGCACAGCAACCGGCAAGTGAAAGCGCAGCGGCGGAGACCGCCACACAGGATGGCCTGGTGCCGCGCCAGACCGGTCTCGACAGCGTGAGCGCCGCCTATGCCTTCGACATGAGCGGTGCCAAGGTGTACCTGGAGCCGGTGCAGGTGGAATACACCAAGCGCTTTGGTCGCGCGGGGTCGCCACTGCGGGCCAAGGACTACGAGCTGGATGACAGGGATCTGGACAAGCTGCAGGAGCTGATGGGGCAAACCCTGAGTGAGCGCTTCCTTATGCCGCGCAACAGCCAGCTGGTGGCGAACCGGGCCGAGGCCGACTACGTGATGCAGCTGGACCTGAGCCGCTTCTCTCTGGGCGCACCGCTGGATCCCACTCCGTGGCTGTGGCGGGTGTATACCGACCAGAGTGCCTATGGGGTACTGTCCGGTGAGCTGAAAGATCGCGATGGCAATGCGGTGATGCGTTTCAGTGATCGCCGGGATATCGGGGAAAACTTCGGCAACCTCGGCCCCAATGGCCGCTTCGAGCGCTTCACCAGTGTCACTTTCTGGAGCGATATGAAGGTCGATATGCGCCGCGCCTTCGCCAGCCTGGACAAATCCCTGCGCTGACCGTGCAATTCGGGGCGCGCCGCCGGTACATCCGCCGGCGGCGCGGCTATAATCCCCGCCCATGTCTGAACCATCCCAAATCCGGCAGGACAATACCCTGCAAACCCGCCCGCTGCTGATCTACCTGCACGGCTTCCTGTCTTCGCCGCAGTCCTACAAGTGCCAGTTGCTGAAAGACTGGTTGCGGGAGCACCATCCGGAAATTGTGTTTTACGCACCGCTGGTGTCGCCCTATCCCGGTGAGGCTGCCACCGCGCTCGCCACCATGCTCGACGACTTCTGCCGCCTGCATTCCGGCCCCATCGGCCTGGTGGGCAGCTCCATGGGCGGCTTCTGGAGTACCTGGCTGGCGGAGCGGCACCAGTTGCCCGCGGTACTGGTCAATCCGGCGGTGAAACCCTCGCGCTTTATGCCCGGCTACGTCGGCCAGGAGCTGCGGCCCTACAGCGGTGAGATGCAGACCTATCGCCTGCAGCCGTCGGATGTGGATACCATGGCGCAGCTGGAGCAGTCGCTGTCGCAGCCGTTGAGCGGGCGCTACTGGCTGCTGGCCCAGCGCGGCGACGAAACCCTGGACTGCCGCGAGGCGGAGCAGTTTTATGCGGGCCAACGACAAACGGTGGAGGATGGGGGCGACCACAGCTTCCAGGGATTTGCCCGCTATACCGCCGCACTGGTAGATTTCCTGTTTCCGCAAAATACTATTTAGAATCGAATCCATAACAACATCTAACGAATTGCAGTAGGCGCCGGAGCACGGCGAACAGACGCTATGGCCAATTATTCCGCAGAAGATATCGAGGTATTGACGGGGCTTGACCCGGTGCGCAAACGCCCGGGCATGTATACCGACACCACCCGCCCCAACCACCTGGCCCAGGAAGTGATCGACAACAGTGTCGACGAAGCCCTTGCCGGACACGCGAAAAAAATCGAAGTGGTGCTGCACAAGGATCACTCGATTTCCGTCAGTGACGACGGCCGCGGCATGCCGGTGGATATCCACCCGGAGCAGGGGCGCCCCGGGGTGGAAGTGATTCTTTCCACCCTGCATGCCGGCGGTAAATTTTCCAACAAGAACTACCAGTTTTCCGGGGGGCTGCACGGGGTGGGTGTTTCCGTGGTGAACGCCCTGTCCAAGGTGCTGGAAGTGACCATCCAGCGCGATGGCCAGGTCCATCGCATCGGCTTCCAGAACGGCAACAAGGCCTCCGACCTCGAAGTGGTGGGGGAGTGCGGCAAACGCACCACCGGCACCAGTATCCGCTTCCTGCCGGACCCGCAGTATTTCGATTCCGCCAAATTTTCCGTGCCGCGCCTGCGCCATTTGTTGCGCGCCAAGGCGGTACTATGTCCGGGCCTGAGCGTTACCTTTATCAACGAGCAGGACGGTGAATCCGACCAGTGGTATTACGAGGACGGCCTCAAGGATTACCTGGCGGCCGCCAATCAGGGCTGGGAAGTACTGCCGGCGGAGCCGTTTGTCGGCAACTTCTCCGCACAGACCGAAGCGGCGGACTGGGCGGTGCAGTGGCTGTCGGAAGGCGGCGAGGTTACCGCCGAGTCCTACGTCAACCTGATTCCCACCGCTCAGGGCGGCACCCACGTCAACGGCCTGCGCGCCGGCCTGCTGGATGCCATGCGCGAGTACTGCGAAATCCGCAACCTGCTGCCGCGGGGGGTAAAGCTCGGGCCGGAGGATATCTGGGCGCAGTGCTCCTACGTGCTCTCGGCAAAACTGGCGGACCCGCAGTTTTCCGGACAGACCAAGGAGCGCCTCAGTTCCCGCGAGGCCACCGCCTTTATTTCCGGCGTGGCCAAGGATGCCTTCGGCCTGTGGCTGAACCAGCACACGGAAGAGGGCGACAAGCTCGCGGAGCTGTGCATCAGCAACGCGCAGAAGCGCCTGCGCTCGGCCAAGAAAGTCGCGCGTAAAAAAGTTACCCAGGGCCCGGCGTTGCCGGGCAAGCTGGCGGACTGTTCCAGTGGCGACACTTCCCGCTCGGAACTGTTTCTGGTAGAGGGGGACTCCGCCGGCGGTTCCGCCAAACAGGCCCGCGACCGCGAGTTCCAGGCCATCATGCCCCTGCGCGGCAAGATCCTGAATACCTGGGAAGTGGATTCCAATGAGATCCTCGCCAGCCAGGAAGTGCACGACATCGCCGTCGCCCTCGGTGTGGACCCCGGCAGCGACAACCTGGAAGGCCTGCGCTACAACAAGATCTGTATCCTGGCGGACGCGGACTCCGACGGTCTGCACATTGCCACCTTGCTGTGCGCGCTGTTCCTGCGTCACTTCCGCCCGCTGGTCACCAACGGCCATGTATACGTCGCCATGCCGCCGCTGTTCCGCATCGATATCGGCAAAGAGGTGTACTACGCTCTGGACGATGCCGAGCGTCAGGGGATTCTCGACCGCATCGCGGCGGAGAAAAAGAAAGGCAAGATCCAGGTCACCCGCTTCAAAGGGCTGGGTGAAATGAACCCGCTGCAGCTGCGGGAAACCACCATGGATCCCAATACCCGCCGCCTGGTCCAGTTGTATATCGACGCCGGCGACGACAGCAATCAGCTGCTGGATATGCTGCTCGCCAAAAAGCGCGCCAGTGATCGCAAACAGTGGCTGGAAACCAAGGGCAACCTTGCAGAGGTGAGCTAAGGCTGTACCGCAAGCCCCGCAATGCGGGGCTTTTTATTTTGTGGGGAGATTTTCTGCAATGAAACCTCCAGAAAAAATACCCGTGAAAAAGAACTGGTCGCAGCAGGTTACCGAGAACAGTGACGCGCTGGATCTGGAAAGTGGCGTATTTACTTTTCAGGACCCGAAACAGATCGCTCGCTCACTGAAGCTGTCGGCTGAACAGAGCCAGCGGCGCAAATCGGATCCATTCCGCTCGGCCATGTCGATGCTGACTTTTTACATAAACCGGGCCGGGCACAATCTGCCGCAGGAGCGTATCGAGATCCTTGAGCAGGCGAAGGATGAGTTGCGCGTGCTGTTTGGTCGCCCGCGCAAAGGTGTCTCCAGGCACTAGCATTGCCCATCGACCGGCGAAGTCAACGGATTGAATAAGAATAGGGAAAAGCTAAATCAAAACGTTTATCCGCGAACTCTGGATCTTCGGCCTCAAACAGGCCTATGCCTGCATTTTTGGCGGCTTTCTGCTGGCGGTGATGTTGGTCACCAGGATCTGGTATCCCATCGAGGGGCTGCATCGCTACGACTTCATATTCCTCGCAGCGATTGTTTTCCAGGTGTTTCTGCTGCTGGCGCGACTGGAGACGCTGCGGGAGTCTGTGGTCATCATCGTCTTTCATCTCGTAGCGACGGTGATGGAACTGTTCAAGACTTCCGATGCCATCGCTTCCTGGGTGTACCCGGAAGACTATATCTTCGGGATTGGTAATGTGCCGCTGTTTACCGGGTTTATGTACAGCGCGGTGGGCAGTTACCTGGCGCGGGTATGGCGGATCTTCGAGTTCGAGTATTCCCACTATCCCTCAAGGGTGGCGACAATCGTACTGGTGGCGCTGATCTACGTGAATTTCTTCTCCCATCACTTTATCTGGGACCTGCGCTGGGTACTGGTGGGAGTGACGGTGTTGCTGTTCTATCGCACCCAGATCTTTTTCCGCGTCGTGCGCCGGCACCGCAGCATGCCGCTGCTGCTGGGCTGGTTCCTGGTGGCCCTGTTTATCTGGTTTGCCGAGAATATCGCGACCTACGCCAATATCTGGATCTACCCCAATCAGTCCACCGGCTGGCAGATGGTCTCCGTGGCCAAGCTCAGTTCCTGGTATCTGCTGATGTTGCTGAGCTTCGTGCTGGTGTCGCTGGTCAGTAGCGTGCGTATTCGCGGTGAGGGGAAGGCCGTTTCCGCTGCCGTCGCCTAGCCATCACCCGTCAAGACTGGTTGGTCAGCGCCCTCTACGCCCCGTCCGGGGAGGATGGCCTCTCTTGTCCCTGCTGAGAAAATCCGAACATGACCAGAGTGCCGCACCCGGGTGTGGCACCTCTCACGCATACAATAACCAGAGCGGTCTCAGCGATGAAAAAACAGCCCAAACTCCCTTTCTGGCAAGTGTGGAATGTCAGTCTCGGCTTCCTCGGCGTACAGTTCGGCTTCGCCCTGCAGAATGCCAATGCCAGCCGGATCCTGTCCGACCTGGGGGCGGACCTGCACTCCCTGTCCCTGTTCTGGATCGTGGCGCCACTGATGGGGCTGATCGTACAGCCGATAGTCGGCTCCGCCTCTGACCGCACCTGGGGCCGCTTCGGGCGCCGCAACCCGTATATCCTGTTCGGTGCCATCGCCGCGGCCCTGGGCATGGCGTTTATGCCCAATGCCGGAATCGCGGTGGCGTTTGTTGCACCGATCCTGTTCGGCGGGGTGATGCTGGCGCTGATGGATGCGGCGTTCAACGTGACCATGCAGCCGTTCCGTGCCCTGGTGTCCGACATGGTGCCCTCGGAGCAGCGCACCGTGGGCTATGCGGTACAGTCCCTGCTGATCAATATCGGCGCGGTAATGGGCTCGATGCTGCCGTTTATCCTCACCAACGTGATCGGGCTGGAGAACACCTCCCGCGGCGGGGAAGTGGCGCCGTCGGTGATCTGGGCCTTCTATATCGGCGCCTCGGTGCTGTTGGGGTCAGTGCTGTGGACCGTGTTCCGCACCAAGGAATATGCGCCGGAAGAGTACAACGCATACAAGGGAATCGACGGCGATGCGGTGGCGCGGGAGCTGGCAGAGCGCAAATCCCTGTCGCAGCGCCTGGCCGGCTTCTTCCGCCTGCTGGTCAGCATGCCCTCGACCATGCGCCAGCTGGCGGTGGTGCAGTTCTTTTCCTGGTTCTCCCTGTTTATCATGTGGGTATACACCACCCCCGCGATCACCCAGCATGTGTGGGGGGTGGAGGCCAAGTGGTTTGACTCCCACTACCTTGAGACCGTGGGCGAGATTCCGGCCCATATCGCCGCGGCCAAGGGCGCAGCCGGCGACTGGGTAGGCATCATCTTCGCCGCCTATTCGCTGTTTGCAGCAATCTTTTCCATGGTGCTGGCGCGGGTAGCCAGCGTGCTCGGCCGCAAACTCACTTACTCCCTGTCCCTGCTGCTGGGCGGCCTGGGCTATATGAGCTTTTCCCTGTTCCAGGGCGGCGCTGCCACCGAGGTGAACCTGTTGATCACCCAGGTCACCGTGCCCTCCGGTGCGCTGGGGCTGTTGCTGCCCATGATCGGGGTCGGTATCGCCTGGGCCGCCATTCTGGCGATGCCTTACTCGATTCTGTCCGACGCACTGCCGGCCACCAAAACCGGTGTGTATATGGGAATCTTCAATTTCACCATCGCCGCGCCGCAGATCCTGTCAGCGCTGGTGGCGGGACCGATCCTGGCCGGCCTGTTCGACAATCAGGCCATCTACATCATCATGCTGGCCGGGGTGTTCATGGTGCTCGGCGCCATCTCGGTATTCTTTGTGCGGGAAACGCAGGGGCTGCCCGCGGGTAGCGACGGAGAGCCTGCCACCGCCTGATCGAGCAAATGAAAAAGCCCCTGAGAAGGGGCTTTTTTTGTTTTTGCTCACTTCGAGAAATCCGGTGGTGTCCTGAACGTTCAAATATCCCGCGCTATTCCAGAGTATTCCCAGTTATTCCTTCGAGGAACCGATACTCGACGAGTAATTTATCTCTTCCGTTAAATACGAAAGGGAGACTTTAAATGCGAAGTATTGCCGCACTGATCGTATGCATATTGCCAGTAACCGTTTTTGCTTTTGATGAACCCATCGAAACCATTGATTTGAACGTAAAGGAAAAAAACCTGCTATTAGTGTGGGAAATGGTGGTGGAAAAATGTCCTGGGACTCGAAGTGAGCATAGGGTCATCCATCCCCGAGAGCCCGTTTCCTTGAAGGTGGAAGGCGTGGACTGCCGTGATGTGCTGAAAATGTTGGTAGACTTCGATCTGGACGTCAGTCCGTCGAAGTAATACCCGGTGGCAGCAGGTCGCTTCGAGCGCCCGCTGCCACCATTATCAGTTGCTGTTGGTGTATGGAAAGTCTGGGAAATCGCCTGAAATTGATACGAGCGGGCCTGCGCTGGAGTCAGACCGAGTCTGCGCGGAAAATTGGCATCGAGCAGTCGTATCTCTCCAAGTTGGAAAACGATCAGGCCCTGCCATCTGCGGGTTGTCTGGAAAGTATCTG
>ENA-ORCV01000354-ORCV01000354.1-marine-metagenome-genome-assembly--contig:-NODE-354-length-37366-cov-4.965191_pt1 | contig 37366 bp, 26 predicted proteins | sample MGYA00237779_ERZ508509 | MGnify/ENA primary metagenome ERZ508509 (study PRJEB26180, sample SAMN06268772) | marine metagenome | isolation source: Bioluminescent Bay, La Paraguera, Puerto Rico | place... | reverse complement strand
GGGTGGAGCAGCCTGGTAGCTCGTCGGGCTCATAACCCGAAGGTCGTAGGTTCAAATCCTGCCCCCGCTACCAAATTCGGTGCCAGTGGTACTTGGCGAGATGCCCGACGGGCTCTCTTTTTACCTCTGGCCGGCATGGCCGGGCGAAGGTCCAGGGTTCAAATCCTGCCCCCGCTACCAAATTTTGCGAAAGTATTTCAGGATGCTTTCGCGTAGTAAAAGCCCCTGTTAGGGGCTTTTTCGTATCTGCGGCAAGCCGGTTTCCGGGGTTGCCATCCGAATGGGCCGGGAGTCGGCGCCGCGGTTTCTCATTCGGACCGTGGGGCTAGCTTCGCTGCCCATTTTTTGTTTTTGCGGTGCCTGTGCGCACCTGCCCCTGCGCGGGGTCGGGTAACAAACCGGCAACGTCCGTGGGCCAAAGTGGTGATATGGCAAGTAAACGCGAAATTCTCGAAGAGTTGCTGACTCCGGTGGTTGAATCACTGGATTGCGAGCTGTGGGGTATCGATTATCAGACCCACGGCCGCAACGCCCTGCTGCGTATCTACATTGATGCCGAGCGCGGTATCGGCGTGGACGACTGTGAAAAAGTCAGTCGTCAGGTCAGCGCGGTAATGGATGTCGAAGATCCCATCAGCAGCAAGTACACCCTGGAAGTGTCTTCACCGGGGATGGACCGGCCGCTGTACAAGCTCGACCACTACCGCCGCTTTATCGGCGCCCAGGTCGAGATGCGCCTGCGCATGCCGCTGGATGGCCAGCGCAAATGGCGCGGCCTGATCGCCGGTGTGGAAGGCGATGAAGTGGTATTGCGTATCGATAGCGAGAACGAATACCTGTTGCCGATCGACAGTATCGAGAAGGCAAACATTATTCCCCAGTTCGAGAAGTAATCGTCCGGGGTGGCACCGGCTGGCGCCAACAGGAAGTAACGGATTTATTAATCAGGCGAGTGTTGCAGAAGCGCCCGGCGAAGTTTTCCGGGGCTCTCGGCATCGAGTAAACAGCACGTAGCGTTTTTGAAGAGGCAGCTGCATGAACAAAGAAATCTTGCTGGTAGCCGAAGCGGTTTCCAACGAGAAAGGCGTTGACCGGGAAATTATTTTCCAGGCAATCGAGGCGGCCCTGGCAACGGCCACCAAGAAGCGCTACGACGAAGACTCCACCATCGAGGTGATCATCGATCGCAGGACCGGTGACTACGAGACTTTCCGCAGCTGGGAAGTGGTGGACGACGAAACTCTGGCGGAGCTGGGTACCCAGTTCACCCTGGAAGAGGCACACGAAAAAGATCCGGAATTAAAGGCCGGTGACGTTTATCGTGAACAGGTAGAGAACGTCGAGTTCGGCCGTATCGCCGCGCAGACCGCCAAGCAGGTGATCGTGCAGAAGGTTCGCGAAGCCGAGCGCGCCAAGATCGTCGATGAATACCGCGATCGCGTGGGCGAGCTGGTAAGCGGCACCGTCAAGAAAGTGACCCGCGATTTCATCGCTGTGGACCTGGGTAATAACGCGGAAGCGCGTCTGCCCCGCGACCAGCTGGTTGGCCGCGAGATTTTCCGTCTGGGTGACCGCGTGCGTGCAATCCTGCTGGAAATCCAGCCGGAAGCCCGCGGCCCGCAGCTGATGCTGAGCCGCTCCTGCCCGGAAATGCTGATCGAGCTGTTCCGCATCGAAGTGCCGGAAATTTCCGAGCAGGTCATCGAAATTCGCGGCGCTGCGCGCGATCCGGGCCTGCGCGCCAAGATTGCCGTTACCACCAACGATGGACGTATCGATCCGGTCGGCGCCTGTGTTGGCATGCGCGGTGCACGTGTGCAGGCTGTGTCCAACGAACTGTCCGGTGAGCGTGTTGATATCGTGCTGTGGGACGACAATCCCGCACAGTTTGTCATCAACGCCATGGCGCCGGCGGAAATCGAATCCATCGTGGTCGACGAAGATGCCGGCTCCATGGATGTTGCGGTGGCCGAGGAAAACCTGGCTATGGCCATTGGTCGCAGCGGCCAGAACGTGCGCCTTGCATCCGAGCTGACCGAGTGGCAGATCAACGTGATGAGCGTTGACGAATGGCAGTCCAAGCAGGAAGCCGAGTCCGGAAGCATCATGGAAACTTTCATGGAGCGCCTGGATATCGACGAGGATGTGGCCGGCGTACTGGTGGAAGAAGGTTTCACTACCCTCGAGGAAGTGGCCTATGTGCCCATCGAGGAAATGCTCGAGATCGAAGGGTTTGATGAAGATATCGCGGAAGAGCTGCGCGCACGTGCCAAGGATGCACTGCTGACTCAGGCGCTGGCTTCCGAAGAGCAGCTGGATGCTTCCGAACCCCAGGAAGACCTGCTTAATATGGAAGGTATGGATCGCCAGCTGGCGTTCCAGCTGGCCAGTCGCGGCGTGGCTACCATGGAAGACCTCGCCGAGCAGGCAGTAGATGACCTGCTGGACATCGAAGGCGTCGATGAAGAGCGCGCAGCCGCACTGATCATGAAAGCTCGCGAACCCTGGTTCGCTGACGACAGTGATCAGGGGGCTTGACGCCCGCACGCCGGGGGCAACCCCGGTAACGCGTACGCCGGTGTCGGCGTACGCGCCCCGAATTGCCTGCATGGCAGGCCAAGGGCGGAGCAGTAAAATGCGTTGATACTGCTCCGCTACTAAGCGACTTTTTAGGAGAGAGAATGGCCGAAGTAACAGTTAGCGAACTCGCCAAATCGGTTGGTGCCACCGAAGAGCGTCTGCTCAAGCAGATGCAGGAGGCGGGTTTGCCCCACACTTCAGCAGATGCAAGTGTGTCTGCGGAAGAGAAACAGGTCCTGCTCAATTTCCTGAAAAGCAGCCACGGTAGCACTCAGGGAGAAGAGAACGCCTCACCTCGCAAAATTACCCTCAAGCGCAAAACCACCACGACGCTGAAAACCGGCTCAGGCACCGGCCGTAAAACCGTCAATGTGGAGGTTCGCAAGAAGCGCACCTACGTCAAGCGCGCCGCGGATGCGGAGCAGGCTGAGCCGGATACCACAGCACTGAAACAGGCTGAAGAAGAGCTGGCTGCCGCGGAAAAAGCGGCTGCCGAGCGCGCGCTTGCGGAACAGCAGGCAGCGGAAGCCGAGGCCAAAGAACGCGCTGAAGCGGAAGCCAAAGCGAAGGCCGAAGCCGAGGCCAAAGCCAAGGCCGAAGCGGAAGCCAAGGCGGCCGAAGCCGAAGAGGCTTCCAAGCCGGCGGCAGCGGAAGAGTCGAAGGTAGAAGCCGCAGAGGCGGAAGTGGAGAAGAAGGCCAAGCCGGAACCTGCTCCTGTGCGCACCAGCTATGTAGACGATATCGAAGCCATGCGCATTGCGGCCATGGAGCGTCGCAAGAAAGAAGCCGAACGCGAAGCTGCAGAGCTGGAAGAGAAAAAAGCCAAGGTAGAAGCCGAGCGCGCCCGCCTCGAGCAGGAAAAGAAAGAGCAGGCGGAAAAAGCCAAGCAGCCTGCCGCTGCGGAAGCTGCCAAGCCGGCACTGCGTCGCAAGCACGACGCGCCTACACCGGGAGAGGATCGCGATGAGGATGAGCCGCGCAAGCGCCGCGGTCGCCGCGGCAAGTCCGGCCCGAAGAAATCCAGCAAAACTTCTTTGTACGACGCCGCGCTGGAGGCATTCGAAAGCGACGAAGAGAAGCGCAGTACGCGCTCACTGTCGCGTCCGACATTGAAAGTAAAGAACACGCACGGCTTCAAAAAGCCGACAGGAAAGCAAGTGTACGAAGTACAACTGGGTGAAACCATTACCGTTGGCGAACTCGCCAAGCAGCTGAACATCAAGGCCGGCGAGCTGATCAAACGCCTGATGAAAATGGGCGAAATGGTCACCATCAACCAGAGCCTGGATCGCGAAACCGCGTCCCTGATTGTTGAAGAGCTGGGCCACAAGGTGGTGTTGCGCTCCGAGAACGAACTGGAAGAGAAGCTGGTTGCCCAGTCCCAGGAGATCGAGGGTGAAGAGGTGTCACGGGCACCGGTAGTAACCGTGATGGGCCACGTCGACCACGGCAAGACCTCGCTGCTGGACTATATCCGCAATACCAAGGTGGTATCCGGTGAGGCCGGCGGTATTACCCAGCACATCGGTGCCTATCGGGTGCCGACCAGCCAGGGCGAAATTGCCTTCCTGGATACCCCGGGACACGCCGCGTTTACCGCCATGCGCGCCCGCGGTGCCCAGGCGACCGACGTGGTAATTCTGGTGGTAGCCGCGGACGACGGCGTAATGCCGCAGACCGAAGAGGCCATCGCGCACGCCAAGGCCGCCGGTGTACCGCTGGTTGTCGCCATCAACAAGTGCGACAAGGAAGCTGCCGACCCGGATCGTGTGAAGAATGAACTGGCCGCGAAAGATGTCATCCCGGAAGACTGGGGTGGCGATACCCAGTTCATCGAGGTTTCTGCCCACACCGGACAGGGCATCGACGACCTGCTGGAAGCGGTATCCCTGCAGTCTGAAATGCTGGAGCTGAAGGCGAAAATTGGCGTACCGGCTACGGGTGTTGTGATCGAAGCGCGCCTGGAAAAAGGCCGCGGTGTGGTCGCCACCCTGCTGGTTCAGAACGGCGAACTGAAGCGCGGCGATATCGTGCTCGCAGGCCAGAGCTACGGCCGCGTACGTGCGATGACCAACGAACTGGGCAAATCCGTGAAGGAAGCGGGTCCATCCACGCCGGTGGAGCTGCTGGGTCTGGATTCCACCCCGAATGCCGGTGACGAGTTCCTGGTGGTGGCGGACGAGCGCAAGGCCCGCGAAGTTGCGGAGCAGCGCGCGGACAAAGAGCGCATCGAACGCATGCAGCGCCAGCAGGCGGCCAAGCTGGAAAACATGTTTGCCAACATGGAAGCCGGCGAGAAGAAAGTACTGCCGGTCGTGGTCAAGGCCGACGTACGAGGCTCCCTGGAAGCCATCCTGTCCGCACTGGCGGAAATCGGCAACGAAGAAGTTTCCGTGAATGTGGTTTCCAGCGGTGTTGGTGGTATTGCCGAAAACGACATCAACCTGGCGTTGACCTCCGGTGCCATCGTCATCGGCTTCAACACCCGTGCCGATGTGGCTGCGCGCAAGCTGGCGGAGACCGAGAGTGTCGAGATCCGTTACTACAGCGTGATCTACAACCTGCTGGACGAAGTGAAGCAGGCCCTGTCCGGCATGCTGGAACCGGAAGAGCGCGAAGAGATTGTCGGCATCGCCGAAGTGCGCGATGTATTCCGCTCGCCCAAGCTCGGCGCGATTGCCGGCTGTATGGTCACCGAGGGTACCGTATACCGCAACAAGCCGATCCGCGTACTGCGCGACAACGTGGTGATCTACCAGGGTGAGCTGGAATCCCTGCGTCGTTTCAAAGACGACGTGCAGGAAGTTCGCAACGGTATGGAGTGTGGTATCGGCGTTAAGGACTACAATGACGTCAAGCCGGGCGACCAGATCGAGGTCTACGATATCGTCAAGATCGCTCGCCAGCTGTAATACCGCGCTGTAATCAACAGATTGGTCGTCACCCCGGCGCAGGCCGGGGTCCAGCAAGTCACTTCCCGTGGCATTCCTGGGTTCCGGCGTGCGCCGGAGCGGCGATGTTCAAGCCATTTTTATAGGTAGATGATGGCCAAAGAATTCCACCGTGCCGACCGGGTAGCCGACGCCATGCGTCGCGAGCTGGCCCGGCTGATTCAGCACGAAGTGCGCGACCCGCGGGTTGGCATGGTCAATGTCAACGACGTGGAAGTGAGCCGCGATCTTACCGTCGCCAAGGTCTACGTGACCCTGGTGGGCGAGGACGATCGCAGCAAGATCGACATCTCCATGGAAGCTCTGAACAAGGCTGCCGGATTCCTGCGCAGCCAGCTGGCGAAAGAGATCCAGATCCGCACCATTCCCCGTCTGCAGTTCCGCTACGACGAAACCTCCGTGCGCGGCCAGCACCTCTCGGCGCTGATCGACAAGGCGGTAAAAGCGGATCAGAAGCGATCTGACGACAGCGACGATAGCGCAGACGACTGATGGGGCGCAGACCAAAATGGGGCCGGCAGGTCGATGGTGTGCTGTTGCTCAACAAGCCCACCGGTATCACCGCCAACGACGCCCTGCAGAAAGCCAAACGACTGTTTTTTGCCAACCGCGCCGGCCATACCGGTGCGCTGGATCCGCTCGCCACCGGCGTGCTGCCGATCTGTTTTGGCGAGGCGACCAAGTTTTCCCAGTACCTGCTGGACGCTGACAAGCGCTACCGCAGTACCTTCTGCTTCGGCATGACCACTGAGACCGGCGATGCCGATGGCAACGTGGTCGCCACCAGCGATGCCTCCGGGCTCACGGAACAGCAGGTGCGGGATGCCATGGCGGCGTTCCGCGGCACCATCAGCCAGGTGCCCTCCATGTACTCCGCCCTGAAACACCAGGGGCAGCCGCTGTACAAGCTGGCGCGCCAGGGGATCGAAGTGGAGCGCGAGGCGCGGCAGGTGGAAATCTATTCCTATGAACTGCTCAGCTTTACCCCCGGCGCCGATACACCGGACAAGCTGCCGCGGGCGGAAATCGAGGTCCACTGCTCCAAGGGCACCTATGTGCGCAGCCTGGCGGAAGACCTCGGCAAGGCACTGGGCGTCGGCGCCTTTGTGGAGAAGCTGCACCGCAGCGCCGCCGGGCCCTACCACGAGGAAGACTCGGTCACCCTGGACGAGCTGACCGAGGAGCGGGGGGAAGACCGCGCCGAGGTGCTGGATCACCACCTGCTGGCGGTGGACTCTCCCGCCTCCGGGCTGCCGAAAATGACCCTGAATGATGACTCCGGTTACTATCTGCGTCAGGGGCAGCCGGTAATGGATCTGCAGGTCTATCGCTTGGGCGACGAAGGTGATATGGTGCGCCTCTTCCTGGAAAGTGGTGAATTTCTGGGCGTTGGAGAGATTACTGATGACGGGCGGGTTGCTCCCCGCCGGTTGGTAAAATAACCCTTAGGAGCCTGCTCGCAGGCGACCATGGGCCATTGACTAGCTGGTCTGTAAACATGCACGGGCCAGCCGAATCTTTTTAAGCATGTTACGAACGAGGTAATTCGTTATGGCACTGTCTGCAAACGAAAAAGCAGCCATCCTGAAAGAGCATGGCCAGTCTGAAGGTGATACCGGTTCTCCGGAAGTCCAGGTAGCCCTGCTGACTGCCAACATCAACAAGCTTCAGGGTCACTTTGCTTCTCACAAGCAGGACCACCACTCCCGTCGTGGTCTGATCCGCATGGTAAACCAGCGTCGCAAGCTGCTGGACTACCTGAAGCGCAAGGATCTGAACCGTTACGCACAGCTGATCGCCAAGCTCGGCCTGCGTCGCTAAGACCCTGCAATGCCCGCCTCTGGCGGGCATTGTTCTATATGGAATTTGCGTTCTCGCAGAGGCATGCGGGGGCGGCGGGCGACAGCCCGCACCAGATTTCCGCTGCCGGTTCGCCGGCAGCGGATTTTGGCGTTTGTATGGACCGCGAAGCTGAAATGACGCGAGAAGTACAGCGCATAGATGAACAAAAAAGTGTTCATCGCATGTAGGCAAGGCGTTGCTGGAATGGGCCAGCACGCACAGGAAACAGGAAAGATACTAGTGAATCCAGTAACCAAAACCTTCCAGTACGGAAAAGACCAGGTCACCATCGAGACCGGCCGCGTCGCGCGCCAGGCAACCGGTGCAGCGCTGGTCACCATGGGCGAAACCATGGTTCTGTGTACCGTTGTAGGCGCCAAGGAAGCCAAGCCTGATCAGGGCTTCTTCCCGCTGTCCGTACACTATGTAGAAAAGGCCTACGCGGCCGGCAAAATTCCCGGTGGCTTCTTCAAGCGTGAAGGCCGCCCGTCCGAGAAAGAAACCCTCACTTCCCGTCTGATCGACCGTCCGATCCGCCCGCTGTTCCCGAACGGTTTCATGAACGAAGTACAGGTAATGATCACCGTGCTGTCCGCGGAAAAAGACGTGGATCCGGATATCGCCGGCATGATCGGCACCTCTGCGGCACTGTCCGTTTCCGGTATCCCGTTTGGCGGCCCCATCGGCGCTGCCCGTGTGGGTTACACCGAGAAAGACGGTTACCTGCTGAATCCGCGCTACAGCGAGCTGAAAGAATCCGAGCTGGACATGGTTGTGGCCGGCACCAAAGACGCAGTTCTGATGGTGGAATCCGAAGCGAAAGAGCTGCCGGAAGACATCATGCTGGGCGCGGTTCTGTTTGCGCACCAGGAAATGCAGGCTGTAGTTAAGGTCTGTGAAGAGCTGAAAGCCGAAGCTGGCAAGCCCACCTGGGACTGGCAGCCGGAAGCGGTCAACGAAGAGCTGAAGTCCGCGCTGGAAGCGCAGTTCGGCGAAAAAGTGGCCGAAGCTTACAAAATTACCGACAAGCAGCAGCGCACCACCCGTCTGGGCGAGCTGCGCAACGAAGCTGCTGCAGCGCTGGCCACTGAAGAGCTGGACGAAGGCACTGTTAAAAGCTACTTCGGCAAGCTGGAAAAGAAAACCGTACGCGGCGCCGTGGTTCGCGGTGAGCCCCGTATCGACGGTCGCGACACCAAGACCGTACGCCCGATCAGCGTAGAAGTGGGCGTGCTGCCGAAAGGCCACGGTTCCGCACTGTTCACCCGCGGCGAAACCCAGGCACTGGTTGTTTCCACGCTGGGTGCTACCCGCGATGCACAGATCATCGACGCGCTGGAAGGCGAGCGCAAAGACTACTTCATGCTGCACTACAACTTCCCTCCCTACTCCGTAGGTGAAGCGGGCCGTGTCGGCGCTACCGGCCGTCGCGAAATCGGTCACGGCCGTCTGGCCCGTCGCGGTATTGCTGCGGTACTGCCGAACCCGGAAGAGTTCCCCTACACCCTGCGTGTGGTATCCGAGATCACCGAATCCAACGGTTCCAGCTCCATGGCTTCCGTGTGTGGTTCCAGCCTGGCGCTGATGGACGCGGGTGTACCGCTGAAGGCTCCGGTTGCCGGTATCGCCATGGGTCTGGTGAAGGAAGACGAAGGCTTCGCGGTTCTGACCGACATCCTGGGTGACGAAGACCACCTGGGCGACATGGACTTCAAGGTAGCCGGTACCGCAAGTGGCGTGACCGCGCTGCAGATGGACATCAAGATCGAAGGCATCACCGAAGAGATCATGGAGACCGCCCTTGAGCAGGCCCTGCACGCGCGTCTGCACATCCTGGCGGAAATGAACAAGGTGATCGGTGCTTCCCGTGAAGTGGTGAACGAGAATGCTCCGCGCTATGCGACCCTGAAGATCCACCCGGACAAGATCCGCGACGTGATCGGCAAGGGCGGCGCCACCATCCGCTCCATCACCGAAGAGACCGGCGCTTCCATCGATATCGAAGACGACGGTACCGTGAAGGTATTCGGTGAAGATGGTGAGAGCCTGGAAGCGGCGGTTACCCGCATCGAGGAAATCACTGCGGAAGCGGAAGTCGGTGCGATCTACGAAGGTAAGGTTGTGCGTATCGTGGACTTCGGTGCATTCGTCAACTTCCTGCCGGGTAAAGACGGCCTGGTGCACATTTCCCAGATCGCGGAAGAGCGCGTAAACGCGGTTTCCGATTACCTGAGCGAAGGCCAGATGGTCAAAGTGAAGGTACTGGACGTGGATCAGCGCGGCCGTATCAAGCTGTCCATCAAGGAAGCAAAAGCCGAAGAAGCCGAGCAGGCGGATGAGGCTACTGGCGAGGAGTAAGTCCCCGTCCGGAAAATAGCCTGCTTGCAGGTTGAGAGAAACGGTGGCTATATGCCACCGTTTTTTTTGTTTAAAAATTGGCGATAAACGTTGGGGGCGGAATGGAAGTATTGCTGATCTACCTGGTAGTCGGTATCTGTGCGGGCACCATAGCCGGATTATTCGGCGTCGGCGGTGGCCTGATCATTGTGCCGGCGCTGGTACTGGTGTTTGCCGCCCAGGGAATCGCGCCGGAAATCCTGACCCATATGGCGGTGGGCACCTCGCTGGCGACGATCATCGTCACCTCCATCAGCTCCATTCGCACCCATCACGGCAAGCGCGCGGTGGACTGGAAGATCTTTGCGGCTATGGCCCCGGGTATCCTGGTCGGCTCCTGGCTCGGAGGGATGACCGCGGACTGGCTGAGTGGCGCCTGGCTGCAGTTCCTGATCGGCGTCTTCGCGGTCGCTATTGCAATCAAAATGTGGCTCGACGGGCTGCGTAAGGCCCAGTTGCCCACCGACGGCAGCCGTGTGCCGGGTAAAGTGGGCCTGTCCGCCGCCGGTGCCTTTATCGGCTGGGCTTCGGCAATCTTCGGTATCGGTGGCGGTTCCCTGACCGTACCGTTTCTGTCCCGCTGTCACGTGGTGATGCAGCGCGCCGTGGCCACCTCCGCGGCCTGTGGCCTGCCCATTGCGGTCGCGGGCGCACTGAGCTTTGCCTGGCAGGGTTGGGGTAATGCCCAGTTGCCGGCGTGGAGCAGCGGCTATATCTACTGGCCGGCATTTCTCGGTATCGTGCTGACCAGTGCCTGGTTCGCAAAGCTGGGGGCGCTGCTCGCGCACAGGCTGTCGCCGCAGTTGCTGAAGAACTGCTTTGCGGGGCTGTTGTTTTTTATCGGGGTGCGGTTTATCTGGCTGAACTACTCGCTGGTGCTGGGCTAATAGTTCCTGGCTGAGCGTATCACGCGCAATAAAAAAGGCCGCTGCGGTTTCCCGCAGCGGCCTTTTTTGTATCGGGCCTGTGCCCGATATCGGGGCCGGTTAAACGGTTTTGGCCGGAGCCTCGGCCGGTTCTACCGGTTCGATATGGTCGTCTTCGGCGCCGTTTTCCCAAACTTTGGACTTCAGGCCGACCAGCGCCAGGATGATGCCGATACCAATGCTGAACAGGGCAATCTGCAGGTACAGGTTGGGCAGTTCCTGGATATTATCCGGGTCGAAGTTGCCCGCCAGCAGGCCGGAAATGATATTACCGATGGAGTAGGTGAGTACGAACACACCCATCATCTGGCCGGCGAAGCGGCGCGGAGACAGCTTGCTCACCGCACTCAGGGCTACCGGGCTCAGGCACAGTTCACCCACGGTGTGCAGGAAGTAGGTGGTGATCAGCCAGTATGGCGCTACCTTGAGGCCCTGAGCAGCGTACTGTGCCGCGAAGAACATCACCAGGAAGCCAGATGCCATAATGATCAGACCAATCGCACACTTCATGCTGTAGGACGGGGTGATCATGCGCTTGCCCAGGTTGATCCACAGGGCTGCGAAGAACGGCGACAGCACGATGATGAAGAAGGCGTTGGCGCTCTGGAACCAGGATGCCGGTACCTCAAATGCACCAATGAGACGGTCGGTGTAGTCGCGGCCGAACAGGTTCAGCGAGGAGCCGGCCTGCTCGAAGCCGGACCAGAAACAGGCCGACGCCAGGCACACCAGGAACAGTGCCCACATACGCTTCTTCTCGGCATCGGTCAGTTGGCCGGCGAAGTAGATGAAGCCGTAATAGGCGAAGAAGGTCAGGGTGAAGGCGATGGCAACGTACTGGGCAATGACCACCGGGTTAATGGTGATTTTGCCGGTCAGCGCCAGGGCTGCGATTACTGCGACTACCGCGATCACGGCGCCGATCACCTGCCAGGCACGCTTTGCGCCCTTCTCGGACAGGGGGTTTTCCGGCTTCAGGCTGGCATCGCCCAGGGTGCCGATGGTCGCGCGGTACTGGATCAGACCTACCGCCATACCGACTGCCGCGGCGCCGAAGCCCCAGTGCCAGCCGACGCTTTCACCGAAGTAGCCACAGATGAAGTAGCCGATCAGCGAGCCGAGGTTGATGCCCATATAGTAAATGGCGTAGCCACTGTCGCGACGCACGTCGTCGGAGGCGTACAGGTGGCCGACCAGCGCACTGATATTCGGCTTCAGCAGGCCGGTACCGGAAGCAACCAGCATCAGGCCGACAAAGAAGGTGCTGTCATTGGGAATGGCCAGCACGATATGGCCGCACATGATGATGATGCCGCCGTACCAGACGGTCTTCTGGCCGCCGAGCAGGCGGTCGGCAATCCAGCCGCCGGGGAGGCCGAGGAAGTAGACCGCACCGGTGTAGAGGCCGTAGATGGCTGCCGCAGCAGCGACAGTAAATCCGAGCCCTTCTTCCTGCAGGCTGGCGGTCATGAACAGGACCAGCAGGGCCCGCATGCCGTAGTAACTCATGCGCTCCCACATTTCCGTGAAGAAGAGAGTGGAGAGCCCTTTCGGGTGGCCGAAGAAGCCGGCACTGTTCTGATGCGTATTTGACGACATATCAGCTTTTCCAGTTGTTATAGCTTTAATTGTGAGACAGGCCCGAGTTTAACAGCGGTGTTTCAATCAGGCGAATGGTTACAGGTGAAACAGGAAATGAACCTGCAAAAAGGATTCCTTCGCGACAGGAATAGTGGTAAATCTGGTATTTCCAGAGATGAAATGGGGAGAATAACCATGAAAACCCCGCAAAATTCTGAACGCAGGCCGGGAGCCGGGGCACGCTGGCGTTTATTTGCCGCCTTGCCGGGCCTGCTGCTGGCGACACTCCTGAACGGCTGCGCCGGCCAACCCCCACAAACCGCTGCGGTGATCGATAGCGGATGGCTGCTGTCCGGCCGCGCACTGCTTGGCGAAGAGGTCGATGGGGCGTCCCTGCCGGAAGACGACATTCTCTATCTGTCGCCGGAGATGCGCAGCTATCTCGCCCAGCTGGCACCCGGAGCCAGCGGGGATGTGCGCCTGCAGGCGCTGCTGCGCGGATTCCAGCAGCAGGATTTCAACGTCGAGTACACTCCCGATGCGACCCTGACCGCCGGGGAGACCTACCGCCAGCAGCAGGGCAACTGTATCGCGTTCACGGTGATGATGGTGGCCATGGCGCGGGAGCTGGGCGCCGATGCCTATTTCAACCAGGTGGAAGTGCCGCCGGTGTGGGGCCACGAAGAGTCCCAGACCTTTGTGGTGTACCGCCACATCAATATGGTGTCTGAAAGCCTGCGCGGGCGCCGCGTGGTGGATTTCAACCTGGCCGCCTACGACCCGGTTTACGATCAGCGCAAGCTCACCGACAGCGAAGCCTTTGCGCAGTATTACAGCAACCGCGGGCTGGAACTGATGCAGCAGGGGGAGAAGAGACCGGCATTCCTGTACCTGCGCAAGGCGCTGGAACTGCGTCCCGGCAGTGCGGATTTATGGGCAAACCTGGGTGCGTTATACAGCCGCTATCAGCAATTTGATGCCGCCGAACAGAGTTATCTGCAGGCGTTGCAGCTGGATAGACGTCACGCCATCGCCATGAGCAACCTCGAGCGGCTGTATCGCCACGAGCAGCGTACAGAGCTGGCAGACTATTACGCCGAGCGCGCCCGTTTTCACCGGGAGCGCAATCCCTATTACCTGTATTACCAGGCGCGCAATGCCTATGAACACGGTGACTTCAGGGAAGCGAAAAGACAGCTCAAGCGGGCGCTGTGGAAATACGAAAACGACCACCGCTTTCATTTCCTGATGGGGTTGACCAGCTACCAGCTGGGGGACGTTGAAGACTCCCGGTCACACTTTGTGGAAGCTTTTTCCCTCGCGGATAACCCGGGTACCAGGCAGGCGTACACCCGCAAGCTGGACTACCTGAAAGAACACCGCTAACCGGCCTTTTTTGACCGGGACCGGCAAATAAAAAAGGGGATGCCTTGCGGCATCCCCTTTTGCGTTGACGATCAGATCGCAACTTAGAACTGGTAAGAAGCACCAGCCCAGAGGTAGCGGCCCTGGAAGTCGTAAGTGCTGTTCCAGTCGCTGTAACCGGAAGTGTCTTCCGGCTCTTCGTCGGTGGCGTTGTCCAGACCAGCAGACAGGCGCAGGGACTCATTGACATCCCAACCTGCTTTCAGGTTCAGGTAAGTCATTGCGTCAACCGGCTTGTAGGAACTCTCGCCTTCGCTCAGGTACTGAACTTCAGCGCCAACTTCCCAGTCGTTGCCGTACCACATGGCGCTGGCCAGGCCGCGCCAGTCAACGTACAGGCCGCTGGTGGTGCCAACGTAGTCCACGTAGTCAGTCTCGGTGCCGGACTGTTCGTTGAACTCGTTGTACTCCAGCAGGTGAGTTGCCTGGGCACGCAGAGCCAGCTGGCCAGCGTCGAAGTGGAAGTTCTGGATGATGTCCAGATCGATACCGCGGGTATCTACCTGGCCGATGTTCATCTTCGCACCTTCCAGTGCAACGATCTGGTTGCCGGCACCGCGGGTTACGGAAGCACACGCGGTGGCAATACCTTCGCGGAAGCAGTCATCCAGGATGCGCTGCAGGTCCGGAGAGGTGATCGCGTCTTCGATGGAGATATCGTAGTAGTCCAGGGTGATGGACAGGTCGTCTACGAAGCTCGGAGTCCACACTACACCTGCGGTGAAGGTTTCGGCCTGTTCCGGCTGCAGGTCTTCGTTACCGCCGATGTTGGTCGGTACCTGGTTGCCAGCCTGGGTGAAGCCCGGGTTTACCATGGCACAGTTTGCACCCTGGCCTTCGCCATTTGCAGAGCTGGTGTCGCACGGGTCGATCAGGAACTCGTAGCTCTGTGCAGAACCGCTATACAGCTCGTAGATACCCGGTGCACGGAAGGAGGTGGAGAAGCTGGTACGGAAACGTACGTCTTCAACCGGTGCGTAAACCAGGCCTACCTTACCAGTGGTTTCACCACCGAAGGTGCTGTAGTCGGAGTAGCGAACCGCGGCGTCAACTGACAGCTCTTCTGCGTACTGAACGCCGGCCAGAATCGGCAGATTGAATTCCGCAAACACTTCCGCAACGTCGTATTCACCACCGGTAGCGTCTTGCTGGTTACCGAAGGTTTCACCGCTCTGGGTTTCCGCAGACGGGTTGAATTCACCGGATTCTTCACGGTATTCAATACCGCCGGCAAAGCCCAGCGCACCGCCCTGGAACTGAACGGCTTCAATGTCGCCAGACAGAGCCGCGCCGATGTTGATCAGCTCGTACTCGTTGTTCTCGCGGTCATCGTAGCGGAAGTAGTCCATGATTTCCTGGCTCATGCCACCAGTGAAATCGTAATCCAGACCAGCTTCACCACTGAAAATTTCGTCCAGTCGGGTTTTGTTGTAGGAGTTGGAGGTAACGTTGTCGCCTTCGTTTTTGCCGTAGCTTACGAAGGTATCCCAGCTCCAGCCATTGGCCAGGTCACCGCGCAAGCCAGAGGCCAGGCGGAAGGTTTCGGTTTCCTGCTGGTAGTCGCGGGTGCCGCCGGCAACCGGACGTACACGGAAGTCGGAGAAACCTTCAACCCAGGTGTTGCCGGGGAACGGGTTAACTTCGTCTTCCATGTCGGAACCGTTGGCTACCCACGCGTCGTAGGCTTCCTGCCAGGCGTCCTGCAGCTGGGACTGAACTTCAGCCGGCAGGTGCTGTTCCGGGTCCAGGACAAAGCCGTTACCAGCGTACATCGGCTGTGCAGCCAGCTGCTGGTTGGTGGTTTTGGTGGTGTAGCTGGCTTCACCCCACAGCTCCAGGCTGTCGGTGATGGAGAACTTACCGGACGCGGTCGCGGCGGTACGCTCCATGGAGCCGGACAGCCACATGTGCTGACCGATATCGTAGCCCGCGTAATCTCCCAGGGTTACGCCGTCTTCACCGATGCTGAAGTTGCCGTAGTTGGTGAAGATATTGCCGTTGGGGCCCATGGAGCTGGTCAGGCCGGCCCAATCGCGATCGTTGTAGGTGATTTCGTCGCGCTGGCTGTGGCTGATGTTGGCGATAAAGCTGCCGCGCTCGCCTTCGTTACCGAAGGTGAAAGAGATTTCACCGTTGTCACCGCCGCCTTCAGAGGTTGCACCGGTACGGGCGTTAACACGCACGCCATCAAAAGAATCCTTCATGACCACGTTGATTACGCCGGCAACAGCGTCGGAGCCGTATACCGCAGAGGCGCCATCGGTCAGAACTTCGATACGGTCGATCATATCAACCGGAATGTTGTTCATGTCTACCGCAGAGCTGACGCCGGAAGCGGAAGAAACAAAGCGACGGCCGTTTACCAGTACCAGGGTACGGGCAGAGCCCAGGTTGCGCAGGTCAACGAACGCCAGGCCGTTACCGCCATTGTTGTCGTTGGCGTTGATGCCAGTGGTACCCATGGACGGCAGCTGGTTCAGCAGCTCGTCGATGGTGCCGACGCCGGAACGTTCAATGGCTTCGGAATCCACGATGGTGATTGGGCCGGTAGTGGAGAGCGGGTCGCGCGCAATGCGGGAACCGGTAACAATCACTTCTTCAACGGCCGGGCCGGGAACCGCGTCCTGGGCAGATACGCCAGCAGCGGCGACAGCGCTGAATGCTGCAACAGCAATACTCAACTTGGTCTTGATCATAATGCATCCTTTTTGTACTTAGGGCACTTACAAAACATTTATTCAATTGTTGTAATTCGAGTGCGCCGTGACTTTAAAGGAACAAAATGCGTTATGGAACTAACCTGTCATTTATAAGTCTCCCTTCTTACGTCGGATCTGTTTCAAATGTGACCTTTATGGTTGTTTTTTGATCTATAAGGAGTGTTAATTTACGTTAATGCGGGGTGTATCTGTTAAAATCTTGCGGGAAATAATAAAAAGTTAGGATATCTGTAACTAAAATGAAAAAATAGCTTCGGTTGAATGGATCGGCTAAAAAATAGACACTTTGCTTGTGAATGGATTCTTGGTCCGAAAAAGAGGGGGAATTGGTCCGGAAGTCACTAGCGGAGGTGGAAGTCAGGAGGTCGCGGGGCTCGGTGCTGCCCCGCGAATAAGCCGGTTGCGAAGGCTCTACGCCAGACTCTGTTTGATGCCGTCGAGGAAAAGCTGCACCGCCAGCATCACCAGCACCATGCCCATCAGTCGCTCGACCGCAATCAGGCCGCGGTTACCCAGCAGCTTTGCCAGCGGTGACGATGCCAGAAGAATAACAGCAGATACCGCCCAGGCCCCCAGCAGTGCCAGGGTCCAGTTCCACAGCTGCTCGCCTTCACTGTTGGTCATCAACATGAGAATGGCCATGGTGGAAGGACCCGCTACCAGCGGCACTGCCAGGGGTACAAAGAACGGTTCGCCTTCTAGACGCTCCCCCATGATCCCCCCCTCGATGGGGAACACCATGCGAATGGCAATCAGGAACAGGATGATTGCACCGGCAATCCGGATCGCTTCCTGCGACAGCCCCAGCCAGGTCAAAATGAAACGCCCGCCGTAGAGGAACACCAGCAAAACGATCAATGCAAACACCAGCTCGCGCATGATGACGTACAGCTGCCGCTTTTGCGGGACATTCTTCAGGGCCGATAGAAACACCGGGATATTGCCCAGTGGGTCCATGACGAAAAGCAGGGTTAGGAAGGCGGTTAGGGTGTCCATTGAACGAACCTGTCGAAAAGGTAATCGGGAGCTGATTTGACGGGCGAGTTCTGATCTGCCAGTCATATCCCTACAGAGTATTTTGGGCGCAATTCTAGCACCGCGTTAATTGATCTTTTCCTTTTCCATAAAAAAGAAAAGCCCCGATCCGAAGACCGGGGCTTAAGATAGAGCGTTAGCTAACTAAACTTAGAAAGTGTAGTTGGCGCTCAGACGCACACTGCGAGGAGCCTGGTAGCTGGTCGGCTTCTTGTAGTTGGGATCCGCACCAGCAAAGTCCAGTTCGCCCAGTTCACGTACTTCGATTTCATTGTCGAAGTCGAACAGGTTGAACACGTCCGCACGCAGTACCAGCTCAGAGCCGTTGCTCATGTTGATCGGGTACTGGATGCTTGCGTCGATATTGAAGATATCGCTGGTGCGACCGGCGGAACCGCGTGCAACCAGTTCGCCACCACAGTACATGGACTCAGAGCCATAGGCGCCTGCGAACACGTCGGTCGGGTGGTTACCGATACAGCTAACCGGACGACCATCTTTAGCAGTGAAGTTGGTACCCATCAGCAGACCATTGTCGAACTGGTAGGAACCCCACGCCTTCAGGGTCCAGCGACGGTCGTTCGGCAGGTAGCCGTAGGAGCCGTCGGTCAGGCCCGGCTGGTCGAAGGAGGTCGTGATACCTGCGTCGTCCTGGCCGTTATCACTCTTCACGTAGCCTTCGTGGTTACCTTCCAGCTTGGCAAGTACCAGAGAGCCGCCCATCATCCACTTGCCGTCCCAGGCGCGATCGAAGGTGAACTCCAACGCCTTGTAAGTACGGGAAGCTTGCGGGTAGCGCAGAGCGTCGGCGGACAGGGAAATGGTCTCATCCTGTTCCGGGATGTAGACGCTCATGTCTGCGCCAGGGTTGGTCAGTACGTACTGGTGGAAGCCACCGAATACGTCTTCTACGGCATCACCGCCTACCATGGAGGCATCCCAAGTGCCGGTAGAGTTGTAGTAGTCGATAACGGCCTTATCGATCGCCACGTCTTCGATGGTGCTCTTCAGGTCACGGTAGACACCGCGCAGACCCAGAGTCCAGTCGTCATTGAGTGCGATTTCGTAACCGAGGATGAACTCATCCTGGTACATCGGCTCGATGTTTTCGTCGAGGATGGAACGGGTATCGGCCACTTCGCCGTTAGCGTAGACGGTCTGGTAGCTGTGCTCACCCAGGATCGGAGAGTCGTCGGCGTTGGTGCCTTCCAGCGCGTAGAAGTCGCCAGTGTACAGTTCGGCACCCGCCATACGCATATTGGTGTTGGCAGCGATCGGCAGGTAGTAGCGACCGAAGTTACCGTAGATCTTGGAAGTGGCGTCGCCAGTCGGGTCGAAGGTGATACCCATGCGCGGCGCCCACTGGTCGTCGATCTTGATGAACGAGTCACCGTTGGCGTTCTGGTTGTCGAAGCTCTCGTTACGCAGACCCATGTAAGCAGTCAGCTGGGAGTTGATCTCCCACTCGTCCTGAATGTAGAACGCAGAGGTAACAGTCTCGAAGCTGCCGAAGTTACGGTAAATACGGTCTTCAACGAACTCATCGCCTACATTTACGGTGCCTTCAGAGACAATACGGCTGTCCGCATCGGCTACATAGTAGCGATATACGTGGTTACCGGAGTACATGGTTGCTTCGTTGGCGGTATTGACTTCGTTGTCGATACCGGCGCGGAGGCTGTGGCTGCCTACGTAGTAGTCGAGGTCGATCCGCCAGGCTTTGCGCTCATCGTTGGCACCCAGGGTCTGAGAAGTCAGCCAGTTGCCGATGTCTTCGCGAGAGCCGGAACGGTAATCGATGATAACCGGGTTGGCAGATGCGCTGTTGTCATCCATACGGTCATACTTGTTGATGCCGTATTGTGCAGACAGGGTCAGGTCATCGGTCAGTGCACCGGTGTACTTGATGGTGTGGTTAACACCACCGCGAGTGTAGGAAGAGGTACCGAGCTTGTCACCTCGGCCGGTATCAGAAGAATAAACGTAGCCTTCTTCTTCTTCTACACGGGTATCGTCAAAGCCGGTGTATTCCAGAGTGTGTCCCTCTGCAATGATGTAATCCAGCTTCAGAGCCCAGAAGTCGTCGTTCCAGTTGCTTTCGAAGTAGCGGCCAGAACCTGCGTCTACGTTGGTCTGGTTGTGGCGGCTGTACAGACCGTAGTAGAACAGCTTGTCTTCAATGATTGCGCCACCGGCCCAAACATCGAAGTTCATTTGTTCACGTTCGTCCAGATTGTTGTCTGCCGCGTAAGTATTCGGAGAGTCAGAGCGCAGTGCGTCCGGCTCCCAGTACATGTTTACGCCGCTTTCAAATTCGTTACCACCGCGCTTGGAGGTGGCATTCATTACGCCGCCAATGGCGCGGCCGAATTCGGCGTTATAGCCGCCGTTCTTCACCTGAACAGTGTCGAAGAACTGGAAAGGCACCTGGCTGCAGCTCAGGCCTTTACGGAAGTCGGTGGTGTTGAGGCCGTTGATGAAACAGGCGTTTTCAGCAACGGAGGCACCGCCCAGGGACAGGCCGGGAGCATCGTGGTTGGCAGAGGCGAAAGAAACGTCACCGGCAGTTGCTGACGGAGCCAGCAGTGCAATGGAGGTCAGGTTGCGGGCAACCGGTACCTTGGAAGTCAGCTCATCGGTGTTGATGACGAAGTCTTGAACAGCGGAGCTGGTGTCCAGGGTTACCTGTTCGCCAACTACTTCCAGTTCTTCGATTGTGCCGGAGCCAGTGGCAACCAGGTTGAAAGTGGTTTTGCCGCCGAGACCGACGCTCACACCCTTTTGTTCGATGATGATTTCATCGCCTTTCTTGGCAACGATGTCATAAACGCCAGTCGGGATTGCCGGGAAACGGTATTCGCCATCACCCTCGACAGTGAATGAACGGGAAGTTCCCTGTTTCTGGTCGGTGATAGTAATGGTAACGCCAGTAGTTACTGTGTCGGTAACCAGAGTACCGCGCAGATAGCCTTTGGTGTCATCCGCAGCGAAGACCGGAGCGCACAGAGTGGCGCTTACGGCTACAGCAATTAGGCTTCTTTTAAAGCTGCTTTTCATTGGAAATCCTCTCAAGCTCGTTGGATTTATAGTGATTTGCCAAAAATGGCGATTGTTGGAAATGGCTACCCCCAAGCGGCCATTTCCTTCCCAACGGGGGTTTAACGGACAAGGAGAAAGGTTCCTCAATGAAATTAATTTTTTTTTGCAGTGCGATAAAGACAGGTAAGTCAGCTTTCCGGAATAGTGGAAGAGTTTTGGCTGCTTTAGAGGCAGCAAAGAGAGAAAAGGAACGAATAAATAAAGGAAATGCAGGAAAGGGAGGAGGGGGGGAAGGGACCCCGCCGGTTGGCGGGGTCCGGGTGGAGGTTCAAATGACCGCTTAGAACTCCAGCGTCACACTTCCGTAGAAGAAGCGGCCGACGGTGTCGTAGCTTCTCATCAGGGTGTTCATGTCATCGTTGTTGGTGACATAAGGAGGCTGCTGGTTCCATGCGTTGCGGATACCACCGGAGAGGGTGATGTTCTCCCAGCGGTTGTAGGTGAAGTTGAAGTCCTGGTACCAGGTCGCATCGATATGGGTGGCCAGATCGGAGGGTGACGGATCGAAGTCGTCCACTTCACCGAGCATGCGCACGGTAGTGGAGGCGGTCCAGCACTCGTAGTCATACGCGAAGTTGGCGTAGAACTTCCACTCCGGGAAGGCAACGATTGCGGTGGTCACCGGGTCGGAACCGAAGTAGCCTGCTAGGTCGATAGACGGGTCTTCCGAGCTGCCCTGGTACTTCCATTCATGCAAGTATGTGGCTGTGGCGTCCACGCGTACCACCCCGGGGCCGGCATCCATGCTGTAGTTGAAACCGAGGTCGACACCGGAAGTCTCGAAGGTGGCCACGTTCTGACTATTTAACTGCTGACCGGCGATGGTGTTGTCATTCGCACGGAAGGGACTGTCGGGAGATCCGCTGATGCCCACGGCTGACGGACCAGCGATGAGGTCACACAGTGGCGAGCTGAAGTCTGGGCTCTCGTAACAGCCCTGTACAATCGTATTGGTGGTCAGAGTACCGATCGCGTCGTCGATGCTGATATCGAAGTAATCCAGGGTGAAGCCCATGTCGTCGGTCCAGGACGGGGTCCACACAATACCCAGAGTCCAGCTTTCAGACTTTTCTGCTTCCAGATCCGGGTTGCCGCCAAACAGGCCGGTAGCCTGGGTGGTAATAGTGGTTCCGGGAGCAATACCATCGGCCTGACAGTTGGCGATGATATTGGGGTTATCGCCGGCGGAGTACTCATGACAGGGGTCTGCATAGGTTTCCGCAGATACGGTCGGTGGCAGGTAAAGGTCATCCAGGCCCGGTGCGCGGAAGCCTTCGGAGTAGGTACCGCGGAAGCGGAGCTCTGTGATGGGTGCATACTCTATGACTGCACCAAAGGTGGTGTCGTCACCAATGGTGTCGTAGTCGGAGTAACGGAAGGAGGCCTCGACTGCGAGGATGTCTGCCCAGTTTTGGCCTTCCAGGATCGGTACGCGTACCTCACCGTAGAACTCGTCCACGTCATAGCTACCAGCCCAGGCAATACCGCTGACAAAGTAGATCTGGCCGATTTCTGCAGCCCCGTCAGGGATGATCTCGGTGGTTTCAGAGCGGTTTTCATAGCCTATTGCCCATGCCGGCGCTTCACCGGTCAGGGCCCATTCGCCGAAATCACCCACCAGGTTGGCCTGGAAGCTGCGCAGACGCGACCGTTCCAGTGGGGAATTGGTGACCAGGGCATAGTTCTGCATGGCATCGGTCAGAGTGCCCTCGGTGAAGGGGTCCCAGGCTGCAACGCCTCCGGAGTCCGCCAGTGCCGCAGCACATTCTGCATCGGCGGCACAGGCAACGGGGTCCAGAAGATTCTGGAAGCGAACTGTATTGCCGCGGCCGCGGTCGATTTGCGAATCCACCCAGCGGGAATAGTTGTATGACAGGTCCCAGGTCCACTCGTTGCACCATTCACCTTCAAGACCCACTACGCCACGCCAGGTATTCAGGTCCTGGGTAAATGAGCGGCCGCCGGTCTCTTCCAGGCGGCGACCGATATTGACTGGTTCGCCGATGGGGTTGTAGGGGTTGCTAACCGGTACTTCCGGGCCCCAGAAAGTACCTTCCGCCGCCATCAACTGGTCGGAACGGCGATTGACGAACGACAACTCGGAGAAGCCGTTAATGGTTGTCACATTCTTCCAGTCGTACAGCATGTAATTGCCGTAACCGTACATGGAAGCCACTTCCTGAGGTGTAATCAGGTAGCTCGCTTCGGCAAAGTTATAGGCATCTGTAGCCGAGTTAAAGTCGCGCACGACACCGGTAACCGGGTCAACAATCAGCTGGTCACTGTTTGCTGTGGGAGAAAAGCGCGCGGGTGTGGTAGTCGCGCTACCGGAGCAAACAACTTGGCCACCAATTTCGGTTAGTGGGCATTCGGAAAATCTCCGTTCGTCCTGCCAGATATCGTCGCGTTTGGTGTACTGCGCGTTGAGCATCACATGTCCGCGATCACTGGCTGCGCCCAGTGTCATCGCCGCCAGATATTCATCGCCGTCGCCATGGGTAGAAGCGCCATAGTCCGCAGTGAGCTCTGCACCTTCAAAATTTTTCTTGGTGATGATGTTGATAACACCGGCGATGGCATCGGAACCGTAAATGGTTGAAGCGCCGTCACGCAGGATTTCCACTCGCTCGATAATGGATGTGGGAATGGTGTTGAGGTCGACCACGCCGGTGGCGCCGCCGGAGGAACTGAGGCGACGGCCATTCATCAGAATCAGTGTGCGACTGGAACCGAGACCGCGCAGTGATACGGTAGCGAGACCGCCACTGCCGTTGTTAACGGAAGAGCCCAGTTGACCACCGGTCATGGACGGTACGTCCTGCAGGAAATCTTCCAGTGTGGTCTGGCCTGACTGTTCCAGTGCCGCTGCGTCGAATACGCTGATGGGCGTGGCGCTGTTGGCGTCGGTTGCACGCTGGATGCGAGAACCAGTGACGACAATTTCCTCTACCTGCGCCTGAGTATCTTGGGCAAAAGATATGGAGGAAAAGCTTGATGAAACCGCGGCTGCCGCGATTGCGCCCTTGATTGCCCGAGAAAGACGGGTTTTGTCCATGGTATACCTCTCCTGGTACCGCTAATGTTCGCCGAATTGGCCGCGCCCTCCCTGATAACTGCGTACTTCTATCAACAGAGGCTTGCTACAACACTAGAACAATTTTTCTTCGTTCAAGGGGATTGGTGAATGAAATTGCGCCTTTGGTTCCGGGCCACAAATTGCGGCGTCATTCTTGGGGAAAAAAGCGAATTGAGTGTGCGTTGGTTGGCCCGATTGCGGCCACCTCTCGCGACAGTTCAGCTAACAGATTTTGTCGGGGGAATAGTGATTTTTCGGCAGATGGCTACATGGAGAAAGCGTAGCCGGAAGGATTTTTTCTGCGTTCAGTGTGGCGGAAAGTTGATTGGATAACGTGGATTAAATATTGAAGCTGAAGGTGGTGTACCAGTAGCGCCCGGTAAGGTCGTAGGTTCGCGCGTCGAAATTGTCATTGAATGCAGAAGCAGCGAAAGGTGGTGCCTGGTCGAGCAGGTTGTCGATTCCGATGGCAAAGCGCACACCGCTTGGCACTGCATAGGCGACCTGGAGATCGTGGGTGGACCAGCTCTTAATATTGCGATGTACCGGTGTGTCGTCACGGGTAAAGCTTTCGTCCATGGCGCTGACAAAATGCACGGTGTAGCCACCTTCCCAGCGGCCGCGCTGCCAGTAAACCCCGGTATTTGCCTTCCAGTCCGGCAGGGAACCCGCGCCACCACTGGCAGGGTCGATAAAGGTACCGGCGAAATCCTCCACCGGGCTGCCGGGGGCAAGTTGATTGAGGTAGCGATAGATATGGCTGCTGTTCAGAGACCAGCGGATCAGGCCCAGTGATCGCGACTGATACTGGTAGCGCATGCTGGTGTCCATGCCCATCACTTCCCGGGCACCAATATTGAGCCTGGTGGCAACGATCCTGGTGATATCACCGGCGTCGTCCCGCAGTACCCGGTTGCTGAACAGGCCGTTCATGGCGTTCTGGTTGATCAGGTACTGGGGGCTGGTATCGATCACATCGTTCTGGCGGATTTCAAACAGGTCAACGCTGGCGTGAAACCCGGTGAAGTCGCCCGGGGTCCACACAATGCCCAGAGCGCGGTTGTCGGAAGTCTCCGGTTGCAGGTCCGGATTACCGCCAAATTCGGTCAGGTACTGGATGCGCGCCTGGTCAGCGCGGCCATTGCAGCCCGGCAGTGTATCCGCACTACTGGTGGTGCAGGGGTCGAACAGGTATTCCTGGCTCTGGTAGCCGGTCTGGTTCATGTCCACCAGGGTCGGCGCCTTGAAGCCGGTGGCGTAACTCGCGCGCAGTAACAGCGACGGCCAGGGGCGCCAGCGCAGGGCGAGCTTGGGGTTGGCTGTGCTGCCGAAATCGCTGTAGTCCGAGTAACGGATGGCACCGTCCAGCCACAGGGACTCTGCGCGCAGAGGCAGGGAGATTTCCGCAAAGGCCTCGCCGATCAGGCGCTGGCCCTGTGCGGATCCGGAGGCGACACCACCGATAGGGGAAAAGCCATCGGCATCGGTGGAGGTGAAATCGATGGATTCCCGTCGTACCTCCACGCCCGCCGCTGACAGAATATCACCGGCGGCGTTTTGTCCCAGTGGGCCATCGGCGATATAGGTGATGGAGGTCATCCGACTGGTGCCATCTACCTCGTTCTGTGCGCGGATATAGTCCAGCTGTGCGTCGGTGATCGAGCCGGTGGGGCCGAGCAGGTCGATCGGCACGCAGCCGTTGTCGGTGTTGCAGGTTTCCGGGCCCTTCAGGCCTGCTGACAGGCGGCGGGGGTCGATCAGGTTGTTGAGGGTTTCCCGGGCTCGGGTGTAGTGGGTGGCGGCCACCAGTTCCCACTGCCAGTCGTCAATCAAGCCCTTGAGGCCGCTATTGATACGCCAGGTATCGGTACGGTTGCTCTGCACCCGAGGCCCCAGTTCCAGGACCCGCTTGCGCACGTCGGTGATGGTTTCACCAAAGGGGTTATATACCTGATCCGCTGCAATCGTCAGATCGCCGTTATCGAAACGGGTAAAAATCGGGGTGGGGGCGAGGGTTGATTCCGAGCGGGTGCGCACCGCCATGGTTTCGGTATAAAACTCGACATTTTCCGCCAGCTTGCGATTGCCCGCCACGTAGAGCGACTGGCGCTCGGATGGCACCAGTGCCGAGGTGTAATCGCGGAAATTGTGCAGGTCTTCCGGTGTCCAGGCGCGGTAACCCCCGTCTTCGGCGTTGGTTACCACTTCGTCGGCCAGCGCGATGAACGCCTCGGGAGAGGCGGACGAGCGCAGGTCGGTACCGCCCAGGCTGCGGTTGTCAGCATTTTCAGACAGCTCGCGGTCACGGCTGAAGATCTCGCCCTGGCGGTAATGGGCCAGGCTCAGCATCAGGTGGCCTTCTTCACTGCCGCCGCCCCAGGTCAGGCTGTAGGAGTCGGTCTGCTGGTCGTCACGGCTGCTCTGGCCGTAATAGGTGTTGATAGAAAGGCCGTCGAAGTCCCGGCGCAGCAGGATATTCACAACCCCGGCGATGGCGTCGGAGCCGTACACCGCGGAAGCGCCGTCCTTCAGCACTTCAATGCGGTCCACCGCCGACAGCGGGATGGTATTCAGGTCCGCCGCTTCGCCGCCGAAACCGTTGCTGACGATACGGCGGCCATTGATCAGCACCAGGGTGTTGCTGGCGGGCAGTCCGCGCAGCGTCACGGTGGCGGTGCCATTGCCGCCATTGGTGACCGAGGTGCTGGTGGAGTTGCCGGAAACCGCGGGCAGGTATTTCAGCAGTTCTGCAACGGTCTGGGCACCGGTGATTTCCAGTTCCGGCTGCGCGAGCACGTCGATGGGGGCGTAGCTGTCCAGCTTGAGGTAGCGCAGGTGACTACCGGTCAGGCTGCGGCCGGTGACGGTCACTTCTTCAGCCGGTAGCGGGGCAAGGGGCTCTTCTTCTACAGCCTGTGGCGTTACTTTCCTCGCCACAATGGCCACGGCATTGGTACCGGTGTGGGTAAAGGTCAGTGGGGTGTCGCGCAGGAGTTGTTCGAGCGCGGGAGCAGCGCTGCCGTCGGGGCTTGCGAGTGTTTGCGCGGGAATATAGATGCTGGTGGCACTGTCAGCCTGCACTGCCAGGGAGATACGGCACTGGCGGCCCAGCGCAATCAGGGCCTGGGAAAGGTTGCCGGACTTGAGCTCGATCCCGTCGCGCGGACAGGCGGCAAGTGCACTCTTGGAGAGCACCAGCAGGCCTGTCAGGGACAGAGATACCCAATGCCGAAGTTTCAAATGTAAATCCCACCCACCGTGCCGGCGCGATCAGCGACCGAAGCAGCTAGTTGTTCTCGTCGTTTTCTTTTGAGTTGTGGTGGGGGTATTTCGCAGGCTTTTGGCTAAAAAAGATACGATTTACCCCAGGCGGGATTTATATCTCAGTTGGGCTTTGCTGACAAGAGAGTCAGGTTGGGGTTGCTGTGATCCTCAGCGAGTCCCAGGGCGGCGGCGATGGCGGAAAGGGTGTTTTCCGGGTCGGTCAGCTCGAAAGTGCCGGACAGGGTGCGGTCCTCTACACCCGGTGCCGCAGCGGCCGGTACATTCAGGTAGCGGTTGAGTTCCTCGAGTGCTTCATTCAGCGGGGTCTGCTCGAACACCAGCTGGCCGTGGGTCCAGTCCAGGGCTTCCTCGGCGGAAGTGCGGGCAACATCGCCGATGCCGCTGCCGGAAACGCTGACCTTCTGGTTGCGGGTCAGCTTGACTGACTCCGGTTCCAGGCCGCTGGCTGCCTTGGATTCACTGACCGCCACAGTACCCCCGGTCACGGAAACCCGGGTATTGCCGGGATTGCGCTCCACGTTGAACTGGGTACCCAGCACACGGATATTGGCGCTGCCGGCAGCGACGGTAAACGGGCGCGAGGTCTGGCGGGCCACGTCAAAGAAGGCTTCCCCGCGCATCAGCTGGGTGCGGCGCTCTTCGCGGCTGAAGTTGACGATCAGTTCCGAATTGGTGTTCAGCTTCACTTCGGAGCCGTCTGCCAGGGATACGGTGCGGGTTTCGCCAACTGTGGTGACGTAGATCTGTTGCTGGGTCGGGCTCTGCTGCAGCCACTCGTTGCCAACCCACAGGGCCACTGCGAGGCAGGCTGTGGCCAGGCTGCCGCCGAGCAACCACTGTGGCAGCTGCCAGCCAGTGGATACTTTGCCGGTTTGCTCACGCTTGCCAGTGGCCGCGGTCTGTTGCGCAGCGCCCGTGCGATAAGTGGTGCTGGGAACGCTTTCGGGGTAGAGCTCGTCGATTGGCAGGTGGGAGAGGACGCCCAGGTCACCCCAGAGTTCGGCCATTTCGTCGAAGGCCTGGCGGTTGCTGTCGGATTCTGACATCCACGCGGCAAACGCACGGCGGTCGGCCGCGCTGAGCGCGTCAGAGCGCAGGCGGGCAATCCAGGCACATGCCTGATCCAGCCTCTCTTCCGACAGTCCGTCTTGTATTTCCTGGGGGTTCACCGCACCAATACCTTGTTTGCCACTAATCTGAAAATGCTTCGGGTTGCCAGATAATTCTGCTGCAACCTTTTTTGAATCTTTGGCAGTCTCTGCCCTTCGCAATACCTATAGCATCAGCGGAAAATATTGCGAGAATATTGCCCCGCAAAGCGCCGCTCTGCTGACAGTCTTTAATGCTATGACCGTTTAGTTCGCAAATGCACCAATATGGTGCCTGTTTTTTTGGCCTCTAAATCAACCGTTTTGGCCTGTCTGTGCAATTTGTGCATGAAAACGCCGCAAAATTTAGCACATTATTCTGTCAAAGTCTGTTTTTACTGGACCAGATATCGCTCTTCACATGTATGACGAATGGCCCGGGGACTCCCTCAAATTATTTTTCTACTTTCTGCTGCACCACAGTGCAGCAACATTTCATCCTGCCGCACCGTGGTGCAGCCAGGGCGGGTCAGTGGCGATGGCCCACCCTGGCAATGTGTGAATAGATATATAAAGAGGGAGATTGGAGGCGATTGGGGCTACTGCGCCCCGACCCGCTGCCTGCAGAGTTTGAGTGCCTGAAGGATGTATTTCTCCACACTGCTGACAGAAATATTCATTTCTTCGGCAATTTCCGTGTAGGAAAGGCCGCGGTTGCGGTGCAGGAGGAACGCCTGGCGGCACTTCAGGGGCAGGCTGTCCATGGCATTGTGGATGGCCTGCAGCTGTTGTCGCGCCGCCAGTACCCGCTCGGGGGACTGGTGGCAGGCGTAATCGTCGTCGGTAGCGGTGGCACCTTCCGCGGGCAGTTGCTGGCTCACATATTCAATGTGCAGTTTGCCCCGGCGCAGCTGGTCTACCGCCAGGTTGTTGGCGATCTGGAACAGGTAGGCGCGGGGATTTTCCAGATCTTTCTCGTCGCTGAGCTTCTGTAGCCGCAGGTAGGCGTGCTGGGCGATATCCTCTGCATCTTCCGTGTTGCGGACGATGCGGGTGATGAAACGCACCAATGCCTGGCCGTGATCGGCAAACAGCGATTCCAGAAGAGTCTTCCGGGCTTTTTTCATCGGTCAGTAGGGACCCCGTACTGCGGTCAATTTGCTTGTTGTAATCGTTATAAGGCAGGTGACTTCAAGTTATAACACACATGAACGGGAGTCGACGAGTGGTCGTTTTGACGCGATAGGTCGACGAGGGGATCAAAGTGGTGGCATGTGTATCCCTGTCCGGCGTTGCCGGTATAATGCCGGGCTTGCCGATAATTCCGGGATGTCGCGCGAATTCGCGGTCTGCGCCGTGCGGCACCCCATTAGACAGACACAAGGCGCCCCGGGGCGCGGAGAGCGGATGAGTTATCAAGTACTGGCGCGCAAGTGGCGGCCAAGGTTGTTTCGGGAAATGGTCGGTCAGGAGCATGTGCTCCAGGCCCTGATCAACGCCCTGGACAACAATCGCCTGCATCACGCCTACCTGTTTGCCGGTACCCGGGGGGTGGGCAAGACCACCATCGCGCGGATTCTGGCCAAGTGCCTCAACTGCGAGACCGGCGTCAGTTCCGAGCCCTGCGGCCAGTGTTCCGTGTGTACGGAGATTGCCGATGGCCGTTTCGTCGACCTGATCGAGGTGGACGCCGCCTCCCGCACCAAGGTCGAGGACACCCGGGAGCTGCTGGAAAATGTGCAGTATGCGCCGACACGGGGGCGCTACAAGGTGTACCTGATCGACGAGGTGCACATGCTGTCCAACAGCTCGTTCAACGCGCTGCTAAAAACCTTGGAAGAGCCGCCGCCCCACGTCAAATTCCTGCTCGCGACCACCGACCCGCAGAAACTCCCGGTGACCGTGCTGTCGCGCTGCCTGCAGTTCAACCTCAAGAACATGAGCCCCGAGCGGGTGGTGGACCACCTGCGCTACGTGCTGGAAAAAGAGCTGGTGCCATTCGAAGAGGCCGCGCTCTGGCACCTGGGGCGAGCGGCGGATGGCAGTATGCGCGATGCCATGAGCCTTACCGACCAGGCCATCGCCTTCGGCGGCGGCAAGATCAGCGAGGGCGAAGTCCGCGCCATGCTGGGCACCCTCGACAGTGCCCTGGTGTGGAAGCTGGTGCAGGCTCTGGCTGCGGAAGATCCGGGCGCGTTGTTTAGTGCGGTGAATGAGCTTTCGGAACAGGCGCCGGATTACAGCGCCGCGCTGGCCGAGCTGGCATCCATTCTCCACCGTATCGCCATTGCCCAGGTGCTGCCGCAGGCGGTCGACAATGCCCTCGGGGATGCCGAGCTGTTGCAGCAGCACGCGGCGACCATCGCCAGTGAAAACGTACAGCTCTATTACCAGATGGCGCTGCTAGCCCGCCGCGACCTGCCCCTGGCGCCGGACCCTCGCGGCGGCTTCGAAATGGCTCTGTTGCGCATGCTGGCGTTCAAGCCCCAGGGCGTGGCAAATATTCCGACGGCCAGAATCGGCGCTTCTGCCGCAGCCGCCAGTGGCGACGCGCCGCAAGCCGCGGCGGTGGCGCGGGCACCGGAACCCGCAGTGGATGCCGAGGCTGAAACGGTAAAAAAGTCCCAGGCTGAGCCCGAGCCGGCGGTTGCCGGCGACCGCGATATGAACGCAGGTGCCAATACAGGCACTGCCAGCGCCGGGATGCCCACTGCGCCTGCCGGCGAACCCGCTCCCGCCCCCGCAGAAGCGGCAGTGCCGGAACCCGAGGTTGCCGTAGCGCCAGAAGCGCAGCAGCCTGCACCACAGATGCAGCAGCCAGCGCCGCAGTCCCGGCAGCCAGAACCGCAGCCACAACCGGCGGATGACTTGCCGCCGTGGGAAGAGCCCGCGCCGCAGCCATTCCAGCAGCCGAACCCCGCGGCAGCGGTAGAAGCGCCCCCGGTGACAGAGCCGGCCGCGGATACCCGGGCGGAAATGCGCGAGCGCCTGCGTCAGCAGGTGGCCGCGGTGGAATCCACACCGCCGGCGCCGGTCGAGCCGCCCCCGGCGCGCGCGCCCCAGCCCGAGGCCCAGCCCGCGCCGGCGGCGCGCCTGGAGGCCCTGACCCCGGGCAGCTGGCCAGCCATGTACCCGCAGCTGGGGGTGACCGGCATCCTGCATTCCATTGCCTCGCACCTGGAGTTGCTGGGGCGGCAGGACAATATACTTTCTTTTACCTTGGACCAGTCGTTCAGCAGCCTGTACGACGAGGGCCACCAGCGCCGCCTCGCGGACGTGCTGGGAGACTTTTTCCGGCAGCCCCTGGTGGTGCAGATCCAGGTCGGCCAGGTGCAGGGCGGGACCCCGGCTCGCCTGGTGGCAGCCACCAAGGAGGCGCAGCTGCAGTCCGCCCGCGACGCACTGAGCAGTGACCCGCTGGTGCAGGACCTGCAGTCGGAACTCGGCGCGCAGCTGATCCCCGAATCGGTAGAGTATTTGGGTTGATCGCGCGGGGTTATATCAACTTGAACGAAGCGGTGAATAAATGATGAAAGGTTTCGGCGATATCATGCAGCAGGCCCAGAAAATGCAGGCCGATATGCAGGAACGCATGGAAAAAATGCAGAAAGAGCTGGCAGACCTGCGGGTAACCGGCGAGGCCGGTGCCGGTATGGTGAAGGTCACCATGAGCGGGCGTCACGATGTAACCTCGGTGAACATTGACCCTAGCCTGCTGACCGAAGACAAGGAAATGCTGGAGGACCTGCTGGCCGCAGCGGTGAATGACACCGTGCGCCGGGTAGAGGAAGCACAGCAGAAATTGCAGAAAGAACAGATGGGCGGCCTGGCCGCGGGCATGAACCTCCCCGAGGGTTTCAAGTTCCCGTTTGGCTGAGGTCCCGAGGCGAAAGCGGCAAGGGCCCCAAGCGGGCCCTTTTGTTTACCCACGCTCCCGATAGAAAACGTATTTATGTTCAGCCCCCTGATTGAAGACCTGATTCGCGCACTGCGCTGCCTGCCGGGTGTCGGACCCAAGTCCGCCCAGCGCATGGCCATGTACCTGCTGGAGAAAGACCGCGATGCCGCGGGACTGCTCGCCAGTTCCCTGCAGCAGGCGGTGGAAAAGGTGGGCCGCTGCAGCAAGTGTCGCACCCTTACCGAGCAGCCCGTCTGTAGCCTGTGTGACAACAGCCGGCGGGATCATGCGCTGATGTGTGTGGTGGAAACGCCGGCAGACGTGCTCGCCATCGAACAGGCGGGGAACTACCACGGGCTCTATTTTGTGCTCCACGGGCACCTGTCACCCATTGATGGCATCGGCCCCGCAGATCTGGGGCTGGACCTGTTGAATGAGCGCCTGGGCAGTGAAGGGGAGTCGATCAGTGAGCTGATCATCGCCACCAACCCCACCGTGGAAGGGGAGGCCACCGCGCAGTTTATTGCCGAGCGCGCCCGCGCCAAGGGGGTTGCGGTGAGCCGTATTGCCCACGGCGTGCCCATCGGCGGAGAGCTGGAATACATCGATGGCGGCACCCTCGCCCACGCCTTCAACAGCCGCACGGTATTGTGATGCAGCAGGTAAGCAAACAACTGGTGGACACCCGCCCGATCTGGATCGACTCCAGCGCGCAACTGGCAGAGCTCTGCGCCCGCTGGCGCGAGCAGAGCGCGGTGGCGCTGGACACCGAATTTATGCGCAGCCGCACCTTTTATCCGCTGCCGGCGCTGGTGCAGATTGGCGATGGTAAACACAGCTATCTGATCGACAACCTGGCGATCGATAACCTGGAACCCCTGCGGGAGCTGATGCTCGACACCCGGGTGATCAAGGTGATGCACTCCTGCAGTGAGGACCTGGAAACCCTCGACCGCCTGCTGGGTGCCATTCCGGAACCGATTTTCGATACCCAGATCGCCGCCGCGCTGACCAATATGGGCGCGGGTCTCGGCTATGCGGCGACGGTACAGAAGCTGCTGCAGATCGACCTGCCGAAAAGCGAAACCCGGTCCGACTGGCTGCAGCGACCGCTCAGCGAATCGCAGAAAAATTATGCCGCACTGGACGTGGCCTGGCTGCCGCTGGTGTACGGCATGCTGCTCAAGCAGTTGCGCGAGCTGGGGCGGCTGGAATGGCTGCAGGAAGATTGCGCGGCCCTGGTACAGGCGGCGAAAAATCCCGAGCCGCCGGAACTCTATTACCAGCGTGCCAAGGGCGCCTGGCGCCTCAAGGGGGCGCAGCTGGCGGTGTTGCAGGACCTGTGTGCCTGGCGCGAACGCGAGGCGCGCCTGCAGGACGTGCCGCGCAACCACCTGCTGAAGGAAAATGTCTGCCTGTCGCTGGCACAGGCGATGCCGAAATACCTGGCCACGCTTTCCCAGCCCGGGCTGGAGGGCAAAACCCTGCGGGTTTACGGTGAAACCCTGCTGCAACTGATTGCCCGCGCCGCGGAAAGGACGGACATTCCTCCGGCCCTGCCGCAGCCACTGAACCGGCAGCAGGGCGACCAGCTGAAATCCCTGCGCAAAAAGGCCGGCGAACTGGCGGAAGCCAAGGCGCTGCCCCCGGAAATCCTGGTGCGCAAGAAGGAGCTGGAAACGCTGGTGCAGGCCGAAAAACCGCAGCTTGAAGGGCGCCTGCTGGGCTGGCGTCGCGAGGTGATTGGCGAACCGCTGCTGGCACATCTGGCGCAATTGAGAGGTAACTGATGAAAACCCTGTGCGATATCTACCGCAGCCCGCGGGAATCGGAAATGTATCTTTATGTATGCAAGCAGCAGGGTATGCAGGCGGTGCCGGAAAAACTGCAGCAACTGTTCGGCAAGCCGGTGCACGTCACCACACTGTTGTTGACACCGGAACGCAAACTGGCACGCGCAGATGTGGACAAGGTCATGAACGCGCTGCAGGAACAGGGCTACTATTTGCAGATGCCGCCGGTAGCCGACGATGAAATGCGGGCGATTGCCGCGCAGAACAGCAAGCTGCCGCGCGGCTGAGTGGGTAACTGTCGTGGTTAGTCAAACACCGTTCTGGCAGCGCAAAAGCCTGGAGGAAATGACCGAGGCGGAGTGGGAGTCCCTCTGCGACGGTTGCGGCCGCTGTTGCCTGCACCGCCTGGAAGACGAGGAAACCCTGGAGGTCTACACCACCTGTGTTTCCTGTCGCCTGCTGGATACCCACAGTTGCCGCTGCAGCAATTACCCGGAACGCAAAAAGTATGTGCCGGATTGCATCCAGCTGACCCCGAAAGATGCCACAGGATTTGCCTGGCTGCCTGCGACCTGCGCTTACCGCACTCTGGCAGAGGGGCGGCCGCTGGCGAGCTGGCACCCGCTGGTGTCCGGTGATCCGGGCTCGGTACATACGGCAGGTATTTCGGTGCAGGACCAGGTGATCAGCGAAGACCAGGTACACCCGGACGATTTTCAGGAACATATCGTCACCTGGGTTGGTGACGAATAAGCAAGAAGCAAAGACTATGACGGAAGAATTCAAGCTTGCCTGGGCGATTTACGCCGGTGGTGTAGTGGTACTGTTGCTGGCGGGGTGGTGGTTCCTGCGCAACTGGCGCTGGGGCTGGCTGCGCAACCTGTTGTTGCTGGAGGCGGCGACGGTTCTGCTGGTGCCGGCCCGGGGCACGGTACCCGATAGCCCGCCGATTCCGGTACTGCCGCTGTTTGTGTACCAGACGCTGTTCGAGGAGGACGGTGCGTCGGCCGAAGTTTCCGCGAGCCTGGTGTTTGCCGCCGGTGGTGCGTTTGCGGTGATGCTGATCATTGGCATCATTTCCCTGATGCTGCACCGCAGCAAGCACCGTCGCATGACCGAGAGCGACCAGTACTAAAGTACCAGTCAGTACTGACTTGTGGTTCTCGTTCTCGCTTCGACCCATTGGTGCGGAATACCGCGCCAATCCTCTCTTCCTTCCCCTTTCCGGCAGCGCCGATTAATCGGCAGCTGCTATATCTAATAGAACCGGCGTCACCCTGCGGGCGGTCACTTGATCGGCGAGCGGGGGGTGCCTCCGGCGGAGCCCCCGGGGACGGGGGGCGCGACACAGCAAAACAGATACAGACAAATCACAAAAAGTGCCAGCAGGGGCATTGGCTGTGCAATCAAGATGAAGGGACAGGGATGCTCGACCATCTGCTCATTCTGACCGCGGTTATGTTGGTCTCCGGTATCCTCGGGGGCCTGGTAAATTATTACCAGATGCTGTTTACCGAGGAGGATCCGGCGGGGCTGGCGCGCTGCCTGATCATGGGGTTGTGCGGCGCTTTGATGGTGCCGATTTTCCTTAAGTTCACCCAGAGCGACCTGTTGATCGAGATTCAGGGTGATCCTTCGCGCCTGCTGATTTTTACTGGTTACTGTCTGTTGGCGGCAATTGCTTCGCGGATGTTTGTGTTCAATGCGGCCCGCCGCCAGTTGCGGGATGCGAGTATTGCGCGTGCGCGGGTGGAGAATCTGGAGCAGGAGATCCGTGCGATGCAGCTGGAGATGATGCCGCTGCTGGAGCATGAGATTGAGGGTGATCCTGATCAGGGGCCGACGCTGGATTTCAATCAGATTCGCAAGCTGGATGACAATGCGCTGCATGTGCTGGGTCTGCTGAACAATGGTGATTGTGTGTTCCGTTCGCTGGCGGGGATGGCGCAGGAGGGGGGCATGGAGACCAATTCTGTGGCGCGGGCGTTGAACAGTCTGCTGGTGCTGGAGATGGTGGGCAAGATCCACAGCCATCTCGGTATCCGCTGGTATATCACCGACAAGGGCCGCCAGGTGGTGCGCCGTCGGCGGGCGCAGGTTGCCTGATTCTAGATATCCTCAGTTCTCTTTTTCGTTCACGTAGCTAGGTTCGGTGGCGGTGCCGCTACCGGGGGCTACCTTGTGAGACACGCCGTGAACCCATCCATGGGGGCTCTTCGAAAACGTCCCTGTTTTCGAAGGTCTCACAAGGTATCCCCCGGTATCGGCACCTTCGCCGATAGTTTGAATTTCCTTACCTAACTGAGGTGCTGCGGCCGCTGCCGTCACCCAATCTGGCCGATTCCGCCTTTGGCGAGCCTTCCCCGATCCTTTACCATGGTGCAAATTTCGAACGAATCCATGGTGAAATGCGCATGAAATTCACGGGAACCGACAGTTACGTTGCGACGGGCGATCTGCAGATGGCGGTCGACGCGGCGGTCACTCTTGAGCGTCCGCTGCTGATCAAGGGGGAGCCGGGTACCGGTAAGACTCTGTTGGCGGAGGAGGTGGCGCGCAGTCTGGGTTTGCGGCTGATCCAGTGGCATATCAAGTCGACCACCAAGGCGCAGCAGGGGCTGTACGAGTACGATGCGGTTTCCCGTCTGCGGGACTCTCAGCTGGGGGTGGATAAGGTCCACGATATCCGCAATTACATCAAGAAGGGTAAGTTGTGGGAGGCCTTTGAGGCGGATGAGCGGGTGGTGTTGCTGATCGATGAGATCGATAAGGCGGACATTGAGTTCCCGAACGATCTGCTGGTGGAAATCGACCGTATGCAGTTTTTCGTCTATGAGACGGGGGAGACGATTACGGCGAAGCAGCGTCCAATTGTGATTATTACGTCGAACAATGAAAAGGAGCTGCCGGATGCGTTCCTGCGCCGCTGCTTTTTCCATTACATCAGTTTCCCGGATCGGGAGACGATGCATAAGATCGTGGATGTGCATTACCCGGATATCAAGAAGAACCTGGTGGCGGAGGCGATGGATATTTTCTTCCAGATCCGCGAGGTGCCTGGATTGAAGAAGAAGCCTTCAACTTCGGAGCTGATCGATTGGCTGAAGCTGTTGCTGGCGGATGATATTCCCGAGGAAGTGTTGAAAAACCGCGATGCGAAATCCGCGATTCCGCCGCTGTACGGCGCGCTGCTGAAGAATGAGCAGGACGTACATATGCTTGAGCGTCTGGCGTTTATGGCTCGCAGGGAGGGGCGCTGACGTAGATAGTCCTGTGGCGGCGGCGCTACCGGGTGGGGCTTTGTGGGACACGCCGTGTACCCATCCCTGGGGGCTCTGCACCGCCATCCATGGCGGTGAAGGTCCCACAAAGCCCCACCCGGTATCGCCGCCTTCTCCCGAATATTTGACTTCGTTGCGCGAACGCTATGCTCATTGGCTTTTTCCTGAACCTCCGCCGCTATCAACTTCCGGTTTCCATCACCGAGCTGCTCTCGTTGCTGGAAGCCCTGCAGCAACGCCTGGTGTACGCGAACCTGGACGATTTCTACTTCCTCGCCCGCACCTGTCTGATCAAAGACGAAAAGCACTTCGATAAATTCGACCGCGCCTTCGCCGCCTATTTCAAAGACCTGGAATCCCTGGACGATGTGCTCGAACAGATGATTCCC
>ENA-ORCV01000352-ORCV01000352.1-marine-metagenome-genome-assembly--contig:-NODE-352-length-37724-cov-4.602678_pt1 | contig 37724 bp, 48 predicted proteins | sample MGYA00237779_ERZ508509 | MGnify/ENA primary metagenome ERZ508509 (study PRJEB26180, sample SAMN06268772) | marine metagenome | isolation source: Bioluminescent Bay, La Paraguera, Puerto Rico | place... | reverse complement strand
TCGGGGCCAGGTTTTCGCAACATGACCCAGTGAATCAAAAACCCCCGGCAAACGCCAGGGGTTTGTCAGCAGTCTGAGGGCCGGTCCTTGACCGGCCCTTTCCTTATTCGGCAGGTGCTGCTTGAGGCCGCTTCGACGCTGTCGCGCCGGGGAGGTGGGCCCAGCCGGGGCGCTCGAACAGGAATTTGCCAAAGCCGATCTTCTGCACGATCCACCATAGCACCAGCGGCGAGAGGATGGCGACGATCATGGTCAATAGGCTCACCAGATTTGGGTCATCAATGCCCAGCTTGAGCAGAACGGTCCGGGCAATGCCCATGGGCAGGACAAAGGCGACGTAGATCACCAGGGACTTCGAGCCCATCCAGCGCAGCCAGTCCATCCATGGCAGGCGCGCCAGCAGGGCGGCGATCATGCAGATGGCGGCCGAGCCGGCCAGCGCCAGGATCAGATGCAGCCCCGGCAAGGCGCCCCAGCCCATCTGGATATGTACGGGATCGAGACGGAAGCCGGGTGAGAAGACCATGATCGCATTGACCAGCGCCCAGGCCCCCAGCACGGCAAGCGCCGGGATAGTGTTGGTGGCAGTCCACTCGGCCAGGGCAAACAGGCGTGGTGCAAACACGGCCCCGGCATAGAAATAGACGAAATACTCAGCGAACTGGTCGATCAGATAGCTGCCGGTATGGATGCTAGCCATCTGCAGTACCGCGGCCACGGCGAGCACGCCCCAATGCGGCGCCCGGATCTCGTGGAGCAATTTGGCGACCAGTCCAAAGACGGCCAGCATGTAGATGAACCACAAGACCCCATAGGGCTCGATGATCGCCAGTGCGAGCGATCCCGCAGCGCCAGCCGGATTTCCGGCAACCAGCGCCTCCTTGAACAGGATGTGGATTACGGCCCAGAGAACGTAGAAATAGGCGTAGTGCACCACGCGCCGATCGGCATAGGCCTTCCAGGGCCGATTGATCACCTGGGTGAGAAATAGGCCCGAGAGCAGGAAGAATTCGGGCATGCGGAACGGCGTCGCAAAGGCGATGGTCCAGTGCAGGAAACCGGTCTGCCCGGTATCCTCGCCCACACTGGCCGCGCAATACATGGTGACCACGAGAAAGATCGACAGGCCCTTGGCCATGTCCACCCAATCCAGCCTGGTCTTGTCGCTCTGCATCTGTCTTCCCGCTTCTTGTTCGGCGAAAAGCTAGCGCAACCGTCACGGTATCGGGTTAAGGCGGAAGACACCGTGCCGGAGAAACGGCCGGATTGGTAAGGATTGCCCTAAAGTTTTCTACTCAACTCGAAAGGCCTTGGACTCGCCATTGTCGAATCCATTCTTCTGGCCAAGCTCGATCAGGGTGGCACCGTTTTCCTGCAAGGGCCCGACCAGCCGCTCGCAGACATAGCAGATCAGCCAGTAGGGACGCGGCCGTTCGAGCATGGTCGCATCAATCCGGCCGGGCTCATAGGTGGTCCAGTCCACCGCGTCGATGATCCGGCCGTTATTGCCGTTGATCATGCGGATATCATAGCGTGCCGCCCACTCAGGAATGGCCATATCCGGCCAGCCCACCAGGTCGCGCTCGGGGTCGAACCCGGCCCCGGCCCCCGCGTCCTCGGCGACGAGAGCGTAGAGATCATCCTGCAGCCAGATGGGGTTCGCCAGCCGCTGATAGACGGCCACCAGGCCGATCACGACCTGAGGCAACAGGATGAGGATGAGCATCCAGCGCCGCACCGGGGTCACCCCGGCCACCATCGCCGCCACAAAGCACAGCATGGTCATGAAGCTGGCGTGCCAGGGAGACCGGCCGTAGACCAGCGCACAACCAAATGCAAACGCGACCAGAAGGGTCAGTAGTGTCGCCAGAAGGGCGGGGCGGTCGCGAAATCCCACGACGAGCGCTGCAACCACCACTATCGCCGCCAGAGGGCCCCGCAGGAGCGGCAGGATCAGCGGCCAGCTCATGTTGTGCATGAACGAGGCGAACAGCCCGACCGATTCAGGGCCGGCGGTCTGGTTGCCCAGGGCAGACAGCACGGCCAGCATTCCGAACGCGGCTGCGAAGAGGGCGGGGGCGATCAGGCTGGTGATCTTCGTACCCTTCATCCATTGCCAGATCACCCAGAAGGCGAAGAGGAGACCGGAGAAGAAGTGCAGCGCACAGGCAATGGCCAGGGCCCAGCTTGCCGCAACCGGCCGGTCGTCGCGATCCAGCAGCAGGGCGGCGAGAATACAGGTGAACACCAGCGTATAGGGCCGGAAGTGATAGCCCCAGAATTGCACGACCGAGAAGCTGAAGAGCATCATGGCCAGCAGGATTGTTTCGCCCCGCAGCAATCTTGCCAGCAGCCATGCGTTGACGATGGCGACGCCGGCATTGAGATAGCGCGCTTGGTCGAATTCGAACACCGTCGAGATGGCACGAAGCAGCCAGTGCCAGAGCGGGGGGTGCCCCTCATTGGGCAGGATCAGCAGATCCAGCGGCGCCTCTAGCCTGGTGGCCAGGAGCCATGCCTGTGCCTCGTCCAGCCATGGAACATGGGCAATCGCCAAAGCAATCTGCAGCGCCGAATAGGCGGCGACAATCACCAGAGCGGCGACGTCGTCGCTCCGGCTGACGGCTTTCGGTACGTGTGGTTCGTCAGGCGACCCGGCGCGGAACCAGCCGCTCTTCGATCCTGTCGCTGCCTGCATGGCCACCCTCGTGATATTCGGCGTCTTCGTTGACCGTCCAGACATCGTAGGCACCGTGGCCGGCCATGATATTCCGCGCCGTGAGCATGCCGGTCATCATAGCGTGGTCCTGGTTGTTGTACTTGTGCATGCCATTGCGGCCGGCCAGATGCAGATTGGTGAACTGCGCGTCCAGCCCATCGGCGATGGTGTCGACATGCATCTTGTAGACATCGTCATAGACCGGATAGGCCTTGGGCTGACGCACGACTGACCCGTCGATGATATCTTCGGCGCGGGCAAGGCCCAGCTGGGCAATCTCGGCCTTGGCCCGCTCGATCAGCGCATGGTCGTCCATGTCCCAGGTGTCATCGCCCTGATTGCAGAAATACTCCATGCCGTAGCAGGCGGTTTGCGGGTCTGGCACCATGTCCGGCGACCAGGACTTGAAATTCTGGATACGGCCGACCTTCACATTCGGGTCGTGGATATAGATCCAGTTGTCGTCAAAGCTTTCCTTGCCACTCAGGATGAGCCCGACGATGAGGAAGTCACGATAGCGCAGGCCTTCCGAAGCACGGGCGATGGCCGGGTCGCTATCGGCACCCAGCATGCGCACCAGTTCGTTGATCGCGGCAGTGGACACCAGATGATCAGCGGTTACCTTGGTTTCGCGCCCATCAGCGTCGGTGACGATTGCCACCCATTTGCCTGTTTCGCGGTGCTGGCTGAGCGCGGTGATGGTCGAGCCCATCATTACCTTGCCACCCTGTTCCACCACGCGGTCGCGCGCCCGCTCCCACATCTGGCCGGGGCCAAGACGCGGATAGCGGAAGGAGTTGATCAGGGTCTTGATGATCTCATCCTTGGAGCCGCCCTTCTTGCCGAGACCGAAACTCTGGATGATGGCCTGGTAGAGATTGAGACCTTTGATGCGTTGTGCGGCCCAGTCGGCGGAGATGTCCGCACAGTCCATGCCCCAGACCTTTTCGGTGTAGGTCTTGAAGAAGATCTCGAACAGGCGACGCCCGAAATTGTTCACCACCCATTGCTCGAAGCTGACCACATTGGGGTAGGGATTGAGCTTGGCCCAGCCATAGGAGAGCACGCAGCGCACCGCCTCGATCGGACCCAGCTTGGTCAGGGCGTCCATGGCGCGCAGCGGATAGTCGAAAAGCTTGCCGTTGTAGTAGATGCGGCTGGAGCGCGGACGGTGCAGCATCTCGTCGCCCATGATTTCCGTCCACCAGGCCTCGACTTCGGCGCTCTTGGAAAAGAAGCGGTGCCCGCCGATGTCGAAGCGGTAGCCCTTGTAGTTCACCGTGCGCGAAATGCCCCCGACATAGACCGGGTCGCGTTCGACGATGGCGACGCTGCGCCCGGCCTTGGTCAATTCGTAGGCGGTGGTCAGGCCGGCCGGCCCTGCGCCGATGATAAGCGTTTCAACGTGCATCAGGACACCATTTTGGTTCGGGTACGAAAGCGGTTTCGGAAGCCACCGGCGAAGGAGAAGTGACGGTGTGCAAGGAAGGAGTAGATGGTGACCAGCCCGACCGCCCCCAGATGGGCCAGGCGCTCTGCCGGCGAAGAGACGGGCAAAGTCAGCAGGAAGGCAAAGGCCGGAAGGGCCAGAAGGGCCACTAGCCCGTAAGCGACCACAATGCGAAATGCTGTCGTGGAGATCGATACTGCCAGGAAGGTGATGAATTGTTCGCGCAGGCTGCGACCGTCAGGCCGGAAGACGAAACGGCGCGACAGCAGGAAGTTGACCGTCAGCCCGGCCGCTGCTCCAAACACAATGGCAACAGCCAGCATGATCGAGCCATGCTGGAGGCCAAAATTGAGGCAGACCTGTACCAGCGTCACGTCCACTATAGTGGCCGCGCCCGCGGTCAGCAGGTATCTGGAGAATGAAACCAAGTCTTGACGCTTCTTGCTGAGAGTTATCCCGGCATGAAGCTAGCCGCCCACGGCTTAACAAATGGTCATTTCAGCAGAAGTATTGAATCAAAAGCGAGCAAAAGAATTGCGCGCTACCTCGGTACTTAGACCGGCACCGAGGCGTAGGCTGCAAAGAGCAGGCCGAGCGAGGAGAAGAACATGACGGTGAGGGCGATCTGGGTCTTGCGCATAGTCATACGGTCCTGCGCCCGTGATGGGCACGAATGGGGTTATAGCCGTGAGGCGTTAATTTGAGATTTCGACCGAGTAGTTTTCGATCACGGTGTTTGCGAGCAGCTTTTCGCACATCGCATTGATCTGGGAACGCGCCTCACTCGCGTCGGTTCCCTCGATCTCGAAATCGAACACCTTGCCCTGGCGGACGCCGGCTACACCGGCGAAGCCAAGGCCGCTCAGGGAGCCCTCAATGGCCTGCCCCTGCGGGTCGAGAACGCCGTTCTTGAGCGTGACGATGACGCGCGCTTTCATGATCGGTTCTCCAGAAACTACTGTACCAGGCGCGGACCGGTGGTCAGCGCATTGTCGTTCTCGACAAGGATGCCAAGTCGCTGGGCGACTTCGCGATAGTTTTCCACCAGACCACCCAGGCCTTCGCGGAAACGGTCCTTGTCCATCTTGTTGCGGGTCTTGATGTCCCACAGGCGGCAATTGTCCGGGCTGATCTCGTCGGCCAGCACGATGCGCATCAGGTCGCCTTCATAAAGGCGCCCGCACTCGATCTTGAAGTCGATGAGCTGAATGCCGACGCCCATGAACAGGCCCGTCAGGAAATCATTGATGCGGACGGCCAGGCTCATGATGTCGTCAAGTTCTGCCGGGGTGGCCCAGCCGAAGGCGGTGATGTGCTCTTCCGAGACCATCGGGTCGCCCAGGGCGTCGTCCTTGTAGCAGAACTCGATGATCGAACGGGGCAGGCGGGTGCCAGGCTCGAGGCCCAGCCGCTTGGCCAGCGAACCGGCCGCCACATTGCGCACGATCACTTCGAGCGGGATGATCTCGACTTCCTTGATCAGTTGCTCGCGCATGTTCACGCGGCGGATGAAGTGGGTCGGAATTCCCAGATCGTTGAGCTTGGAGAAGATGAACTCGGAAATCCGGTTGTTCAGCACACCCTTGCCGTCGATCACCTCGTGCTTGGCGCCATTGCCGGCGGTGGCGTCGTCCTTGAAGTACTGCACCAGAGTGCCCGGCTCGGGACCCTCGAACAGGATCTTGGCCTTGCCTTCATAGATTTTGCGTCGACGGTTCATGGACGAATCCGCTGCTGGAAACAGGAGGGGTGGAATGGGCCGCTTCATGCGCCAGAATGGCACCTAAAAGCAAGCGCTTTCCGTGCGGCAGTCCAGCCATGGGCATGGGGTCGCAGGGATGCGTGTGCCGTTGATTTGCCGGCCTGAACCGCCTATGTCCAAGGCAATAGCCGCGCGGGCGGCCATCTAACCGGACGGGAGAGACCATGAGCGGGTTCGACGAGCGCAAGAAGGGCCAGGAAGCCAAGTTCGCCTTTGATGCGGAAAAGAAGTTCAGAGCCGAGGCGCGCCGCAACAAGCTGCTGGGCCTTTGGGCTGCCGAACTGATGAGCCTGGAAGCAGAAGCTGCCAAGGCCTATGCCGCCGAAGTCGTTGCCGCTGATTTCCAGGAAGCCGGTGATGAAGACGTGTTCCGCAAGGTTTCCGGCGATCTCAAGGCCAAGGGCGTCGATATCTCCGAAGCCGTGATTCGTGAAAAGATGCTCAGCCTGATCACCGTCGCCAGCGAACAGATCGCCGCCGAGGGCTGATTGGCCGAGTGCTGACAGAATTTGGGGAGCCGGCCTGGGCCGGCTCCTTTCTTATTTCTTATGTCGTGTCGTTGGCACAAGGCTAAGCTGCAGACGGGATCGAACTGCGAAGATAGGGCCGCAATGCCAGTGTGGCCGCCAACAAGGCTCCGGCCAGCAGCAGGGGTATCAGGACCAGCGCCGGCCCGGCGCCCGCTCCCGCAACAGTCATCCAGATCACCTTGGCCATTAATGCCAACATCTGGACCGAGAGAAAGACAGCGTAGACCGGCGCCAACACTGTGCCCCGACTGTCGCCGCGCAGATACCAGTAGCCGGCGAATAGGGCCGGTGGGATGAACAGGGCCAGGTCGAAGCCCTGCACTACCATCGTCGTCAACCCGTCCAGTGCGGCGGGGTAAAGCGACCCGTCCAGCAGTGGGGGCACCAGAACGCTGAGCCAGAGTGCAGCGATCAGCGTACCGGCAATGATCAAGAAGCCGCCCACATATTGCCGCGCGGCCTGCGATGACGAGGCGTACGGTAGGGGCAGAAGCATCAGCCGGACCAGGACTTGCGACGAGATCAACACCGCGGCGACCCAGAGCAGGAACAACTCGTTATAGGTCGCCATTGCCATGTAGAGAATGTACTGGACCATCATGTAGGCCACCGTACCGGTTAGCACGAGGCGGGCCACCAGGGATTGGCGCCGCGCCGCGACGAGCGCCATCAGCAACAGGGGGACCGCTACGGCGAGCGTCACCAGATCCTGCGCCAGCCCCTGGATGGCGATATCGGCGGGCATATGACGGTATGGACCGCACCCGTGCAGCGCGATCTCTTCGCCGAGCACTGACACATGCGTGGATGGTCCACATCCCGATGTGAGGAGAAATGGGGCCAGGCTCGCCACAGCAGCAATTATGGCAAGCAAGATCACTGCTGGCGTGCAGCGGATAATGGCCTGCGTATGGTCAGTGACATCTGGCATGTGGTGTTCCTACGGCAGTGAGATCCTACCGGGGAACGACACGCGCAGCGTTGACACGGATCAAGAGATTATTGTGCCCACCGGTGCTGCACCGTCGGCTGCGTGTTTTTGCTCATCTAGCCGTGCGGGTGGCCATCCCAATCGAGGCCGGCATCACGGGCTCAAAGCCATATTTGGCATAAAGATGCTTCGCGTCGCCATCGGCGATGAGACTGACATAGGCGCCTTCGGGCGCTTTGGCATTCAGCCGGTCCATCAGCGCCGCCATGATGGCCTTGCCCAGCCCTTTGCCGTGATGGGCAGGTTCGAGCGCAATATCGACGATCTGGAAGGCCGTGCCGCCGTCCCCGATCACCCGGCCCATGCCGATGGCCTTGCCCTCGTGGATTACCGTCACGCCGCACCAGCTATTGGGCAGGCCAATCTCGGCCTGTTCGCGGGTCTTGGGACTCAATCCAGCCGCGACACGCAGGCGCAGATAGTCCTCGACGCCGGGGATAATCGGAACAATTTCGTAGCCGTCCATTACAGCCGCTGCATCAGCCGCGTGAACATAAGAAGCCCTTCGGGCCAGGGGCCGTGCCCGGAATGCACGTTGATGTGCCCGGCATTGCCGGCCTGATGGAAGTCCGAGCCCCAGGCGCCGGCATAGTCGGCAGCGGCCTCGAGCGAGCAATAGGGATCGCTGTCCGAGATCACCAATAGCGAGGGGAAGGGCAGGGGATCACGCGGCACCAGGCCAAAGGCCCTTGCCTCCTCCGGCACGTCCTTGTTGCCCTCGATATCGGGTGGCGACACCAGTAGCGCGCCTTTCACCTTGCCTTCGGGAAAGCGTCCCGCCGCCTGCACTACGGCGATGCAGGCCAGCGAATGGGCAATCAGCACCACGGGGCGCGTCGCCAATTCCACCGCCTGTACGATAGTGTCGGTCCAGTCCTCCGGGTCGGGATCGTCCCATTCGGCCTGCTCCACAATGGCCGCGGTGGACATCTTTTCGGCCCAGCGCAATTGCCAATGCCCTTCGCCCGAATTGCCCAGGCCGGGCAGGATCAGGATATCGGCGTCGGCAATTCTCATGCGCCGAACACCCGGGCGAAGATCGTGTCAACATGTTTCAGGTGATAGCCGTCATCGAACATGGCGTCGATTTGTGCATCACTCAGAGTCACTTCCGGATCATCCTTGAGGTTCTGCGCGAACAGGCCCGCGCGGTCGCCGCGGTGCTCCCAGACCTTCATGGCATTGCGCTGCACGGCGGCATAGCTGTCCTCGCGGCTATAGCCGGCCTGGGTCAGCGCCAGCAGCACGCGCTGGGAATTGTGCAAGCCCCCGAGCAGGTCGAGATTCTTGCGCATGTTTTCCGGATAGACCACCAGCTTGTCGATCACCCCGGTCAGGCGCGCCAATGCAAAGTCCAGCGTCACCGTGGCGTCCGGTCCGATCATGCGTTCGACCGAAGAGTGCGAAATATCGCGCTCATGCCAGAGCGCCACATTTTCCAGCGCCGGGGTCACCATGCCGCGCACGAGGCGGGCGAGCCCGGTGAGGTTTTCGGTCAGCACCGGGTTACGCTTATGCGGCATGGCCGACGAGCCCTTCTGGCCGGGGGAGAAGAATTCCTCGGCTTCAAGCACTTCAGTGCGCTGCAGGTGGCGGATTTCCACCGCGACGCGTTCGATGGAGCTGGCGATCACGCCGAGCGTGGCAAAGAACATGGCGTGGCGGTCACGCGGGATCACCTGCGTGGACACCGGCTCGATGGAGAGGCCAAGCTTTTCCGCCACATATTCTTCTACCGAAGGGTCGATATTGGCGAAGGTGCCGATGGCGCCGGAAATCGCCGCCGTGGCGATCTCGTCCCGTGCGGCGACCAGCCGCGCCCGGTTGCGGCTGAATTCGGCATAGGCTTCGGCGAGCTTGACCCCAAAGGTGGTCGGCTCAGCGTGGATACCGTGGCTGCGGCCAATGGTGATGGTGTTCTTGTGCTCCAGCGCCCGCTTCTTGAGCGCAGCCAGCAGCGCGTCGATATCGGTGAGCAGGATGTCGGCAGCGTTCTTCAATTGCACCGAGAGCGTGGTGTCCAGAATGTCCGAACTGGTCATGCCCTGGTGCACGAAGCGCGCGTCGGGCCCAACGATCTCGCTCAAATGCGTGAGGAAAGCGATGACGTCATGCTTGGTGGTGCGCTCGATCTCGTCGATCCGCGCGACATCGAAGCCATAGTCGCCTCGCTCGGCCTTGCGCGCGTTCATCACTTCCCAGATCTTGTCGGCGCTTTCCTTGGGGACCACGCCCAGCTCGGCCAGCTTGCTGGTGGCATGCGCCTCGATCTCGAACCAGATGGCAAAGCGGCTCTCGGCCGACCAATTGGCAACCATTTCGGGACGGGAGTAGCGCGGGATCATGGGTTTAGCCTTGGTAGGTCAGAGTTTGATTCAGGTGTCGAGGGGATGCGGCCAGACACGCGCGGTCGCGCTCTAAACCACCATCTCCGTTGCTGCGTCGCGGATCGCCTTGATCCGCCCGGCATAGGTCGTGGGGTCATTGCCCGCATAGATCGCGGAACCGGCCACCAGCACATTGGCGCCGGCGCGCACGATCTCGCGCGCATTGTCTGCGGTCACGCCACCATCGACTTCGAGGTCGATGTCCCGTCCGCCGATTAGCGCCTTGGCCTGCGCAATCTTGTTGAGGCTCTCGGGGATGAAGCTCTGGCCGCCAAAGCCGGGATTGACGCTCATGATCAGCACGAGATCACAATCGTCGATCACATGCTGGATAGCCGAAACCGGCGTTGCCGGGTTGAGCGCCACGCCAGCCTTTTTGCCCAAGGCGCGAATGGCCTGCAGTGAGCGGTGCAGATGGGGGCCGGCTTCGGCGTGGACGGTGAAGATGTCGGCGCCGCCCTTGGCGAAGTCACCCAGATAGGGGTCCGCCGGCGCGATCATCAAATGCACGTCAAACACCTTGTCGGTCACCCCGCGGATGGCCTTCATGATCGGTGCGCCGAAGGAGATATTGGGCACGAAGTGCCCATCCATCACATCGACATGGATATAGTCTGCGCCCCCGTCGACGATCGCCTTCACCTCCTCGCCCAGCCGCGAAAAGTCGGCCGAGAGAATGGAGGGGGCGATACGCAGCGGTCGCGAAACGGTCATGGGCGCCTCGGTCGAGGGGAAATCTGCGGCTGCTCTAGCGCGCAAGCGGGCGCGGGGCAAGGGCAGGGGCACTGTCCACACCCGGATTTGGGTTTCCGGCCAAACAATGTTACCCCTCGCCCCGGATCGCCGACCGGCCATCCGTTCCCATCCATTCAAACGAGGCTCAAACCCCAAGTTAGGATAGTTTTTGCAAGTTCAAGTCCGCGACAACAATGTCGATCAGGCCCTTCGGGTCCTGAAAAAGCGTCTTCAGCGTGAAGGCGTGTTCCGTGAGATGAAGCTCCGGAAATACTACGAAAAGCCCTCGGAAATGCGCAATCGCAAGTCTGCCGAAGCCGTTCGCCGCAGCCGCAAGCTGGCGCGCAAGCAGGCCATTCGCGAAGGGCTGATTGCCGCCCCCAAGCGTCCCGCGCGCTCCGGCACCCGCTAGACGCCACAGCTTACCGGCCGGGCCCGCGGGCCTGGCCGATAGCAGTCAGTTGCCGGTGCAAACTCCGGATCTGGCGCGAACCGTAGCGACGGTCCCCGACACAGAGTTGCGCGCCATGCAGGCTGACCGGCGCGGCCTGTTCCATGGCAAAGCGGATGGCCTTGGCGGCCGAGGTGAAGCGCCTGGCGCCGGCGGCGCGTGCGGATTCAGCACTGGTGCCGAGGAAGAGCTGCCCCGGCATGGTCAAAATATCGATGTTCATTGGTCTGTCTTTCTGCCGGCCCTTGGCCGGGTGTCAGCGCATCATGCGCTTGAGGGGGGGAGTCCTGCGCGTCAAATCGCGCACTGATCTCCTCACCCTCTTATTGCTTATTGCCGTCTCATGCGGTCATGCCGCGCGCGCCTGCGGCAGGCATGTCTTCACATGGCGAAGCGGGTCGCTTCGCGGCGGAGGGTAATCTGAAATATCGGGCATCGCGCCCGCGAAATGGGCCCAATTGCGCATAGAGTTCGGCCGGTTCGGTCCAGCCGAGCCTCGCAATCAGCGCTTGCTGACGGCGATGGTGAAGACCTTTTTGGCGTCTTCAAACACGGTCTTGACCGCCGCGCTGGGCGAAAGGTCGATCTCTTCGACCACGCGCTCATTGCTCTCGCCCCAGGATTTGACCCGGTAAAGCACCGGACCCTTGTCGTGCGGCAGGCAGCTCATCACCTCGCAGGGGCCGGCAGGGCGGTTGCTATGCCGGGGTGCCGAACGCAATTCCAGCATCTGGCCGACTTTGTAGCGGTGCGGCATGTGCGCTCCTTGCGAAGGTGACAATGGGGGCGCTTTGGGGCGCCCCCACGGACTAGGCTTACGCCAGAGCGATATTGATGGCGGACTCGCGACCGTCACGACCCTTTTCCAGGTCGTACGAGACCTTCTGGCCATCGGCCAGGGTCGAGAGGCCTGCACGCTCGATCGCCGAGACATGCACGAAGGCATCCTTGCCGCCGGTGTCCGGGGTGATGAAGCCGAAGCCCTTGGTGGAGTTGTAGAATTTAACGGTGCCGTTGATCATTTTGGCGCCTTTCAGTTTGGCTCGAAGCGTAGCAAGCGAGCAGGTTTCTCCCGCGCACTGTGCATCGGGAGCCTAAGAACGTTTGCATTGCAGAAGGAAAGCCAAGCAACCGGCTGAGCCGGCAGGCCAAGTTCGCCAACAGTGGGCAGAAACGTATGGGCCGCACCATCTACTGCAAATGGGGTGAAGTCAAGGCAGGGCGGGAAGTTAGGTCCCTCGCGTATTTCCTGGACGCATGGACCAGGCCGCCGGCCCCTTGGTCGGCGGCTTCGGTTCACCAGAGCGGTGTCCTACGCTAGACGGCGCTGTCCTTGTTCAACCAGTCGAGGATTGTCCGGTTGGTTTCCTCGGGCATTTCCTCCTGGATCCAATGGCCGCAATCAAGTGTGGCTACGGTCACGTTGGGCACGAATGCCGCAAGGTTGGGCGATGGCGGGATGGCATCGTGCGCGCCATAGATCATCAGTGCGGGATGTTCGATCACCGGCTCGACGTCCGCCAGCAGGTGCCAGTTGCGATCAAGGTTCCGGTACCAGTTGATGCTGCCGGTGAAGCCTGATCTCTCGAAGGCCGAGATGTAAACGGCCAAGTCATCCTGAGGCATGACGGGCTCCCCCAGGGCCGTGTGGGCTCTGGCGAGGTTGATCATCATCATGCCCGGCTCAGGAGCCTGGGGCGGAAGGTTTTTCCGGTACAGATTGTGCATGAACCGCTCGACGTTCTCGTCGAGGATGGCGTCGGCCACGCCCGGTTGCCGGTTGAAGTGAACAAAATAGTGGTCCGCACCAAAGAACTGCTCGAGCATCGCAATCCAGGGGGTATCGCCACGCTCCTGATAGGGGAGGCAGAGATTGATGATCTTGCTGACGCGGTGCGGATGCAGCAGGGCCAATCCCCAGACGACCATGGCGCCCCAGTCATGCCCGGCAAATATCGCGTTGTCGTAGCCGAAGTGGTCAAGCAGGGCGACCAGATCGCCGGTCAGGTGCTCGATGTCGTAGGCGGTGACTTCTGCAGGATGCGAAGAATTGCCGTAGCCCCGCTGATTGGGCACGATGACATGATAGCCCGCGGCAGCCACGGCAGGGATCTGATGTCGCCAGGAATAGGCATGCTCGGGCCAGCCATGGCACAGGACTATCGGGTTTCCCCGGTTCTCCTCGCCGGCTTCAAAGACCTCGAGGTCGACCCCGTTGACAGAGATCATCTGGGCCGGGGGAAAATTGGTCGTTCTGGGCATTTGTCTTCACCTTGCTGAATATGCAAGGCGCCCACTAAACGGATATGGTGCCACATTCTGACACCTTTAAGTGTCATGTTTGCGCCATGAACGCTCGACTTCGACAAGATGCCATCGTCCGCAGCCTCCGCCGTATCGGCACTGCGACCGCCGCCGAGCTGGCAGCGGACGTGGGTGCTTCCAGGCGCACCGTGCTGCGCGACATCAATGCACTGCGCGACGAGGGATATGTCATCTATTCCGAGCCGGGGCGCGGGGGTGGGCTGCAGCTTGACCCTCAATCTGTTCAATCCACGGCGCGGCTGACTGTCGCTGAAGTCTTTGCCCTACTGATCAGTGTGGCCTCGATGCGCGCGGCGGGAAACTTGCCGTTTTCTGCACTGGCCGATTCCGGTCTGGCCAAGATCGAGCGGGCCCTGCCATCGGACAAGTTGCAGGACCTTCGTCGGCTTCTCGACTGCCTCTATGTGGGGCAATTGGCGCCGCAGATAGACATATCCAATGCCGGCGCGATGCCGCCCGACCTGCTCCCCGCTTTCGAGACGGCCTTTCTTCAGCGACACTATCTGCGCATTCGATACCGGGATGCAAAAGGGGTCTCGAGCGACCGGCTGGTGGAACCCCAGGCGATGCTGATCCTGCCGCCCCTGTGGTATCTGGTGGCCTGGGACCCGACCCGGCAGGACTTTCGTCATTTTCGCGTCGACAGGATCAGCCACCCTGAGATTGACGAAACCCGGACCTTTCGACGTCGCCACGTGCCCTTCGAGAATCATGTCCGTCCGGTTCGCGACTTCTCGCGATAATGCTTCACGGCCTCAGCAAGGGCCCTGCCGGCCGAGTTGTCCTCGTCCCCAAAACCTCATGCGATCCTCTCTGGTCAAAACCCGCTTTCCGACCGGAGCCATGCCATGCGCAAGACATCGTTTCTCAATGCCCGACAAGCCCAGGCGCATGAGGCCCTGTTTGTGCGGCTGTGTGCGCTGCTCGATCAGCTCAAACCCCTCGGTGCCAAGCATCCGGAGGCGCCGGTTTCGCCCGTCGTGACGCGGCTCGCTACCGAGATGCTGGGCGCGGTCGCCTGGTTCGCCGGGCAAAGGCGGGCCAGGGCTGCGCCGGCCGCCGACCTCGCAGGGCTCGTCATGCAATTGACCGAGGCGCGGGCCCAGCTTGAGCATTTTGAAGCCCAGCACAGCGCCTGGCACAAGGACCAGAACGCCCATGTGTGGCTATAGCGGAACGGGACCGCGCCGATCCGGCGCCTGCGTCCGCACACCACCAAGCCGCCGCGCCGTCAGGTTGATCCGAAGGTGCGCAATATCCGCCAGGAACTGGAGCGGCGCATCAACGCCATCACCAAGGGGCTGCCCATGGTTTGAATGGTGGCGGAGCAGGGTGGCGCCGTGGCCAGGATCGGCCCAGACTAAAGCAGATTTCGCGCATGCCCACCCCCGTGGTTCAAGCGAAGATGGCCTTCACGTCCGCGCGATGCGGCCAAGCGGCTCATTGCCTTTGCGGGCAAGGGCGCTAAACAGGGTCGCGACTATGGAGCGTCTGACGTGGAATTCTCCCTGCCCCTCGTGATCGGCGCTGGTGTGCTGAGTTTCCTCAGCCCCTGTGTGCTGCCGTTGGTGCCGCCCTATCTCACCTATATGAGCGGGGCGAGCTATGACCAGTTGCGCGCCGAGGCCGTATCCGGCTCGCCGGGGCGGCTGACCGGCCGCGTGGCGCTCACCTCCATCTTCTTCATTCTCGGCTTTTCGATCGTCTTCGTCACCCTTGGCGCCACCGCCACGGCCTTCGGGCAGGTGTTCCGCCAGCTGTTGCCGATCCTCACGCCCATTGCCGGCGTCGTCATCATCGCCATGGGCCTGCATTTTCTCGGCATTTTCCGGATTGGCCTGCTCGACCGGCAATTGCGCCACAATGGTCCCGGCGTGGCCTCCGGTCCCCTGGGCGGGTTTCTGCTCGGTCTTGCCTTCGCCATTGGCTGGACCCCCTGTATCGGCCCGGTGCTGGCCGCCATCCTCTCGGTCGCGGCCAGCCGCGATACGGCCTGGGAAGGCGCTTCGCTGCTCGGGCTCTATTCGCTGGGCCTTGGCATCCCCTTTTTCCTCGCCGGTATCGCCATCGGACCCTTCCTCACCTTTTTCAACGGTTTCAAGAAACATCTGGGTACTGTGGAAAAGATCATGGGTGGGTTGCTTGTGCTGACCGGGTTTTTGTTCATTACCGGCAACTTCACGCGCATTTCCTACTGGTTTCTCGAGACCTTCCCGGTCCTCGCCACGTTCGGGTAATTGGGAAATTTCCGGTCGGGAGCCGGAGTTTTCAGCCGGCAATTAACCCTCTTCACGATTTCGAGAGCTTGAGGTGTTTCCTCTGCATCCTGTTCAGGGGCAATTTACCCATCGCAGCCAGACTGAGATCGATTTCGGGGCAGAGACCAAGACCGTGACCGTAAACACGCAGCCCATCGTCACTGCGGTGGATGAGATCGCCGGGGAGGCAAGCAGCCGTTTGGCCATGTCCGTTGTCGCGCGCCGTGCGATATCTGTGCGGGTCACCAGCGACATTGCAGAAGTCGAACCGGTTTGGCGCCAGTTCGCCGCGGCCGGTTTGGAATCTCCGGGGCAGAGCTACGATTTCATCCGGCTTTGGCTCAAGGATCGCGATATTCCCCAATCGGCGCAGAGCTATGTGGTCGGCGAGGTCGACGGGATGCCGGTGGCCCTGCTGCCTCTGCACCGCAAGCGGGTGCATGGCGTCAGTCTCTATACCTGGTTCCCTGGTCCGCAGGCTGGTTGCTATGCACCACTGGCCGATCACGACCGGCTGGAGGCCCTGGGCGAATCCGGACGCCTGGCCCTGTGGCAGGCAATGATCGGTGCCCTCGAGGGCGCCAGTCTCGTCTATCTCCGTTCGGTGCCGACGCGCATCGGCGCACGGGCGGGCCTGTTCGACGAACTGGGCAGCATGCTGGCGGTGGAAACGCTCTATCGCGCCGAATTTTCCTCCTGGACGCAGTGCGACAGCGAGCAGCGCAGCCGTTCGCGCCGCAAGCATGATCGGCAGCAGGGTGATCGTCTCGCCGCTTTGGGGGAGGTGGGCTTTGAGGAAATCACTGATCTCGACACCGCCCACGCCGCGCTGGACATCATGTTCGCGCAGCGCTCCGCCCGCTTCCGGGCCCAAGGCATTCGCGATGCCTTTGTGGCCGATGATCTGATCGGCTTCTACCATGCAACGCTCGAACCCGGTTCCGGGCTCGATGTGCGCCTGCACGTATTGCGGCTCGACGGCAACATCGTCGCCGTGCGCTACAACATCGTGCATGGCGACCGCATGTTCTGTCTCATTTCCTCCATGAGCGATTGCAACCGCATTCAGTCCGGTTCGCCCGGCAAGCAATGCCTGTTGCGGGTCATGCAGACCGTGTTCGACCAGGGGATCACCATGTTCGACATGGGCTCGGGTTTCACCGATGAGAAGCGGCACTGGTGCAATGTGCAGATCCCGCTGCGCCAGCATTATGTCGCGCTGACCCCGTTCGGCGGACTGGTGATCATGGGGCATCAGAGCTTTCAGCGCCTGCGCAGCTGGGCCAAGGCCAATACGACCATCAAGTCGTTCATACGCTCGGCCTGCCAGTTCCGGGACCGCCTGCTCGGCCGCCTGCCGTCAGATCAGCTTTAGCCCGCGCAGCGAGGCATGGCCGGATTTGCCCACGATGATATGGTCGTGCAGCACAATGCCCTGCGGCCGGGCGATATCGGCAATCTCATTGGTCATCCGGATATCGGCCGAGGACGGCGCCGGATCGCCTGAGGGATGGTTGTGCACCAGGATCAGCGCAGTGGCCGACAGCTCGAGTGACCGCTTGATCACCTCACGCGGATAGACGGGCGTGTGGTCCACCGTCCCGGTCTGCTGCACCTCGTCGGCGATCAGCCGGTTTTTCTTGTCGAGGAACAGGATGCGGAACTGCTCGATCGATTCATAGGCCATCTGGCTGCGGCAATAGTCGATCAACTGGCTCCATGAGGAGAGGATCGGCTTTTCGGTGTCGATGCGGTCCCGGCCGAAACGGGCGGCCACCGCCTGGATGACCTTGAGATGGGCAATCGATGTCGGGCCCAGCCCGTCGATCTTTTCCAGCCTGGCCTGGCTGGCGTTGAAGACGCCCGAAAATGAACCGAATTCCCGCAGCAGCGTCTTGGCCAGTGCCTTGGTGTCCTTGCGGGGAATAGCCATTTGCAGCGCCAGCTCGAGCAGCTCGTAATCCTGCAGCGCGTCACCGCCGAGCTTGAGGAATCGTTCGCGGACGCGCTGGCGATGTCCGGCATGATCGGAAGCGGCGGGTGCCTGCAGGGCCTCGGCGAATTCGTCGGGCCTGCGGTTCATCACGCGCTCCGGCTGGCAAGAGGATTGAACAGGCCGGCGGGGGAAAGCGTGAAGACCTCGCAGCCGGTTTCGGTGATGCCGATGGAATGCTCACACTGGGCAGAAAGCGTCCGGTCGCGGGTCACCGCGGTCCAGCCATCGGCGAGGATTTTCACATGCGGGCGGCCCAGATTGATCATCGGCTCGATGGTGAAGATCATCCCCGGCTTGAGCGGGACGCCGCTGCCGGGTGTCCCGAAATGCAGGATATTGGGCTCGTCGTGGAACAAGCGGCCCAGACCGTGCCCAACAAAATCCCGCACCACGCTCATGCGCTCGCCCTCGGCAACCGCCTGGATGGCCGCGCCGATATCGCCGGTGGTATTGCCCGGCTTGGCGGCAGCGATGCCGGCCTCCAGGCTCTGGTAGGTGACCTCGATGAGCCGCTCGGCCTTTCGCGAGATTTCGCCTACTGGATACATGCGGCTCGAATCGCCGTGCCAGCCGTCCAGCACCAGGGTCAGGTCGACATTGACGATATCGCCATCCCGCAGCGGCCGCTCGTCGGGAATGCCGTGACAGACCACATGGTTGATCGAGGTGCAGACCGAATGCCGGTAGCCCTTGTAAAACACCGTCGCGGGAACGGCACCGTTGTCGCGGGCGAATTCATAGGCCACGCGGTCGATCGTGGAGGTGGGTACACCGGCTTCCACGAAGGGCGTCAACTCGTCGAGCGCCCTGGCCGTCAAGGCTCCGGCGCGACGCATGCCCTCAAAGCCTTCCGCGCCATGCAGCGGAATGACGCCGGCGGTGCGGCGGGCTTTGGTGGTGGCGTCGACATAGGTAATCATCAATCAGGTCTCCTAGGCTCGCAAAATAGGAGTTTAATCCGATCAAGGGAAGGGCGGTGAACCGTTGACTCGGCGCTGGCGTAGAGGCATCCACAACTGCCCCACGGAAAGAACACCGATGACCCAGCACGACACACGCGTAACCGCCGGCATGATTGTCATTGGCGACGAAATCCTGTCCGGACGCACCAAGGACGTGAATATCGGCGCCGTGGCGGATTTCTGCACCGATCTCGGCATTGATCTGACCGAGGTGCGCATTGTCTCGGACGACATGGACGCCATTGTCGAGGCGGTTAACGCGCTGCGCGCCCGTTATACCTACGTCTTCACCTCCGGCGGCATCGGTCCGACCCATGACGACATCACCGCCGATGCGATTGCCAGGGCCTTTGGTGTCGCCCTGCCGATCAATGCCCAGGCCCGCGCCATGCTGGAAAGCCGCTGGAAGCAGACCGGCACCGAGGTGAACGAGGCCCGGTTGCGCATGGCCCGGATTCCAGAGGGTGCCGATCTCATCGTCAACTCGGTGTCCGCCGCGCCCGGCTTTCGTATCGGCAATGTCCATGTCATGGCCGGTGTGCCGGTCATCATGCGCTCCATGCTCGAAGCGCTCGCGCCCACGCTCAAGGGCGGCAAGAAGGTCGCGTCCATCACTATCAAGGCAGCGGTGGGCGAGGGGACTGTTGGCGGGCCGCTGGGCGCCCTGCAGGCCGAATATCCCGACGTCAAGATGGGGTCCTATCCGCAGATGGGCAGGGATCGCGTCATGACCGAACTGGTCTTGCGCTCGTCCGACGAGGCGCGCCTGGCCGAGGCGGCCGAGAAGGTGCGTGCCATGGTGGCCGCCGCCCATGAAAAGGCCGGTGTTGCGCCGCCCGACGCAGAATGATTGGCCTTTCGGCCGTGCTTTGCTAATCACCACTCCAATACCAAGCATTTCGGGGCGCCGCCCCACCAGGAGACAGTGCCCGTGACCAATCCGAACCAGAAGTCCTTTCCCGTCACCTGGGACCAGTTCCACCGCGACAGCCGGGCGCTGGCCTGGCGCCTGGCCAGCATCGGCCCCTTCGACGCCGTGGTGGCCATCGCCCGTGGTGGTCTCGTTCCGGCGGCCATTGTGGCGCGCGAACTCAATATCCGCACGGTCGAAACCGTTGCCGCCAAAAGCTACGACCACCAGAACCAGAGCGGCATTTCCATTCTCAAGGAAATCAGCCAGCCGGTCTTCGACCTCGCCAAGAAGGGCGGCAAGATCCTCATCGTCGATGACCTCGTGGACACCGGCAACACCGCCCGCGTGGTCCGCGACATGCTGCCCGGCGCCCACTTCGCCACAGTCTACGCCAAGCCCAAGGGCCGCGACATGGTCGACACCTTCATCACCGAAGTCAGCCAGGACACCTGGATTTTCTTCCCCTGGGACCTCGACGTCGCGTACGTGGCGCCAATCAGTGGTGGGACGGACTGAGGTTTGCTGTTCGCGCTCGACCGTCCCAGCCACTGTTGATTCTGAGAGGCGTCATGCCCGGACTGCCGGTAGGTATAGACTTGGGAACCACCCACTCGCTTCTGGCGGTTCTGGAAGACAGCGGGCAGGTCAGGCTCGTGGAGGGCGCTGACGGCTCTGTACTGACCCCTTCGGCGGTTGGAATTTCTGACGAGGGAAGACTCTTGGTGGGGATGGCTGCCCATCCGCGTAGACTTACCCATCCGGAGAAGACACAGGTGCTGTTCAAGCGACTGATGGGGACCGCGAAGGAACTTCGCTTGGGGAGCAAGACCTACAAGGCCGCCGATATGGCGGCTTTTGTTTTGCGCAAACTGAAAGACGACTTCGATGCGTCCTATCCGAACGCAGAGATTGAGCACCTTGTAGTTTCGGTTCCTGCTTACTTTTCATCGGCGCAGCGTGAGGCGACCCTGCTGGCTGCGGAACTTGCGGGGCTGCCAAGGCCACGGCTCATCAACGAGCCAACCGCTGCGGCTTTGGCATATGGGCTACAGGATCGTGAAGGAGAGGGTACGTTTGTCATTCTAGACCTTGGTGGCGGGACTTTCGACGTCTCCATTGTCGAAATGTTCAACGGAGTCATGGAAGTGCGATCAAGTGCTGGCGATACCCGGCTTGGCGGCGAAGATTTCACAGAGGTGATTGCTCAGCGGATGAGTGAGCATCTTGATCTGGACTGGAAATCTATCTCTATGGGTGACGCGGCTCCGCTGATGACTAGTGCGGAGGCTCTCAAACGTCGGTTGACTGAAGCTGAGGTGGCTGAAACTACGCTGCCGGTGAAAGGCGGCGTCCGGTTCGACCTTTCTCGTGCCGAGTTCGAAGACGCCTGCGCGAACCTGATGATTCGCCTCCGGCGCCCGATCGATCAATGTCTTTACGATGCGGGCCTTACGGCTGAGGAAATCGACCGCGTGATTTTGGTGGGTGGGGCGACCCGAATGCCCATGGTCAGAGCCCTGGTCACTCGCATGCTGAAGAGGTTCCCGGAAACCGGTATTAATCCAGACGAGGTTGTAGCTCAGGGCGCCGCTGTGCAGGCTGGGCTGGTCGCACGTAACCAGGCCCTGTCAGACTTGGTAATGACTGATGTTGCTCCGTATTCGCTGGGCATCAACAGCCGCTTTGAAACGCCCAGCGGTGTGGTTGAGAATGCTTTTGTACCGATCATAGAAAGAAGCACCGTGTTGCCCGCGTCCAGGGTACGTCAATTCGCAACCGTCACGGACCGGCAGACCAAGATCGACTTTGGCGTCTTTCAGGGGGAGTCGCCAATTGCTGCGGAGAACGCTCGCATTGGGTCGGGAGTGGTTAAGGTGCCTCCTGGGCCAGCCGGGGCTGAGGCTATCGATGTCCGCTTCTCCTACGACACATCCGGCCTCCTGCATGTCGGTGTTACGGTGATCTCGACAGGCCAGAAGACAGAAATGGTCATTGAGGGTAGCGCCAGGCATCTTTCGGCTCATGAGAAACAACGACGGTTACGAGAACTTGAAGCACTGATGGCTCATCCGAGAGACGAGGCCATCAACATTGCAGTGTCGGAGCGCCTTAAGGCGCTTTATGCAATGCTGCTTGGTGATGAAAGGGAAGCCGTTAGGGAACTTGTCGCTTACTTCGAAGGAGCTTTGTCAACACAGGATCCGAGGCGCATAGCCGCCGCTCGAGACGAGGTTGAAAGGGCGGCCATGCGATTGGAGGGAAGTTTTGTACGCTAGCCACCAGTCACCCTGGGCTGTGCTCGGCGTGGATATCGACTCCACTGAGAAGCAGGTACGCCAAGCGTACGCTACCAAACTAAAGCAACTCGATCTCGCTGTGGATGGCGAGGCCTTCGAAGCTCTCCGCTTTGCATACGAACAAGCCCTGCTGGTTGCCAAAAGGCAGGCTCGCAACTCGTCCACCTTGGCGGAGTATCGGAATGTTGGAGAGCCGTCCGCCGGAGACGCGATGGCCCCGCTCCCGGCAACCGGTGCCGTCGCCAGTCATGTCACTCGGGCGCAGGCCGTGTTCAGTGCAATGAACCAGCTTGTCGTGCAACGGAACTATTCCGTCTCTGAGTGGCGAAGTGTTCTGAATAGTCCTCTACTGGATCCGCCTGAGGTGAGTGCCTACTTTGAGTTCGCTCTGATAGACGCTCTATGCGAGAACGAACTGAAGTCAACCTACACGCTATCTGCAGGGCCGGATTGGCTTAGACTTATCGAAGATCGCTACGCATGGATTGCGGATGGTTTGCGCTTTTCGCGGTTGTTTCCCAACCACTCGGATCTCAGGGATGCCCTTGTTGACTTGGCGAGGCCGCGACCGGTTCGAGCGATTGAGATGCCCGAGAGCACCAGAAAATGGCGCGTTCATCCCTTCGTGATACTCTTGGTGGTCACGGTTTTGGGAAATCTGGCCAGGGAGTTCTTGGCAGGTCGATAGTCGAAGAAGACCAGTGCGATTGGAATGACCTTCAAGTTGGCAGGGAGCCCAGCTGTCGCCCTCAATCAATAAAGACCAACTCCACCTGATCGAGGTCGGAGGCGCCATCGTCGTCCGTCGGCACCTCGGAATGAGTGGCTTGAGCACCACCAATCTCCACCGCATTGGTGCGCACGATTTCCTCGTCGAGGATCGCCACCAGGGTTTCGCCATGCCGGGCGATGCCCGCTAGGAACCGCGCCGCCGAGCCTTCGATCTGGGGCACCGGCAGAATGTCGGCGGCATTGACATCAACGATGTCCGAGACGCTGTCCACCAGCAGCCCCATATCGTGGCCCGTGACCTTGAGGACCAGGATCACCTTGCCTTCGTGCTGCGTCTGGCGTTCGGCCGAGCAGCCGATGCGCAGCGCCAGGTCGTGAACGGGCACGACGCGACCGCGGATATCGATGACGCCGAGCACATCAGGCTTCTGGGCCGGCAGGGGCGTCACCGGGCTCCAATTGCGGATCTCGCGCATCGACATGATGTCGATGCCGAAATTCTGCCCGGCGCAGGAAAAGGTGATGAACTGGCGCGCTTCGGCGCTGATGCCTTCACCGGGTGGAGTTTCGAACTGGTCCAGTTCCTGTGACAGGGCCGACATTGCAACGCCTTACTCAATACATTTGGGCGTTCATGGCCCTTGGGCATCATTGTCGGAAAAGGTTGCCGTCAGCTTAGCGGCTGGTGCGGGCGGCGGGGATCGAACCCGCAAGGCTAGCGCCGAGGGATTTTAAGTCCCTTGTGTCTACCAATTCCACCACGCCCGCTTGGCTCGGCCGCCCGTGTTTGTCACAAGGCATTGGCCAAGACAATTGTACTCAGACGATTCTTCCCAGGAGGCCAGATGATCGAACGCATCGAAACCGGCATCGCGCCGTCCTCGGCGCCTATCAATGACGCGGTCCGCGCCGGCAAGCATCTGTGGCTGGTGGCCATAGCCGAAGACCCTGTCAGCGGCGAGATCGTTGAGGGTGGTATCGAGGCACAGACCCGGCGATGTCTCGACAATCTCGAGATCGCGTTGAAAGCCGCCGGCGGGAGCCTGCGCAATCTGGTGATGGTGCAGATATTTCTCACAGACAGCGCCGACGCGGCCGGCATGAATGGGGTCTATCGCGAATATTTCACCGAGCAGCCTTTTCCCGTTCGCGCCACCGTGGTGGTCAAGGAATTGCTGGCGAAGGGCCTCAAAATCGAGATCACCGCCACCGGAGTGCTCGACTGATGCTGCTCAAGCGTGACCTTCTCGAAGATATCAAGGCTGGCAAGGTCGATCTCATCTTCCGCCGCTGGAATCGCCCCACGGTCAAGGCGGGCGGCACGCTCAAGACCAAGCTGGGCCCGCTCTCGATCAAGGCGATCACCGATATGTCGCCCGACGACGTCACAGAAGCCGAGGCGCAGCGCGCCGGGTTCAAGGACGTCGCCGATTTCCGCCGTTGGCTCGATTCCATGAAGCAGGGTGAACTGTTTCAGCGCATCGAGGTGGGGTATCAGGGTGAGGATTAGACCCTAGAACGGCGTCGGCGCCACGAAGGTGGTGAACACTTCCGTCGTGGGATGGGTGAAGCCCAGTTCGGCCGCGTGCAATTGCAGCCGATCAGCCGCGGCCAGTGCCTCGCCTTCGGCATAAAACGCATCGCCCAGAATCACATGGCCGATGGCCTTCATGTGAACCCTCAACTGATGGGTGCGCCCGGTGAGCGGGATCAGCCGCATTCGCGTGGCGTTGTCCTCGCGCTCGATCACGTGCCATTCGGTCTGCGCCGAGCGGCCGTGGTCGTAGTCGACCTTCTGGCGTGGCTTGTTGAGCCAGTCGGTGGCCAATGGCAGGTCGATCAGGCCGCTATCCTCCGCGATGATGCCGGAAACGCGCGCGATGTAGCTCTTGGTGGTCTTGCGGTGCTCGAACTGGCTGCCGATGCGGCCATGGGCGCGTTTGTTGAGCGCCAGCACCAGAACGCCCGAGGTGTCCTTGTCGAGCCGGTGGCACATGCCGGCGCCCGGATAGGTTTGGCGGGCCCGATATTCAATGCAGTCCCACAGGCTCGGATCCTTGCCCGGCACGCTGAGCAATCCGGACTGCTTGTTGACCACCAGAATGTCCTCGTCGACGTGCAACACGTCGAGATAGGGCTCCATGGGCGGAAAGTAGTCTTTGAGCGTGGGCATGGCGGGCATGCGCTGCCTCTATCAGACAATGCCTGCTTTGACCAAGGTTCTTGGCAGGGCCGGGCCAGGCAGCATAACTTGCCTGCATGGAAACGGTGACCTTCGAAACGGCATTGGGATTGTTCGGCCTTGGCTGGAGCGAACGCGGCCTGGCCCGCGTCTTGCTGCCGGACACCTCGCAGAAGGCCATGCTGGAACGGTTGGAGCGGGATGGAGCCCGGCCGGGCGAGCCCACGCGAATGATCAGCGGCCTGATGGATCGGATCGAAGACTATGCGGAGGGCATCGAGGTGGATTTTGCCGATGTGCCACTCGACCTGGGCGCAGTCCCCAGCTTCCACCGGCGCGCCTATGATCTGCTGCTTCAAATTCCGTGGGGCCGCACGACGACCTATGGCGCGCTGGCGCGGGATCTGGGTGATCCAGGCCTGGCTCGCGCTGTGGGGCAGGCGATGGGTGCCAATCCCATTCCGCTCGTCATACCCTGTCATCGCGTCTTGGCCAGCAATGGCAAGCCGGGCGGCTTTTCCGCGCCGGGTGGCACGGTGACCAAGGTGAAAATGCTGGCGATGGAAGGCGTCAATGTCGGCACGCCCGCCGGCCAGTTGAGCTTTGGGTTCTAGCCATGGCCTATGCGTTCAAACGGCCGGACAGAGTGGCAGACCAGGTTCGGGAGATTGCCGCTGAACAGGTCGACAAGGCCATCGAAGCCATTGTGGCCAGCGACGATTTCGATGTGACCGTGCATGGCCTGCGCCGGTCCTGCAAGAAACTGCGCGCCCTGCTGAAGCTTGTCAGGCCGGTGTTCGCCGACTACGCGTTGGAGAATGCTGCGATCAAGGCCATTGCGGACCGGTTTTCGGTGGCGCGCGACGCGGCGGTCATGGTCGAGACCATCTCTGCCATCATTGCCGGGTCTAGCGGTCGATTGGCTGCCGATGGCGCCGAGCCGGACAGGCTGGCTGGCCGATTGCGGGCCCGCGCAGGACATTTGCGGGAGCAGATGGGCGAGGCCGAGCTGCTGGCGCTGGCCAAGGCTGACTTCGAGCAGGTGCGCGAGCGCATCGCCGGCTGGCGCTTCGATGCCTCGGGCATCGAGATCGTGCGACCCGGCCTAGCCAAAGCCTATCGGCGCTTCCGAAAGGGGCTGGCGGCGGTGCGCCGATCGCCCGATGGCGAGACCGTCCATGAGTGGCGCAAGGCAGCAAAGGTCTGGTGGTACCAAATGCGCCTTTACGAGCGCACCGCACCCGCCGTTTTGGAGAATCTGGTTGCCCAGCTCGACACGCTGGGCGAGATGCTCGGGGATCATCACAACCTGACCGTCCTGGCCGACTGGATCGTGTCTTCGCGGGGGCCGGGCGAGGGCGCGTCTGAATCCCTGCTCGTGGAAATTACCGAGCGCCAGAACGAGCTGGTCACACAAGCCCTTGCACTCGGGCGGCAATTGACGGCGGAACGGCCGCGCACTGCTGCGGATCGCTTTAGTGCCTATTGGCAGCTTCTGGGGTAGGGCCATGGCCGAGGAGATCGAGCGCAAGTTTCTGGTTTCGGACGATAGCTGGCGGCAGGAAGTCACCAGCAGCAAGCGCCTGGTGCAGGGCTATCTCTCCAGCAATGCCAAGGCCACCGTGCGCATTCGCATCGCTGACGACAGCAAGGCCGTTCTGACGCTCAAGGGGCCCACCGACGGCATCAGCCGCGCCGAGTTCGAATATGTGGTGCCGCTTGAGGATGCGCGGCAGATGCTGGCGCTGGCACGGCCCAATGTGGTCGAGAAGGTCCGTCATCTAGTCCCGCACGCTGGACTGACCTGGGAAGTGGACGTGTTCGAAGGCGCCCATGCCGGACTGGTCATGGCCGAGGTCGAGCTGGAAGCGGAGGATCAGGCCGTCGATCTTCCCGATTGGGCCGGCAGGGAAGTCAGCCATGACGACCGTTATGCCAATGCGAGCCTGGCGCGGGTGCCGGGCGTCCCTACTGTTGACCCTGACATGGCGTGAGCCACTATTGCCCCAAGCCCAACGCGGTGGATCGCTCCGGCGGCTGTCGCGTTGACCCAGCAGATCAGGCAAGGGGGAAGCATGTCCGGAGATCTGCTGTTTATCATTGTGCGCACGGTGGAATGGTTCGGAATCGCCATCATCGTGCTTGGACTGATCGTCGGAACCGCACGGTTTCTGATGCAGTTGCGCGATCGCGATGTCCATGACCGGTTCCGCACCTATCGCGCCGATATTGGCCGTGGCATCCTGGTGGGACTGGAGGTGCTCGTTGCCGCCGACATCATTGCCACCGTCGCCATCGAGCCCACATTGAACAGTCTGGCGGTGCTGGCCGGCATCGTGGCCATTCGCACCTTCCTCAGTCTGTCGCTGGAGGTCGAAGTCTCGGGGCGCTGGCCCTGGCAGCAGACGCATGCCGAGGTCCGGCAGCGCCAGCAGTCGCGCTAGTCACTGCCAGCGCTTGAAGGATTTGACGTCTCCCAGCGCACTGATGACGGTGCGGACGATCTTGTCGACGCTGTCGGTCACCGGCACCGGCAGCACATTCTCGGTTTCCGGGTCCGGGACCTCGAGCGTGGCGAACTGGCTGTCGAGCAGGCTCGTCGGCATATACTCATGCTTCCGCTTGGCCATACGCTCGCCGATCACTTCGCGGCTGCCGTCGAGATAGATAAACAGCACGGGTTCGCCGGCCTTCTCGGCAATGAAATCCCGGTAGGACCGTCTGAGCGCCGAACAGGCGCCAATGGCGATGTCTTTTTTCTGCGCGGCCTGTTTTAGGGCCGCGGTCAGCGCCTCCAGCCAGGGCCAGCGATCCTCGTCGGTCAGCGGCGTGCCGGCGCGCATTTTCTCGACATTGGCTTGTGGGTGATACTGGTCGCCATCGAGAAAGGGCGCATGCAGGGCCCGGCCCAGCGCCGCCCCGACGGTGGATTTGCCCGATGAGCTGACGCCCATCACGATAACGATGCGGGCCGGTTCAAACGACCGCTGTGAAGGCGCCGTCGACATAGAGAATGTGTCCGTTCACGAAACTGGAGGCGTCAGAAGCGAGGAAGATTGCGGCCGGACCAAGCTCCTTCACCTCGCCCCAGCGGCCCATAGGGGTGCGCTGCTTGACCCAGCCGTCAAAGGCCGCGTCGGCGATCAGGGCCGCGTTGAGTTCGGTTTTGAAATAGCCCGGTGCAATGGCGTTGACGTGCAGGCCGCGTGGCGCCCAATCCGCCGCCATGCCCCGTGTCAGATTGGCGATGGCCGCCTTGGCGGCGCCATAGGGCGCGGCGGTTGGCCGGGCATGATTGGTCAGGATCGAACAGATGTTGATGATCTTGCCCCTGCCGCGCGCCAGCATGTGCTGGGCGACGGCCTTGCTCACCGAAAAGGTCGAGACCACATGGGCGCTCAGCATGGCTTCGAAGTTTTCGTGGCTATAGGTCTCAAGCGATCCACGAATTTGCATACCGGCATTGTTGACGAGAATGTCGATGGGACCGATATCGCGCTCGCAGTGCGCAATGGCCTCGGCAACGCTGTCGGGACTGGTCACGTCAAAGGCCAGCGCTGACACCGTCGCACCGGTGTCGGCCAGGTCCGCAGCGGCCTTGCCCAGCGCCACTTCGTCCCGGCCGTTGAGCACCAGTTCGGCGCCGGCCTCGGCCAGTGCCGTCGCCATGGCCAGGCCCAGCCCACGGCTGGACCCGGTCACCAGGGCCCGCCGGCCAGTCAGGTCGAAAAGCGAGGCAATGGCGTTCATGCTTGGCGTGACCTTCTCACTATGGCACCGTTCAACAAGGGTGTTAGTCGAGCGTCAGCTTGTATGCAAGGCGAGGGAGGGGAGAGCCATGGCCCTGGAATATGATACGAGCATCGTGATCGATCTGCCGCGGGACAAGGTCATTGAGCTGTTCGACAATCCGGACAACCTGCCCAAATGGCAGAAGGGATTGCAGATCTTCGAACCCATATCGGGGGAGCCCGGGCAGGTTGGGGCGCAATCCAGGCTGGTCTATCTGATGGGCAGTCGGCGCATGGAAATGGTCGAGACCATCACAAGGCGCGACCTGCCCGACGCCTTCGACGGCACCTATGATGTCGAGGGCGTGCACAACGTCGTCGAAAACCGTTTCTCCGAACTCGGTCCGGATCGCACCCTCTGGGAAAGCCATAATGTCTTCGAGATGAAGAGCCTGATGATGAAGGTCATGGCGCTCCTGCTTCCCGGCATGTTCAAGAAGCAGAGCCAGAAATATGCCGAGGACTTCAAGGCCTTCGCCGAGCGCGGCGTGGACGTCCGGGACGCAGGCTGAGCTGGCTCCGGGTCGTCGGGCTCAAGCGCCCGGGTCATTGCCGCAAGCATTGAAGAACGGTCCTATCTTCCATACAAGGTGTGCGTTCTGGCCGGAAATTGTGTAATCCGCCCTTCCTTCGGCGCGCGGATTGTGGTCATTTCCCGCCGCGTGCCCCCCATGCGCATGGGATGAACACGAGATAATTTGAGAAGGACTGTTTGTATGTCGACAGCAGATATCGGCCTTATCGGCCTGGCGGTCATGGGTTCGAACCTTGCCCTCAACATCGCCGAGAAAGGCTACACTGTTGCCGTTCACAATCGTTCGGCCGGCCGCATTGATGAACATATGGCCGATGCCAAGGCCCAGGGTCTGGATGGCAATACCATCCCGAAATATGACCTGGCCGAGTTCGTGCAGGCCGTGAAGGCGCCGCGTTCGATCATCATCATGGTCAAGGCCGGCCAGCCGGTCGATGACATGATTGAGCAGTTGCTACCCCATCTTTCTCCGGGTGATGCCATCGTCGAATGCGGCAATTCGCTGTTTACCGATACCCAGCGCCGCTTTGACTATCTCAAGCCCAAGAATATCGGCTATCTCGGCGTCGGCGTGTCCGGCGGTGAAGAGGGTGCCCGCCATGGTCCATCGATCATGGTCGGCGGCTCCAAGGAGCAGTGGCACAACGCCGAAGCGGTCCTGACCGCCATTGCCGCCAAGTTCAACGGCGAAAGCTGCTGCGCCTATCTCGGCGAAGGCGGCGCCGGCCACTTCGTCAAGACCATTCATAACGGCATCGAATATGGCGACATGCAGATGATCGCCGAAGTCTATGGCGTGATGCGCGATGGTCTTGGCATGTCCGCCAAGGAATGCGCCGACGTGTTCAAGGAATGGAACAAGGGCCCGCTCAATTCCTATCTCATCGAAATCACCGGCCATGTGCTCGACGCCGTCGACGATCAAACCGGCAAGCCGCTGGTCGAGCTGATCCTCGACAAGGCGGGCCAGAAGGGCACCGGCGTCTGGTCCGCCATTGTCGCCCAGCAGATGGGCGTGCCCGCTACCGCCATTGAGGGCGCCGTCGCCGCCCGCTCCATCTCCTCGCGCAAGGCCGAGCGTGTCGCTGCTGAAGGCATTTATGGCAAGCCGAACCGCGCCAAGACCGACGCCACCTTGGCCGATCTCGAAAAGGCGCTGCTGGCCGGGAAGATCGTTTCCTATGCGCAGGGTTTTGCCGTCATCGCCAAGGCCTCCGAGGAGAACGGCTGGGCGCTGCCGCTGGCCACCATCGCCAAGATCTGGCGCGCTGGCTGCATCATCCGCTCGCGTTTCCTGGATCAGATGTCTTCGGCCTATGAAAAGGGCGAGGCGGTCAATCTGCTGGTCGTGCCCGATTTCGTTGAGATCATGAAGGACAGCCATCCGAGCCTGCGCAAGGTCGTGGCCGCCGCCGCCATCGGCGAGTTCCCGATGATCTGCCTTTCGGCGGCACTGAGCTATTTTGACAGCTATCGTCAGACCCAGGGCACCGCCAACCTCATCCAGGGCCAGCGCGACTTCTTCGGCGCCCATGGCTTTGAAATCGAAGGTCGCGGTACCGATCTGCACGGCACCTGGCCGTCAACGCTGGGGAAATAAGGCCCATCGCCAATGACTAAAAAGCCCCGCTTCGGCGGAGCTTTTCATGTCCGGAAAGATTGCCGCGCTGCCGAGTGGCGGCGGTCCGACGGCCCACTTATCCCCGCACCCTAAATCTCCTGCATAATCCCCTCATTCCTCTCGCGATAGGGCGGCCTGCAGCGACCAGTGGCGGGAGGGAAAGCCGGGCATGGGGCAGTCGCGTGCCGTCATGGTCTGGGGGTCGGCGGGTGAGAGTTCGCGCCTGCTGCTGGATTAATCACCAGCAGCTGAAGGCGGGCGCCCTAGGGGCGGTCGTGCCGGACAGCTCGCCAAGTTATCCCCTATCGAGAAATCCCGGCGTTCCCGAGACGGCTTTCGTCTCATTTTTTAGTTTCAGGGACGGCAGCCGTCTCGGGACTCCGCTCTTGTCTCACAACCGCAGGCGCAGGGCGTCGTGCGGATATCGGTGCAGCAGGCAGCGATGATGTCAGAGCGCCCGAAACATCACATAGGCGTCCACGAAGCCATGGGTTGGATGGTCAAAGGCGCCGGGGAGCGTTCCCACGATGGCAAAGCCCAGGGACTGCCAAAGATGGACGGCGGCCTCATTGGTCGAGACCACGAAATTGTATTGAATGCCCTTGAAGCCAGCCTCGCGGCAGTAGTCGATGGAATGGCTGCACAAGGCGCGGGCGATGCCGCGGCCGCGTGCAGCGGCTGCAGTCATGTAGCCGCAATTGGCGATGTGGCTGCCGCCCCCCTGCTGGTTGGGCCGCACATAGCTCGCTCCCAGGATGGTGCCGCCATCCTCGGCGACAAAATTGACCTTCTCGGTGGAGGCAAAATAGGCGCGGGCCACTGCCTCATCGCCATCGCGGGGCAGGGCGAAGGTTTCGCCGGCGCGCATGATGGGTTCGATAATGGCCCAGAGCTGCGGCCAGTCGGCGTCAGTGGCGCGGCGGATGTGCATCGTCTTCGTCCTCTTCGATCGGCGCCACGCGCACCTGTCCGGGTGGCGGCACCTCCGGAGCATGGGGGTGGTCGGCAATGCTCGGGCGCCGGCCCAGCTCGAACCGCCAGGCGGCAATGGCAAAGATGATCAGCGCGAGGATGACGGCAATGCCGCAGGCCACGAAGGGCGCACCGGGGAAATAGTGATCGGAAGTGGGTGTCGTGGTGTAATAGGAAAAGATCTGCGTGGCCCCGAGCGGCCCGATGATCGTGGCCAGCGAGCTGGCGGCGTTGACCGCGCCCTGCAGTTCCCCCTGGCTGTTGTCCGGCACCTGTCGCGAGAGCACACCATTGATGGCCGGTGGAGCCAGGCCGCTGACGCAACCGATCGCGATGAACAGATAGAGCTGATAGACATCGGCCGAAAAGGCGATGCCCGCAAAGGCGACCGCTGCTGCCAGCAAGCCGATGATGCCGACGGCGGGTTCGCCCATTCCCCTGGCAAGCGGGCCGGCGAGAACGGCCTGGCTGAAAGCGAAGCCGATCCCGAAGGCTCCCAGCGTACGCCCGATCGTCGAGGAGGAGAATTCGAAGACCTCAACGGTGAAATAGCTGAAGATCGTGGGCAGCGCCTGGGTGGCCAGCTGCAGGAAGAACAGCACGGCCAGCAGCCAGAGAACCGACGAATATTGCCGCAGCGCCAGGACGGCACCCAGCGGGTTGGCGCGGCGGATATTGAACTTGCGCCGGTTGGATTTGGGCAGGCTCTCGGGCAGCACAAACAGGCCGAACAGGAAATTGGCAAAGGCCAGCCCCGCCGCGGCAAAGAAGGGCACGCGCGGACCGATTTCGCCCAGCTCGCCGCCGATGACCGGGCCGATGATGAAGCCCAGGCCGAAGGCCGCTCCGATCAGTCCGAAGCGGTGGGTGCGTTTGTGGGGCGGGGTGATGTCGGCCATATAGGCGGTCGCCGTCGCCAGGGCGGCCCCCGCAATGCCCGCTATGATCCGGCCGACGAACAGGTACCAGACAAAGGGGGCGATCGACATCATGAGATAGTCGAAGGTCAGGCCCAGCAGCGAGAGCAGCAGCACGGGCCGTCGCCCGAACCGGTCGGACAGATTACCCAGGACCGGGGAAAACACGAACTGCATGAAGGCATAGGCAAACACCAGATAGCCGCCAATCACTGCTGCCTCGGCCACGCTGCCGCCGGTCAGCTCCTCGAGCAGTTCTGGCAAGACCGGCACAATTATCCCCACCCCGATCATATCGATCAGAATGGTGATCAGAATGCAGATCAGGGTCAGGCGAGAACGAGTCGCAGCTTGCATGCGGTGGGTGTTACCTTCTTCTTTGTTCCACCGGAATGGTGCGATGCAATTGACACGGCCCGGGCCGTCAAGGCAAGGCCGGTGCCGTCAGGCCCCCGGGCCATCCCCCACGTCATGGGCATAGACCCAGTCGAGCCGTCTCAGATGGGCCCTGGGGCCCTGCAGCCGCATGACCGCGTCGCGCGCCATGCTCAGCGGCCAGGCCATATGAAATATGCGTCCATTCTCCGCCGACAATGCGGCAACCCGCCGGATCCGCGGCTTGCGCAGTTCGGCATAGCGGGACATGGCGGTTTCGGCCGTTTCGGTTCCAGCCAGAAGCGGCGCAAGCGTTGCCGCGTCCTCTATGCCCATGGCGGCACCCTGCGCCTGGAAAGGGACCATGGCGTGGGCGGCATCGCCGATAATGCCGATATTGCCTTGGTGCCAATCCGGCGCATCCACCGTGTACATTGGCCACGGCGTCCAGCCGTCTCCGGCCGCACCGAGTATGGTGCTCACACGCTGGCCTGGGCGCGCCGGTCGCGGCTGCTCGCCGTCTTTGGGCATCCCACCGGGCATGAAAAGCGCCAGGTTGACCTGCTTGCGGTGCGGCAGGGGATAGCAGACCAGGTGAAAGCCACTGCCAAAAAAGACCGACACCCGGTCCAGCGCGATCTGCCCGGCCATCGAATCGACCGGCACGAGGCACCGCCAGGCGATCCGGCCACGGAATTGTGCCGCCGGCCCCTCCAGCACGGAAAGCCGAGTCTGGGAGTGCACGCCATCAGCTCCAATAAAGCCATTGGCGCGCACCGTCCGGCTCTGCCCGTCGGCCTCGTCGATCGCCACGGTCACTCCTCGCGCATGGGTGACGACGTCCCAGCTGCGCACGCCGAACAGGATGTCGATATTGGCAAAGCGCCGGCAGGCCTTGCAGAGCACGTCGGCCAGGTCCGCGCGGTGCATCACCGCGTAGCGGGCGCCGAAGCGCTCGCGCATGATGGCGCCCAGCTCCATGCTGATCAGCGGATGCTGGTGGCCTTGCGGATAGATGTCGAGTGCGTTTGGCTCAAGGCTGACCCGGTCCAGGGCCTCGCCAAGACCAAGCCGGTCCAGGATACGCCGCGCGTTGGGACTGATCTGCAGTCCGGCGCCGAACTCCTGGATCGTGTGGTTGCGCTCCAGCACCACGACGGTGGCGCCGAACTTGGCCAGCGCGAGCGCCATGGTCATCCCGGCAATGCCGGCGCCTGCGATTACGTAGCTGCGGCCCGAGGCGGGCATGACATCAACTCAGGCGGCGTGTGCCTCGAAGATGGCAGAAGCCGGGTTGGCCTGGCCCTCGCCCAGTTCGGCCTTGAAGATATAGAGCGTGGAGCAATAGGGGCAGACGATCTCGGTGTCCTTGCCCATGTCCAGGAACACGTGCGGATGATCGAATGGGGGCAGGGCGCCGACACACTGGAATTCCTTGGAGCCGATCTCGATGCTGCGCAGGCCTTCAGTGTTGTGGAAATGCGGGGTCGCGCCGTGTGCCATGGTAGGAACCTGGGGTGGTGTTTGATTTGGCGCGACCATAGCCAAAGCCCCTTGTCAAGAAAAGGGCAAAGGGGTGCTTGATTTTGCGGCGCGAAGCCGCAACACCCGAAGCAAACCAGAGAGGACATTCATGCCCAGCTTTACCAGTTCCGGTCTCTCGCTTGCCTACGATATCGCCGGAGACGGGTTTCCGGTTCTGCTCGTCCATGGCTTTGCCTCGAGCGGCAAGGTCAACTGGGTCGAGACGGGCTGGGTCGAGACCCTGGTTGGCGCAGGTTATCAAGCGATCACGCTCGACAATCGCGGGCATGGCCAATCGGACAAGCCCCATGACCCCGAACTCTACTATCCCACGCAGATGGCGGAGGACGCCATCGCGCTGCTTGACCACTTGGGAATCGAGCGGGCCGTCGTTCTGGGCTATTCGATGGGCGCGCGCATCGCCGCCTTCATGGCCTTCAATCATCCCGAGCGCGTTGTCGCGGCCATATTTGGCGGCATGGGCATGAATCTGATTAACGGACTGACCGATGGCAACGACATCATCGCCGGGCTGCGCGCGCCCGACCTTTCGGACCTGAAACATCCGACCGCCCGCCAGTTCCGTATCTTTGCCGATCACACTGGCTCCGACCGGGAGGCCCTCGCGGCCTGCATGGAAACGTCACGACAGCCTATGGCCAGGGCCGATGTGCGGCGGATCGAGGTCCCGGTATTGGTGGCAGTGGGCGAAGCAGACGACATGGCTGGCGGTCCAGAGGCCTTGGCGGAGTTGCTTCCGAAGGGCGAGGCACTTGTCATCCCCAAGCGCGACCATATGCGCGCGACTGGAGACAAGGTCTTCAAGGCTGGGACGCTGGACTTCCTCCAGCGGCAAATGTCAAATCTACCGGCTTCGTGAACCAATCAGCCAGCTTTGGCTTTGAACCGGAAGGCGATCTGGCTTATATCGTCACTTATCGATGAAGCGGGGACACGCGACATGAGCGGCAACGCCAAGAAATCCGCCCAGATTCAGGCAGTGGATCCGGTCTGGGAGGCCGTGCGCGCGGGGGCGAAACAGGTATTGGACAATGAGCCATTCCTGGCCAATCTGGTCCTGTCGACCGTCCTCAATCACGAAACCCTGGAAGAAGCGCTGGCCCATCGCCTGGCGACGCGTCTCGATCACGAGGATGTTTCGGCCGACATGATCCGCCAGGCGTTCGAGGAAACGCTTCGGGATCACCCTGAAATCGGACAGGCCGCCCGTGTCGATCTTGCGGCGACGCTCGAACGCGATCCGGCTTGCCATCGTGCCATTGAGCCGCTGCTCTACTTCAAGGGTTATCAGGCCATCCAGACCCACCGTTTTGCGCACGCCATGCATAAAAGTGGGCGCCGGGACTTTGCATTGTACCTGCAGAGCCGTTCAAGCCAGGTATTCCAGGTCGACATCAACCCTGCCGTTCCGATGGGCAAGGGCGTCATGCTGGATCATGGCACAGGGCTCGTTATCGGCGAAACCGCCGTCGTCGGCGACAATGTCTCGCTATTGCAGAATGTGACCCTGGGCGGCACCGGCAAGGCCGATCAGGATCGCCATCCCAAGATCGGCAATGGCGTGTTGATCGGTGCAGGCGCCAAGGTGCTGGGCAATATCAAGGTCGGGGACTGCAGCCGCGTCGGTGCCGGTTCCGTTGTCCTAAAGGATGTGCCGCCGCGGACCACCGTTGCCGGCGTTCCAGCCAAGGTCATCGGCGAGGCGGGGTGTGCGCAGCCGGCGCTGGTGATGGACCAGATGGTATTGGTCCACGATAGGGTTGCGGACTGACTTTCCAGACCAGTCCTCGATCGAGAGAGTGTCTGAACAACAGGCCAAGGTCTAGGTACGACTACAAGCCTTGATACCAGAGGCCGTTTTCTCCTGTTAACCATGAGCTCGAATTGATCTGGAACGAAGGCAGAACCTTGTGCAGTGTGCTTGATGCCGGATCGATGAACGATTCGGACTGGCCGGGTCGCTTCGCATAAGAAGCGGCCGCCGATCCGCGCCAACGGACCGACGGCCTGACCACATCAACCTGATCTAGCAGGTGCAACATGGCTGAGGCCAATCCTAGCGGGACGCGCGTCCTGCACAATCGCTGCCGCTTCCCGGCAGTCGCTTTTCCCCATCCGATCGAGATTGAGACGGCTCCCCTGGCGCTGACGTGGCGCGCGCCCTAGCGGCATCCGCCCCTTTCGTCCGTTCTGTCAGTTTCCTTTCCTGTTCGTGTTGACGCGGTGTCCGGTCCTGGATCCGCGTGGGAGCGCCTTAGTGTCTTTTCTCTCCATGTCCCCCCGTTTTTCTTCTGTCACCTTTTACGGTGATGACACCAATCCCCTGGTGCCGGCAGTGCTGCATGTCCCCGGTCCACGCCGCGCCGAACTGGCGCGCCTGCGCGTCACCGGACCGGCCGTCTATCTGGCCTTTTACGATGATGAACGGGCCTATGTCGGTGTATCGAGCCGCTATTCGGCCCGTGCCGGGGAAAGCCCGCATCTTGATGCCTATGGAGCGGTCCAACACCTCTTCGTCATTACCGAGGCCGAGGATCGCTGGAGCCTTGGCGATGCCCAGGCGGCCGAGCGCATAATTTGGGAAACCCTCAACGAAGTCGCGGGCTTTGCCACCATCGGCCTCATCCCGCGCGGTGCGCCGCTGGCCGAGCGCTACGGGAAAGTGCGCGCGTTTTGTGGTCGCGCCCTGCAGATCGTTGCCAGCACCGGTCATGTGCTGACCACGATCCCGGAGAGGGCCCTCCTGGCCGGCGCAACGAGCAATGGCGATATTCTCGGGGATGATTTTGTCGGCGTCCACAATGGCACGCTCTATGGCTTCACCGGCAAGGAGATTGAAGCCCAGGCGGTTGAGACCGACGAAGGCGAATGGGTGCTGCTGCGCGGCAGCCAGATTTGGTCGACCCCGGTCCCTTCCGCCGGACAGCTGGTCCGGGTGCGCCTGGAAAGCCTGCTCTATGCCGGGTGCCTGCGTCCCCATGAAAGCGATCCACGCCTTCTGGTGACGCGCCGGGACTTGAGCTTTTCCACCGCCAGCGGGGTAGCCCTCTTTGTTGCCGGCTCGAAAGGCTTTGGTCCGGCGGCCTGGAAACGCCTCTGCGCGGTGCGCAACGGCATGCCTGGCCCGTTGCCGCGCCAGCCCTAGGCCAGGTCAGCTAGGGGAGCCTCTTCCAAGGGCTCCTCCGCATCCCCTTCTATCTCCCCTTTTTTGAACGCCGCCCGCAGCCCCGGCGCGGCGCCCAGGATCATCATGTCCGCTATTCCCGACGATTTTGCCT
>ENA-ORCV01000349-ORCV01000349.1-marine-metagenome-genome-assembly--contig:-NODE-349-length-38074-cov-4.922625_pt1 | contig 38074 bp, 33 predicted proteins | sample MGYA00237779_ERZ508509 | MGnify/ENA primary metagenome ERZ508509 (study PRJEB26180, sample SAMN06268772) | marine metagenome | isolation source: Bioluminescent Bay, La Paraguera, Puerto Rico | place... | reverse complement strand
CCCGCCGCAACCGCCTGGAATTCCTCCTTGAGATCATTCCCTCCAAGGTTGGGCCGGTCAATGACGACACGACGGCGATCCTGATCCAGCGCTTTTACGAGATCGGCATCTATCCCGACTGGTGGAAGCTCGAACCGATGGCGACGCAGGGCGCCTGGGAAAATACTTGCGCCACGATTAGTGCCAACGATCCTCACACTCGCGGCATTGTCGTTCTGGGCTTGGACGCCCCAGAGGCCGAACTGGCCGCCAGTTTCCGCGTAGCCGCCTCGTTTGATCTTGTGAAGGGCTTTGCCGTTGGCCGGACCATTTTCGGCGCCGCCGCACGCGGTTGGCTTGCGGGAGAGCTGTCCGATGACGAGGCCGTCGGACAGATGGAAAGCAATTATCGGAACCTTTGCCATATCTGGGACCAAGCCAGATCGGCGGCGCGCGCCGCCCACGTGGCCTGACCTTTTTGCCGGAGACAGAAGCATGACCCAGACAATCCGGCTGACCGCGGCCCAGGCGATGGTCAAGTGGCTCTCCGTTCAAATGACGGAAGAGGGCGAACGCTTTATCGAAGGCATGTGGGCGATCTTTGGGCATGGCAATGTGGCTGGCATCGGGGAGGCATTGCATGCCTATCGGGATGTCTTTCCGACCTGGCGCGGTCAGAATGAGCAGACAATGGCCCATGCGGCCATCGCCTATGCCAAGGGCAAGAAGCGCGCGCGCGCCCATGCCGTGACCTCATCGATCGGCCCGGGGTCAACCAATATGGTGACGGCAGCAGCCTTGGCCCATGTCAACCGGCTGCCGGTTCTGATGGTCTGTGGGGACGTCTTCGCCAATCGTCGGCCCGATCCGGTGCTGCAGCAGGTGGAAGACTTTGACGATGGCACGGTGTCCGCCAATGACTGTTTCCGTCCCGTGGTGCGCTATTTCGACCGGATTACCCGGCCCGAACATCTCCTGACCTGCCTGCCGCGAGCTCTTAGAGTGATGACCGACCCCGCCAATTGCGGCCCGGTCTGCCTGGCCTTCTGTCAGGATGTGCAGGCGGAAGCATTCGACTTTCCCGAAGCTTTCTTCGAGTCGCGCGTCTGGCGCATTCGCCGCCCATCCCCCGATGCGGGTGAACTGACGCGTGTGTCCGAGCTTATCAAGGGCGCGAAGAACCCGGTGATCGTCTCGGGTGGCGGCACCATCTATAGCCAGGCCGAGGAAACGCTCGCCGCATTTGCGACGCGGCACAATATTCCCGTGACCGAGACCCAGGCCGGCAAGTCCGGTCTTGCGCAGGACCACCCGATGAACTTCGGGGCCTCTGGCGTCGATGGATCGGCAGCGGCCAATGCCGCTTCTTCCAGGGCCGATCTCGTGATTGGCGTCGGCACCCGTCTGCAGGATTTTACAACCGGCTCGCGCACCCTGTACCGCCACGATGCGACGCTCGTTTCCATCAACACGCATGGTTATGACGCGGCTAAACACGCCGCGGTCAGCCTTGTTGGGGATGCCAAGGTAACACTGGAAGCCCTCACCGAGGCCATTGGCGATTACAAGGCCGAAGCGCCCGATGCCGGTGCCCGCCAGGACTGGCTGCGCGCCGTGGACGTCTATTGCGCCCGCCCGGACGACCAGAACGCACCGCCTACCGACGGCCAGGTGATCGGCGCTGTGCAGCGTGCCGCCACCGATGGCGCCATTGCCATATGTGCAGCAGGCACGATGCCCGGTGCCCTAAAGCTCCTGTGGAAGCCATCTCAGGGCGGCTACCACATGGAATATGGCTATTCCTGCATGGGTTACGAAGTGGCTGGCGCGATGGGCTTGGCACTGGCGCAGCCTGAGCGTGAAGTCATCTGCTTTGTCGGTGACGGCTCCTACATGATGGCCAATTCCGAGCTGGTAACGGCCGTCATGCGCCGCATTCCCTTTACTGTGGTTCTCACCGACAATCGCGGCTATGGCTGCATCAACCGCCTGCAGACGATGGGCTGCGGCGGCGAGCCGTTCAACAACATGTATGTCGACTGCAATGTCGAAGTTCAGCCCGAGATCGACTATGTGGCCCACGCTGCGTCCATGGGTGCCTTCGCGGTCAAGGCTTCGGGGACCGATGCGCTCGAAGCCGAACTGAAGGCCGCCCGCTCACGCAATATCCCGACTGTCATCGTCATCGATACGATCGCAAAGGACTTCCCCGGGACCGGTCTTCAGACCACTGCCGGCGAGCATGGCTTCTTCTGGGACGTCGCCGTCCCGCAAACCTCCGACCGTCAGAAACAACGCGACAGATATCTCGAATATCTCGGTCAGATCGCCCGACAGAGCCTGGTCAACTAAGGCCACCGGCCGATCAGACTAAACGAGAAAAGGACACGTCCATGACGAGCCTTCAGCGCAAACCATTCGGCACGCATGGCAAGGTGCATGAGATCACACCACAGTCGGCCGGTTGGCGTTTTGTCGGCTTCAGCCTCTACCGGCTGCGCGCTGGTGACACCGTCTCGGAAGTCACCGGTGACCGTGAAGTGATCCTCGTTATGGTCGAGGGCAAGGCACAGTTCCGGGCCAATGATCGCGACTGGGGCATCCTGGGCGACCGCATGGATGTGTTTGAGAAAACGCCGCCCCATTGCCTCTACCTCCCCAATGACAGAGCCTGGGAAGCGACCGCGACCACCGACTGCACCATTGCCGTTTGCTCGGCGCCCTGCAAAGGCGGTCACGAGGCGCGTCGCATCGGACCCGATGGCATTACGCTCACGGTGCGCGGCCAGGCGTCCAACGAGCGATGGATCAACAACATCGCCATGGAAAACGAGGACTATTGCGACAGCCTGCTGGTCACCGAAGTCTTCACCCCGGAGGGGCACTGGTCGTCCTACCCCAGTCATCGCCATGACGAAGACGACTACCCGCGCATCACCTATCTGGAAGAAACCTACTACCACCGCCTCAACCCGGCGCAGGGTTTTGGGGTGCAGCGCGTCTATACCAATGACGGCACGCTGGACGAAACCATGGCCGTGCAGAGCCACGATGTCGTTCTCGTTCCCCGCGGTCATCACCCCTGCGGGGCCGTGCATGGCTACGAAATGTACTACCTCAACGTCATGGCCGGCCCCCGCCGAGCCTGGCGCTTCGAGCCCGACCCAGACCACAAATGGGTCATGCAACGGGACAGCTAGGCCCGGTCAGGGCGAAAACAGCGTCCGGCCTCGCGCCACGATTTCGGTCAGGAAGTCGGCCACCACAGAAATGCGACGGATCCCGCGCAGCTCCTCGTGTACGACCGTCCAGTAGCTCCTCCTGAGCGTAAGTTCAGGCAGGACGAGGTCAAGCTCAGGATAGCTGCTCGCCATGAATGCATGCAGAATGCCGATCCTTGTGCCGGATCGAACAGCCGCTGTCAGTCCCATGGTCGACGACATCGAAAGGGTCGATTGCTAGCCGGGGAACAGCTCCGATGTAAAATTCAGACTCGACGCGTAGAGCAGGTCTTCGACATAGCCGACCAGCGCATGGTTCTTGAGGCCTTCGGGTTTGTTGGGACGCTCGTTCAGATCAAGATAACTGCGCGAGGCATAGAGCCCCAGCGAATAGTCGGTCAGCTTGCGGGCAACCAGCCGACCCTCGCGGGGGCGCTCCAGCGTCACGGCAATATCGGCCTCGCGGCGCGACAGCGAAAAAGCCCGCGGTACAGGCACGAGTTCAATGCGCATCGCAGGATGGCGTTCGACCAGCTCATGCAGGCGCGGCGCCAGAAAGGCGACGCCGAAGCCGTCCGGAGCCCCGATGCGGACAGTGCCTTCAATGTCGCTATTTGCATCAGCCGCCTCGACGGCGGCCAGGCTGGCGCTTTCCATGGCTTCGGCATGGGTCAGGAACTTCTCGCCTTGCATGGTCAGTTCGGTGCCGCTGGTCCGACGCTGGAACAGGCTGCTGCCAAGCGCCTCCTCCAGGGCCGTCAGGCGCCGCGCCACGGTCGCGTGGTTGAGCCCCAGGGTGCGCGAGGCGGCCAGGATCTGGCCATTGCGCGCCACCGCCAGGAATATCCGGACGTCATCCCAGTTCACTTACTATACTTTCCGCACAACGGATGCGCAGATTGTTGAGTTGATGTGCGAAAAACATAGTGACATTTTCCTCGCCGACCAAGGAGGAATTGCATGCGCACCATTGGACACTTCATCGACGGTGTCGAAACCACCGGCAGCTCGACTCAGTATCAGGACGTCTTTAATCCCGCCACCGGTGAGGTCCAGGCGCGTGTCGTTCTGGCGTCAGAGGCAGATCTCGAGGCGGCCGTTGCTTCTGCCGCCGCTGCGCAGCCCAAATGGGCGGCGACCAATCCGCAGCGCCGCGCGCGCGTTTTTTTCAATTTCGTGGCGCTCATCAACCAGAACATGCAGGAACTGGCCGAACTGCTCAGCGCCGAGCATGGCAAGACGGTTGAAGATTCCAAGGGCGACATCCAACGTGGGCTGGAAGTGTCGGAATTCGTCGCTGGCGCGCCGCATCTACTCAAGGGTGAGTTCACCGACGGTGCCGGCCCCGGCATCGACATGTATTCCATGCGCCAGCCGGTGGGCATTGGCGCCGGCATCACGCCGTTCAACTTTCCTGCCATGATCCCGCTCTGGATGCTGTCTCCGGCCATCGCCGCGGGCAATGCCTTTATCCTCAAGCCCTCCGAGCGCGACCCCTCCGTGCCGGTACGCCTGGCACAGCTGGCTATCGAGGCCGGCTTGCCCAAGGGCATCCTCAATGTTGTGCAGGGCGGCAAGCCTGTAGTGGATGGCATTTTGGCCCACGAAAAGATCGAGGCCATCAGCTTTGTCGGCTCGACCCCCATCGCCCGCCATGTCTATGGAACCGCCGCTGCCAACGGCAAGCGCGTGCAGGCCTTTGGTGGGGCCAAGAACCACATGATCATCATGCCCGACGCCGACATGGACAAGGCCGCCGATGCACTGATGGGTGCCGGCTATGGTTCGGCCGGGGAACGCTGTATGGCCATTTCCGTGGCCGTCCCCGTTGGCGATGGTACAGCCGACCGCATCGTTGAGGCGCTCAAGCCCCGTATCGAAAAGCTCAAGCTTGGTCCCGCCAGCGACCCTGGATCAGAAATGGGTCCGGTCATCACCAAGGCCAGCCAGGATCGCATCAAGCAGCTCATCTCCAGGGGCGTGGAGCAGGGCGCCGAACTTGTGGTCGATGGCCGCGGTTTCAGCCTTCAGGGTTACGAGAATGGCTATTTTGTCGGACCGACCCTGTTCGATCGCGTCACGCCGGACATGGACATCTACAAGGAAGAAATCTTTGGTCCGGTGCTGAGCGTGGTCCGGTCCAACACCTATGAGGATGCCATCGACCTGGTGATGGACAACCCCTATGGCAATGGCACGGCAATCTTCACCCGTGACGGCGACGCCGCCCGTGACTTCGCGGCCCGCATCAATGTCGGCATGGTGGGGATCAACGTCCCGGTGCCGGTGCCGCTAGCCTATCACAGCTTTGGGGGCTGGAAAGCGAGCGCCTTTGGCGACCTCAACCAGCACGGCACGGATTCGATCAAGTTCTGGACCCGTACCAAGACTGTCACTGCGCGCTGGCCCAGCGGCATCAAGGACGGCGCCGAATTCCAGATGCCAACGATGAAATAGATCAATCGAAATCGGGGCCGCAGATGTGCGGCCCCGATCTTTGCTGCCGGACCACACGGCCCGCTTCCCAGGTTCAGGCGGCGGACAGCCTGGCTCCCCTTCTGATCATGTCGGCGGCCTTCTCGGCAATCATCACAGTCGGGCTTGCAGTGTTGCCTGAGACGATCGTCGGCATGATCGAGGCATCAACAATGCGCAGGCCATCCATGCCTCTAAGACGCAAATCGGGTGTCACCACGGCGCGGTCGTCCACACCCATTCGGCAGGTTCCGACCGGATGGAAGATGGTGGTGGCGATATCGCCAATGCCCCGCAAAAGGTCAGCTTCGGTGCTCACCTCTGGTCCGGGCAGGATTTCCTCGGGACGATAAGGTTGAAGCGCTTTGGCAGTCATGATCTGCCGGGCCTGCTGTACCGAGCGAACAGCGATGTCGCGATCAGCAGCGGTCGAAAGATAGTTCGGCTGGATCAGTGGCTGGCGATTGAGGTCCATGCTCTCGATGTGGACACTGCCACGGCTCTGCGGGCGTAGATTGCACACCGAAATGGTGATCGCGGGGAATTCGTGCAGCGGCTCGCCCAGCCGGTTCGTCGAGAGGGGCTGCACATGATATTCCAGGTCCGGCGTGGCCATCGCGGCGTCGGACTTGGTGAACATGCCGAACTGGCTCGGTGCCATCGACAGCGGGCCGCTCTGGGTGAGGGCATACTGCAGACCCATGCGCAGCTTGCCGAAGGGGCTGTGGAACAGAGTATTGAGCGTCTGCGCGCCGCTCACCTTGTAGACCATGCGGATCTGCAGATGATCCTGCAGGTTCTCACCCACCCCCTGGCTTTCGAGGCGGACGTCGATGCCATTCTTCTGCAGGATTTCAGGCCGGCCGATGCCGGAGAGCTCAAGCAGTTTGGGTGAGTTGATGGCGCCTGCAGCGAGCAACACTTCGCGACCCGCCCGCGCCTGAACGCTGTTGCCTCCCTGACGATAGGTCACGCCGGCGACCCGACCGTCTTCAACGATCAGCCGCTCTGCTTCCGCTTGGGTAACGAGTCGAAGATTGGGGCGATTCAGCGCGGGCCGAAGGAAGCCCTTGGCGGTGTTCCAGCGGCGGCCACCGGATTGATTGACCTCGAACAGGCCCGATCCTTCATTGTCGCCATCGTTGAAGTCGGATCGCGGTTCGATGCCGAACTCGCTTGCCCCGCGTTGCACTGCTTCCAGAATGTCCCAAGAGAGGCGCTGCCGCGCCACGCGCCACTCGCCCCCGGCGCCATGCATGGCATTGCCCCCGCCATGGTGATCCTCTGATTTGATGAAATAGGGCAGCACATCGTCCCAGCCCCAACCAGTATTTCCGGCCTGGCGCCAACCGTCATAGTCCGCCGCCTGGCCGCGCATATAGATCATGCCATTGACCGAGGTGCAGCCGCCCAGGACCTTGCCGCGCGGATAGACCAGCGACCGTCCGTTGAGACCCGGCTCCGGCGCCGTCTTCATCATCCAGTCGGTACGCGGATTACCGATGCAATAGAGATAGCCGACCGGAATGGTGACCCAGTGGTAATTGTCATTGCCGCCCGCTTCGAGCAGCAGGACGCGATTGCGTGGGTCCTCGGTGAGCCGGTTGGCCAGCACGCATCCGGCCGTGCCGGCTCCTACGATCACATAGTCATATTCACCCTCAACCCGCATGCGGTCGCTCCGACAACAGCTCTTGCCAGATCGGGTCGCTGGCAGCGTTGAGCGTGCTCCAGATGCCATAGCGGCGCTCATAATGCGCGGCCATTGCAGGGTCGGGAACATAGGTTTGGACGGCGCGCGTCATGGCGCCGGCGGCCTCCACCTCATCCTGATAGAGGCCAACCCCCACAGCGGCCATCATGGCCGCACCCAGGGCGCCGGTCTCGCGGGCTTCCGCCACGGTCACCGGCACGCCCAGCCCGTCGGCAAAGATCTGTGGCCAATGCGCTGACCGGGAGCCTCCGCCTGACAGCACTGCCTGGTCCATGCCCACGCCAGCATCTGCCAGCACCGAGACGTGGCGTCGATGCTCGAACATCACGCCCTCATAAAGCGCCCGCAGCAAGTGACCTTCGCTGTGCCAGCCGGCAAGACCGAAAAAGCTGGCGCGGTAGTGCGAGCCGAGCCGGCCGCCATAGAGAAAGGGCTGGAACAGGGGATCGTCATGGCGCGGACTGACTTGCCCGATCAGTTCATTGACGAAGCCGAACGGGTCATCGTGGTGTGCCCCGCGTTCGATCAGCGCCCGCACATACCATTCGAGATTTGCTGCTGACGTCGCGCTGTTCTCCATATTGGCATAGCGGTTGGGCCCGTATGCGGCGACCATGAAGACCCGTTCGTCCTTCACCGGCTCAGTCGAGAACACCTGGTTGATCGACCAACTGCCGGCAACCACCGACGCTGAGCCGGGCAGGGCCGCACCCGACCCCATGGCAGAAGCCACGACGTCAAAGAGCCCCGCGACCACTGGAGTGCCCTCCGCAAGTCCGGTCCGTGCAGCCGTTTGCGTCGTTATCGTGCCGACCACGTCACTGGGTTGGTGAAGCGGCGGAAGCATCCCCTGCGCATCCTCAAGGCCATAGAGCCGCATCAGCTCTTCGTCATACACAGCCTCAGGCATGCGGACGAGGCCTGCACCGGACATGTCGGAAATCTCGCTCGCCAATTCTCCGGTCAGGTACCAGGTCAGCACATCCTTGGCGAACAGCAGCGTGCCTGCACGCCCATAGAGATCCGGCCGGTTCTGCTTGAGCCAGGCCAGGAGGACCGGCGTCTGCGACGGCCAAGGGCGCTGCAGGCAGATGGCATGAAGCGCCTTGCCTGCGCGCCGGTCCAGAATGCCAGCCAATTGTGCCGCCCGGCTGTCGAGGGACTGAATACCGAGCAATGGCTGCCGGTCCGTGTCGAGCAGATAAAGTCCATTGCCGTGTCCGGCGGTCCCGATGGCTGCGATCTGCCGGGCGTCAATCCCTGCCTTGGCGATGCACTGGCCGATCGCCACCCTCGCATTGTCACAAAGCTCGGGCACCGAGCGCTCGACCATGCCCGCGGCCGGCTGGTGCGTGGCGCCGTCGATGCCGTGCGCCGCAACCTGCTTGCCATCCAGCGTGAAAAGAACGGCCTTGATGACGGTATTGCCCGCATCCAGGCCCAGGAGATAGCGCGGTGCGTCAACCATTATTGTAGACCTCCCAGGCAGCCTCGCCATCGGCACCATCATGGATAATGGCCATGAGCGCCGCAACGACAGCCCGTGGATTGGTGTGCTGGTAGATATTGCGCCCATAGACCATGCCCTTGGCGCCCTGGTGCATCAGGCGGGCGGACTTTTCGAGGACAGCCTTAAGGTCTTCCTTGCCGCCGCCACGCACCAGAACCGGCACCCGCGCCGCCTCGATGACCCGGTGGAAATCCTCGGGATTGTCGGTGGGATCAGCCTTGATGATGTCCGCACCCATTTCCGCGGCGAGCCGCACCAGCGGCACGATCTTCTCCACATCCCCATCGACCTGGTAGCCGCCGCGCACCTCATTGGACAGCATGGCCAGAGGCTCGATCATCAGCGGCATGCCGTATTTGTGGCAATCGGCACGCACCCGGCTGATATTGTCCACGCACTGGCGGAAGAGTTCGGGTTCATCGGGCAGCATGAAGAGATTGACCACCACACAGGCCGCGTCCATTTCCAGCGCCCCGCCGATCGGCTCGTCGCGGTTTTGCAGCATCGACCACATGACCCGATGCCGCTGGGCATTGTAGGGATTGCCCATGTCGATCCGCATCACCAGCGCCGGCTTGTCCTTCTCGGGACGCGACTGCAGCAGGTCGGCCTGCCCATAGGCCATCTGAATGGCGTCTGGCCTGGCGCCGATCAAGGCATCTACCACCCCGGCCATGTCTTCCAGCCCAACCAGAAAGCTCGGTTCATTGCAGACGCCATGGTCGATGGCGACGTCGAGGCACCCTCCATTGGTGAAAAGCCGGTTCATCCGGGCTTTGGTGCTTACGCGCATATTTGCCTCCCCGCTCAATTGCGTTGCGTCAGCATGTCTGCCGAGACGCCATGATAAGTGTGAAGTTGATGGGCCAGGTCGGCGATCTGCTCTTGCCTCTCCTCAACCGTCCAGCCCAGTTCACCGGCCAGCACAGCGGCCAGCGCTTCCAGCCGCCTGGACGAGATCAGACCCGTGATGGCCAAAGGCAGTCGCCGCAACACCAGATCGGCCAGGTGCACGACATGTTCTTGCTGGGCGAGATAGGCGATTTCGGCCGCCGTGACCTCCAGTCCCGCATCAAGGGGCACATCGTCTTCCCGCGTGCCGCAGAACGCCAGGACGGTATCGGCCCGTGTGCCGTAGAGATCCACAAGCCAGGCCGCCCGTGCAGCACTGATGCCATGTCGGGCCACGAGCTCCTGCTCCAGCGCACCCGGTTCCTCCGGAAACCCCGCACCGCCGCCAATGGGCAGATCATATGTGTCGCGAACCCGCGCCTTCCCGAGGAAATCGAGCACCGCATCGGTGGTCTGCTCGGCAAAGGCGCGGAACGTGGTCCACTTCCCCCCGATCATGCAGAATTGCGGCACTGTCCCGTCGATCCGGCGGACCATGTGGCCGCGCGAAATGCGGCCGGTGAAGGCATGGTCGCTCCGGGGCAGGGGGCGGATGCCGCTATAGCTATAGATGATCTGCTCGGCGCCGAGCCGTATGGACGGAAACACCGCCCTCAGCGCGTCAAGGATGTAGTCCCGCTCTTCATCGGTGCAATAGACCCGCTCGGCCTTCTCGACCCTTATGTCGGTGGACCCTGCCAGGACTTTCCCCAAATAGGGAAAGACCACGCAGACGCGGCCATCGCCGTTCTCGAAGAAGATCATGTGCCCGTTCAGGGCAGCATGGAGTTCGGGATGGTCGAGCACGATATGCGAGCCCTTGGTGCCCGAGACATAGCGCTCTCCGGAACTGCCCCGATCCGCCAGGTCCGCCAGCGATTCGTCAAGCCAGGCCCCGGTGGCATTGACCAGCGCCCTTGCGGTAACGGGATACTCTTGCCCGGTCAGGTGATCCTGCACGGCGTAGCCGGCATCGCGCCGGACCAGTTCGGCATAGTTGAGGGCCACGCTGCCCGGCGCTTCGCGCCCCGTATCGAGCAGCAATTCGATGGCCAGGCGCTCTGGATAGCTGATCCAGGCGTCAAAGAAGGTGGCCGAGCCGCGCAGTTTTGGCGTCAAACGCGGCCAGAGCCGCAGCGTTTCGGTTGCAGACCTGAACTGGTGTGGTGGCAGCCGGCGGCGCTTGCGTGTGATCCAGTCATACATCGATAGACCAGCCTTGAGCGCCAAGGCGCCGCGCCGCGCGGGTGGTGTGGAGAGGCCCAGAAAACTCGCAGCGCCGTTAAGCAGCCCGGAAAAGATTGAGGTGATGGGAACTGTCGTGGGCAGCGGGCGCACCATATGGGCGGCATTGGCGAGCAGGGCATCCCGCTCGCGCAGCGATTCCTTCACAAGCGAGAATTCGCCATTTTCGAGGTAACGCAGACCGCCATGGATCATGCGTGATGGAGCGGCGCTGCAACCTGAAGAGTAGTCGTTGCGCTCGACCAGCAGCACCCGCAAGCCCTGCAGTGCCAGTTCCCGGAACACGCCAATGCCGTTGATGCCGCCGCCGATGACGACCACATCGAATGCGGGATCGGCGCTGATCCGGTCGAAGCTGTCCTGGCGTGTTTCTGGCAATAGAAATCCTTTCGCTGCCTCGCGACAGCGCTGCTCGTGGTCTCGGCGATGTGGGTCTGGCCCTAGGTGTCGAGTGTTGAGAGATGTCTGGTCACGGCGTCATCCATGGTCCGAACGTCCTGCTCGCTCAGTCGTATTCGCGCCGCGGCGGCATTCTCCCGCGCCTGTTCGGGGGTTCGCGCCCCGCAAAGGGCGAAGGTGATCCCCGGCCTTTGTACCGTCCAGGCAATGACCAGCTGGGACAGCGTGGCATCATGCGCCTTTGCGATCGGCGCGATGTCCTCCATCAGCGCGGCCACCTTGATCCTGTTGTCAGTCGAAAAATGCGGATCGGTCCGGCGCTGGTCGTCCCCCTCGAACTGGCGATCCGGCCCCACCTTGTCCGTAAGCAGGCCACGCGACAGCGACGAATAACTGAGGACGGAGACGCCGTTCTCCTGGCACACCGGCAGCAGGGTCTGTTCGAGGCCGCGCTTGGCCATCGAATATTCTTCCTGGATCGCATCGAGCTGGCCCGCCGCGAGATAGGCCTTGAGATCGTCCTCCGAAACATTGCTGGCGCCGATCGAGCCGATTTTGCCCTGCCGCTTGAGATCCTCGAGCGCACCCATGGTCTCGGCAATGGGCGTGGTCGGGTCCTGCCAATGGGTGATGTAGTGGTCGATATGGTCCGTCTCCAGCCGTCGCAGGCTCTGCTCCACTTCGTAGAAGATCGCGTCGCGACCGAGATAGCGATGGACGGGTTTGCCGTCATAGTCGAAGAAATGACGGCCCTTGTCGGTGTGCCAGACGAGACCGCATTTGGTGGCGATGACGACCTGGTCCCGACGTCCCTTGATGGCGCGGCCGACCAGTTCTTCGGCAAGACCCTGGCCATAGGCCGGGGCCGTGTCGATCAGGTTCACTCCTTCGTCAATCGCGGCCCGGATGGCGGCGATGGATTGGGCTTCGTCGGTGCCGCCCCACATCCAGCCGCCGATCGCCCAGGTGCCCAGTCCGACCGGAGGGGCCTTGATCGCGGAGGTGCCGATGCGGCGCTTACCCAGATCATGCAACATGCGTCTGACCCTCCATCGCTTGCAGCACCTGTGAGGCAGTTTCCTCATCGACGACCAGCGAGTTGAGGAAGCCGCCATTGAGCACGGCGCGGATTGGCAGGACCTTGTCCGAGCCGGCAGCGACACCGATGACCTTGCGGCAGTTGGAGAGCTCCCCGGGCGCCAGCGCGACCAGTCGCGAATTGAGGGAATAATTGGCTATGGCGCCGGACTCGTTGATCAGGTGGGCGAGGAATTCCGCCACCACGCCGCTCCGGATCAGCTTTTCACGGTCGGCGGTGGAATCGGGATGCAGGTCGTAATAGCTCGAACCGGCCGTCTGAATGGACCCCACGCCCACCAGGGCAATCGCGGCCTGCCGCGCCAGATGAAGGGTTTCCTTGACCGAGGGTAGGTCCATGAGCATGTCGCGCTGCTCCACGCTTTCGGCAAAGAGCGGGGCGTGCATCAGGTGCGTCTGTCCCCCAAGACGCTCCGCCAGGCGCGAGGCCAAGTGGTTGACGTCAGTATGATATTTGCCCTGAACGCCGCCGGTGAGGGGCACGACGGTGATATCGAAGCTGCGCTCAGGCTCGAGATTGTCCACCACCGCGCTCATGGCCTTGCCGCCGGTGATGGCGATGACGTCGCCGTCGCGCAGGGATTCCAGCAGCTGGTTGGCCGCAGCACGACCGACCTGCTTCAGCGTAGTGTCGAGATTGCCCGAAATGGTGGGGGTGACGATGGCATTGGTCAGGCGGGTCGCCTTGACCAGCAGGCGCTCGATTTCCATCAGCCGCTGGAACGGCGACTCGATTTCGATCCGGACCATGCCCTGCTTGCGACCCTGGGCTATCAGCCGGTTCACCTTGGACGTCGACAGGTTCAGCATTTCGGCAATATCAGATTGCTTGAGGCCTTCCAGGAAGTGCATCACCAGCACGGTGTGGATCTGTCGCGCGGATTCGAACTCGCTATTGTCCGTCATTTCTTCGCCCAATCGCTTCAACATGACCTCAACTCCGCCGCTTGCTCAGATAGTGATCGATGGTCACCGCAGCCAGCAGGATGGATCCCCGGATTATGTCCTGCCAGTAGACCGATACGTCCAGCAGGGCCAGTGAGCTGGACACCACCGAAAGCAGGATCGTCCCCAGAATAGCGCCCAGGATGGTGCCCGAGCCGCCCGACAGACTTGCCCCTCCGATGACCGCGGCGGCGATGACATTGAGCTCCATGCCGATGCCGAATGTGGGCTGCGCCGAACCGAAGCGCGCCATGTAGATCACCCCGGCTACACCGCAGAGGGCCGAGCAGAGTGTGGTGGTCAGGAAAATCACCTTCTTGGTGCGGATGCCCGAATAGGCGGCCGCCTTCTCATTGCTGCCCGTATAGAACACCTTGCGGAACATGGTTGTGCGCCTGAGCATGAAGTCGAAGGCGACGACCACCACGATGAAGATGATGATGACCACGGGGATGACCCCGATCGAACCCTGGCCGATGAACTTGAACTCCGGCGGTAGCGTGAAGAGGCCGAGCGGCCGCCCACCGGTGCCCAGGAGGCAAGCGCCACGGGCGATCACCATGGCCGCCAGCGAGACGATGAAGTGGTGCAGGCCCACCTTGGTGACGAAAAAGCCCATGATGGCGCCGATGGCCGCGCAGGCCAGGATGGCGATCAGTGACGCGGTCCAGGGGTCGACGCCATTGAGAAACGACAGGCCTGCAATGACCATGGCGAGCGCCGTGACAGAGCCGACCGACAGGTCTATGCCACCTGAGATCAAGAGGATCGTCATGCCGACCACGACAATGCCTTCAACCGCGAAGGCCATGGCCATGGCGCGCATGTTTTCCCAGGTCAGGAAATAGGGCGAGGCGAAGGACATCGCGGCAAACAAGGCCAGGATGATCAGGATCAGGCCGATCTCCCGCATACCAGCGAGGCGGCGCCAACCTGGCGTCGGCATGGGTTTTTCCATCTGTTCGTCCTTGGCGGCCATATTGGTCTCGATCGTACTCATGAAGCCATCTCCCGGGGCAGATCGGCGCTGATGGATGCCATATGCATGATGCGTTGTTCCGTCATGGTTTCGCCCGCCACCTCGCCATTGATCCGCCCTTCGCGCACCACAAGGATACGGTCGCAGCAGCCGATCAACTCCGGCAATTCGGAGGAAATCACCATGATACCGACCCCGCTATTGGCGAGGTCCCGCAGGATCCGGTGGATTTCGAGCTTTGCTCCCACATCGACCCCGCGGGTCGGCTCGTCGAGAAAAATGACCTTGGGGTTGACGGACAGCAGCTTTGCGATCGCCACTTTCTGCTGGTTTCCGCCGGACAGCGACGAGACTGGGTGCGAGAGACTGCCATATTTGAGGTTGAGGCGGCGGCCCAGTTCACGCGCCAGCGTTGCTTCGCGACGGCTGTCGATCAGTCCTCCCTTGCTCACCTGTTCCAGCTTCAGCGCCGAAACATTGGCCTGGATGGGCAGATCGAGGAACAGGCCGTCTCCCTTCCTGTCCTCCGAGAGGTAGACCATGCCAGCATCGATGCTTTGCTGGTAGCGGCGCAATGGCAGCACATTGCCATTCAGGCGCACCTCGCCTGTGGCGTGCGGATCAATTCGGCAGATACCCTTGACGATCTCGCTGCGCCCAGCCCCGATCAGCCCACCCAGCCCCAGGATTTCTCCGCGGTGGAGGGTGAAGCTGACATCCTGAAAGCGGCCCGGGCTTGAGAGTCCGTCGACCTGAAGAATGACCTCCCCATCGGTGGGTGTACCAACGGCCTTGGCGGGATAGCGGGCGTCGATTTCGCGACCCACCATGGCATTGACGACCTGGGTGGGCGTGGTCTCGGCAACATTGTGCGTGACCACATATTGACCATCGCGGAAGACGGACACACGGTCGCAATGGGCGAAGATTTCGGCCATGCGGTGGGAAATGTAGATGATGGCGATGCCGCGCGCGGCCAGGCGATGCATGATGGCAAAGAGCGCCTGGGCCTCGCGCTCGGTCAGCGCGGCGGTCGGCTCGTCGAGAATGAGGATGCGGCAGTCAAGCGTCAGGGCCTTGGCGATCTCGACCAGTTGCTGCTGGGAGATGGACAGGCCGGCAACGAGTGCCGACGGATCGATGTCACCCAGTTCGGACAGGATATCCCTGGCGCGCCGCTTGAGGCCGGCATAGTCCACCAGTGGGGCCCGGCTGACATTGGTGGATGCCATGAAGATGTTTTCGGCCACCGACACGTCTGGGCAGAGCGCGATTTCCTGATGCACCTGGCCAATGCCCAGCCGCTGCGCTTCTGTTGGCGAGCCGATGCGCACCACCTGGTCATCAATGCGGATCTCGCCGCTATCCGGCTGCAGGATGCCGTTGATGATGTTCATCATCGTGGATTTTCCCGCGCCATTTTCCCCGGCAAGCGCATGGATCTCGCCGCGCCGCAGCTCGAAGCTGGCTTCACGCAGGGCTTGTATGGCCCCGAACGCCTTGCTCAGCTGACTCACTTTCAGAATGACGTCGGACATCTCGCTCTCCCGTCTGGTCTGGAGCCTGCGCCGCAATCGAGGTCACGGCGCAGGGTATTTGTCGAAAGCCGGATCGTTAGTTGGGATCGCGGCCTTCCATGTAGACGTTGAGATCGAAGGAGTCGGCGTTGTCCTTGGTGATCACGGCAAAGCCGTTATCCACGAAGGGGATCTGCATGGGATTGTAGCCCGACACCTTATAGTCATTGAACGGATCGAACATGTCCGAATGGGCGGCGAGGAAAGTGGCCAGGAAGCCGACAAAGCCTTGGATGCCCTGGTTGGGATTGAGCGCCATATGGATATTGCCGGCGCGGATATGTTCCAGCGTGGTCGGCGTGATATCGGCATGCATGATCAGCACGTCCGAATTGGCTTCCAGCACCGCTGCCACAGCGCCCTCTGCTGAGCCGGCTTCCGGGATCCACATCGCATCGAGCTCGGGATTGGCCTGCAGGATCGAAGCCGTCGCGCGATAGGCGGCATTGCTGTCCTGGTTGGTGGCCTGGCGCCCGACCAGTTCCATATTCGGATAGTTTTCGGCCATATAGTCGATGAAGGCGGTGACGCGCAGGTCGTGATTGCTCTGGCCCGGGTTCTCCAGCACCGCATATTCCCCGCTGTCGCCCACCTGCTTGACGATTTCCTCGGCGGCGAACTTTGCTTCGGCGACATTGTCAGAGGTGATGTAGGCGGTGCGGTTCGAGTTCGGCGAGTCCGCTGCGAAAGTCACCACTTCCACCCCGGATTCGATGGCCCGGTTGATCGGCTCGATGAAGGGGTCGGACTGCATCGGGTGCAGCAGGATGCCGGCGGGCTTCTTGACGAGGTCCTGCTCGAATGAGGCGATCTGCTTGGTGATGTCATAGTCAGGCGTGCCCGAGAATACCGTCTCGCAGCCCATGGCCTCGGCGGCCTGCTTAAAGCCCTGGTATACCGGCACCCAATAGGGATGCGCCGAAACCATCACGTTCATGATGTAGGTTTCGCCGGGTTCGCACTGGAACGTACTCTGCGCCTGGGCGGATTGGATGCCGGCGGATGCGAGCGCGCCGGTCAGGGCGGCGACAGCGCCGGCCTTGAAGAACTTCGTCATAATTTCTCCTCCGATGAAACGAGATAGCATCCGGCCCTCCCGGCCTTGGAAAAAATCTCGCGCTGCGGTTTTTATTGCAACGGAAGCGATGTGTAGTCCACCTCATTCCCGGCGTCAATAGGAATGCACAAAAATCCATGGACTGAAATTTATTGCAACTACGGACCTCAACGCGGTGACCTCATCCGCTCGCTCCGCGCCGCCCGCTCGGACGACCGCCGCGGATGGGACGCAGCCTTCGGCAACGGGCTGCGAACCTGCGCGGTGCAAATTGCCGTTGGCGGACAACAATTGTTGTGCGTCAGCTCTTTGGCCGCGAGGCGAATGCCGCTATCCTTGGCCGTGATTGCAATGGGAGTCTGAGGCGACTTGACCCTATCGGACCCAGATCAGATCGACCTTGTCGGGCAGGCGCGCAAGCTCCAGGCGATGCTCGAGTCCGCCGTGGATGCGATCATCACCATCGACGGGCAGGGCATCATCACCACGGTGAACCCCGCGGCGGCGCGGCTGTTCGGCTATCGGCAGGAGGAGTTCATCGGCCGCAATGTGCATTTCCTCATGCCCGAGCCGGACCACTCTGCCCATGATGGCTACATTGCCAATTATCGCCGCACCGGCACCCGCAAGATCATCGGCATCGGCCGGGAGGTGACCGGACGGCGGCAGGATGGCACGACCTTCCCCATGCATCTGGCGGTCAGCGAATTCGAGATGGATGGGCGCCAGCATTTCACCGGCATCATTCATGACCTGTCGAGCCAGAAAGCCACCGAGCAGGCTTTGCGCCATGCCCAGAAAATGGAGGCCATGGGTCAGTTGACGGGCGGCATCGCGCACGATTTCAACAACCTGCTGACCGTCATCATCGGCAATTTGGAAATGCTCGAGGGCCGGTTGACCACCAGCAGCCAGCGTGAGCTGGCCACCGAGGCGCTTGAGGCAGCCGATCTCGGAGCGCGGCTGACGGCTCGCTTGCTGGCCTTCGCCCGCCGGTCGCATCTGGAGCCGGAGGTGGTCAATCTAAACGATTTCGTGCTCGGGCTGACCGACATGCTGCATCGCACTATGGGCTCGACCATCGCCCTGTCCAACGCCCTTACGCCCCGGCTGTGGCCGACACGGATCGACCCCTCGCAGGTGGAAAGCGCCATCGTCAACCTGGCGGTCAATGCCCGGGACGCCATGCCGGATGGCGGCCGTTTGATCATCGAGACCGGCAATGTCACGGTCGATGCGCCCATGTCCGAAGAGCTCGACGGGCTCAGGCCTGGCGACTATGTCCGCCTCTCGGTGGCCGATACGGGGCAGGGCATGCCCGCCCATGTGCGCGACCGCGCCTTCGAGCCATTCTTTACCACCAAGGAAACCGGTCGCGGCACCGGTCTCGGGCTGTCGATGATCTATGGCTTTGCCAAGCAATCCGGCGGCCATGCCACCATCTATAGCGAGGAGGGGCGGGGGACCACGGTCAACATTTACCTGCCGCGCGATGGTGCTGCCGCTGCGCCGCAAGACGAGGCGGAATCCCTCGGCGCGGAGTCCAAGGGACAGACCATACTCGTCGTGGAAGACGATCCGCGCGTTCGCCGGCTTACGGTCAATCGTCTCGAGGCGCTCAACTATGCCACCCTGGTGGCGGCTGACGCGCATGAGGCGCTGGCGGTTCTCGGCAGCGGCGCCGAGGTCGATCTCGTCTTTACCGATCTTGTCATGCCGGGGGGCATGTCTGGCTATGAACTGGCCCAGCGCATCGCCACCGACTGGCCCGGCCTTCCGGTCTTGCTGACCTCGGGCTATGCCGACGAACTCGTAAGGCGGGACGCCGACGCCATTGCCCACCTCAAGGTGTTGAGCAAGCCCTATCGCCAGGCCGATCTGGCCAGGGCCATCGCCGAGGCCCTGGAGGGGCCGTAGGTCAGCGCTCCAGCTTCTGCGGGGTAAAGCAATACCCCGCGCCCCGCACGGTCTTAATCAGGCGGGGATTGCGCGTGTCGGCCTCGATCAGCTTACGCAGCCGAGCCACCTGATTGTCTATGCTGCGGTCATTGGGGGCCCAATCCTGCCCTTTGAGCAGGTCCATGATCCGATCGCGGTCGAGCACGGCATGGGCATGGTTTGCAAACACCACCAGCAGATCGAACTCGCCAGTGGTCAGGACAACGTCTTCACCATTCGGTCCCGTCAGGCTGCGGCGGGCAAGGTCGAGAACGAAGCCATCGAACGTGATGGTCTCCGAAGCCGTCTTTGCTGCCGCACCGGTTCCGGCGCTTCTTCGCAACACGCTGCGGATACGCGCCAGAACCTCACGCAGGTGAAATGGCTTGGCGATATAGTCATCGGCGCCGATTTCAAGCCCGACAATGCGATCAATCATGTCGCCCTTGCCGGTGATCATGATGATGGGCACGTCTGAAACCTGCCGGATGCGCTGCGCAACGGCCAGCCCGTCGGCGCCGCCCAGATTGAGATCAAGCGTGACCAGATCGGCTTGGGCGAGCGCTGCGCCGATATTTTCACCGTCGCTTGATTCACTGACCCCATAGCCTTCGTCTTCCAGACACCGCCGCAGCATCCTGCGGATCTGTGCGTCGTCGTCGACAACCAGGATGTGGTGGCGTTGCATCGCGGCGGGGCTCTATGGGCCGTTACAATCGGTTACACTCACCGGATAGGCCGAATACACGAGCGTGGTCAATTCCGTTCCGCAAGCACAGAACGGAGTCCCGCTATGTATGTCTTCCCCCATACCGCCCCTGCGAGCCAGAATGCCGTTCGTGCTGGCGCTGGTGAGGCCGGCCGGGTCGTTGGCGCCACCACAGTGCTGTTCCACGAGGGCGACAAGGCGGATGCGCTCTATGAAGTGGTCAGCGGTGTATTCCGTGCCACCAAGGTGTTCTCCGATGGTCGTCGGCAGGTGGTCGCTTTCGCTTATCCCGGCGATATCATCGGCTTCGGGCATGGCGAGAACTATCGCTTCGATTGCGACGCGCTGACGCCGGCGCGTGTGCAGGTCACCGCCAGGGGCGATGTGCTGGCCGCCGCCCGCAATCGGCCCGAGTTGGGCGAGAAGCTGCTGGCAATGGCTGCTGGCGAAATCGCCACCATGCACGATCTTTCGGTTCTGCTGTGCCGCAAATCGGCAATGGAACGCGTCGCTGGCTTCTTGATATCTCTGGCCGCTCGTTCGGGCAGCCCGGCGAACGACCAGCGCGTAAACCTGCCTATGTGCCGCGCCGATATCGCCGATCACCTCGGGCTCACGATCGAAACGGTTAGCCGCAACCTGACCAAGCTCAAGCTCCGCGGTATCGTCGAGTTGCCGGATCGGGGAAGCTTCGTCATTCGTGACCTGGTGCGCCTGCAAGACCAGGCCGAATGCGAGGCCGTGGTGCACTGAGCCGCAATGTCGCGTGCACGCATCGCTATTGCCCATTTTGCTGATGCCCGGAGCGTTGATGGCGTAATCGCCGATCTCAACGCGTTGGGCTGTGACGGTCTTGGCGCCCTTCCGGAAACTGTTCCAGGTCTGCAGGGGAGCGTCTGCCGTCTCGAGGTGGCGCTGCCTCCCGCCCGGGAACGGGCAGTTCTCAACGTGCTGCTGAACAGCGAGGCCCTGCGCGTCGATATTCACGATGCTCCCCTCTAGCGCGTCTTCAGCGGGCAGCGCGGCAAGACAACACCTGGACGTTCCTGAAGAACACAGCTGGATGGCGATCTGCCCTAGACTGCCGCCGAATGGCGAGCTGTTCCCTGTCCGAGATAGGTGTCGAAGCGGGCGGCAATAGCCCGAACGAAGGGTCGACCGCGGTCTGTAACTTCGAACACGCCGTCCTGCATGGTCATCATGCCATCAGGGTCCGTCAGGGCGAGGGCTTCAGCCTCGCGCATCATGGCGCGACCAGCTGCGCCAAATCCAGCCAGGTCGCGCTCGCAAAGCCTGAAGCGGCACAGAAGCGTCGAAATCACCAAACCTCTCAGCTTGTCGGCCGGCGTTAGCGCAAAGCCGCGAGCCGTGGCGCCATCTCCGCCGAGCACTGTCCGGCTGTAGTCCGCCGTGGGCGTGATGTTCTGCACATAGCCCTGGGGCAATTGCCCGATGGCCGATGCGCCCAACCCGATCAAGGCATCCGCGGCATCGTCCGTGTAGCCTTGGAAGTTTCGGCGCAGGCGGCCGGTTCGTGCTGCTTCAGCAAGCCTGTCGCCAGGGCGGGCAAAGTGATCGAAGCCGATTGGTTCCAGTCCTGCCCGGGTGAGGCGAGCCGCCGCCAGCTGAGCCTGGGCGAAGCGAGCATGGGTGTCAGGCAGTGCCTCGCCCGGGATCATCTTCTGATGGGTCTTCATCCACGGTACATGCGCGTAGCCGAACAAGGCGACCCGATCGGGTTGGAGGCTCAAGGCCTGCTCTATGGTTTGCGCCAGACCTTCCTCGGTCTGGTAGGGCAGGCCGTAGAGCAGGTCCAGATTAACCGAACTGACGCCGCGTGCGCGCATGGCCTCGACGACTGCCTGGGTCTGCTCGAAGCTCTGCAAACGGTTGATGGCTTGTTGCACGCGGGGGTCGAAGTCCTGAACACCGATGCTGGCCCGATTGAGCCCGAATGCGGCCATGGCATCATAGCGGCCATCATCGAGATCATTGGGGTCGATCTCGATGCTGACCTGGGCATCCGGCGCAATGGTGAATGCGGTGGCGAGCTTGTCCCTGAGTGCCAGCAGATCCACCGGGTCCAGCAGAGTTGGCGAGCCGCCGCCCAAATGGATGGCGGTGACCCGCCCACGTCCCCGCAGCTTGTCGCTGACCCAGTCAATTTCGGCATACAACGCCTTGAGATAGGCGGCCACCGGCTCATAGCGCAACGTGTGCTTGGTGTGGCAGCCGCAGAACCAGCAGAGGCGGTCGCAATAAGGGATGTGTAGATAAAGCGAAATGCTTGCCTGCTGCGGCAAATCCCCGAGCCAGCGGGCATAGGTCTGGGCGGTGATGCCACCATGGAAATGCGGGGCGGTGGGGTAGCTGGTATAGCGCGGGACGGGCTGCGAATAGCGCTCGATCAGCTCATGCGTGAATGCGGTCATGGCCTGCCTGGGCGTGGATTGCGCCAGCAGCCATAGCAGCCGATCCATGCCCTCACTTGTTCCAGATCAAGTGAGGGTCGTTTTTGGCCGAAGAGAGCAGCGGGCGCTTGTGCGGCATTGGCGGCAACGCCGCGCGCTTGGTTCAGCCCTCCCGTAGCCAGACCTGCATCGGTCCGGGCGTCCGGTTGGCCCAGAGATAATAGGGGATGGCCGTCATGCTTGTGTCCGCTGGTGTCGGCGGACTGCTCCGATAGAGGTCCAGGCCCCAATCATTCCCGCCAATGGTATGCGCTGGAGCCGACAGCGTCACGATACCATCGAAAAGATCGGCACTATGTGCAGTGATGGTAGCACTGCGTGGCAGGATGAGATCGGCTATTGGCGTTCCATTGTCGGCCTGCTCAGCACAGTAGATAAGTGGCCCGCGCGCTAGCGCCACCCGGTGGCGATCCATCTTCACCTTCGGGTTGGCATAGATGCGCCGCGGCTCCATGGGCAGATCGAGCGCGATGGTGTCACCGTCGATCCAGTCCCGATCGATCACCAGGTAGCCGCCGCGCAACTGCCCCGGCACATCCAGCGGGTTGCCATTGAGCGTGGCGATTGCATCACGAGCCCATCCCGGGATCCGCAAATTGAGAGCGAAGGGCCCGTGTCCGTCCGGATGAACGCTGATGTTGATCTTGCCTGACCAGGGATAGTTGGACTGCTCGACAATGCGAATGCGGCGGCCGTCGAGATCGAGTTCGGCACTATTGCCGCCGTAGAGATTGATCGCGATCGCGCCCGGCCCGACCGAGTAGAAATACCCACCCACCGAGGCGACGAGGCGAGACACATTCATCGTGCAGCAGGGGCAGGGGTGCCAGGGCCAGCGACGATGGCTGCCGTCGCTCTCAAGCTTGTTCTCGTAAAAATAGAACTCGCCGTCCCGCGACAGGCCAGACAGGACGCCATTGTATAGGGCCAGCTCCATTGCTTCGGCATATTGCCCGTCGAGTTCCAGGTTCAGCATGCGCTGGGCCCAGAACACAAAGGCGATGGACGCGCAGGTTTCGCAATAGGCCGTGTCGTTGGGCAGGTCGTAGTCTGTGGTGAAGCCTTCGTTCGAAGCCGACGGTCCGAAGCCGCCGGTCACATACATGCGGGTGGTCGTGACATCCCGCCACAGCACTTCGCAGGCGTGACGGAGACTGTCGTCATCCATCTCGGCAGCGAGATCTGCCATGGCCGTATACATGTACATGGCCCTGACCGCATGCCCGACCACCTTGTCCTGCTCGCGCACCGGCTTGTGGGCCTGGCTGTATTCGTGATTGCCCTTGTCGTAGAAATGGTAGGCCTTGGGGTCGTCCCCGCGGGCGATCGCTTCCTGGTCGAAATAATGCGGCTGGCGCCCGCGCTCATTGATGAAATAGGCGGCCAGCTCAAGCTGTTTCCTCTCGCCGGTCAACTGGTAGAGCCGGATGAGCGCAATCTCGATTTCCTGGTGCCCGGGATAGCCGCGCTTCTGGTTCGGGCCCGTGCCGAAAATGGTGCGGATATGCTCAAGGCTCCGCTCCATCACCTCGAGCAATTTGCGCTTGCCCGTGGCCTGGTAGTAGGCGATGGCCCCTTCGAGCAGATGCCCGATATTGTAGAGTTCGTGCCGGTCTCTGAGATTGGTCCAGCGGTTCTCGATCTCGTGGCCCTGGTACCAGAGATTGATATAGCCGTCCGGCATTTGCGCTGCCTCGAGCTTGTCCACGATCTCGTCGACCTGCCGCTCGATTTCGGGATCCCGCCGGTGGCGCAGGGCATAGCCGGCCGCCTCGATCCACTTGCCAATGTCGCTGTCCCAGAAGAACTGGGTCGTGAAGCCGCCAGCATTGCGCGGGATGCGCAGCGGCGGCGGCGGATCCTTGAGCTCGAGCGATTCCAGGATGCCGCTTTCCCCCAGCTTCCGGTATTGGCTGGGCACTGTGCGCGTGAGCACCGTTTCTAGCCGCTCGGACCAGAACGGTCCGGTCAGGCTCACGCGTGTGAACTCAACGGGAGAATAGCGGCGCATTGGGGCCTCCTCCGGCCCTGAGGGCCATTCTTGTTGATGCAGCGCCAGCCTGAACGATTCAGCTCGGCGCCGGCATGTCGCTATCGCCCTCCACCAGTTCCAGTGGCACGATCTTTCTGACCACCCCCAGCGGATAGTGTGCGGCATAGGCCGGCATTGTTGCCAGCAGGGCCTCGGCAAGCGCAATCCCGAGATCGCGCAGCGACAGGCGGAAACTGGTAAGCTTGGGCACCAGGAAATGCGCTTGCGGACTGTCGCGGCTGATGACGGCGAATTTTTGCCCAGGCGGCAGGCCCACCTGATTGAGCCCGTTGTAAAAGCCTAGTGCCATCAATTCATTGGTCAGGATGAAGCCGGTGGGTTGCTTGCCCGGTGGCATTGCCGCAATGGCGTGGGCGATCTCATGGCCCCCGCGCTCATTGGGATGGGCCCGGAACACCAGGTCCGGATCGAAGGCTATCCCCCGCTGTTCCAGCGCCTTGCGATAGGCATCGATGAAGACATAGCCCAGATTGGTGTCATCCAGCGGCGCGTAGATGCCGATGCGCCGGTGCCCCTTGCCCACCAGTCTTGCTACGCCCGCTTCCGCCATGCCCTCGAAATCAAGGTCGAGCCAGGGATGCCCCGCATCGGTCAACGACCGACCCAGGGCGATGAAGGGTATCTTGCGGGTCGCGAGATAATCGATGCGATGATCCTCGCGCTTGGTGGCCGAGATGATCAGGGCATCAGCGAAACCCCTGGCCACCACGCGCTGCATATAGGCGTCCGGGTCTTCCTCGGACGAACAGAGCAGGGCGACAAGATCCAGCTGGTGGCGGGCAAAGACCGCCTGCACGCCGTCGAACACGCTCATGAAGAAAACGTCGCCCTCCCCGGTGATCTCCGAGCCCGTCTGCATCATGAAGCCGACCACACCGGTGGCGCCGCTCCGCAGGGCGCGACCGGCCTGGTTCGGGACGTAGCCAAGGGCACTGGCGGCCTCCAGCACGCGGCGCCGAGTCTCTTCGTTCACATCCGGCTTGCCGTTCAAGGCGCGCGAAACCGTTCCGATCGAGAGATTGAGATGCTGCGCTAAGTCTCTGATGCCAATCATTTTTGTGATTTTTCTCCCCCGTCCCGCCCGTGTTCCAAAAACGTTTACGATTTTTCATTGACAGCGGAAAGGCTGCAAATGTATCGTCGTAAACGTTTACGGGACTTCCTGCCCTGATGCTGCACAAGATGGCAAGGGCGGGACAAAGTCCAGAGGGAGGACGTCTTGGTCTATTCTGCGGTGCTCGCCGGATGCGGCGGCATGTCCAAGGGCTGGCTGTCCGCCTTGTCCGAGCATCCGTTGCTCAAGGGCAGGGTGCGGATCGTCGGGCTGGTGGACCTGGACCGGTCGATGGCCGAGCAGCGTGCCGCCGAGTTCGGTTTGGGCGATATTGCCATTGGCACCGATCTCGATACCGTTCTCGCCCAGACCAGGCCCGATCTGCTGTTCGATGTCGTTGTGCCGTCAGCTCGTGCCGCTCTGGTGCGCACAGGTCTGCGCCATGGCTGCCACGTGCTGACCGAAAAGCCCATGGCCACCAGTATTGCTGATGCCAGGGCGATGATCGTCCAGGCCGAGGCTGCCGGGCGGTTGCACGCCGTGGTGCAGAACCGGCGTTTCATTGCCGGCGTTCGGCGTATCCGGCAGTTGATTGAGAGCGGCGCGCTCGGCGAGATTACCGGCCTCAATTGCGACTTCTTCATCGGCGCCCATTTCGGCGGTTTCCGCGAGGACATGGACAATGTCCTGCTGCTCGACATGGCCGTCCATACCCTGGATGCCGCCCGGTTCATGGCCGGCAAGGCACCCCGTGCGGTCTATTGCCTCGAGACCAATCCGCGCGGCTCCTGGTATCGGCATGGCGCCGCGGCCAATGCGATCTTCGAGTTCGAAGATGATCTCGTCTTCAATTATCGCGGGTCCTGGTGCGCCGAAGGCGCCAATACCAGCTGGGAAAGCGCCTGGCGCATCATTGGCACCAAGGGCACGCTGCTCTGGGATGGCGAAGAGAACTTCCAGGCGCGAATTGTCGCCGGCGACACGGGCTTTTTCCGCGACCTTGAGGACCTGGAAGTGCCGGCCCTGGCCAGCGATGAACAGACTCACGGCCACGCCAGCGTCATCGCCGACTTCCTGTCCGCCATTGAATCCGGACAGGCGCCCGAAACAGCGGGCAGCGACAATATCAACAGCCTCGCCATGGTTCTTGCCGCGATTGAAAGCGCGCGAACCGGGCAGCGCGTCTCCATTCAGGTTTGAGGAATTTTCAAAGTGAGCGATCCCGCAAAGTCCATTCGCATCGGCACCATGGTTTCTGCATCGGCCGGCAAGGCTGCTGAGCGCATTGGCGAAATTGCCGATCTGGGCTTTGAGAGCTTTGAGCCCTTCTTCTGGCAGACAACCAACGGTCAGGACATCGCCGAGCTGGGCAAGCGCTGCAAGGATGCCATCGGTGATCGCGACATCACCATCTCCACCATCGGCATGTTCGGCAATCCGCTGGAAGACGAGGAAATGGATCGCCAGACCCTGCAGGGCTGGAAGGACTGCATCGACAATGCCCACCACTTCGGCGCGACCTGTGTTGCCGGCTTCACCGGGCGTATTCGCAACAAGCCCCTGACCGAGAGCCTGCCAAAGTACAAGCAAGTCTGGTCCGAGCTTGCCAAGCGCGCTGCCGACAAAGGCATTCGCATTGCATTTGAGAACTGCGCCATGGACGGCAACTGGCAGACTGGCGACTGGAACATTGCCCACAATCCCGACGCCTGGGAGCTGATGTTCAACGAGACCCCGGACGACAATATTGGGCTCGAATGGGAACCCTGCCACCAGATGGTCTATCTCATCGACCCGCTGCCACAGATCCGCAAATGGGCGCCCAAGATTTTCCACGTGCACGGCAAGGACGCCACCATTCGCTGGGACGTCATCCGCGAGCACGGTATTTTCGGCAAGCCCCCCTTCGTCTTCATGCGCACGCCGGGTTTCGGCGATAGCAATTGGACGGACATCATTTCCGAGCTGCGCCTGGCCGGCTGGTCTGGTTCCATCGACATCGAAGGCTGGCACGATCCGGTCTATCGCGATGCGCTGGAGATGACCGGGCAGGTGCGTGCGCTCAATCACCTGAAAGAGTGTCGCGGCGGCGATTTCGTCGACAACCGCGAATGACTGGTTTCCTTGTCCCGCTCGGAGGAGAATGCGGGGCAGGGAGGAGAACGGCGGGCGATGGGCTCGTCATCATTGGGAGGAGACAACCATGACTATCCGTTTCGGCCTGGTAGGGGCGATTGCCCTTGCAACTACATCCCTACTGACCCTCGGTCCTGCGATGGCCCAGGACGAGGTGACCATCACTATCTGGTCGCTGGACGATGCCAATCAGCCGGCGCTGAACCTGGCGCGGGAGTTCGATGAGCAGGAGCCGGGCATCAAGGTAGAATACCGCGAAATCCAGTTCGATGACGTAGTCAGCGAGGCCATGCGCGCCTTCGCAACTGGCCAGGCGCCCGACATCATCGCGGTGGACAATCCCGAACACGCCTTGTTTGCGGCGCGTGGCGCCTTCCTCGACATCACGGACAAGATCGCCAATTCCGACGTCATCGATCCGGCCAACTATTTCCCCGGCCCGCTCAACTCGGTGACCTGGGACGGCAAGCTCTATGGTGTGCCCAAGGCCACCAACACCATTGCGCTTTATTACAACAAGGACCTCTACGCCAAGGCCGGCATCACCGAGCCGCCCAAGACCTGGGACGAATTGGTCGAGGTCTCGCGCAAGCTCAACGACCCTGCCAACAACGTCTACGGCCTGGCCTTCTCGGCCAAGGCGAACGAAGAAGGCACCTTCCAGTTCCTGCCCTGGGCCCAGATGGGCGGCGGCGGCTATGACAACATCAACGCCCCGGGCGCGGTGAAGGCGCTGGAAATCTGGAAGACCATTCTCGACGAGAAGCTCGCTTCCCCCGATACGCTCACCCGCGGTCAGTGGGATTCCACCGGCACCTTCAATTCGGGCAACGCGGCTCAGGTGATCTCCGGGCCCTGGGAGCTCAACCGCATGCTCGAGGAAGCCAAGTTCGACTGGGGTGTGGCCTTGCTGCCCACCGAGACCGAAGGCGGAACCCGCTCTTCGGCCATGGGTGACTTCAACTGGGCCATCTTCGCGTCCACCCAGCATCCTGACGAAGCGTTCAAGGCTCTGGAATACTTCGCTAGCCAGGATGATCGCCTGTTCCCGGAATTCGGCCAGTTGCCCGCCCGTTCCGATGTGGCACTGCCCGAGACTGGCGTGGCGCTCAAGGATGCCGCCCTCAAGGTCTTCCTGGAACAGCTCCAATACGCTCAGGCTCGCGGTCCGCACCCCGAATGGCCGAAAATCTCCAAGGCCATTCAGGACGCCATTCAGCAGGCTCTGACCGGTCAGGCGTCCCCGCAAGCTGCACTCGACCAGGCTGCCGCAACCATTGACGGTATCCTGGGTCAGTAACCTCCTCCCGACCACTGGCTGCCCGGGCAACCGGGCAGCATCTTCTTGCTTTTCCAGGGGGAGGATGCGTTGAACCGACTGCTATCCAGCCTGCGCGACGGCAAAGGGTTCGACATCGTGCTCGTCACGGTGCCGCTCTTGTTCCTGATTGCGCTCTCCGGCCTGCCACTCATCTACAACGTGGTGATGAGTTTTCAGGAAGTCGACATGTTCAGCCTGGGCACCTTTGCGCGCCCCTGGGTCGGCTTCAAGAACTACATCGCCGTGTTCAGTGCTCCCGAAACCTGGCCGATTATGCGCAATACGGCCGTGTTTGTGGTCTGTTCGATAGCCGGACAATTCCTCCTGGGCTTCGGTCTGGCCTTGTTCTTCACGCAGAAATTTCCCGGCGCATCCTATATCCGCGGCCTTTTCCTGGCCTCCTGGGTCATGCCGGGCCTGGTGGTGGGCGCCATCTGGAACTGGATCCTTGCTGGCGACTTCGGCGTCCTCAACTATGTGCTGAAGTCGATTGGCATCATCTCCGAGAACATTTTCTGGCGATCAGATACCAATTGGTCGCTCTGGGCAGTGATCATCGCCAATATCTGGCTTGGCACGGCCTTCAATATGATCCTGCTTGCCGTGGGTCTGGCTGGTATTCCCCGCGATCTCTATGAGGCCGCCGAGTTGGACGGTGCCAATGGCTGGCAGCGTTTCTGGACCATCACCCTGCCGATGATGCGCGCGACGATCGGTGCCGTGATTTCACTTGGGCTGATCTTCACCTTGCAGCAGTTCGACCTCTTTGCAGCCATCACTTCGGGCGGTCCGGCCAATTCATCCAACGTGGCGCAGTACTGGGCCTGGGAACAGTCCTTCCGGCAATATGACTTCGCCAAAGGCTCCACCATTTCCGTGGTCATGATTGCGGTGGTGATGATCGCCTCTGTTATTTATGTCCGCTCGACCCGTCATGAGGTGCGGGGATGAACCAGATCTGGACTCAACGCCTGCTTCTGCTCGTAGCCCTGTTGCTGGCCGCTCTCTATCTGTTTCCGCTTTACTGGATGTATGTCACCAGCCTCAAGACGGGGTCGGAGATCTTCGCCACGCCGCCCGGCCTCACGCCCGCCAATCCGCAATGGGGTGTCTTCGGCTATGTCTGGGAATTGCGGGGCATGGGCCGCTTCCTCTGGAACTCGGTGGTCATTGCGTTCGGCACCATGATGCTGACGGCCATTCTGGGGACCGGATGCGCCTATGTGCTGGCGCGCTACCGCAATTTCTGGATCGATGTGGCTCTGTTCCTGGTGCTCATGCTGCAGGTTCTGCCGGCCTCATTGATGATCACGCCGATCTTTGTGGGCTTTGCGCAGCTGGGCTTGCTCAACTATCCGCAACTGGCAGTGGTGCTGGCCATCACCGCCAAGGCCATGCCCTTCTTCGTGGTTCTCGTCCGGGCCAGCTTCATGAGTGTGCCCACCGAACTTGAGGAGGCCGCTTTGGTCGATGGCAATTCGCGGGCCGGGGCTTTCTGGTCCATCGTCCTGCCGCTCGCCCGCAACGGCATTCTGGTTTCGGCCATCCTTATCTTCATGCAGGCCTTTGGTGAGTTCGTCTATTCCAAGTCGATGATACCCGCGGTCGAGCTGCAGCCCGCCTCGGTTGGCCTCAATGCCTTCATGGGTCCCAACACCACGGAGTGGAACAATATCATGGCCTATGCGACCATCTACGTCACTCCGATCCTGGCCGCCTTCGTCATCCTGCAGCGCCGCATTGTCTCCGGCCTAACCTCGGGAGCCCTCAAATGAGTGCCCAACCGCAGATTGAACTCGTCGACATCGACAAGCACTATGGCAGCTTCCACGCGCTCAAGAACATCAATCTGTCCATTCCCAAGGGGCAGTTCGTGGCGCTGGTCGGCCCGTCGGGCTGCGGCAAATCAACCCTGCTGCGCTCCCTGGCAGGCCTGGAAAGCATCACCGGCGGCACCATGAAGATCGCCGGCGAAGTCATGAACGGCGTGCCGCCGCGCAAGCGCGACGTGGCCATGGTGTTCCAGTCCTATGCGCTCTATCCGCATATGACGGTGGAGCAGAACCTGACCTATTCGCTGCGCCTCAAGCGCGTCCCCAAGGCTGAGGCCAAGAAGGCCGCCGATGAGGTGGCCAAGACCATTGGCCTGCAGCAATTGATGCACCGCTACCCGCGCGAACTGTCGGGCGGGCAGCGCCAGCGTGTCGCCATGGGGCGAGCCATCATCCGGCATCCCAAGGCGTTCTTGTTTGATGAGCCCCTGTCTAATCTCGACGCCGCCCTGCGCGTCCACATGCGCAAGGAAATCCGCGCCCTGCACGACCGCCTGGGAGCAACCTCGGTCTATGTGACCCATGACCAGATCGAAGCCATGACCATGGCCGACCATGTCGTGGTCATGCGCGACGGCGTGATCGAGCAGCAGGGCAGCCCCCTCGAACTCTACGATCGTCCCGCCACCCGATTTGTGGGCGGCTTCATCGGGTCGCCGGCGATGAACTTCATCTCCGGCACCGTTGCCGCCGACGGTCAGAGCATCGCGCTCGAACTGGATGGTTCCGGTGCCCTGCCGATCGGCCGCGGCCTCGAGCCGGGTCGCAAGGTCACCGTGGGGCTCCGGCCCGAGCATGTCGAGGTCGGGCCCGCTGCTGCAGCGCAGATCACCTTGCCGGTTGCGGTCGTGGAATCCACCGGCTCACTCACCTATCTGACAACCGGCGGCGACCCCGAGCTGACCGTCGTGATCACCGGCCGGAGCGATATCCGGGCAGGGCAGACGGTCGGTCTTTCCATCGCCCCGGGCCGGGTGCACATCTTCGATCCGGAAACCGACCGCGCCCTCTGATCCGGGCTTGAAACCAGCGGCGGCCTCAGCTGGAGGCCGCCAGCGCGGCGCGCACCGATTTCAGCCCTTCAGCGGTTGAACCGGCCGGCCGGTACTCAAGGCCGACCGCTCCGTCATAGCCATTGGCATAGAGCCAGGCCAGCCGCGCACCCAGGTCGATCTCGCCAAGCCCCGGATCATTGCGCCCTGGATGATCGGCCACATGGGCATGGATGACGCGCGAGACGCGCTGGTTCAGCACGTCCTCGATCCGCTCCCCCATGACATAGGAGTGGTAGAGGTCGTAGACGACGCCGATTTCCGGCCGCCCCACCTCATCGACAATATTGAGCGCCTCGCGGGTCGAGGACAGATAATAGCCCTTGTGGTCGATGAAGGTGTTGAGCGGCTCCACCCCCAGCCGCACCCCGCTGCCCTCCAGCACATCCGCCGCCGCGCGCAGGCAATCCACCAGTGCCTTGTGCTGTTCCTCGCGCGTGCGACCCTCCAGATCGTCGCCCGCCTGGGCGATCAGCACCTTGGCGCCCAGCCTTTGGGCCGTCCTCACCGAGGTCGCCAGCCCCGCAAGGAACGCGGCATGATTGGCCGGATCGGTCAGCGCGATCATCGGTTCCGCGACAAACCCGCTCAGCGTCAGCCCGGTCTCCCTGAGGGCCGCCTCGATGGCGTCAATATCCTTGTTGGACCAGAACCAGAACTCCACCGCATCCAGCCCCGCTGCCTTGGCAAGGCGGATGCGGTCGGCAAAATCGGCGCTGGCGTCGGCGAACAGCCATTCAATACAGGCGGAAAGTTTCATCTCGGTCCAATCGGGTGGTCTATCAGCGATAATCGATCAACACCTGCATGACCTCGGGCGAACCTTGATCGAGCAGGCGGTATCCGCGCTCCGCTTCTGCCAGGGGCAGGCGGTGGGTAATGAAGCTCTTGAGGTCGGGCCCCAGGCTGGTGAGATAGTCGCGGGCAATCCGGCCGCGCCGCTCCACCGACCACAGCGGGCCCAGGAACGGGCTGACCGCCCCCACCTGCGAAGAAATGATCCGCGGTCTGTTGTGATGAAACTCGCCCGAAAGACTGAGGCTTTCAAACGTGCCGCCATACCAGGACATGGCCACGACCGTGCCATTGAAGCCCACGGTGCGGATGGCCTCGTTCAGCGCCGGCGCTGCGCCTGACACCTCGATGACCGTGTCGGCGCCCCGGCCTTCGGTGAGATCGCGCACGGCTTCGGCTATCTCTCCGGCGACAGGGTCAAGCACATGGGTGGCCCCGCCGCGCATCGCCAGCTGTCGGCGCTGCTCGATACCGTCGATCGCGATGATCCGGCGCGCTCCATTGCGCGCGAGCAGGCGCGTCACCAATTGCCCGATCACGCCAAGCCCGCTCACCACTACATCGGCGCCCAGCGGAATATTGGCGTCCAGCAAGCCATTATAGGCCGTGTTGAGATTGGCGAAGAACACCCCGATCTCGGGATCGCCGAGGTCGGCCAGCGGCACAATCGCGTCGGCATTGACCACGGCATGCTGGCCATGCGGCACATAGGCGAAAACCAGGTCGCCGCGCGCTAGGCGCGTGACCTTGTTCCCGAGTTCGGCGACCCGGCCCGCTGCGGCATAGCCATACCGCGCCGGCCAGTGCCAATCCGACCCATGGGCGTCAGAAAACAGGCGGGTCCGCGGATCCATCGCCTGCCGCCATTGTGGCGCCAGCCCGCGAAACACATTGAGCTCGGTTCCGGCGCTGATGCCGGAGACCTCGAGGTCGAGCAACACCTGATCGGGGCCGGGCCCGTCCAGCGTCTCTGTGCGCACCTCCACGGCGCGCGGGCCGGTGAAATAGAGCGATTGAGTGGTCATTGACACGGCTATCACCCCTTGATGCCACCGGCGGTCAGCCCGCCGACGAGTTGGTTGCGGAACAGGAAGAACAGCAAGACTGCCGGCGCTCCGATTACGACGCCGCCGGCCATCACCACACCCCAGCTGAACGAATAGGGATCGAATAGCGTCTGCAGGGCGAGCGGCAGTGTCTTGACGTCGGTGCTTGTGATCAGGGCGAGGGCCAGAAGGAATTCCCCCCAGGAAAGAACGAAGGCAAACGTCCCTACGGCGACGATGGCCGGTCGGATCAACGGCAAGGTGATACGAACCATCGCACCCAACTGAGTGGAGCCTTCCATCATCGAGGCCTCCTCCAGCTCGCGCGGCACGGCGTCGATATAGCCCTTGAGCATCCAGACCGCGATGGGCAGGCCCAGCGCCAGATGAGTGACAGTCAGGGCGGTCAAGGTATTCGCGAGCCCGAGCGAACGCACGATGACGACGATGGGTACCAGAACGGCCACCGCCGGCAGCATCTGCGTTGCCAGGATGAGGAACCCTATCGCGTCCCGGCCGCGATAGGTGAAGCGGCTCAGCGAGTACGCTGCCGGAAGCGCGATGAGAACGGTGAGTAGGGCAACGCTGCCACCAACCAAAAGGCTGTTCCGCAGGGCTATCAGAAAGTCGCTGCGCGACAGGATATCGGCAAAATGCTCGAAGGTGACCTGGGCCGGGATCAGGCTGCGCGTCATGAGGTCGGCATCGGGCCGGATCGAGGCAACGAACACCCAGATGATCGGGGCCAGCAACAGGACCACCAGCAATATGGTCAGCGCATCCAGCGCGACGTCGATGAGGCGCTTGTCGTTCAATCTCGCCTCCGCAATTGCAGCAAGGTCAGGGCGGCCCCGGCCAGGATGAGCAACATCACCACACTGATCGCGGCGGCATAGGCCGGCCGTAGGTCCGTGAACACCGCCTTGAACATGGTGATGCCGAGAATGGTTGTTGCGTCCTGGGGGCCACCGCGCGTCATGATCCAGGGCAGGTCGAAACTGTAGAAGGCCAGAATTCCAAGGACCAGTCCGATGATCACGACCGTGTTCTGGATCAGTGGCACGGTAATAGTCACAAAGCGCTGCCAATGGCCTGCGCCGTCTATGGCCGCCGCCTCATAGAGCTCGTCGGGTATCGACTTCAGCGCGGCCAGCAGCGCCAGGACCATGAAGGGCATGCCTTTCCAGCCCGATATGAAGATGATGACACCGAGCGCCAAATTGGGATCATTGAGCACCGAGCTGGTGTCGGCGACGCCCAGGGCCTGCAGCACGGCATGCAGTGCGCCCACTTCGCTATCGAGCAGGAAACGCCATCCATAGCCGAGCACGATGAACGGCATCACCCAGGGCAAAAGTATGAGCGCCGAGGCGGCACGCGCTATTGCACTGTCGCGATTGAGCAGCAGCGCCAGGGGCAGGGCCAACGCAATCTCGACGGCTACCGTGCCAAGCGTCCAGACACAGGTGCGCCAGAAGGCGGACCACAGGGCGCTGTCGGCGAGCAAGGCCGAGAAGTTCTTGAACCCGCCCCAGATCGGCTGCGGATTGCGCAGCAGATACCAGTCCTGAAATGACAGCCAGAGCGCATAGAGCAGGGGGAGGACCGCTATGGCCAAGGCGACGGCCACTGCCGGGCTCACCAGGGCATAGGCAAGCGCCTGGTCCCCTGGGGACCGTGGCGCTCGCTCTGCACTGGAAAGGCTCATGGCTGGATACAACCGAATGAAAAAGCCCCGGGCGGCAGGAGGTCAGGCCCGCCCGGGGTGTCGCCTCTAGCGGGCGAGAACCGTGTTGATGTCGGCGCAAAGGTCTTGTGTTGCCGCATCGATGTCCTTCTGGCCCAGGGCCACGGCCTGAACCGCCTTCTGTATGGTGTCGACCTCGAGCTGTCCCATCTGCGCGATGGCCTGGCTGGGATATTGGTAAGGCCGGGCGTTCTGCAGCTGCTCGACGAAGACCGGATAGGGGAATTCGGTCCAGGGTTCTCCCTGCGCCAGTGAAATACTGCCCGGGATGAAACCGCCTGCTACGGCCAGCTCCTTGAAGGCCTCGCCATGAGTGGCGAACATGATGAACTGGCCGGCCGCTTCCTTGGCGTCCGAGGCGTCCCACATCACGAGCGGCCAACCGCCCAGGAACCCGGACCTGTTGTCCGGCCCTGCCGGCACCTGTGCGATCGCAACCTGGTCGAGCCAGTCGGGCTGTTCGGCAACCAGGTCCCGATACAGGCTGGGGTGCATGAGGATCATGCCATAGCGGCCATCGAGAAAGCCGCGTTGGAAGGTGTTGCCGTCCATGCTGGCCGCGTCGGGATGGGTCGAGCCGTCCAGCGCAATGCCAGTATAGACTGCCAGGGCGTCCTTGAACTGGGGCGTGTCAAAGCCACAGGAGCCATCTTCGGCCAGCATGCGGGCGCCATAGCCAAGATAGGCGCTCATGAAATTGTGAATGGTGAAATAGTCGAGGCTGGTCGAAAGCCCTATGCCGTAAACTCCGTCCGGCGCTGCCTCTGTCAGCGTCTTGGCCGCCGCGCGCAGTTCTTCCCACGTGTCCGGGGGCGAATTGGGATCAAGACCTGCCTGCTCGAACAGGTCCTTGCGGTAATAGAGCGCCCGCGTTTCCACTGCGATGGGCGAGGCCCACCACTGGCCGTCGAGGTTGTAGTAGCCCCGGTCGCCCGGCCAGATGTCGGCGGCAACATCGGTGCCATGCGCTGCGTCATATGCCGCGAATGCATCGTCGAGCGGCGCCAGGGCGCCGATGGCCTGAAACTGGGCCACAACATTATTGCCCAGCATGGATACGTCAGGCAGTCCGCCAGTCGTCAGCGCCGTGACAAGTCGTTGCTGCTGCTCGGACCAGGGCACGATCTCCATGACCACGTCGACGCCCTGATGCTCGGCCTCGAACGCGGCGATGATCTCCTCCCAGGCGGCAATGTCGTTGGGATTGGTCGAAAACTGCCAGAAGGTCACGGTCTGACCCATCGCTGGTGCCGCCACCAACATCGAACCGAGCGCTGTCGCCGCTAACAGGCCATACCGCATCAAAATCCCCCCTTTGATCTCGCTATGTGCGAGGGCGCCTCGACCCAGAACACGAGTGTGTCATCGTTAACATGTACGACAGCTAACATGGGTCTGAATGGTGTGTCAAACTGTCGCATTCTTCGGTGAAGGCCCTGTGGAGTTCCTGATGACCAGGCTCGTCTCGAGAACGATTTCCTCGGGGGTTTCGCGCCCTTCAATCGCCGCCAGGGCCATGTCGAACCCGTGCCGCCCAAGTGCCGCTAGAGGCTGCGCTACGGTGGTCAGTTCCGGTGCGAGATAGGCGGCGATGGTGTCGTCGAAGCCGACCACCGATACATCACGCGGCACCCGTTTGCCCATGCGATAAAGCGATTGCAGAACCCCCGTGGCTAGGATGTCGCAAGTCGCGAAAATGGCCGTGGGAGGACGGGGCAGTGCCATCAGCGCATCCGCATGCTGCTGTCCTTCAACGCCGGATATCTCGGCGTTGAGATCATAGTAGATACCGAGGCGTTCATAGTGTTTGTCGATCGCAAGTCCATGGGCCGCCATGCCGTCCCTGTAGGCCGCAAGGCGATCGTCTTCGACCGACCTTTGCCGGGCTGCGTCCCTCGGATAGAAGGCCGGGTCGCCGCCTACAAAGGCAATTTGGCGGTGTCCAAGCCCGACAAGATGATCGATCGCGGCTCGGGCTCCGACATAGTTGTCCACACGCACTGACCGCGTGGAGCCTGTCAGTGACCGCTCCAGTTCGATGGCCGGAATGCCGGCGTCTTCGAGAACCGCGATATTGTCCGGGCTCGCTGTGGTGCAGAACATCACTGCGTCCACGCGTTGCGCAATAAACGTCTCCACGCCATAGCGCTCATAGCTTTCGCTGCCACCGTGGTTGAAGATCACCACACGATAGCCCGCCGCGATAGCAGCCGCTTCAACAGCGTGGGCGACCCCGACAAAGAACGGATTGACCGTGATCGCGGTCAGCATCAGGCCGATCGTATAGCTGCGCTGGGTCCGAAGGCCGCGCGCCACGATGTTGGGTCGGTAGTTCGTCGCCTCAACGGCGGCCAACACTTTCTGCCTGGACTCGGCCGAAATGTAGCCTTGTTGCCTGAGGACGCGATTGACCGTGGCTGTGGAGACGCCCGCCAGCCTCGCAACCTCCATCAATGTCACTGTCTTGCGGGCCAACAGATTTTCCTGTGCTCGTCGGGCGTTAACGGCCGCTCGTCGCAGTCCCGATCCCCTGCACGTTGCAGTGACACCGGTTCCGCACACACCGAGCATGCAACCATTATATCGGCATTGAAATAGCAATTTTTGCCAATACGACGGCGTGTCCCGTCGGTCCGGTCTAGGGCGCGGACAGATGGTGCGCACCCAGTTCGGGTCGATGTTTTGTGGATCAAGTGCTTGAAATATAGAGGTTTTGGGCGCCGGGTCCGGTTTCGGATCAGTGCCGGATCGTGGCTACAATTTTCGTCTTTACATATAATAGTACTTTATATAGCGTCCCCATACCGCCTGAAGCGAATACGCCGGGCGG
>ENA-ORCV01000348-ORCV01000348.1-marine-metagenome-genome-assembly--contig:-NODE-348-length-38199-cov-4.795577_pt1 | contig 38199 bp, 29 predicted proteins | sample MGYA00237779_ERZ508509 | MGnify/ENA primary metagenome ERZ508509 (study PRJEB26180, sample SAMN06268772) | marine metagenome | isolation source: Bioluminescent Bay, La Paraguera, Puerto Rico | place... | reverse complement strand
CGGGCCTTCAGCGAGACCGAGCTGTTGTCCAGCGATCCGATTACCGTGGTGCTGTCCGACAAGGGCTGGATCCGCCAGGCCAAGGGCCACGATATCGACCCCACCTCGCTCAGCTACAAGGCCGGTGACAGCTTCAAGTATGCGGCCCGCGGCAAGAGCAACCAGCCGGCGCTGTTGCTCGACAGTACCGGGCGCAGTTACGCCATCGCCGCCCACTCACTGCCGTCGGCGCGGGGCCAGGGCGAGCCCCTGTCCGGGCGCATCAACCCACCCTCCGGCGCCACCTTTGAAGGGCTGCTGATGGGCGGCGACGAGCAGAAGGTGCTGCTGGCCTCCGATGCCGGCTACGGCTTTATTGCCAAATATGCCGACCTGCAATCGCGCAACAAGGCGGGCAAGGCGATGCTGAGCCTGCCGAAAAACGCCCGCGTGCTGCCGCCGCAGGAAATCGAGAACCCGGAGTCCGCGCTGCTCGCGGCGGTGACCAGTGAAGGACGCATGCTGGTGTTCCCGGTATCCGAGCTGCCGGAACTGTCCAAGGGCAAGGGCAACAAAATCATCAATATCCCCTCCGCCCGCGCCGCCAGCCGCGAGGAGATCGTGGTGGGCATTGCGGTGCTGGAGGGCAGCGACCAGCTGCTGGTCCACGCCGGCAAGCGCCACACCAAGATCAAGATCTCGGAACTGGAGCACTACGAGGGCGAGCGCGGCCGCCGCGGCAACAAGCTGCCTCGCGGGTTCCAGAAGGTGGACAAGGTGGAAGTGCAGAGGAAGTAGTTGCGTTCGTCTCGATCACCACCATGAGCGGCCCCGGCGGGCCGCTTTTTTTATGCCTGAAAACTGTCCGGCCCACATCGCCCTTGCGAAATTAATAAGCATGCTTACAATAAGCCGCCTTAGCCGGGCTGCTGCGGATCGCGCGCGCCCCGCCATCCGAGAAGAGATTCCATGAATAAAGCCGATATCGCGGCGCAGCTGGGGTTTGAGCTGCATACCGCCGCACGTCTTTTGAAGCGCAATTTTGATCGCCGGGCCAAGGCCCACGGCCTTACCCGTTCCCGCTGGCAGGTACTGTGGATCCTGAACAAGACGCAGGGGATGAAGCAGGCAGAACTCGCCGAGCGCATGGACGTGGCCCCCATCAGCCTCACCCGCCAGATCGACCTGCTGCAGGCAGAGGGCCTGGTGGAACGGCGCCAGGATCCCCAGGACCGCCGGTGTTTTCGCGTGTTTCTTACCGACGCCGCGGAACCGGTACTGAAAACCCTGCACGGCCTGGCGAGGGAAGCCCGCGGTCAGGCGCTGGCGGGCGTCTCTGAGGCGGAGCAGCAACAGTTATTGAATTTACTGGGCCGGGTGCGGAAAAACCTGAGCCGAGAGGAGATTGAAAGTGTCTGAGGTACAGGAAAGCCGCGCATCCAATCCGCTGAAAAGTCGCAAGTTCACCTTTGCACTGGGAATTGTCGCCGCCGTTGCGGTGGCGGGCTGGTGCATCTTCGGTGGCGGCAGCAGCGTGCACACGGAAAATGCCTACGTAAAGGCAGACAAGGTTTCACTGGCACCGGAAGTGAGTGGCATTGTGGCGCAGGTGCCGGTGCGCGCAAACCAGCAAGTTGCCAGGGGCGACCTGCTGGTACAGCTGGACGATACCCCGTTCCAGCTGGCGGTGGCGGAGGCGCAGGGTCACCTGGCGCAGGTGAAAAACCAGATCCTGGCGCGCCAGGCGGACTACGCGGAAGCGGAAGCGGAACTGCAGCAGGCGCAGACCGACGCGGATTTCTATCGCCGCCAGCTGGAGCGCAATGAAAAGCTCGGCAAGGTGGCGTTGTCGGAATCACAGCTGGACGAATCCCGCCAGAAGCTCGACCAGGCCCGCGCGCGCATTGCGATCAACTCGGAAAAGCTCGCCAGCCTGCGCGCGGAACTGGGCGGCAGCTCACAGATCCCGCTGGAGCAGCAGGCGGACGTGAAGGTGGCCCAGGCACAGCTGGACAAGGCCCGCTACCAGTTGGCCCGCACCCGGATTGTGGCGCCGGTCTCCGGGATCGTCGCCAACGAGGCGCCGCAGGTGGGCGAGATGGCCCCCGCGGGGCTCGCGGTGATCACCGTACTGAGCACCGAAGAGATATGGGTGGAAGCCAACCTGAAGGAAACCCAGCTGGAAAAAGTCCGCGCGGGTCAGGAGGCGGAGATCACCGTGGACGCCTACCCGGGAGTGAAATTCCAGGCCCTGGTCGACAGCCTGAGCGCCGCCAGCGGCAGCGAATTCGCACTGATCCCGCCGCAGAATGCCAGTGGCAACTGGGTGAAGGTGGTACAGCGGGTGCCGGTGCGTCTGCGCCTGTTGCCGGCAGAAAATGCGCCGGTGTTGCGCGCCGGTATGAGTGCGGAAGTGGAAATCGACACTTCCGAAGACAATAAACTGGTGTCCGCCCGCGCCGGGGAGGATGGCGGTGGCCGGGTAGTACTCGCGCCATGAGCCGGTCGGCAGCGCCCGCGGCACTACCCGCAGCGGGCTCCAGTGACTCCGGTGCCGGGACGTCCGGCGGCGAACTGATGATTACCGTCAGCATCATGCTCGCCACCATCATGCAGGTGCTGGATACCACCATTGCCAACGTGGCCCTGCCCCATATGCAGGGCAGCCTCGGTACCAGCAGCGACCAGATCACCTGGGTGCTCACATCCTATATCGTTGCTGCCGCGATCATGACCCCGCCGGTGGGCTATCTGGCCCAGCGCTTTGGTCGCCGCCAGCTGTTCCTGTGGTCGGTGGCAGGGTTCACCATTACCTCCATGCTGTGTGGCCAGGCCGGCAGCCTGAACGAAATGATCCTGTGGCGGTTGCTGCAGGGGGTATTCGGCGCCTCCCTGGTGCCGCTGTCCCAGGCCACATTGCTGGATACCTATCCGAAGGAAAAGCACGCATCCGCCATGGGTATCTGGGGCGTGGGAGTGATGATCGGCCCAGTGCTGGGGCCCACCCTCGGCGGTTGGCTCACCGAATACTATTCCTGGCGCTGGGTGTTCTACATCAACCTGCCCCTGGGAATCCTCTCCCTGGTGGGGATTTATCTCTACGTACCGGAAAGTGAAACCCGCAAGCAGCGCTTCGACGTGCTGGGCTTTGCCATGCTGGCACTGGCGGTGGGCGCACTGCAGATGCTGCTGGACCGCGGCGAGCAGGTGGAGTGGTTCGAGGCACTGGAAATCCAGCTCTATGCCATAGCGGCCGCACTGGGCCTGTACCTGTTCATCGCGCACTCGCGCAGCACCGCGACCCCGTTCCTGTCGTCGGAACTGTTCCGCGACCGCAACTACGTCACCGGCGTCGCGTTTATTTTCGTGGTGGGCATTATCCTGCTCGCCACCCTCGCGCTGTTGCCACCATACCTGCAGCAGTGGAAAGGCTACCCGGTAGTCACCACCGGCCTGGTACTGATGCCGCGAGGTATAGGCACCATGGTGTCGATGATGCTGGTGGGACGACTGCTGAAAACCATCGACGCCCGCTACCTGATTCTTCTGGGCATGGGCCTGATTTCCTTTTCCCTGTGGGAGATGACCGGCTTCAGCCTGCAGGTAAGTCGCGGCGACATTATTCGCACCGGTCTGGTTCAGGGCCTGGGATTGGGACTGGTATTCGTCCCCATATCCACTGTTGCCTACGTGACCCTGGCACCGCAATTGCGCGGCGAGGCCACCGCCCTGTTCAGCCTTTCCCGCAACCTCGGCAGCAGTATCGGCGTATCCATCGTCATGGCCGCGCTGTCGCGCAACCTGTGGATCAATCAGCAGCAACTGGCCGAACGGGTACAGCTGCCCGGAGGACTGCTGGGCAGCCTGCCTTCCGCCGACAGCATTGGCGCACTGCCCGGTGCAGTGATGGAAGAGGTGACCCGGCAAGCCGCAGAAATCGCCTACGTCAACGATTTCTATATGCTGATGTGGATCAACATTGCGGCCATGCCGCTGGTATTTTTGCTATCAAACCCGGACAAGGCGGGAGCGCCAAAACGCTGAGATGCGGCAGAGCTCTTGAAATGTAGCCACAGGTAGGGCCCTTAACTTTGAATACCGAACTCTGTATAAAAAAAACGAAAAAAATTGCAGTGAAAGCCGCCCTGGTGGCCCTGTGCGGAACGATTGCCGATGAGGTTGTGGAGCACAGGGCCACCAGGGCGGCTGCCCCGGAACCATCTAATCGGCCACCCCGAAACCACCTAATCGGCAACCCCGGAACCACCTAATCGGCAACCCCGGAACCATCTAAGGGACTGCCACCGGCCCGAACCAATTATTTCGCCGGATACCAGGTCTGCGTGCGGTAAAAGAATCCGAGATACCCGCGTACCATCAGCTTGTCGCCTTCCACCCACATCTTGCAGTCGTAGACCTTGCCCTTTGTGGGGTCGAGGATCTGACCACCCTCGTACACATCGCCAGTTTTCACCATGTTGGTAATAATATCCATGCCAACAATCTTCTGGCCCTTGCGCGCCCCCGGACAGGCATCGCACAACGTATCATCCGGCTTCATCAGCAGATCCACCACGCGGCCGTAATATTTGCCGCCCTTTTCGTAGATCTCCACGATCGATTTGGCCTGCCCGGATTCGTCGTCGATGGTTTTCCAGCGGCCCACCACATCGGCGAAAGCGAACTGGGTGAACAGCAGGCAAGCAAAGGCCGTAAACAGAGTTTTCCTGAGCGTCATCATAAGAGTGTCCATCGCGGTAAAATAAGGCATGACCATATCAGTTAATGCAGTCAGTTTCTGCCTGAAGACTCCATACTCAGTGTAGTCAGACTGGAAAAGACAGCGTGGTACGGAATTCGCCGGTTGCCACCCGACACTGCGAGCGGCGGGCAGCTGTGGGATAATCGTCGAATATCGCGCAGCGGTTCACAACAGAAAGCAGCACCAAGAAAAGCTGCCGCCACCAAACACGACACAATAACTGGCAGACAATGGATACGCACAAGCACGCCCTCACCGTCGACAGCGTCATATTCGGATTCGACGACGGCGAACTGAAAGTCCTCATCGTCAAGCACGGCAGTGGCGAGAGCCGCGGCCGCTGGGGGCTGCCCGGAGACTGGCTGAAGAGCGGTGAAACCCTGGAGCAGGCCGCCAGTCGGGTGCTGCAGAACCGCACCGGGTTGCGGGATATTTTTCTGCAGCAACTGCACGTGTTCAGCGCACTCGAGCGCCACCCGGGGGAGCGCATCATCACCGTGGCATTTTTCGCGCTGGTGCGCTCCGACGCCCACGTGCTGGCCGCCGGCGAGTCGGAAATGGATGCGCGCTGGGTGTCGGTACGGGACGTGCCGCAGCTGATTTTCGACCACGACGAAATCCTGCAGACCGCGCTGGCCAGGCTCAAGCACAAGGTCCGTCACGAGCCGATTGGCTTCAACCTGTTACCGGAAAAATTCACCCTGCTGGAATTGCAGAAGTTATACGAGGCGGTCCTGGATATCACCCTGGATAAACCGAATTTTCGCCGCAAGATGATGAAGATGAACCTGCTGGTGTCCACCAACGAAAAGCAGTCGGGGGTCAGTTACCGCGCGGCCACCCTGTACCGCTTTGACATGGCGGTGTACAACAGGCTAACCGAACAGGGCTTCGTATTCGAAGTGTGACGCTGGGCGCGGATGCCGCGCGCGCACTTGTGCAAAAAAAGCCCGGGGCAAAAATGCCACCGGGCCAGCTCAATGTGAGAGAGACTTTGATCAGCCCGGTGAAAGCAAACCGGGTGGACCTTCGGACTGAGACAACTTCTCAGAAACTCCCGGGGTTTCGGATACCTTGGTGGTTCCGAAGCCCGGGTTTCGATCACTTCGCTACTGCACCTTACTGCTCCAGATACTCGAAGAAATCGAAATCGGCAGGGCAGTTCGCACCGGAAATATCCTGGCACGCCATGCCCACAAAGGCGCCGGTAAAACTTGCGCCCTCGCCTCGTCCCGCTTCATCAGAGACGACGCTGTAATCCAGTTCCACATCCATCGCCTGCCAGTTCTCGCCGTCGGTTGACCAGCTGAAAACCAGGTGCGCAAAATTGACTTCCGCGCGCAGGTAAACCGGCGTGTTCCGGGGCAGGGCAATGACCTTCTCGCTGCCGGAACCATAATTGCCCAGGGGGAACTCCACCGCGGTTACCTCGCCATCGCTGTGGCTCATGATCGCCAGGTGCTTGCCGTGTTCCTCGTCGTGGGAAATGTACAGGTAGTGGAATTTCTGCCCGTTGTAGTAGCACACCAGCCCCGCCAGCTGCTGGAAGCTATCCGGCTCGAATTCGACACAGGTAGTGGCGGTGTAACGGAAGGCCTGCTGGCGGCGCGCGATCAGCGCCTGATCGAAATGACTGCCAATGGACTGCTTGCCGTACAAACGCAGGTACCCTGGGCGGTCGTCGAGACTGTAGAAACTTTCCGGATAGGGTGTGCGCAGCCACTGGTAGTGCATCGGCAGGGTATTGCTGTCGAAATCATCCCGGGCAGGTTGTTGCGGCCAGGGGTGCGGCGCCAGGTCCGGTGCGTCCAGGGTGGCGCTGGGCTGGTTGCCGCCGTGGCTCAAGCGCAGCCAGCCATCATCGCTCCAGTGCGCGCGCTGTATCGCGGTTTCGCGCCCCAGCGGGCTGCGCTTGCAGTCGGGGAGCGGGCGGGTCGACAGGTGCACGGCAAAGATCTCTCCCTGCGGAGTTTCCACGATATCGCCGTGGCCGGACCGCTGCAGCACCAGCTCAGGGTTTTCCTCCGAGGTGAGGAAATATCCCTCCGGGTCCACTGCGTATGGACCCTCGATATTCCGCGCGCGGGCGAAGGTCATGCGATGTTCGTAACCGGTGCCGCCCTCGGCGGTGAGCAGATAGTAATAGCCGTTGCGACGGTAGATGTGCGGCGCCTCTGTGAGGCCCGCCGCGGTGCCGCGGAAGATATTGGTGATCGGCCCGGTCAGGGTCTGCGCCAGGGGATCGTATTCCTGCAGCAGAATACCGCCGAAGGGATTTTTGCCGGTGCGGTGATCCCACACCATATTGGTGAACCACTTGCGGCCGTCTTCGTCGTGGAACAGCGACGGGTCGAAACCGCTGCTGTTCATGTAAATGGGGTCGCTCCACTCGCCGTCGATGGTGGCGCAGGTGGTCAGGTAATTGTGCGCATCCTTGAAGCTGCCGTTAAAGCGCTTCACATCGGTATACACCAGATAGAACTGGCCGTCGCAGTAGGACAGGCAGGGTGCCCAGACGCCGCAGGAATCCGGGTTGCCACGCATATCCAGCAGCGCCTCGCGGTTCAGCGGGCGCGATACCAAACGCCAGTTCACCAGGTCCCTCGAGTGATGAATCTGTACCCCGGGGTACCACTCGAAGGTGGAAGTGGCGATGTAATAGTCGTCGCCCACGCGCACGATGGAGGGGTCCGGATTGAAGCCTTTTAAAATGGGGTTGTTCATTACGTCCTTACTGCGATTGCTCTGCTAATTTTTGCTGGAAGTTGCTTAATTGAACGTTTCGATTCGAGTTCAATGGGAAGTGGCCGCCGCTGTGGTTTTCGCCTGCGCTGTGGTGGGCGCGCCGCTGGTGCCTGAAGCGATAAAGTCATTGCTCAGGCGGTAGCGACGGAAGATCGCCATGGTGATCAGGGTGCAGACCACCGGCCCGGCGGCGTAGATCAGTACGATGCCATTCAGGGTGCGCTCGCTCTGTTCCGCGTTCGGCACATAGTCGAAGTAGCCCAGTAACCAGCCGGCGCAGGCGCCACCGAACGCCAGTCCCAGCTTCAGTGCCATCAGGTGGCCGGAGTAGGCCATGGCCATTTTTTTCGGATGCCCCTTGCTGGCGAAGTAGTCGACGGTGTCCGGGATCATCGAGAACAGCAGGGGGATGGCGATCATGTGCACGAAGTTCGCGGCCATTGCCATCACCAGGGCGAAGTACACCTGGTCACGCCCCAGCGGCAACAGTGCGGCATGGGTGACCACTACACCGATCATCGACCAGTTGAACAACCGCATCTTGCAGATTTTGCGGGTGAGGAAGTTGGTGCTCACGGCACCGGCAACCCCCGCCAGCATCGGCAGGGTCACGAACATGCTCACCAGGTCCTCGGACTGGAAGTAATAGGTGACGTAGAAAGGGGTTACCGCACCGCGCATGGCCACCAGTACCAGCAGGAAAAAAGTGGCCGCGGCGACGACGGCCCACTGGCTGTTGCGGAACAGGTTGAAAAAGTCCGCGGCAAAATTCTTGCCCAGGTTCTCCCGGGGTTCCGGCGGTACCCGCTCGCGGGTGGACCAGAAACAGATGAAAAAACACAGCGCGGCGATTGCCGCCATCACCGCCATGGCCATCTGGTAGCCGAAAGCCTTGTCCCCCTGGCCGAGCAGGTTCACCAGTGGCAAGGTGCCGGCGGATACCAGCGCCCCGCCCACCATGGCCATGGCAAAGCGGTAGGACTGGATAGAGGCGCGCTCGGTGGTATCGTCACTGATCACGCCGCCGAGGGCGGAGTAGGGAATATTGATCGCGGTGTACACGGTCATCAGCAGGGTATAGGTGAGGTAGGCGTACACCAGCTTGCCGTTATCGCTCAGGTCCGGGGTGGTGAACGCCAGTATCGCCAGGCCCGCATAGGGCAGTGCCATGATCAGCAGGTAGGGGCGGTAGCGGCCCCAGCGGGTGCGGGTGCGGTCGGCAATGCCGCCCACCAGAGGGTCGGTAATGCCGTCAAAAATACGCACTGCCAGCAACAGGGTACCCGCCGCCGCGGCGGAAATGCCGAAAACATCGGTGTAGAACACCAGCAGGAAGTTGATCACCACCTGGAACACGATGTTGCTGGCGGTATCCCCTAGGCCGTAGCCGATCTTTTCCCGTACGCTGATCGTGGAAGACATGGGTTTTCTCTCATTAATTATTGTTATCGCGATACTGATATGACGGATGGCGCGCAGCAATCCATTCTCAGCAATCCCGGCACTATTTGTAATAGTCTATATGACTATATCGATGGCAGGTAAACCTGTCCAGTCTTTTGCCGCCGCTGCAATCCCGCGGTGGGCGGGCTATTGACTTGCCGGGGGGATTGCAGAATCATCAAGATTGTCATTTGGACCATAAGGTCCCCAAATAATCAATAACCACAGGCCAAATAGCGATGAACCTTCACAGAAGAGCATTCCTGCGCGCGGCGGGGGCCGGGCTGGCCCTGGTAGCCGGTGGCCCGCAGGCCCTGGCTGCCACCGCGCGCCAGGCATTCAAGACCGGCCTGGGAGACCTGTTCTCCCGGGACTTTGCCGTGGGTACCGCACTCTCCAACAGCACCCTGCGCGGCGCCAACTCCGGTTTGGAACAGCTGGTGGCGCGGGAATTCAGCGCCATCACCGCGGAAAACGCGATGAAGTGGGAGGAGGTCCACCCGCAGGCGGATGTGTGGGACTGGCAGCGCGCGGATCACTTCGTCGACTTCGGCGCGCGCGAACAAAAGTACACCATCGGCCATACCCTGGTGTGGCACTCGCAGATACCCGAGCAGGTGTTTGTGGACGAAAGCGGCAAGCAACGGCCCGCGGCGGTGGTGCAGCAATCCATGGAAGATCACATCCGCACCCTGGTGGGCCGCTACCGCGGGCGGGTGCACGCCTGGGATGTGGTGAACGAGGCGGTCACCGACGACGGCCAGTGGCGCAAGAGCCACTGGTACAACGCCCTGGGCGAGGATTTCCTGCGCCGCGCGTTCCACCTGGCGCACGAAGTGGACCCGAAGGCGGAGCTGCTCTACAACGACTACAGCATGCACCTGCCCGCCAAGCGGGATTTTGCCCTGGCGCAGATCAAAAGATTCCGCAAGCAGGGCATGCCGATCCAGGGCGTGGGAATGCAGGCCCATGTGCACCTGAGCGAGCCGGCAATTGTGGAGCTGGAAGCGAGCATTGAAGCCATCGCCGCGGCCGGTCTCGATGTCCATATCACCGAGCTCGACGTGGATGTGTTGCCCAAGGCATACGACTATATGGGAGCGGAAATCTCTACCAGCTTCGAGTATTCCGATGAGCTCAATCCCTTCAGTGACAAGTTGCCTGCAAAGATTGCCGATCAGCTGGCGTATCGTTACGAGTCGCTGTTCAAGCTGTTCCTGAAACACCGGGACAAGATTCGCCGGGTTACCCTGTGGGGAACTACCGATGCGGAGTCGTGGAAGAATGACTGGCCGGTGGTGGGGCGGACCAACTATCCGTTGATGTTTGATCGGGAGGGAGTACCGAAGAAGGCTTATTACTCAGTGGCGGGGTTGCGGGCTGGGAACCTGGCTGGATAGTTATAGTACTTCGTAGCTTGTCCGGTGCTCCGTAGGAATTTTGGTGGCGGTGCCGCTACCGGGTACTGCCTTGTGAGACACGCCGTGAACCCATCCCTGGGGGCTGTTCTAAAACATCCCCGGTGCTTTGCCGCCACTCAAGGTCATTAAAGGGGGGCCACAAAGTAGCAGTAACTAAGAAGAACAGCTAATCGGCAAATGTTTCCCGGAGTCGGGCGGCAACGCAGCCCAGCTGTCAAACTCGGGATGTTCATCAAACGGGTTCTGCAGCAGAAATAGGATATCCTCCAGGGGGCGGTAATCCTGCTGCTCGGCTGCCTCAATTACCCTCTGTGCCAGATAGTTCCGCAAGATAAATTTCGGGTTGGTGCGGAGCATTGCCTTGCCCCGCTCCTCCGCCGAACGCGATTCCTTCTGCAAACGGTGATCGTAGTGGTTCAGCCACTGTCCCAGGGATTCATGCTGGCCGGGTGGCACCAGTGCTTCCAGCCTGGTCGCCGGGCGCTCTCCGCAGTAGTGACTCAGCGCGCGGAAAAACGCCGTGTAATCCACGCGGCCGTCCTCCAGAACTTGCAGCAGGTCTGCACACAGCTGCTGGTCACCTTCCTCGTCCACTGCCAACCCGAGCTTCGCCCGCATCCGTTCCGCGTAACTGTCAATCAACAGCGGCTGAAACTGCCCCAGGCAATCCTTCAGAGTCTCCGTGTCCAGCAGCGCGGAAAAAGCGTGGGCCAGTGCGTTTAGGTTCCACAGCACCACACCCGGTTGCGCGTCAAACGCATAGCGCCCGGTGTGGTCCGAGTGGTTGCAGATAAAGCCCGGCTCGTAATCGTCGAGAAAACCGTAGGGCCCGAAGTCAAACGTGTCGCCGATGATCGACATATTGTCGGTATTCAGCACACCGTGGGCGAAACCCACCGACTGCCAGCCCGCGGCCAGCTCCGCACTGCGCGCCACAGTAAAGCGCAGTAGCGCCTCCGCCTGCTGGACAATATCCAGTTGTTTAACCTCCGGCAGGAATTGCGCGCAGACAAAGCGTACGAGCTTCTGCTGCGCCTCAAGCCGGCGGGTATAGAACAGGTACTCGAAATGGCCGAAGCGCACATGGCTGCGCGCCACCCGGATCAGCGCCGCGCCGGTTTCCATGCGCTCCCGCGCCACCGGCTCATCGCTACCAACGATACTCAGTGCGCGGGTGCTGCGAATGCCGAGGGCGGTCAGCGCCTCGCCGGCGATATATTCGCGAATGGTGGAGCGCAGTACCGCGCGGCCGTCACCGAAACGGGAGTAGGGGGTCTTGCCGGCGCCCTTCAGGTGCAGGTCCCAGCGCTTGCCGTCGTGCTCCATCTCGCCCAGCAGTAGCGCACGGCCATCGCCCAGGTCGGGGTTGTAGCTGCCGAACTGGTGGCCTGTGTATTTCATCGCAAAGGGCTTGCTGCCAGCAAACAGGGTGGCGCCGCTGGTGAGTTCTGCCCAGCGGGGATTGCCCGCCTCTGCCGGGTCGATACCCAGCATTTCCAGCACCTGGCGGTTTACATGAATCAGCTGCGGGTTTTGCAGCGGGGTTGGCGGCAGTTTGCTGCCGAAGGTGTCGCCGAGGTCGGCGAAGTGATGTTGCAGGGTAACCTGCGCCAGTTTCTTCAGAGGTGCCGTCACTGGATACTCAGTTTCAGTTTGATGTTCTTTACATCCCAGCATTCCACTTCCAGTGCCAGCAGGTCCTCGATCGCCGGGTACTGGTAAATCCACTCGCCCGGCACTTTCAGGTGATAGCCGGGGCCGTCTGCGGAAAGCTGCAGCTGGTCGATACTGCGGTCGATATGGTCCCGGTGCACGATGCAGGCCAGACGCAGGCAGAGTAGCAGGTCGTTGCTGGGATGGAAGCCGTAGTGTTCGCGCACCGCCTTGATATCGCCGCGCTGGTTGCGCACCAGGTAGGCCAGGTTTTCCTGTTCGCTCTTGCCGAACCCGGCAAGATCCGCGTGCTCGATCATAAACGCGCCGAGTTTGCGGAAACTGGCGTGGGACAGTGCCAGTCCCACCTCGTGCAGGTCGGCGGCCCACTGCAGCAGGCGGCGTTGAGACAGTGGTGCATGGGGATCCAGTTGCCCCAGGAACTCGAGGGCAGTTTCTGCCACACGACCCGCCTGCCCCAGATCCACCTGGCCGTGTTCCATCATGGTCCGCACCGACTCCGCGCGGCGGTCGCCGCCGTGCAGGCGCCCGGCGAGGTCGTGCACTATACCCTCGCGAATCGCGTAGGGGGATACGTGCATCTCCTGGATATTCAGTTCGCGAAAAATGGCGTGGAGAATGGCGAGGCCGGCGGCGAAGACCGGACGGCGCTGCGGGTCCAGGTTGGGAAGGTTCAGCTTGTCCATGGACTTGCACGCGGCCACCTTGTCCGCCAGCGCGTCGATGTCCTCCCGCCGGATCGGGTCCAGTTCGCCGCCGTTCACTACCCGCGCCACGGACTTCACCGTGCCGCTGGCACCCATCACCAGGGCATCATCGGCCATATGCTGGAGTTCCTGTAGTTCCGCCTGGGCGGCGCGGCGGGCGCGCACGAAATGATTGTGCTTGCCCGCGTCGATTTTGCCGCTGGCGAAATAGCGCTTGGTAAAAGCCACGCAGCCCATACCCAGGCTCTGCAGTACCTTTGGGGCTTCAACACCGCGCACCAGTTCGGTGGAGCCGCCACCGATATCCACCACGCAGCGCAGTCGTGGCGCGCCTTCCGCCGCGGCCATTACCCCGGAGTAGATCAGGCGCGCTTCCTCTATACCGCTGATAATTTCTATGGGGACGCCGAGAATGGACTCCGCAGCCTCGAGGAAGCCGTCCGCATTGTCGGCCGCGGCGCGCAGGGTGTTGGTGCCCACCACCCGCACGTGCTCGATCGGCAGGTCCTGAACCACCGGGCCGAATCGCCGCAGCGCTTCCAGCGCCCGATCCGCCACCGCACTGTCCAGCCGGCGCTCATCGTCCAGTCCCTCGGCCAGGCGCACCATCGCGCGGTCCGTATGCAGGCGCACCATACGCTGGTCGCGAAATTCCGCCAGTAGCAGGTGAAAACTGTTGGAGCCAAGGTCCAGGGCGGCGTATCGTTCCGAGGCGTTGTCGATGGTCATGGTTATGGTTGTCAAATCACTGTAACAAAAATGTAGCAAACTAGGCTTAAATCACCTATGGCTAACTATGGCCCATGGTACCTCAGCGCGCATCGCAAGCCAGGATTAGGATTGTGGAAGATACCCTGTTGGAACCCGGCACTACCGTGGAACAAAAAACGAAGGCCGCTTCACCGAAGAATTTGATTGTACCCAGTATGACAAATGAAATTCCCCTGTATCCGAAAGAGCTCAGCTGGCTTTCATTCAATGCCCGCGTGCTCCAGGAAGTGGAAGACGAGAGCGTACCCATTATCGAGCGGGTGCGCTTCCTGGGGATTTTCTCCAATAATCTGGATGAATTTTACCGCGTGCGGGTCGCCGATGTACGGCGCCTTGCCACATTTGCCAAGGGTTCCAGGAAAAAAGGCGACTTTTCCGAGCTGTTGTCCAGTATCAACGAAAAAGTGCTGCGCCTGCAGGCCCGTTTCAACAATGCCTACCTTAAGGTGCTCAAGGACCTTGGCCGGCATCACATTCATCTGATCAATGAGCGCCAGCTGACGGATAAGCAGCAGGCCTATGTGGAGTCCTATTTCCACCAGGAAGTACTGCCTGAGCTGGAACCGTTCTTTATCGACGACCGCGAAAACATGCCGCTGCTGAATGAGGCGAGCATTTACTTCGGCATCTACCTGGAGCTGGACGATGGCAGCCTGCGTTTTGCCGGTCTCGAGATCCCCACGGATATCCTGCCGCGTTTTGTAGCCATCCCGTCGCGGGAGGGAAAGCACGAGCGGGTATATATCGTGCTCGACAATGTGATCCGGGCCTGCCTGATCGATGTGTTCCGGCACGTGTTGCCAATCGAAAAGGCCATGGCGTTTACCTTCAAGATCAGCCGCGACGCGGAGCTGGAACTGGGAGAGTATGTTACCCGCAACATTGTCGACCGGGTGGCAAAGTCATTGAAAAAACGCAAGCAGGCGGAGCCGGTGCGGCTGGTCTACGACTCCACCATGCCCGAAATCCTGCTGGATTTGATCAAGAAGAAACTCAAGATGGGGCGCTACGATAGCTATACCCCCGGTGGCCGCTATCACAACTCCAAGGATTTCATGAGTTTTCCGGCGGACCTCAAGACGCATACTTATCGCGCCCGCGAACCCCTGCCCACGCTGCCGGACAGTGCCAATATTTTTGACTGGGTCAGCGAGCGCGACCGCCTCTGCTACTATCCGTACCACGACTTTCGCGTGATTACCAAGCTGCTGGCTTCCGCGGCCATCGACCCCAAAGTGAAACAAATCCGTATCAACCTGTACCGGGTGGCGAAAAATTCCCGGGTGGTCGCGGCACTGGTGAATGCGGTGCGCAACCAGAAGCAGGTTACGGCGGTGGTGGAACTGCAGGCGCGGTTTGACGAGCAGGCCAACATCCACTGGTCCAATGAACTCAGTGACGCCGGGGTGGAGGTTATTTACGGGGTGCCGGGGCTCAAGGTGCACTGCAAGTTGATTTCGATCGTGCGTGAGGAAAATGGCCAGAACTGCTATTACACCCATTTCGGCACCGGCAACTTCAATGAAAGTACCGCGCGCTTTTACTGTGATTTCAGCCTGATGACCGCCAACCGGGCGCTGGGTGAGGATGCGAGCCGCGTGTTCGATTTTATCCAGCAAACCCACCTGCAGCAGAGTTACAACCACATCTGGGTTTCTCCCTATAGCAACCGCCCGAATATGCTGGCGGCAATCGACCGGGAAATTGCCGCGGCACAGGCGGGGGAGACGGCGGAAATTTTCTTCAAGTGTAATAACCTGGTGGATTCGGAGGTGATCGAACATCTTTACCGGGCGAGTTCTGCCGGCGTGAAGGTGCGGGTCATCGTGCGCAGCATGTGTGCGCTGCAGTGCCAGGAGAAGGGCCTGTCGGACAATATCCAGGTAATCAGCCTGGTGGATAAATACCTGGAGCACGCGCGGGTCTATGCATTCCACAATGGCGGTGAGCGCCAGGTGTGGCTGTCTTCCGCAGACCTGATGACCCGCAACCTGGATCACCGGGTGGAGGTGACTTTCCCGCTGCTGGAGACGCGGCACCGGGATATGGTGATGAATATCCTCGAGCTGCAGTGGCAGGACAACCAGAAGGCGCGGATCCTGGATGGCAACCAGAGCAATACACGCATTGCCAACCGCAGGAATAAAAAAGACGTGCGCTCACAGGACGCGATCTATCGCCTGCTGAAAAAGTACGAAATGTGATGAGATACGGGTGGGTCAGTTTTTACTGATCCCCACCAGTTTGCCGTTCCGGAAGGAAAAACGGTAGCGCTCGCCGACCTTGAGTGCGTCTTTGCAGCGGGATTCGATAGTGATGCGCGGGTACTGGGGGGTGACTACCCAGGTGGTGAAATCGTCTTCCGGCCCGCGCTTGATCAGCCAGTAGTGGTCGCCCTGGCTGCAGGTGCCTTTCGCCATGCAGTTGTCGAACCCCCACACATAGGCGCGCACGTCGTATTTGCCTGGCAGGTCACTGGCGGCGGCAAAGGGCCGGCTTTGATCTTCGGTGAAAACAAAGAGGTCGTCGAAGCCGAGGCGCTTGTAGCCCCGGGCGCGGGCGCCGCAGCTGGCGCTGTGTACAATCGGCTCCAGGTCAATGTCGCTGGTGCGGCGCGTTTCGGCTTTGGGCTTGGGTTCCATTTCGCTGGGCAGGTAACCACAGCCACTGGTAAAGGCGGCCGACGACAGGGCAATAAGCGCCATCAGTGGAACCGAACTGAACAACCGCACTGCATACCTCCAGTCGCTAACTGCTCCCTTAACTATAGCCTCTGATCTGTCCCTGTCCGACCTGTGCTCGCCCGCGCCAATATCGACACGATTACCAATGTCAATGCCCTGGCCCGGGCACCGGTAATGCCGAAATCCGGGGCGACTCGCCGGTTGCAATCAATTTGTTGTGGGCAGGCTGGTGCGCTTGATCGGCAGGCGGCGAAAACGCACTTTGCGCCGGTAGGGGAAGGTACTGTCCACGCGCCCGGCGCGGATGCGCTGCTGCAGCCGCTGCCAGTAGCGGTAGTCGTACAGGTCGCCGTGCTCACGCTCGAATGCGTCGCGCGCCACCGGGTTGCCGGAAAAGAACAGGCGGAATTCCTCCGGAAATACATCTGCCTCGGCCACGGTATACCAGGGGCGGTCCGCCAGTTCCTGTTCCGCAGTCTGCGGCTCGGGGATTTTGCGGAAATTGCACTCGGTCAGCGGGCACAGCTCGTCGTAATCGTAAAAAACCACACGGCCGTGGCGGGTGACGCCGAAGTTTTTCAGCAGCATGTCCCCGGGGAAGATGTTCGCGGCCGCCAGCTGCTTGATGGCGTTGCCGTATTCCTCCATGGCTTCGATCGTTTGCTGTTCGTCGGCATTTTCCAGGTACAGGTTCAGCGGTTCCATGCGGCGCTCGACGTACAGGTGCTTGATGATGATCCACTTGTCGTCCATTTCCAGCTTCGACGGGGCGAGTGTCTTCAGTTCCTCTATCAGTTCCTCGCTGAAGCGATTGCGATAGAAAATAAAGTTGGTGTACTCCTGGGTATCCGCCATGCGGCCGACGCGGTCGGACCGGGAAACGAACTTGTACTTTTCCTTGACGATTTCTTCGGTAACCGTTTTGGGATTGTCGAACTTGTCCTTGATGATCTTGAACACCACCGGATAGGAGGGCAGCGTGAACACGCTCATCACCATACCCTTGATGCCGGGGGCAATGACGAACTTGTCGTTGCTCACCTTCATGTGCGCGAGGATATGGCGGTAGAACTCGGTTTTGCCGTGCTTGTGGAAGCCGATGGAGTTGTACAGTTCCGACTTCTCCTTCAGCGGCATGATGGTGGACAGGAAGCGCACAAAGCGGGAAGGAATCGGTGCGTCCACCATGAAATAGGAGCGGGTAAAACTGAAAATGATGCTGGAAGAGTCGTTGTCGTAGATGACGGTGTCCACAAATACACCGCCGCGACCGTTGTTCAGGCACGGCAGAATCAGTGGAATCACTTCACCGGCATACATCAATCGGCCCACCAGGTAGGCCGCCTTGTTGCGGTAGAACACCGACTCCAGCATGTCCACCCGCAACCGCTGCTCGTCGCCCGGCCCGGAGAGGTGGGACAGCGGTCCCTGGCGCAGTGCCGCGCAGATATGCTCGACATCCCGGGTACAGTCTTCCCAGGCGATGGAGAATTCATAGTCCCCCAGAATATCCTCGATCATGGCCTCCAGGCCGTGCTGACCGTTGTAGCTGATGTAAATGCTGTAGTCCCGCAGGGGCTTTTCATCCAGTGCGCGGGAGGACTTTACGAACAGATGGCTGTCGTGGATGTGGGCGTGGTTGAACTGGCTGCAAAATACCGAATTGAAAAAGGTCTCGGCAATTTCGTAATTGTTGTGGTTGGCGATCAGCTGGCGGTAGGTCTCCTTGGCCTGGCCCCAGAGCTCCAGCTGGCTGGTGTCCTTGCTGGTGACCGAGTGCACCAGTTTCAGGACCTGGTTTACCTTGACCTTGTACAGGTCGATGCGCTCGCGGTTGGTCTCGTGCACCGCCGTCCATGAGGCCGTCTCGAAGCGTGTCTTGGCGCCCAGGGTAATATTCTGGAAGTCGGCAAAGTAGGCATCAAAACCATTGAGAATGGTCTTGGCGATACGTCGGGCTGTCGGCGAGTGATTGGTCATACTAGAATCAACTGGAGCGGTTCTCTTACCATGAAGCGCATGGTAGCACGGAGATTATGGAGCGCACTTGGACGATTGGATCAGCAGCTTTGTCTTTTTCTTTGCGGTGATTGACCCGGTGGGCACCCTGCCGGTTTTCATTGCGGTGACCGGTCGCCACAGCGAGTGGCAGCGGCGCAAGATTGCGCTGCTGGCGGTGGCGGTGGCTACCGGAATTCTGCTGTTCTTCCTGCTGCTGGGGCAGTACCTTCTGGAAGCCATCGGCGTGCCGCTTTCGGCATTTCAGGTTGCCGGTGGCATAGTGCTGTTCCTGTTCGCACTGACCATGATCTTCGGCGAGGGCAAGCCGGAGCGGGAAGTGGAAATCATTCGCGAGGGACATGAAACGGCGATATTCCCGCTGGCGGTGCCCTCCATTGCTTCGCCCGGGGCAATGCTGGCGGCGGTAGTGCTGACCGACAATTATCGTTTCGACCCTATTCACCAGTTCAACACCGCGACCGCCATGCTGGCAGTGATCGCCATCGTGCTGGTATTGCTGTTGACCGCCAACTGGATCTTTCGCTGGATCGGCAATGCCGGCGCCAGCATCGTCAGCCGGGTGATGGGGCTGATCCTGGCCTCTGTGGCGACCACCAATGTGCTGCTGGGTATCCAGCAGTTTTTTGCCGTATAGCCGTATAACCAGCCATGTAAAATCGAAAAAACCGCGATAGTGCGGTTTTTTCGTTTATTTCTCCCGGTGGAGAAGAAGGCAATTGCGGTACTGTGCCCGGACTATGGCCCGCGTCCCCGCACCAGGCGCAGGATCAGCAGGATCACGGCGATCACCAGTAATACGTGCAGAAAGCCACCCAGGGTGTAGGAACTCACCAGCCCAAGGAGCCAGAGTACTACCAGGATGACGATAATTGTCTCAAGCATGGGATATACCTCCTCCGCAGCTCGGCCATCGATCCGGCGAAATCCTTCCGCCGGGCCTCGGCGCTGGTAAAACGGTAGTTTGCCCGGGGGCTAATTCCCAGAATTATCTTTCCCAGCGCTTTGCGAGAATTTCCCGGCAGAATAAGTGTCCGAACAGATAGTAGAAATCATTCTGAGAGCGGTTGCGGCGAATCCCGGTGTAAGAATACGCAAGCTCTCCGCGACTGTATCCTAAACCCGCCCGTGCTGGATCAAGGCCTCATTAAGGAGAATCTCATGTTGATCAAGAGCCGCAAGCAAAGTGATCTGCCGGAGAATCAGATTACACCGGAATCCGCCTATGTCTCCCGGCGCAGCGTGATCAGGGGACTTGGCGCCGGGCTGGGGCTGGCGGGGCTCGGTGGCTTGGTGACGGCCGGTACCGGTGCATTCGCTGCAGAGGCCAAGCGCAAACCGCTGGACTTTACCCGCGACAAGCCCGACCCTGATCTAGTACTGACACCGGAAGCCAAGGTCACCAATCACAACAATTTCTACGAATTCGGTACTGGTAAAACCGACCCCGCGCAAAACAGCCAGGACCTGAAGGTGGAGCCCTGGACCCTCACCGTGGAAGGGGAGGTCGCCAAACCGGGTACCGTCGACGTGTGGAAGCTGATGGCCGATACCAACCTGGAAGAGCGCATCTACCGCATGCGCTGTGTCGAGGCCTGGTCGATGGTGATCCCCTGGGTGGGGTTTGAGCTGGGGAAATTCCTCGCGCGCTTCGAGCCCACCAGCCGCGCCAAATATGTCGCCTTCGAAACCCTGTATGACCCGCAACAGATGCCCGGCCAGCGCAATCGCATCGTGGGCGGCGGTATCGATTACCCCTATGTGGAGGGGCTGCGTATCGACGAGGCGATGCATCCGCTGAGTATCCTGTCCGTCGGCCTGTACGGCAAAACCCTGCCGCCCCAGAACGGCGCACCGATCAGGCTGGTGGTGCCGTGGAAATACGGTTTCAAGGGCATCAAGTCCATCGTAAAGATCAAACTGGTGGAGAAAATGCCGCCCACCTCCTGGAACAAACTGTTGCCCCAGGAGTACGGCTTCTACGCCAACGTAAACCCGGCGGTGGATCACCCGCGCTGGTCGCAGGCCAGCGAGCGCTTTATCGGCCCCGGTGGCCTGTTCTCGGTCAAGCGCCAGAAAACCCTGCCGTTCAATGGCTACGGCGAGGAGGTGGCCTCGCTGTACACGAACATGGACCTGAGGAAGTTCTACTGATGGCGGTCTCGGGAAAAAGGGGAGGGTGGCGCAAACCGCTGGCCGTATTGCTGCAGCTCTTTGTACACCTGGGCGCCGCCGCGCCGTTGCTCTGGTTGTTCTACGCCATCAATGCGGGGCATTTGGGTGGCGACCCGGTGGTGGAGCTGATCCACTATCTGGGGCTGGGCACAATTCGGCTGTTGTTGCTGACGCTGCTGATATCGCCGCTGGCCAGACTGTTGAATTACGGGCAACTCAACCGGCTGCGGCGCCCGCTGGGACTCTGGTGCTTTGCCTGGGCCACGCTGCACTTCAGCGCGTGGATGGCGCTGGACCTCGGTTTCGACTGGTCACTGATTGGTAGCGAACTGGTCAAGCGCACGTACATTCTGATCGGATTTAGCGCCTGGCTGATACTGCTGGCGCTGGCGATTACTTCCCTGCCTGTACTGATGCGCAAGATGGGCAAAAACTGGAAAAAACTCCATGGCTTGCTGTATGTGGTGGTGTTACTGGCCTGCTGGCACTTCTGGTGGTCGCTGAAGAGTGGCTGGATTGAACCGGCGATTTATTTGGGGGTTGCGTTGCTATTGCTGGCTTGGCGAAGTAAATCTATTCGCCGGTGGATAGAGTCGCTTAAATAACAAATAGCTGTCGAAGTGCAAAGGGTTGACTAGAAGGGCGGGTGCCGGGGACGGGGTTTCAGGAGCGTCGGCGACAGGGACGTCGCCGACGCAGCGTACAGGGAAGTATTCACAGCGGTCCTGACAACCCGCCCCCGGTGTCGGGCTGCCACCGAACTTGATTTTGAGCCAGGTCGACCGGGTTCTAGCTGCCGATTTCCTTCCCGTCTTTACTGCGAATCGCCAGCACCGAAGGTCTCGGCGGTAATGTCGGATCGTTGTCCGGCCAGCGGTGCATCGGGTTGTCGAAGGTGGAGCGACCGCCATCCGCCGGGTGCTGCACCGAGACAAACAGCGTCTTGCCATCCGGGGTGAACTCCGGTCCGCAGATCTCCGCGCCTTCCGGGCAGCCAAAGAAATGTTTCGGCGCCGCGCGCATTTCCCCTTCCGTTGCCATGGCCCAGAGGCCATCGTGGAAGCCGAAGCTTTCACAGCCATCGGTGGCGATCCACATATTGCCCTTGGGGTCGAATGCCACATTGTCCGGGTTGGCAAACCAGCCGTGGGCAGAGATATTCCCCGGGTGTTGCTGGCCGTAGGCGCCGCGCTCGTTCGGGTTTTCCGCATTGGGATTGCCGCCCAGCAGAAAGGTATTCCATTTGAACTCGGTGCTGGCGTGATCCCGCTCGCCGAACCTGCCCGGGGGCACGATTTCCACCACGTGGCCGGCACTGTTACGCGGGCGCGGATTGGCCGCATTCAGCTCGTCGGCAGAGCGCTTTTTGTTCTTGGTCAGCATCACGTAGGTGCAATCGTTGACCGGATTGGTTTCCACATCTTCCGGGCGGTCCATCGGCGTCGCGCCGAGCAGTTTTGCCGCGCGGCGACAGTCGATCAGCACGTCCGCCTGATTGCGGAAGCCGTTGTCCCCGGTCAATGGCCCCTCGCCGTATACCAGCGGCAACCAGTGGCCGCTGCCGTCCTCGTTGAACCGGCCCGCATACAGTGTGCCCTCGGTCAGCAAAGCGCGGTTGTGGGCGCTCTCTCCCGGCTGATACGTGTGTTTTGACACAAACCGGTAGACAAACTGGTGCTCGTCGTCGTCACCGCCATAGGCCACGATCGGCTGGCCCGGTTTGCTCACCAGGGTGAAACCCTCGTGTTCGAAGCGGCCGAGACCGGTCAGCTTGCGCGGCTTGGATTCTGGGTCGTAGGGGTCGTACTCCACCATCCAGCCAAAGCGGTTGGGCTCGTTGGGCTCCACGGCAATGTCGAAGCGCGGGTCGTGGTCGCCCCAGTTGCGGTTGCCTGCTTCGATACCGAAGGCGTGGTGATTGCGGGCTTCCCGCGGGTCCGCGACATTGTCCGGGTCCCCCTGAAACGCGCCGCCGAAGCCCTCCTCGGCAATCAGCACCGTGCCCCAGGGCGTCTTGCCACCGGCACAGTTGCCAACAGTGCCGAACACCTGCCTGCCGCTGGCATCGGCCCTGGTGACCAGGCGTTCATCGCCGGCGGCAGGACCGACAATATCCATGGCCGTGGTGAGGGAGATCCGGCGGTTGTAGGGGCTGTCCTGCAGCACCTGCCAGCCATCCGCGGTCTTCTCGATTTCCACAATGGAATGGCCGCAGGCCTGCTGCTCGATAGCCACATGCTCGGCACTGACGCCGCGGGTGGCACTGTATTCGTCGTTATATCCGGAAAACATCAGGTGCGGTTGGGTGTATTCATGATTGACACACAGCAGTCCGCGCTCGCTGTTGTTGCTCTGGCAGTGCAGGTCGCCTTCCCCGGGACCGGCGCGCTGGTCCAGCGGCATAAACGCAATGAAGTCGTTGTTGTAGCCGAAGCGGCGGGATTGCTCGGAAGGGGTCAGTCTTTGCGGGTCGAATGCCGCGGCATCGGCGGCCAGCGGGTCCCCCCAGCGCAACAGCAGGTCGGCTTCGTATCCCTTGGGAATATGGTGCCGGTAGTCCAGGCCGTGGGGGATTTCCTCAAAGCTTAAGTTCTGCGCGTTGCTGTGTGAACGACGGCCACATCCGGGCAGCAATCCGGCGCCGGCGGTGGCCACGCCCGCGGCACCGATGGCCTTGAACAGTGTGCGTCGCTGTGGGTTGCTGATGCCGTCTTCGTGCTGGTCGCTGGCCATGACCTTCCCCTGTAATCCGTGCAAATATTTCTATTGTTGGTTCGTGCGCCATTTATTTGGCGGTTGAATCCGTTGTCTAAAAGGAAGGTTAGCCGCTGAATGTGACAAATTTAAAAAAACGGTAACGCAAGTTTCACATCTGCAAACTAGTCTGCGCCCCAAACAAAACAACCGCCAATTCAATAACAGGGACGGGGACCATGACTAAGTCTGTATTTACTCTGAAAATGATGGCGCCGCTGGCTGCGGCAGTCATCAGCATCAATGCCGGCGCGCAAACTGCAGAGCCGGAGAAAACCGGCGAGCTAATGGAAACCATTGTGGTTACCGGGCAGGCGGCCAACGCCCGCAGTGATATCGAACGCCAGCGCGCCTCTAACAAAGTGGTGGCAGTGCAGACTTCCGAGGCTATTGGCGAGCTGCCGGATGCCAACGTGACCGAAGCCCTGCAACGTATGGCCGGCGTATTTATTGCCCGCGACCAGGGTGAGGGCCGTTTCGTTGGTGTGCGCGGTATTGACCCCAACCTGAACGCCTCCACCATCAATGGCATGAGCCTGCCGGCGCCGGAAACCGACAGCCGCGCGGTGGCCCTGGACGTGATTCCGTCCGACCTGCTGGCGAGTCTTGAAGTGTTCAAGACCCTGACCCCGGACATGAGCGCCGACTCCATCGGCGGTGCCATCGAAATCAAGAGCATCAATGCGCTGGATTACGATGGTCAGACCTACAAGATGACCGTGGAGAACGGCTACAGCGAACTGCAGGGTGAAAACAGCCCGAAACTCGCCGGCACCTACACCAACAAATTTGACCTCAACGGCCGCACCCTGGGGGTGGCTATTGCCGCTTCTCACCAGGAGCGCAAATTCGGTTCTGAAAACATCGAAACCGATGGTGTGTGGGAAGAATTCACCGCGATGGATGGCAGTGAAGGCATTACCGCCGCCGAAATCGAACAGCGCGACTACGCCGTGACCCGCGAGCGCACCGGCGTCGCTGCCAACTTCGACTTGGAAGTGGCCGAGGGCAGCCAGCTGTACCTGCACACGCTTTACTCCGATTTCTCCGATGAAGAGCAGCGCCAGCGCAATTCCTACAAGCTGGACGAGGAAAATGACGATCCGGATACCATTTCCGCGAGCTCCGTCACTTGGTCCGACGCCGCATTGGAAAAAGAGCTGAAAGACCGCTTTGAAGAGCAGGAAATTCTTTCTCTGGTACTTGGCGGTGAACACGACCTGGATACCTGGGGCATCGAGTACGCGCTGGGCTACTCTCACGCCGAAGAGTCCGAGCCGCACCGCCGCGACACCACTTTTGTCCAGGAAGGTCTGGAACTGGGTTATACCAGTGCCGGTACAATTCCGGATATGTACGCCGCCGATGCCAGCGCCATGGATGCCGCCAGCTACGAGCTGGACGAACTGGTGGTGGAAGACAACTACACCGACGATGAAGAGCTGAGTTTCCGTATCGATATTCGCCGCGATATTGAAGTAGCCGGTAACCCCTCCGAGCTGAAGTTCGGTCTGCAGGAGCGTCGTCGCGAAAAAACCGGCGACCTGAATGCCACCATTTACGACGGTTTCGGTGGCGATTTCACCCTCGCGGACTTTGCCAACAACAACATCGACTACAGCCTCGGAACCTTTGGACCGGGTATCAACCAGGGCGCGGTGAATGCGTTCATCGATGCGAATATTGGCAGCTTCGAAATCGACGAGACCGACACCGCGCTGGATTCCGCGCGCGACTACGTAATGAATGAAGATATCTCCGCGCTGTATGTGATGAACGATATCGATTTTGGTCGCGCCAACCTGGTTTACGGTGTGCGCTACGAAAGCACCGACTTCAGTGCCGAGGGCTACCGCGTGGCTGAATCCGGTGAAGCCATCGACGGCGCCGAGGAAATTGCCGAAGACGTATACGTGAGCGAAACCAGCTATCAGCGCGACTACAGCAAGCTGTTCCCGAGCGTGAACTTCAAGTACGACTACAGCGACAACATCGTACTGCGCGCCGCGTACACCGAGTCTCTGTCCCGTCCGTCTTTCGGCGACCTGAACCCGTCTGCGGCAGAAATTGAGTACGACGAGGGCGAGCTGGAAGTGAAAGCCGGCAACCCGGCGCTGGACCCCTATGAGGCACGCAACCTGGATGTGTCCTTCGAGTACTACGCCGACACCCTGGGCATGTTCTCCGTAGGGGCTTTCCACAAGCAGATCGACAACTTTGTCGTCACTGCCGATGTGTCCAGCACCGCCGACCTGAGCCAGTACGTGGGCGCCCTGGCGGTGGAAGAAGCGGAAATCTTCCAGCCGATCAACGGCGACCAGGCCACCCTGACCGGTGCCGAGCTCTCCTGGACCCGCGGCTTCGACAACGGCTTGCTGCTGCGTACCAATGCCACCTTCACCGACTCCGAAGCGAGCCTCGGTCTGGGCGCGGATGCCGAGCGCGGCGACAACATCGCGCTGCCGTCCCAGGCGGACCTGGTCGCCAACTTCATTGTCGGCTACGAGCGCGATGCGCTGAGCCTGCGCCTGTCCACTGCTTACAAGGGCGAGCGCCTGCTGGAAGTTGACCTGGAAGACGAGGCATTTGACCTGTACGAAGACAAGCACATGCAGATGGATTTCTCCGCCAAGTACCGCTTTGAAAATGGCGTGCAGGTGTTCTTCAACGCCATCAACCTTACCGACGAGCCTTTCTACGCCAATCGTCGCGGGTACAACGGCCAGTATGAAGAGTACGGTCCCTCCTACGTGCTGGGTGTGACCTACAGCAGCTTCTAAGTTCTGCAGCGTCAGGCAGAAAGCCCGGTTCGCCCCGAAGTCATCAGGTGCGGCCGGGCTTTCTGCTATTTTTTTAATTTGGATTCCGCGGTCATCTGTTTGACATTTTTCTGCCATGTCGACGGCGTATTTTTGTTGCGCTGCCTGTCATAAACAGAGACCCAACAACAAGAAATCGTGGTGTTATGGCGTCAAAAACCTTATTCAGATCCGCCGCTGTACTGGCCGTCGCAAGCCTGCTCAGTGCCTGTGGCCCTCAAATCGAGAAAAATTCTGCCGACGTGGATGCCATCAGCCCGTCCCAGGAAATTCCGCTGCAAGACGTGGTCTCCAGCCAGCTGGCTCCGGTCACCCTGGGGGGGAGCGATTACCTGCTGCTGGCCAGCGAAAAGCGCGGCCTGGTGCTGGTAGATGGTGACGGCGAGGAAAAACTCTCCCTGGATGGCGGCACAGTAGAACGTTTTGCCCTGCAGCAACTGGCCGCGGAGCAGTGGTTGATTGCGGTCTATGACGAAGACGGCGCTGAGCTGCAGTTGAGACTGCTGGATACCGACAACGGCACACCCCGCATCCGCTACCTGGCGGCCATGCCCACCAGTGCCCCCCAGGTGGCCCTGTGTTTCTCCCGCCAGGCGGAGCGCACCCACCTGTTTGCCATCGACGAAAGTGGTCTCGGTCACGAATACGTGGTGCACCCGCGGGAGCAGGCGTGGGAATTTACCGGCGTACGTCCGCTGTATTTCGGCGAGCAGGTTTCCAGCTGCACCGTGGACGACCGCAGCGGCAAGCTGCTGGTGGCGCAGCCGCCACTGGGTATCTGGAGCCTCAATGCAGACGCGGAAATGGACGAGGAGCGGGAGGTGTTTGCCGCCCCTGCGGAGCTGGCCGGTGAATACTTTGGCGGCCTGTGGCTGGACAGCGCCAGCGGCAACCTGTGGCTGACCGCGGACGACAAGGTCATCGCCTTCAACATCAACACCCCGGCCGAAGGTGCGCAGTTTAAACGCACCCTGAAAGACCTGGAGCCGGTGTCTGCGGTGGTGCATCGGGGCCAGCTGCTGGCACTGGAAGAGGAAAGTGACCGGGTACAGCGCTTCCAGGTGGAGCTGCCGCAGCCGGCGGCTGAGATGCAGGCTTTCCGCGCCCCGGTGGAAATCCCTCGCGTGCGCGCCAGCGGCCAAACCGCGCCGGTGCAATCCGGAGGCGACGCCGCCGATGACCCGGCCATCTGGGTCAACCCGGTCAATCCATCCGCCAGCCTGATCCTGGGCACCGACAAGAAGAGCGGCCTCAACGTCTACGACCTGGAGGGCAAGCTGCTGGAGCAGTTTGCGGTGGGGCGCCTCAACAACGTGGACCTGCGCCCGATCCAGCACGGCAAATTCGTTGCCATCGCCGCGGCCACCAACCGCACCGACCCGGGTGTGAGTCTATTCGGGATCAGCTCTGCGGGGCAGGTGGAGTACTTGGGGCTGCGCAACCTGGAGATGGAAGACCCTTACGGCCTGTGTGTTTACCGCAAGGGCGCCGACCTGTTGACCTGGGTATCGGACAAGGAAGGTGGTGTGCAGCTGCTGCAGATCGCCCCCGGTGAAGGCGACGTAGACTGGACCCTGAAACCGCTGGCCAACCTGCAGGTCGACAGCCAGGTCGAAGGCTGTGTGGTGGATGACGAGATGCAGATGCTGTTCTTCGGTGAGGAAGACGGCGGTGTATGGCGCCTGGATATTGCCGCCTTCCTGGCCGGCGAAGCGCGCCCACAGCTGATCGCGCCGGTGGACGGAGAGCGCCTGGCGGCGGACGTGGAAGGCATGGGCCTGTATCACGCGGGCGACAGAAGCTACCTGGTGGTGTCCAGTCAGGGCAACAACAGCTACGCCCTGTTCAGTCGCGACGGCAGCCAGTTTGTGGGCCACTTCAAGGTGGATATCAACCTCGACAAGAACCTGGACGGCAGCTCCGAAACCGACGGCCTGGAAGTGTCCAGCGCGGCGTTTGGCAGCCAGTACCCGCAGGGGCTGCTGGTGGTGCAGGACGGCCGCAACCGCATGCCCAGCCAGACCCAGAACTTCAAGCTGGTGTCCTGGGCGGATATTGCCGAGACCCTCAACCTGCAATGAGTTGATCGGAGGGGGGCTCGCCCCCGCCGTGAATATGCGAAAATCCGCCGGATTCATGTTTGATCCGGCGGATTTTTTTATGCAGCGCGTTCACTCCTCCCTCGAATCCGGTTTTTCCCTCTCCCGTATCGCCTTCGGCCTGTGGCGGCTGACGGACTGGGGCTACTCCCCGCAGGAGCGGCTGGCACTGTTCGAGCAGATGCTGGACCTGGGGGTGACCACATTCGACCTGGCAGACATCTACGGCGACTACCGCTGCGAGCAGTTTTTCGGCGAGGCGCTGAGGCTGAAGCCGGCGCTGCGCAGCCGGATGGAAATTGTCAGCAAGTGCAGTATCCGCCTTGCCGGCGAAGCCTCGGGTGCGCGCATCAATCACTACGATACCAGTCCCGCACACGTGCGCCGCGCGGTGGAAACCAGCCTGCGGGATATGGGGATCGAGCACATGGACCTGTTGCTGTTGCATCGCCCGGACCCGCTGATGGATGCGGATGCGCTGGCGCAGGTGCTCGAGCAGTTGGTAGCCGAGGGCAAGGTAAAACACCTGGGGGTGTCCAATTATCTGTCGCAGCAGACGGCGCTGCTGCAGTCGCGACTTTCCCGGCCGTTACTGGTAAACCAGATCGAGGTGTCACTGCTGCAATCGCAGCCGATGTTTGATGGCCAGCTGGATTACTGTCAGCAGCAGCGGGTGATTCCCATGGCGTGGTCGCCGTTTGCAGGTGGGCGTTTGTTCGCCGGCGAGGACGGCGATGCGGTGCGGGTGCAGGCGTGCCTGCGCTCGCTGTGCGAGGCCCGCGACCTGGACCCGAGGCACGGTGTCATGCAGTTGGCACTGGCATGGCTGCTGAAGCACCCGTCGCAGATGGTGCCGGTGCTGGGGAGTGGTAATCCCGAACGATTGGTGGCGGCGCTGGGCGCGCTGCAAATGGAGCTGGATCGGGAAGAGTGGTTCGAGCTGTTGCGCGCCGGGCGTGGGCGGGATGTGGATTAAGTCAGCTTGCGGTGGTACTCGTTCCTAAGCTGGCCCTGAGGCCTGTTCTGAGGCTTGTTTTTTAGCCGGTCCGGTGGCGGTACTGCCGCCGGAGATCTGTTCGCGAGACGCGCCGTGAACCCATCCATGGGGGCTCTTCGAAAACGTCCCTGTTTTCGAAGGTCTCGCGAACAGATCCCCGGCGTCAGCACCTTCGCGGGAGGCGACCACTTTGAATTGGAAACTGATTCGAAAGTACTGCTTACGAAGTGCGGAAGTGGAATCGAAGCCGGAGTGCTGGGTAAGTGTTTTTGAAAGCGTCGGCGACAGGGATGTCGCCGACGCAGCGTACACGGATGTATTCACAGCGGTTTCAAAAACACTTACCCAGTGCTGCGGCGCCACAGGAATACAAACAGAGAAGCGTGGGGATTAACTGGCGTAAGCGTTCTCAGGCACCAGGTCGTAATTCACTTCCCCCATATCGAACTGCTCGAGCGGGGCCAGGTGCATGGGGACCTGGTAGCAGCGCAACAGCTGGTCGCCGCGCCAGTCCATGACTTCCAGATCTTTGCCGGCAACGCTGTGCAGCAGGCGGTCGAACTCGGTTACCGCAGAGGCGATCAGGACCTTGTATTCCAGCTCGTCGCCCAGCTTGATGTAGCGAGACTCGCTGCCAGCCTGCTCGAGGCGCAGCCAGCCCGGGCCGCGTTCGGCACCGGAGACGCCCAGTACCAGCGGGCCCTGCTGGTCCTGGCACAGCGGCGCCAGGTCGAAAATAGACGGCTCCGCCTGCATTTCCAAACCGACCCAGACCCAGCCCGGCAGGCCGATGCGGGTCAAGTGCCACTCGGACAACCAAACCGTCTGGTCGTCGTCCACGCGGAATTCACTGTATTCCTTCTGCCCGCCGCGGCTCGCGAGGTTCACATTGGCGCCGGGGTTCTGTTTGCGGAAATGGTGTAGCTGCTGGGTCATCTCGTAGTTGACATCCCACTGCTTGCGCAGCCGCCATTGCATCGGATACTCGCCCCACTCGACAATGTATTCCTCCCGCTCGCGTATCGTTTCCGCCACGCGCCAGAAAGCGCCGTCGATCAGGATGCAGGTATCCCCGGGTTTGCTGCCGGGAGCGATGATGCTGTGCTCGGGAGAGGCTTCAGACGCGTTGACCACATGCTCGCTGCGGCCCTCGATCACCTCGTACCAGGGAAAGCCGTGGCGCAGGGGCGGGGGAAAAGCCAGGGGCGGGCGCCCGGCGAGCAGCCGGCGGAACAGCACCGACTTTTCGATTTCCAGATCGGACAGGGTATAGCCTTCCTTCTGAGTGGTTTGTCCCCAGGCAAAGGCCGCCCGAACGAGTTGTTTTTCTCTGTCTGAAAAGCTCATGGCGTCGGTGTGTATAAATTATTCGATTGGCAGCGACGGCAAACCTTACCATTGTGTGACACGGTTCGCTATCGCAAATACTGCGGAATCTATCGCCGGTGATTTTGCCGGTGGCAGCGGTGGCGCAAAAAGTCCGGTAGACTGCGAAAGTTTGTACAAAATAACTCGGAGTGCATAGTGGAAGTAAGGAAACATCCGGCCGGCACAATGTGGCGCCGTACGGCGCTGGTGCTGGCTTTTGCGTTGGGGACCGGAATCGCCGGGCTCGCCCGGGCAGAAAATCCCCAGGCTGAAAAAGTACAAGTTGGTACCGGCGTACCGCAGGCCGACAGCTGTTACCTGGATGGCTGGTCGGAATCCCTGCGCTGTTATCAGGTTGCGGTAGAGGATGGCGTGCTGCTGTCGGTGATGATCGCGCCCGCGGTCAACGGCGGCCAGCACGAGCCGCTGTACATGCTCGCCGGTGGTCCCGGACAGGCCGCCAGCCAGCTGGCCAAATTGCTCAACCCGCTGCGCAAGCTCAACCGCGAGCGGGACATCGTACTGGTGGACCGTCGCGGTGCCGGTAAATCCGATGTGTTCGACTGCGGCATGGACGAAGACATGCCGGTGCAGCTGGACGAGTTTGTGGACCAGCTCGCAGCCTGTTACCAGGCGTCCCCAGAACGACCGAAAACCCTCAACAGCCGCCAGACCGTGGAAGATCTCGAGGCGGTGCGCAAGGCACTGGGGCACGACAGGATTTCCCTGTGGGGTGGTTCCTGGGGGACCCGCACCGCGCTGCTCTACCAGCAGTGGTACCCGGAATCCCTGCAGAGCCTGGTGCTGGACGGGGTCGCGCCCATCGATACCAAAGTTTTCCTGACCGCCAAGGCCGCGGAGGCCTCGCTGCAGGCGCTGGTGGATGCCTGCGCAGCGGATCCCGTGTGCGCGGACTTCGGAGACTGGCGCGGCGAGCTGGATGCGCTGCTGGCCGACTGGACCCCAGCGCAGGCGGCGGCCTTCCCGGACCCGTTTACCGGGGTTCCCGGAGACGAGCCGGTAGAAGCCTGGATGCTCGCCAGCGCGATACGTACCGCACTGTATGATCCCGCAGCCGCCGCCCAGTTGCCGTTTGCCATCCAGCAGGCCCGCCGCGGCAACCTGCTGCCGCTGTCCGGCATATTCGGCCTGTTTGCCAAGCTCGAGGGCAGCATGGCCCTGGGGCTGACCTTTTCCGTTGCCTGTGCCGAGGAAGTGAACCGCATGTCCGCCGACGAGATTGCCGCGGACAGCGCCGGTACGTTTATCGGTAAAACCTTTGTGCGCACCTTTACCGAGGGCTGCAAACGCTGGCCGGTGGCAGCGCGCCCCTACCGCACTCCGGAGCCGCGTAACCACCCGGTACTGCTGATCTCCGGAACCGCCGACCCGATCACGCCACCGGTGTACGCGGACACCGAGCTGGATTACCTGGCGCACAAGCAGCACCTGGTGGTGGACGGCGGTGGCCATATCAATTCCGCCCGCGGCTGCATTCCCGAGCTGATTCGGGAATTTCTCGACGCGCCGGAGACCGCGCTGGATCCGTCCTGTGTAGCGGATATCCAGCGACCGCCGTTTATGGCCGCCGCCTACGGGCCGGCACTTGCGCAGCCGAGCCTGGTGGCCGAACAGGGAGGGGAAAGCCAGTGATCAGTGTGGAAAAAATTCGCAAATCCTTTGCCGGCAAACCGGTGCTACGGGACCTCAGTTTCGAGGTGCCGGACGGCAAGATCACCGCGTTGCTGGGGGCGAACGGTGCCGGCAAAACCAGTTGCCTGCGCATCATCTGTGGATTGTTGCAGGCGAAGTCCGGGCGCGTCCTGGTGGGCGGAATCGACCCCGCTGTGGATCCCCAGGGCGCGCGCCGTCAGCTTGGGGTCGTGGGTGACCGCGAGGGCCTGTACGAGCGGCTGACGGTGGCCGAATACCTGAAAATCTTTGCGCAGATGCAGGGCCTCGGGAGCGGCGAGCTGCAGGGTGCGCTGGATGCCGTGCGCGAAGAGCTCGAGCTGAGCGCCCTGTGGGAGCGGCGCATGGGGGGCTTCTCCCAGGGCGAACGCATGAAAGTATCCCTGGCCCGGGCCCTGGTCCATCGCCCCCAGCACCTGATTCTGGATGAGCCTACCCGCGGTCTCGATGTGCTCGCCGTGCGCCTGTTGCGCAAAACCCTGCTGCGGTTGCGTGCCGGTGGCACCACCATCCTGTTTTCGAGTCATGTCATGCCGGAAGTGGCGGAGTTGTCCGACTCGGTGCTGGTGATGTCCGAGGGACGTGTGGTCGGGCGCGGTACCCCGGCGGAGCTCGGTCGCGAAACCGGGTGTGAATCACTGGAAGACAGTTTTGTGGCGCTGGCCTACGGGCGGCTGCCGGCGCGACAGGAGGTGGAGCCAGCATGAGCGCGAAATCAACGACGAGCACCCTGGCGCAGATGTTGCCACTGCTGAAAAAAGAATTCCTTGAAGCTTGGCGCGACCGCCGCGCGCTGCTCACTGCGGTGTGTTTTTCCCTGATGTTCCCGGTACTGCTGGCGGGGGCTACCGTGGTGATGGTCAAGAAACAGAGTGAGGATGCGACCCGGGTGGCGCTGATCGGTGCCGAGGAAGCGCCGCTGCTGGCAGAAAAGCTGGCATCGCCGGCACTGGAAGTGGACAGGCTGGCGCAGGGCGATCCGCGCTCGCTGCTGCAGGACGACTACGACCTGGTGCTGGTGGTGGCAGAAAATTTTGCCCATCGCTACCAGGAATTCCGTGCGCCGCAGATCTACGTTTATGTGGACAGTTCCGACACCGGCGCGGGCCGGGCCCAGCGCCAGGTACAGGAGCGCCTCGCAGCCATGCAGCAGATGGTGGTGAACCAGCGCCTTGCGGCCCGCGGTGTTGCTCCGCAGTTGCTTGCCCCCTGGCAGCTGGAAGTGCGGGATGTGAGTACGCCGTCGAGCCGCGGTGCGCTGATTCTCGCCACCGTGCCGGGGTTGCTGATCCTGACCCTGTTCGTGGCCAGTCTCGCTACCTCGGTGGATACCTCAGCCGGTGAGCGCGAGCGCCTGAGCCTGGAAACCCTGCTGGTGCAACCGCTGCCGGCGTGGCAGGTGATCGTGGCGAAAATGCTGGCGGTGGCGAGCCTCGGCTGGCTCGGTTCACTGTTGTCCATCACTGCCCTGGTGGTGCTGATGCCGATGATGCCACTGGCGGAACTGGGGATTCAGCAGGCCACCACGGTTGCCGGCGTGATCTGTATGGGGCTGGTGCTGCTGCCGCTGGCGCTGCTGGTGGCGGTACTGCAGATTCTGCTGGCGCTGCGCTCGCAGTCGTTCAAGGATGCACAGACTCAGCTGAGTATCTTCCAGATAGCGCCGGTGATGCTGCTGGTCATTATCGATGCGGCACAGATCAAGCTGGCGGACAGCTGGCAGCTGCTGCCGTTGATCGGCCAGCAGCAGTGGCTCAAGGGGCTGCTGATCGGAAGTGCGGTGTCACCGCTATGGATGCTGGCGGGGTCGCTGGCAACCTTGGCGCTGGTGGTGGTCGCGGTGGTATTTGGTGCCCGTGCACTGCGCCGTGAAACACTGTTGTCCGCTGCCTGAGGCGGGTTGGGGCCGATATACGGGCGATTGAATTTGTGAGTGCTGTATGACGTTTGATGCGAGCGAGGGGCTGTTGACCATCGACCTGGATGCGCTGGCGGAAAACTACCGCACACTGCGCGACCGGCTGCACCCCGGTGGCCGCTGTGGCGCGGTGGTCAAGGCCAATGCCTACGGGCTGGGGGTGGAGCAGGTGGCGCCGGTTCTGTACCGGGAGGGCTGCCGGCACTTTTTCGTCGCCACCCTGGCCGAGGGGGCGCAGCTGCGCTCGCTGCTGCCTGCGGACGCCCGCATTACCCTGCTCACCGGGGTGCGTCCGGGACATGAAAAAGCCTGTACTGAATCCGCTCTCGAGCCGGTACTGGTGACCACTGCGCAGATACAGGCCTGGGTCGAGGCAACCGCAACCGGCGGCGTCGCCGCGCCCTGTGCTCTCAAGGTGGACTCCGGCATGACCCGGCTGGGGATGGGTGCGCAGGAGTTCGCGCAACTATTGCGACAGCCACAGCTGCTGCGAGCGGCCAACCTGCGCCTGTTTCTCAGTCATCTCGCCTGTGCCGACGAGCCGCAGCGGCCGCAGAACCGGCAGCAGCTGCGAAATTTTAGCGATGCCCTGGCCCGGGTGCGCGAAGTCTGTCCGCAGCTCGAGGCGAGTCTCGCCAATTCCTCGGGTATCTATCTCGGTGACGACTTTCACTTTGATGTCGCGCGCCCGGGCTGTGCCCTTTACGGGGTGAACCCGACACCGGGTCAGTCCAACCCCATGCGCGCGGTGGTCAACCTGCGGGTACCGGTACTTCAGGTGCGGCAGGTGGAGCGGGAGTCTGCGGTGGGCTACGGCGCCACCCAGCACGCGGCTGCCGGTAGCTGGCTGGCGGTGGTGCGCGGCGGGTACGCGGATGGGCTGTTGCGCACCCAGAGCGGTCGCGGACGCGGTGCTGCGGTAATCGGGCGAGCGGTGGAGGATGCGGCGGGCACTATCGAAGAGCGCATTGTGGTGCCGATGATCGGGCGTGTCTCCATGGATACCTGTGTATTCGATATCAGCGCGTTGGATCAGGCCCAGCGCGAAAAATTACGCGCCATCGAACTGCTCAACGACGACCTGACCGTGGACGATATGGGGGCCGCGGCGGGCAGTATCGGGTACGAAATTCTCACCAGCCTCGGCCGCCGCTACGGCCGGCGCTATCTCTGAGTCGAGGGGGCTGCGGTGTCTGACAACAAGTCTGCCGACAGCAAGGCGCTGGCGCAGCTGCGGCCACTGCTGTTATTGCTGGCCGATGGTGAAATTCACTCCGGTGAATCCCTGGGGGAGTGCCTGGGTGTGAGCCGCGCCGCGGTGTGGAAGCAGTTGCAGAAGCTGGAGCAGCTGGGGCTGACGGTATCCTCGGTCAAGGGGCGCGGGTACCAGCTGCCGGGCGGGCTGGACCTGCTGGATGCGGGGGCGATACGCGGCAACCTGTCCGGGGCCGCTGGCGCGCTGCTGGGTGAGTTGGACCTGTACGACCTGGCGGACTCTACCAATGCCCGTGCGTTGCAAGCGCTGGATGCCGGGTGCGGCCACCGCCGGGTGATACTTGCGGAGCAGCAGAGTGCCGGCCGCGGTCGCCGCGGCCGCAGCTGGGCAAGCCCGTTTGCCGCCGGCATCAGCCTGTCGGTCGGCTGGCAGTTCAATGGCGGCGTGCAGCTGCTGGAAGGATTGAGCCTTGCGGTTGGGGTCGCCCTGGCGCGGGCGCTGGAAGAATTCGAGGTGCCGGACGTGCGCCTGAAATGGCCCAATGACGTCTGGTGTCGCGGCCGCAAGCTCGCCGGCGTATTGCTGGAACTGAGCGGAGACCTGACCGATCGCTGCGCGGTAGTGGTGGGGATAGGGATCAATATGCACCTGCCGCCAGCCGCCGCGGACGCCATCGACCAGCCCTGGATCGACCTGGCGCAGGTGCGCCCCGGTATCGGCCGCAACCAGCTGGTGGCGGCGATGCTGAACCACCTGTTGCCGCTGCTCGAGCACTACCCGGAGCGGGGCTTTGTGCCCTGGCGAGAGCCCTGGCAGTCACTGGACCAGTTCGCCGGCGAGGCGGTGTGTGTTCAGTCGGCGCAACAGCGCTGGTGTGGCATCGCGCGCGGGGTCGACGGCTCGGGCGCGCTGCTGCTGGAGATGGGCGGCGAGCAGGGGGAGACTCCCGAATTGCGCACATTTCACGGGGGGGAGGTGTCCCTGCGCCCGGCGGATAGCGGGAGCTGAGTGCCGTGACCATGATTCTCGAACTGGATCAGGGGAATACCCGTTGCAAGTGGCGCCTGCTGAACGCCGCGGCTGCCGGTAGCGGCCGGGTGGTTGCGCGGGGCGCACTGGAGCGAGATTTCTGGGGTGGTGGCAGCGAGTTGCCTGCGGAGTGGCTGGACGCGGGGGTGGCGCGGGTGCGGGTTGCCAATGTTGCCGGTGCCGGGCGCGAAAAGCAGATTGCCGAGCGCCTGCAGGTGGCACTGGGGCTGCAAGCGGAGTTTGCCCGGGTGGCGCCCCGCTGCGGCGCGGTGACCTGTGCCTACCCCGAGCCGCGGTGGCTGGGGGTGGATCGCTGGCTGGCGGTACTGGCCGCCCACGCCCGCGACCCGGCGCCGGCTCTGGTGGTGGATTGTGGCAGCGCGGTTACCCTGGACCTGCTGGGGGCCGGGGGCGCCCATCTCGGTGGCTATATAGTCCCGGGGCTGGCGCTGATGCGGCGGGCGCTGTATCAGGATACGGACGCGGTGAAAGTGGCGCGGGCGTTCGCCCCCGGGATGTCGCTGGCGCCCGGCCGCGATACCCAGGCGGCAGTCAACCGCGGCTTGCCACTGATGGTGCTCGGCGCTGTGGAAAGGGCGCTGGCGGAATTGCAGCAGTGTGCCGAGCGTGATTTGATGCCGAATATCTGGCTGACCGGCGGCGATGCTGCGCTGTTCTCGACCCTGGAGCCGTTGGCGGGAACGCTGCGGCACACCCTGGTGGAAGACCTGGTGATGGAGGGGTTGGCGCTTACCAACCCCTGATCGCCCACTGGCAGCTTGAGCCAACTGGTGGCCTGACTGCGGCGCCCGCCTCGCGGATCACGGTTTGCAGCGGTATTCGCTTGTACAATCTGCCGCCGTTAGCCGCGGCCGACAAACATTAACCACGATGCTGGATTGAAAGACCTGTTTCCTATGCGCTGGATAGTTTTGCTGTTAGTGATTGCCAATCTCGGGCTTGCCGGGTGGTTCATGAGTGCCGGGCGGGCGCCGGAGAACACCGTGCAGCAGACCGCACCTGCCGCGGCGGAAAGCTCCATTGCGCTGGTCAGTGAGGTGGCCCCCGGCGAGCTGGCGGACCGTGTGGAGTCGCAGCGCGGCGCCGAGGTGCCCGCGGCACGGGCGGTTGCGGAACCCGAAGCCGCGCAGCCCGGAGAGGCTCTGTGCACCCTGGTGGGGCCCTTTGGTGAGGCCTTTCAGGGCGAGGATGTTGCGCAGCGCCTGCGCGCGCTGGAGGTAGATGCCAGCCTGCGGGAGATAGAAATGCAGGGGCAGATGCGCTACTGGGTGTTTATGGCGCCGCTGGGTTCCCGTCGTGAGGCCTACCGCAAATTGCGTGCGCTGCAGGCGGCGGGTATCGACAGTTACGTGATACCGAAGGGCTCGCTGGAGAACGGCATCTCATTCGGTATTTTTTCCGAGCTGGAGCGGGCCCGCTCGCTCACGGATGAACTGCAGGCTCAGGGATTTGCGGCCGAGTTTCGCGAGGAGCCGCAGACGTATCTAGAGCGGTGGGTGGTGGTATCCGGCGGCGAGCAGCAGTTGGCGGCGGACTTCTGGCAGCAGTTGCAACTCGACTACCCGGACGTGGACCAGCGTCAGAATCTGTGTAGTGAAATCGTTGATGCCCAGGGCGCGGATTGAGCTGCGGCGGGTGCGATTAGCCTGGCGCGGAAAGGGTTCCAGGGCCGCTGCCGGCGGCTCATCGTGGGGTTGCGGCTGTCCGCTTCTGTACAAGGTTTCAGCAATGACGAAAAAGCCGCAATCCGCTGTTGCGTGTGGAAGTGACTTCCCCTAGAATCCCGCCTCCACTTAAGGGGGAGCTCAACAACCCCGGGTGGTGACGGAGTGCTGGCGTAGCTCAGTTGGTAGAGCAGCTGACTTGTAATCAGCCGGTCGGGGGTTCGACTCCTCTCGCCAGCTCC
>ENA-ORCV01000347-ORCV01000347.1-marine-metagenome-genome-assembly--contig:-NODE-347-length-38911-cov-4.210537_pt1 | contig 38911 bp, 34 predicted proteins | sample MGYA00237779_ERZ508509 | MGnify/ENA primary metagenome ERZ508509 (study PRJEB26180, sample SAMN06268772) | marine metagenome | isolation source: Bioluminescent Bay, La Paraguera, Puerto Rico | place... | reverse complement strand
GCGATCCCGTCGAGACAGGCGGGCCGAAAGCGTCGCTGGAAGGCGACGATAGCGGCCTGGGTCGCCGGGTCGAAGAGGCCCGTTCCCTCCACCCCGTAGCCGATGGCGGAAAGCGCGATCTGCAGATCGATCACCGCGCCGCCCGATTGGCCCGGGCCGATGGCGAGCTCCGGCGGGTCGCCGGGCGTCTCCGGCCACAGCCCGACCCCGTTCGCGGCCAGCCGTTCGATGAAGATGTCGCCCGCGGTCCGTTCCGTCATGTGTCCCTCGCTTTTGTTCTTTTCCCTGCGCGCGCCGGCCAGCCCGGAACGCGATGCGGCCCCTCCGGCGGATTGCGCCGAAGGGGCCGTTTACGACTGAACCGCCGGACGCGCGAGGCGTCCGCTCAGTGCGCCCCGCCGGCCTGGATCTGGCCGCGCGCCGCCGGGCCTTTCAGCTCCGGAATCATGCGCAGCAGAACCATGGTGGCCAGGATCGGCAGGCCCATGATCGCGCAATACACCGCGCGGTCGAATTCGGCGGCGATCAGATAGCCGCCGACGATCGGCGCCAGGATGCCGCCGATCCGGCCGAAGCCGATGGTCAGGCCCGTCCCGGTCGTGCGCACCGTCGGCGGGAAGATCACCGGGAAGGTCGAGTACAGACCCGACACGGTGGCGATCAGGAAGAAGCCGACGATGAAGCCGAGGCTGACCATGACGACCAGCGTGGACGGCGCGGCGCCGAACGCGACCAGCGCCAGGAAGGCCAGGACGCACGCCCCGCCGACCGTGTTGCGCAGGCCGCCCCATTTGCCGGCGACCATGCCGAACAGGATGCCGCCGAGCACGCCGCCGCCATTCATGATGACCGAGCCGGAAATCGCCGCCGAGGCGGTCAGGCCGGCCAGGCGCAGCATCTCCGGCAGCCAGGGCAGCGCGAAATACAGCACCCAGGCATAGAGGAAATAGGCGCAGGCGATCTTCACCGTGGAGGCGAAATGGTTCTTCGCCAGCACTTTGTAGGGCTGGACGTCGGTCTCGTGCGCCTCGGCCGCCGGCAGGACGTCGATCTTGGCCATGCCGAGCTTGGGCAGCAGCTTGTTGGCCTTCTCCAGCGCGTTTTTCGGACGGCGGGTGATCAGATAGTCCAGCGAGTCCGGAATGAAGAACCAGACCAGCGGGATCACGACCAGCGAGCACAGGCCGCCGAAGATGAAGATCGGCTCCCACGCGCCGGTGGTGGCGACCAGCCATGCGGCGACCATGCCGCCCAGCACGCCGCCGGCCGGATAGCCGATTGCCATGATGGAGATCATCAGCGAGCGGTTGCGGGCGTTGGAGTATTCAGCCGTGAAACTGGCGATGGCGGCCAGCATCGTGCCGATGCCGAGGCCGGTGATCAGGCGCCAGAAGAACAGGATCGCGACGGAGTGGGAGAAGGCGGAGGCGAACATGCCGACCGTCACCATGACCAGCGCGATCAGCGTTAGCGCGCGGCGGCCGAACCGGTCGGCGAACGGGGCGATCACGAAGGATCCCGCCATCATCCCGATCAGGCCGGCGCTGATCAGCCAGCCGAACGTATCCGCGCCGATCCCCCAGTCGGGGATGATGCGCGTGCCGGCGAAGGAGATCGCCAGCACATCGAACCCGTCCAGCCCGTTCAGGAACACCATGACCGAGACGACGAAGATCTGGAACCCGTTCATGGGACGCTGTTCCAGTTCGGTGCGGATATCCGCCATATCTTATTTCCTCCCCTATCGCGCCCGTGCGGGGCGCGCCGCGGCGCGTTCCGGCCGCCGAGTTTGTTTCCCTGTCCTTCTGATACAGCGAATTTCAGGCGCGGGGCAAACAAGATCGGCCCGATTTTTCAGGCTTTCCGGTGGCCAATCGTCATGAAGACCGGTATATCCAAGGGCAATAATACGGAGAGAGGAAACGTGCACCAGCCGGGGCGGCGATCGCCGGCCGCGGGCCTATTTGCACGTGTGGAAAACTCCGAGGCGTTCCGGACGGGACGCCAGTCGCTTGAAACCGAAAGAAACCCGAGAGGATAAGAATTCACATGCCTACCCATCCGAACGGCCCGTTCCGCGCGGACCATGTCGGCAGCCTGCTGCGCCCCGCGCCCCTGCTGGCGGCGCGCAAGCGCCACAAGGCCGGCGAGATTTCCGACGCCGAACTGAGGGACGTCGAAAACGAAGCCATCAAGGAAGCGATCAAGCTGCAGGAAGACGTGGGCCTGAAGGGCATCACGGACGGCGAATTCCGCCGCACGCACTTTCACACCGACTTCCTGGTCCAGATCGACGGCATGGAAGCCCAGGGCGGCATCGCCAAGAAATTCCAGAAGGCGGGCGGCGACCTTGAGTTCGCGCCGCCGAAACTGGTGACGACGGGCAAGCTGAAGCACTCCAAGCCGATCATGCGCGCGGACTATGAATTCATCGCGCAGCACACCAGCGAAGTGCCGAAGATCACCATCCCCTCCCCGTCCATGGCGCACTTCCGCGCCGGCCGCGAAGGCATCTCCAAGGAAGCCTATCCGGACCTGGAGGAATTCTTCGAAGACCTGGTGCAGGTCTACAAGGACGAGGTGAACGACCTGGCCGCCGCCGGCTGCCGTTACCTGCAGTTCGACGACACCAATCTGGCCTATCTGTGCGACCCGAAATTCCGCGCGGACACCGAGGCCCGCGGAGAAGACCCGGACAAGCTGGCCACGCTGTACGCGGACCTGCTGAACCGCTGCATCGAGGACCGTCCGGACGACATGCGCATCACCATCCATCTGTGCCGCGGCAATTTCCGCAGCGCCTGGGTGGCCGAGGGCGGCTATGACCCGGTCGCCGAGGCGATGTTCGGCGAGCTGAACATCGACGGCTTCTTCCTGGAGTTCGACGACGAGCGCTCCGGCACGTTCGCGCCGCTGCGCTACGCCAAGAAGGACACCACGGTGGTGCTGGGCGTCATCAGCTCCAAGAAGGCCGAGATGGAGACCAAGGACCAGGTCAAGCGCCGCATCGACGAGGCGACCCTGGTTCTGGACAAGGACCAGCTGGCCGTCAGCGCCCAGTGCGGCTTCTCCTCCACCGAGCACGGCAACGACCTGGATTTCGACGTCCAGCGCCGCAAGCTGGAGCTCGCGGTCGCGGTGGCCGAGGACTATTGGGGCGGGGTCGACCCGCAGCGCAAGGCGGCCTGACCGCCGGCGCCACGCCATACGGAAAGGGCGGCGGAGCGATCCGCCGCCCTTTTTCTTTGAGCGGAACCCGGCAGGCCGAAACCGGGCGCTATTGACGTGCGCCCCCGGGCGGCGGACACCGCCATCCATGCGGATCCTTCTGATGCTGGCGGGACTGTTTTTCGTGGCGCTGGGCGTTATCGGCGCCTTCCTGCCCGTCATGCCGTCGGTGGTCTTCTTTCTGATCGCGGCGATCCTGTTCGCCCGCTCCAATCCCGCCTGGGAAAAGCGGATCATGGAGCATCCCTCGCTGGGCCCGCCGATCCGCGCCTTCCGCGAGCGGGGCGTGATCTCCCCCGCCGCCAAGATGTCCGCCGTGGGGGCGATGGCGGTCAGTTCGGTCGTGTCCTTCTTCCTGCTGCGCGGGGCGATGGCGTTCGTGCCCGGCGCGGTGTGCGCGGTGTGCGCGGCCTGGATCCTGAGCCGGCCGTCGCACTAGGCGCGGGGTCCGCCGCTATTGAAGATCGCGGCGGGCGAAGGCAGAAGTCTCCGGCGAATATGGGGGAGCCGCGCACAGCGGCGCGAAAGGGAAGCAGGATCCGGCAATGCCCGTCGAGAACGTTGATTGGCTGAAAAAAGACGTCGTGGCGCGCTGGGCCGACGGCGCGGGCGGCGCGATGGCGGTGGCGGAGATGTTCTCCGGCCTGCGCCTGACCTATTCCGAACTGGATGCGCAGATCGACAGCTGCGCCGAATGGCTGCTGGCGCAGGACGGCGTGAAGGCGGGCGACCGGATCGCCCTGCTGGCGCGCAACGGGGCGCATTATCCGGTGCTGTTCTATGCCTGCGCCCGCGCGGGCCTGATCTTCGAGCCGCTGAACTGGCGCCGGACGGGCGGGGAGATGCGGGTGCTGGTCGAGGACGCCGAGCCGGTGATCCTGTACCACGAGGACGAGTTCGCGGCGCAGGCGGCGACGGCCGCGGAGGGCTTCGCCGGCTGCCGCGCCGAGAGCATCGGCGCGCATGGCGAGACGCTGCAGGCGGCGCTGAAGGCGCACGGCAAGGCCAAGAAGCGCTATGAGATCGAGGATCCGGAGGCGCCCTGGACCCTGCTCTATACGTCCGGCACGACGGGGCGGCCCAAGGGCGCGATCGTGACGGTGCGCGGGGCCTGGTTCTCCTCCCAGAATTTCACATGGATCAACCAGCTGGACCGCACCTGCGCGATGCTGTGCGACGTGCCGCTGTTCCATGTCGGCGGGCTGATCGCGCTGCTGCACACGTCCATGCTGAACGGGATGCGGGTGTGGATGACCGACCGGTTCGACGCCGGGGCGACGCTGAAATATCTGTCCGACCCGGATATGGGGATCACCCATATGTTCACCGTGCCGCAGATCGTGCAGGTGCTGCGCGACCAGCCGGAATACGGCGAGGCCGATTTTTCGCGCACCATCGCCTGGTGCAGCGGCGGCGCGCCGCTGGCCCCGTCGATCCAGTTCGACATGTGGAAGGACGGGGTGCTGCTGACCAACGGGTTCGGCATGACCGAGGCGGGGAGCGTGACCGGCATGCCGCTGGACGGCCAGATGATGCAGGACAAGCCCGGATCGCTGGGCATCCCGCTGGCCAGCATGAGCGTGCGGATCGTGACGCCGGACGGCAACGACGCCGGGCCGGGCGAGGTCGGCGAGATCTGGGTGCGCGGGCCGTCCGTCACGCCCGGCTACTGGAACCGGCCGGACGCGAACGAGGCCTCGTTCGACGGCGACTGGTTCAAGACCGGCGACGGCGGCTATCTGGACGACCAAGGCTTCCTGTATCTGGTCGACCGGCTGAAGGACATGTTCATCAGCGGCGGGGAGAACGTGTACCCGGCCGAGGTCGAGTCCATCATGCTGGAATGCGAGGGCATTGCCGACATCGCCCTGATCGGCGTGCCGCACCCGAAATGGACCGAGGTCGGCGCGGCCTACATCGTCGCGCGCGAGGGCCTGACCGAAGAGAAGATCCGCGCCTTCGCCAAGGAGCGGCTGGCCGGATACAAGCGCCCGACCCATATCGTCTTTGTCGACAGCATCGAGCGCACGCCCAGCGGCAAGATCAAGAAACAGGTCCTGCGCAAGGACTGGGCCGAGCGCAATCCGGAGCAGGAGCCGGCGTGACGCCGGCCTTCGACCGCGGCCGCCTCGCCAACGCGGTGTGGCGGGCGGTCCTGGTGAAGGTTCTGGAATATCCCGCGGCCGTTCTGCTGTTCGCCGTGCTGGCCGTGATCATGCGCGGCGCGGAGGGGCAGGCCTTGTCCGGGCCGGGCGTGGCGCTTGTCGTGCTGGCCGGGGCGCTGGCCTATTTCCCGGAGGTGTGGCCCTACGTGCTGGCGTCGGGGGTCGTCCTGTTGATCCTGAACGTGGCTTTTCCGCGCCGCTTCCTGCCCAGCGCGATCGCAAGCGTGGCCGCAGTGCTGATCTTTGGCGGCGTCCTGTCCAGGCTGGAGCGTACCGGGTTGATCCGGACGCAGCCCGAGCCCGTCGATATCGCGCTGTGGCTCAGCGTGGCGGCGGCGAATGTCGGTCTGGTCTGGCTGTCCTATCGCTGGACCCGCCCAAAAGGGATGGCGGCGGCGGGGGGCTGACCGGCGGAAAGCCCCCCTGCCCCAGTCCGACGGGACGCAGGATCAGAACGCCGCGCCGAAGCCGATCGTGTAGGCCGTGCCCTCGCCCGGGAAATAGCGGTCGTTGCCGAAGCCGTAATCGGCGCGTTCGGCATATTCCTCGTCGAAGATGTTGCGCACGGCGCCGAAGACGTTGAACGCCTCGGTCGCCTGCCAGGCCAGGCGCAGGTCGAACACGTCGTGGCCCGGATATTCGCGCAGGTTTTCGGCGTCGGTGTAGTACTCGCTGACATGGGACCAGGCGAGTTCGGCGGTGACGTTGTCGACCGGGGTCCAGACCAGCTGGGCGTTCAGCAGCAGGTTCGGCGCGGTGTCGATCTCCGTCCCGCTGACGATGCTTTCGCCGGCGGCGGCGACCGGGCGGTCGAACTCATAGGTGTGCTCGGCCAGCGTGCCGGAGCCGCGCAGCTCGAACCGGTCGGTCAGCCGGAACGAGGCCGACGCCTCCAGCCCGATATGCTGGGTCTCGCCGTCGGTGACGTTGAAGCCGTCGGCGTCGCGGAAGAACAGATTGCGCTTGTACATATAGAAGCCGACCAGCTCGAACGCCGCGCGGCCGGTCTGGCCGCGCACGCCGGTTTCCACACTGTCGATATATTCCTCGTCCGCCTCGCCCACGATTTGCGTCGGCTGCAGGCGATAGACGTCGGATTCCTGGGGCGCGCGGGCGCCGCGCACATAGCGCGCCCAGACGATGGCGTCGTCGGACAAATCGTAGGACAGGCCGATATTGGGGGTGAGCGCGGTGTAGTCGTCGGTCCGGTCGGCGGCGATCAGATAGCGGCCGAAGGTCTGGGCGGGGATGTTGGTGTCGTAGTCATAGGTCGTGAACTCGGCGCGCAGGCCGCCCTCCAGCCGCAGCCGTTCGGACAGCTGGTATTCGGCGTGGACGTAAGGCGCGGCGATCGTGGACTGGACGACATAGTCGTAGTGCGTGCCCTGGATGAAGGAGAACAGCGTGGGGTTGGCCTGGACCTCGCGCGTGAAGCCCTCGGTGTATTCCAGGTCGGTCCCGAAGATCAGGGAGAGGTTCTCCATCTGCTTGTAGGCGGCGAACTGGCCGCCGAGCGACCAGTGGCCGTTGGTCTCCACGCTGCCCGACGGGAAGAAGTGCTGCTTGAACTCCATATAGTTCGTGCGGGCGTAGGGCGTGGCGCTGAGCGTCCAGCCATTGTCGGTGTTGACGTCGATACGGGTGGACCAGCGCACCGCGTCCACGTCGCGATAGGCCTCCGGATTCGGGTTGGCCTTGCGCAGCGCGCCCTGATAGCCGGGCGAGTAGCCGGCGGTTTCCTGGTTGATGTTGACGACGCTGATGATCGTCTTGGTCGTCATGCGGCCGCGATTGAGGTCGATGCGGACCGTGCCCTTCTGGTCGTCGACGCCGGAATCGTAGCGGTAGCCGCCGTCGCTGAGGCCGGAGAAGCCGGCGAAGATCCCGCTGCCTTCCTCGTCCCAGGTCTGCGAGGTCCAGCCGCGGGCGGTGTAGCGGTTAAAGGAGCCCCAGGACGCCTCGACATAATTGCCGGGCTCGGTGGCCGGACCGCGCACCAGATAATTGACCATGCCGTGGACGGCGTTGGAGCCGTAGAGCGCGCCGCCGGGGCCGCGGATCACCTCGATCCCGCCGGCGATCGGGTCATTGGCGTCGAACAGGCCGTTGACGTTGGCGAAGGCGGGGGCGCGCATCGGCACGCCTTCCTCCAGATACAGATAGGAGCCCGCGCCGGCGCCGCCGGTCAGGACCGGGGAGCGGATGGCGGTCAGATGCTCCACCCCGCTGCCGCGCTGGACGTTGACGCCGGCCAGGCGGTTCAGCGCCTCGGACGGGACCTGGGGATTGATGAACTCAAGCTCCGCCGGGGGCATGACGGCGATATTGCCGATATTGTCGCGCAGCTCCCGCTCGCTGCGGGTGCCGGTGACCACGACGCGGTCCAGATAGGGCATGGCGGTCCGGGCGCCGGACTGCTGGGCCGAGGCGGCGGCCGGAAGCGCCGCCAGCGCGAGCGCGGCGAGCGCGGTCTGGCCCAGAAGGCGGGAGGTCGTGGTCTGCGTCATGGTTCTGCGTTTCCAATCGGTCGTTTCTTATGGGTCTGCGAGCGGGAACGGCTGGCGGAATCGCTGCACCCGCAGGACGGCCCCCCTTTGGGCATTCCAACGGAGGGCCTTCCGACGGGTGTGCAGGCTGGATTTCCGGGCCGGGCCGGTCCTATCCTTGCGCCCTGATAGCCCCAATCCGCGCGCGAGCGCGCCTGAAACGTTCTGAATTCGTCATGAAACCGGTCCAGATGCGCGATTCCGGCGGGAAAACGCTGGCCTTTGCGGGGTTCAGCCTGGAGCCCCGGCGCCGGCGGCTGACCGGGCCGGACGGGGCGGAAATCCCGCTTCAGCCGCGGGTGTTCGACCTGCTGATGCTGTTCCTGGCGCGGCCGGGGGAGCTGCTGGCCAAGACCGAGATCATGGCGGCGATCTGGCCCGACACGACGGTGGAGGAGAACAATCTGAACCAGGCGGTGTCGGCCCTGCGCCGGACGCTGGGCGATTCCACGGCCCAGCCCCGCCTGATCGCGACCGTGCCCAAGCGCGGATACCAGTTCATCGCGCCGGTGGAGCCGGTCGAGAACACACCGCGTTTCGCTTTGCCGCGGCGGGCGGCCAGAATCGCCACGGGCATTGCGGCGGGCGCGGCGCTGGCCGCGGCGGCGGGACTGGCGCTGTGGACCGCCCTGCCCGGCGGGCCGGCCCCGGCGCCGGCGATCGACGAGACGCTGGCCGGGCGGGCGGAGACCGCGAGCGAGGCGGCCTATGACCATTATCTGCTGGGCAACGCCTATCTGGCGCAGTCCGGCGTGCCGATGCTGCACGCCGCGGTGGAGCAGTTCCGCAAGGCCGTGGACATCGACCCCGGATACGGCGCGGCCTGGGCGGCGATGGCGCGCGCGGCCGACGGGCTGGAGGTCGAGGAGCCGCAATTCGCCGACCAGCACCACGCCATGCAGCGCGAGGCCGTGGCCCGCGCCGCCGAAACCGCGCCGGACGAATGGGAGACGACGGCGGTGCGCGCGCGCCTGCTGATGCGGGAACGGCGCTGGGAAGACGCCGCGCGCATCCTGCAGGAGGCGAACGCCAAGGGCGCGCCCAGCCCGGTGGAGGCGGCCGAGATCGAGGGCGTGTTCCTGATGCATACCGGGCGGCCGAGCGAGGCGCTGGCCCTGTTCCGCGCCGGGCGGCGGGCCGATCCGCTGTCCTTCACCATGTCGGCGCGGCTGGCCTGGGCGATGGAGCTGACCGGCAACCGCGAGGGGGCGCTGGCGGAATACGCCCACGCCCAGACCCTGCCCGGCGACGAGACGGCCTGGGCGTTCCAGCATCTGGTGCGCCTGCTGGAGAGCGGCGACCGGCGCGCGGTGGAATCCTATCTGCGCAACTATCCTTACTCCGAGGACGGGACGGCGGCGGTGATGCACCAGCTGTCCGAAGTCTGGCGCAGCCCCAGCGACGCGCTGGCCGTTCTGTGGGTGGCGCATGACAGCGGTCAGGTGCGCGGGCCGCACCGGCTGGACGCGCTGGCCCTGCTGGCCGCGCACTATGGATACAACGAGCTGGCGCTGCAGATGCTGCGCGAGGAGTTCTTTGCGCGGAACGGCGGATCGACGGCGCATCTGTGGAATCCGGCGATGCGGACGCTGCGCCGGACCGAGGGGTTCAAGACGCTGGTGCGCGATCTGGGCTTCGCCCAGTACTGGCGCGAAACGGGCGACTGGCCAGATTTCTGCCAGCCGGTGGACGAGAGCGACTTCACCTGTCGGTAAAAGGGGGCCGGTCAGACGTCTTCCCGCGTGTGGCCTCTCCCCTTTGGGGCGCCTATAGTCGGCCGTGAAATCACCCCCCGGGAGGACATGACATGGACGTCCGCGCCGCCGTGGCGACCGCGCCGAACGCGCCCCTTTCCATCGAGACCGTGCAGCTGGAAGGCCCGAAAGCGGGCGAGGTTCTGGTGGAGATCAAGGCCACCGGCATCTGCCATACCGACGCCTATACGCTGTCCGGGCAGGACAGCGAGGGCATCTTCCCCAGTATCCTGGGCCATGAGGGCGCGGGCGTGGTCGTGGAGGTGGGTGCGGGCGTGACGACGCTGAAGCCCGGCGACCATGTGATCCCGCTGTACACGCCGGAATGCCGGCAGTGCAAAAGCTGCCTCAGCCAGAAGACCAATCTGTGCACCGCGATCCGCAGCACGCAGGGCCAGGGCGTGATGCCGGACGGCACCAGCCGGTTCAGCCTGAACGGCGAGCCGATCGCGCACTATATGGGCTGCAGCACGTTCGCGAATTTCACGGTGCTGCCGGAGATCGCGCTGGCGAAAATCCGTGAGGACGCGCCGTTCGACAAGGTCTGTTATATCGGCTGCGGCGTGACGACGGGCGTCGGCGCGGTGATCAACACCGCCAAAGTCGAGCCCGGCGCGAACTGTGTCGTGTTCGGCCTGGGCGGGATCGGCCTGAACGTGATCCAGGGCCTGCGCATCGCGGGCGCGGACATGATCGTCGGCGTCGACATCAATAACGATAAGAAGGAATGGGGCGAGCGCTTCGGCATGACCCATTTCGTCAACGCGGCGGACGCGGGCAAGGAGCTGGTCCCGCATCTGGTTGAGCTGACCAAGGGCGGCGCGGACTACACCTTCGACTGCACCGGCAATGTCGAGGTGATGCGCGCGGCGCTGGAATCCTGCCACCGCGGCTGGGGCGAGAGCATCATTATCGGCGTGGCGCCGGCGGGGGCGGAAATCTCCACCCGCCCGTTCCAGCTGGTGACCGGGCGGGTCTGGAAGGGCACGGCGTTCGGCGGGGCCAGGGGCCGCACCGACGTGCCGAAGATCGTGGACTGGTACATGGACGGGAAGATCGAGATCGACCCGATGATCACCCACACGCTGCCGCTGGAGAAGATCAACGACGCCTTCGACCTGATGCATCACGGCGAAAGCATCCGGAGCGTGGTGGTCTTTTGATCCTGTATGTCGACGCGGACGCCTGTCCGGTCAAAGACGAGGTCGTGCGCGTCGCGCAGCGGCACAGGGCCGAGGTGAAGCTGGTCTGCGACGGCGGGCTGATGCGGCGGCGCGAGCCGAACGTGGAGCTGGTGATCGTGCCGGAGGGCGCGGACGCGGCGGACAACTGGATCGCCGAACGGATCAAGCCCGGCGATCTGTGCGTGACCGGGGACATCCCGCTGGCCGGGCGGTGCCTGGAGGCAGGCGCGGCGGCGATCAATCATCGCGGCGAGCCGTTCACCAGCGCCAATATCGGCAGCGCCCTGGCCATGCGCGACCTGATGGCCGATCTGCGCGAGCAGGGCATGATGGGCGGCGGCGGACGCAGCTTTTCCAAGGGCGACCGCTCCAGCTTTCTGAACGGGCTGGAGCAGCTGATCCAGAAGATCAAACGGGGGCGGTAGGCTCTAGGGCTGCGCCGGGCGCAGCATGGCCCGCGCCAGCGCCGCGCCGATCAGTGCGCCGGCCAGTTTCAGCGCCATCGTGATCGCGATGGTGACGGAGAAGAAGTGCTGGAACAGCACCGAGGCGCCGTCGAATAGCGCGTAGAAAATCCAGACAATAAGCGCGAACAGGAACGGATTGCGGTCCGGCCGGCGGCGCGAGAACAGCAGGACCAGAAGGCCCAGGATGACCGGGCCGGCGATGCGGGTCGACACGGTGGCGATCGCCGGAGCGCCGGCGGTGTAATAGGCCTGGTCATGGCCGGGATCGATCAGGAAGCTCCAGACCAGAACCGTCGCGGTGGCGATGGCGAAATCGATCACCAGCGCCAGCAGGCCGACGCCGGCCGCCTTCGCCACATCCTTTACGCCCATGAGAGCCCTCCCCGCCCACGGTGCCGCAGAGGACCATAGCGGCCGGTTGAACGCGGCCCAACAAGGATTACGGTCGGCCCGCCGGGCGACCGGACACAGCAATGGCCGCGGGACAGAGATGAAGACCATCAGCAAGGCGAAGAGCTTCGGCGGGACGCAGCATGTCTGCGAGATCGCGTCGAAGGAGCTGAAGGGCGACAGCCAGTTCAGCGTCTATGTCCCGCCGGGCGACGGCCCCTTCCCGGTCGTGTGGTGGCTGTCGGGCCTGACCTGCACGCAGGAGAATTTCACGACCAAGGCGGGGGCGCAGCGCGCGGCCAGCGAGCTGGGCCTGATGATCGTGGCGCCGGACACCAGCCCGCGCGGCGAGGACGTGGCGGACGACCCCGAGGGCGCCTACGATTTCGGGCTGGGCGCGGGCTTCTATGTCGACGCGACGCAGCCGCGCTATGCCGAACACTACCGCATGTATTCCTTCGTGACGGCGGAGCTGCCCAGGGCCATCGCGGCGGCGTTTCCCGCCGACATGGACCGGCAGGCGATCAGCGGCCATTCGATGGGCGGACACGGCGCGCTGACGCTGGCCCTGCGCAATCCCGACACCTATCGCAGCGTGTCCGCCTTCGCGCCCATCGTCGCGCCCACCCAAGTCCCGTGGGGCGAGAAGGCGTTCTCAGGCTATCTGGGCGAGGACCGCGATCTGTGGCGCAACCATGACGCGGTGGCGCTGATCACAGACGGGGCGCGGGCGGGCGACATTCTGGTGGACCAGGGCACGGCGGACGGGTTTCTGGAAGCGCAGCTGAAGCCGGACCTGCTGGCCAGAGCGTGCCACGCGGCGGGCATTCCGCTGACCCTGCGGATGCAGGACGGCTATGACCACTCTTACTATTTCATCGCCAGCTTTATCGCCGACCATCTTCGCTGGCACGCGGAGCGGTTGCGCTAGCCAAAGCGCCGCCGGCGAGCGCGCCGGCGAGTTTGGACATTAGCGTCATCAGCACGACCGGCGCGAAATAGCCGCGATAGCCGACCGCCGCGCCGTCCAGAACGAAATAGGCGAACCAGACGACCAGCGCGAAGACCCAGACATCGCGGTCCGGCCGGCGGCGGGAGAAGGCATAGACCAGCCCGCCCAGCAGCAGCGGACCGGCGATGCGGGTGGACCAGGCGGCGATGCCCGGCGCGACGGCGGTGTAGTATTCGACGCTGCGCCCCGGCTCGATCATCATGCTGTAGACGAAGATCGCGGCGGTCGCCGCGGCGAGGTCCAGCCCCAGCGCGAGCATTCCGATCAGGATGGCCTTGGCGTAGTCCGCCGGCCGCATTCCAAGCACCCTGTCAGGCATGGCCGCAGACTATGCAGCGGAGGCCGGGCGGCAAGAGCCAAAAATCCCGCCGGGCGCGGGCGGGCGATTTGGCGTAAGACAGGGGCGTAGCCGGACAGGAGCCATGACCGCACCGGATTCCGCCGCCGCCCCGCGCCGCAAAGGCGCGCTGCGCACCGCGCTGATCGTCGCGGCCGTTCTGGCGGCGCTGTTCGCGGCGTGGCTGGTGTTGCCGCTGGCCGAATGGATCGCGGCCCTGCGCGACTGGGCCGCCGGCCAGGGCGCGGCGGGATGGATCGTGTTCGCGCTGGCCTATGCGGCGCTGACCGTGGCGATGGCGCCGGGGGCGGTGCTGACCCTGGCGGCGGGGGTGGCGTTCGGCCTGTGGGGGTTCTTCCCGGTCCTGTTCGGCGCGACGCTGGGCGCGGCGGGGGCGTTTCTGGCCGGGCGGTATCTGCTGCGCGCACGGATGCAGAAACTGGTGGAGGGGCGGCCGCGCCTGCGCGCGGTGGACGAGGCCATCGCGCGCGAGGGCTGGCGCATCGCGCTGTTGCTGCGCCTGTCGCCTGTGGTGCCGTTCAACCTGCAGAACTGGGCGCTGGGCGCGACGCGGATCGGGTTCGGGCCGTATCTGCTGACCACCTTCTTCGGGATCATGCCGGGCGTGCTGCTGTATGTCTGGATCGGGTCGCTGGGCGCGGCGGCGAGCGGCGAAGCGGGGCCGGCGCGCTGGGCGCTGCTGATCGCGGGGATCGCGGCGACGGCGGCGGTGGTGATCCTGATCACCATCAAGGCGCGGCGCGTTTTGCGCGCATATGGCGTGCAATCCGAAGAAAGCGCTTAACGGGACGTCAAGCCCGCGGCCCTACCGTGCGCGCCGTCGAGGAGCGCGCAATGGCCAAGGCCACATTCCACAAGGAACAACGGGTCTATGTGAAACCCGTCGGCACCTGGGCGGTGATCGAGAAGGTCAAACCGCAATGGGTGAAGGACGTGGAGGAGCCGGTCCGCATCTATTACGACTGCGGTCTGGGGCGTGACTTCAAGGAATCCGAGCTGAGCCTGCCCGAAGAGGACAAGGCCGGCGAGGACGGCCCCGCCGGGCGCGAGAACTGGCGCCTGATGCGCGCGCGCAACAAATGGCAGGACGGCGACGCCGCGCGGCACCATCCCTATCCGGGCACGTTCCCGGTCGTGGTGACCGACGAGAAGGACTGGGGCGGCTGGCGCGTGCCGGGCCAGGAATATGACCGCGACCCGTACCGGATCGAGCGGCAGGCGCGGATCATGGCGTCGGGCACGCGGCTGCTGGACATCGCGCGGGGCCTGCTGGCCGCGGCGCGGGACTATCCGGGCGAACTGCCCGCCGATCTGACGCGGCTGTCGCAGGAAGCGACCAAAATCATCCGCTATGTCGACGAGACGCCGGCGGTGGCGAAGAAGGCGGACAAGACGGCGGCGGGCTAACCCAGCCTAGTAGTCCGCCTCCGCGAACCGTTCCGGCCCGTCCGGGAAGCGTTTTTCCAGAATGTCCTGAAACTGCCGGATGCGGCGGACATAGCGCACCGGCTCCCGCCCTCTTGCATAGCCGTAGCGCAGCTCGCGGTAATATTCCGGGTCCTCCAGAAGCGGCAGCGCCTCGCGCACATGGCGCCAGCGGTCGTCGTCCCAGCCGAGGCGCCGGCTGAGGCCGCGGGCGTCCATCAGATGGCCGAAGCCGACATTGTAGGCCGCGGCGGCGAACCACCAGCGGTCGCGTTCCAGCACGTCCGCCGGCACGCGCTCGCGCACATGGGAGAGATAGGCGGCGCCGCCCTCGATGGATTCCGCCACATCGGTGCGGTCGTCCACGCCGACCTCCCTCGCCGTGCGGCGGGTCAGCATCATCATGCCGCGCACGCCGGTGGGGCTGACCGCGTCGGGGTTCCAGCGGCTTTCCTGCCAGGCGACGGCGGCCAGCAGGCGCCAGTCGATGTCTTCGCGCAGGCCGTAACGCTCGAACAGTTCGCGATAGAGCGGCAGCCGGTTGCGGATGGCGCGGCGGAAGCGCTGGAGGTCGACATAGTCGAACTCCTCATAGAAGGCGAAATAGGCGTCATCGAGGTCGGCCAGAAGGATTTCGGTGCGCTGCTCGCCCAGCCAGGACGCGATGTCGGCGTGCAGGGTTGCGGACACGTCCGGATCGCCGCCGGCCAGCGCCCAGGCGATCTGGCGGTCCGCGCCCACCTGGATGTCTGACACCAGATTGGGGAAATAGCGGCGGTTCACCTCGAACACCTGCTCGTCGGCGACGGTGCAGTCGATGCGGTGGTCGGCGACGGCGGCGAGCATCTGGCTGGTGACGGCCTCTTCCTCTCGCCACTGGACGGGCCAGCCGTCCTCCGCCCGCTCCTGCAGCGTCTCCACGAAGGGGGAGCCTTCGGGCACCACGATGTCCACGCCCTCCAGATCGGCGGGGCCGCCGATGCGAACGCCGTCGCGCTCGCAGACCAGGACCTCCGCCGCCGCCATGAAGGACGGGCCGAAATTCACCAGATCCTCGTTCAGCGGGGTGCGTTTGAGGTGCGCGGCGCCCAGATGCGCGCGGCCGGCCTCCACGGCGTCCATCACCGCGGCGGCCGAGGGATAGACCTGGACGTCCAGGCGCACGCCGAGGCGGCGGGAATAGGCGCTGGCCAGTTCGTATTCATAGCCTTTCGCCCGGTTCTGGCCGATGAAATAGGTCGTCGGCTCGTTCGTCGTGGCGAGGACCAGCACGTTCCGGCGGCGGATGTCCCGCAGCGCATCGTCGAAGGGCGCGGGCGCCTCCACCACATCCTCCACGCCTTCCTCGGCGCGGCGGAAATTGCGACGCAGGCTGTCGGCGGCGTCGTCGACCGCCCAGCGCGTGGAGTTCGCGGCGTCGCCGACGAAACCGCGCAGATCGCCGACGGCGAGCGTCAGGGCCTGATCCCAGCGGCTTTCATGATCGCGCATCTGCAGCGTGCGCACGCCCACGGCGCTGGCCACGAAGACGGCGGCGAGCGCCGCGGCCGCGCCTGCGAAATAGGCGGCTTTACGTATGGTCATTCTGCCTCCTTGCGGAGACTAAAACATGGGCTGGCTGTCTGTTCCGGCGCTTGCGGGGACCGGCCCGACCCGGCACAACAGCGCCACCACGGCCCCGAAGCCGGATGAGATACATCACGATGCGCACCGAAGACCCGGCGCCGGTTCTGCTGGCGGAATATCAGCCGCCCGTGTTCCAGGTTCCTGAAATTGCTCTGGATTTCGAACTGGACCCGGCGGAGACCCGGGTGCGGAGCCGGATGAAGGTGGTGCGCAGCGGCGCGGCCGGCGCGCCGCTGGTGCTGGACGGCGAGGCGCTGACCCTGGTGTCGGTGACGCTGGACGGCAAAAAGCTGCCCGAGAGCGCCTATGCGCTGACGGCCGAGACGCTGACCATCGAGGACGTTCCGGAGTCCTTCACGCTGGAGATCGAGACGATCTGCCGGCCGGAAAAGAACACCGCGCTGTCGGGCCTGTACATGTCCGGCGGGCGGTTCTGCACCCAGTGCGAGGCCGAAGGCTTTCGCCGCATCACCTATTTCCCGGACCGGCCCGACGTCCTGTCGGTGTTCGAGGCGCGGATGAGCGCGGACAAGGACGCCTATCCGACGCTGCTGGCGAACGGCAATCTGGTGGACAGCGGCGAGGAAAAGGGCGGCCGCCATTATGCGGTGTGGCAGGACCCCTTCCCCAAGCCGGCCTATCTGTTCGCGCTGGTCGCCGGGTCGTTCGACCTGCTGGAGGACAATTTCGTCACGGTGTCGGGGCGTGAGATCCCGCTGCGCATCTATGTCGACCAGGGCGAGGCCGGGCGCGCGGTCTATGCGATGGACGCGCTGAAACGGTCCATGCGCTGGGACGAGAAGACGTTCGGCCGCGAATACGATCTGGACCTGTTCATGATCGTGGCGGTGCGCGACTTCAATTTCGGCGCGATGGAGAACAAGGGGCTGAACGTCTTCAACTCCGCCCTGCTGCTGGCCGATCCGCAGACCGCGACCGACGCCGATTACGAGGCGATCGAAAGCGTGGTCGCGCACGAGTATTTCCATAACTGGACCGGCAACCGCATCACCTGCCGCGACTGGTTCCAGCTGTGCCTGAAGGAGGGCCTCACGGTCTTCCGCGACCAGGAGTTCAGCGCCGACCAGCGCAGCCGCGCGATCCAGCGCATCAAGGACGTGCGCGCCCTGCGCCGCACCCAGTTCCCGGAGGACGCCGGCCCCCTCGCCCATCCGGTGCGGCCCGACTCCTATGTGAAGATCGACAATTTCTATACGCGCACCGTCTATGAGAAGGGCGCGGAGATCGTGCGCATGATGCGCGAGGTGCTGGGCGCCGAGGGCTTCCGCGCCGGCATGGACCGCTATTTCGAGACCTGCGACGGCACCGCCGCGACGGTGGAGGATTTCGTCAGCTCGCTGAGCGCGGGATCGGGCGAAGACCTGCAGCCCTTCATGAGCTGGTACCGCCAGGCCGGGACGCCGCGCCTGAAGGTGGAGTCCCGCTATGACGAGGCGGCGCAGGCGCTGGAGCTGACGCTGACCCAGCGCACGCCGCCGACGCCCGGACAGGCCGACAAGCAGCCCCTGCCCATGCCGGTGCGGCTGGGCCTGGTGGCGGCGGACGGCAGCCCCGCGCCGATGCGGCTGGAGGGCGAGAACGCGCCGGGCGAGGCCGAGCGCACCCTGCTACTGGACGGGGCGACGCAGAGCTGGCGCTTTGTCGGGCTGGACGCGGCGCCGGCGGTTTCGGCGCTGCGCGGCTTTTCCGCGCCGGTGATCGTGGAGCAGAGCCACAGCGCGGAGGAGACCGCGCTGCTGTCGAAATACGACCCGGACCTGTTCAATCGCTGGGAGGCCGGACAGGCGCTGATGCGCGATTTGCTGGTCGCCATGAGCAAGGGCGAGGACGCCGCGCGCACCGAAGCGGTGACCGCGATCTGGCGCGCCCAGCTGGCCGATCCGGAGCTGGACCCGGCCTTTGTCGCGCTGGCCCTGACCCCGCCGTCGGAGATGGAGATCGCCCAGCTTCTGGACGAATGGGACCCGGAGGCCGTGCGCGCGGCGCGCGAGGCGATGCTGAAAGGCGCGGCGACCGATCTGCGTGAGGAGCTGACCGCGGCCTATACCGCGATGGCGGACACGCCGCCGGCCAGCGTCGACGCCGAATCCACCGCGCGCCGGGCGCTGAAGAACGCCGCGCTGCTGACCCTGTCGCGCCTCGGCCCCGAGGCGGTGGAGGCCGCCGCGTGGAAACAGTTCGAGGAAGGCGCGACGATGACCGACGTTCTGGCCGCGATCGCGGCGCTGGACGTCGCGGGGTCGCGCAAATTCCAGAAGTCGCTGGACGTCTTCTATGAGCGCTGGAAGCAGCGGCCGCTGGCGCTGGACAAATGGTTCAGCGTGCAGGCCGGCAGCCCGCGCCCCGACGTGCTGTCCCGCGTGCAGTCGCTGACCGGCCATGCGCGGTTCGATGCGTCCAACCCGAACCGGGTGCGGTCGCTGGTCGGCGCGTTCTCCATGGGCAATCCGGCGCGCTTCCACGCCGCGGACGGGGCCGGATACCGGTTCCTGGCGGACTGGGTGCTGTCCATCGACCGGACCAATCCGGCGCTGGCCGCGCGCCTGCTGGGCTCGATGGAGGCGTGGCGGCGGCTGGAGCCAGGCCGGCGCGAGCATGCGAAGGCGGCGCTGGAGCGGGTGAAATCCGAAGCCACGTCCAAGAACGTGATCGAGATCGCGGGCCGCGCCCTGGCCGGCTAGTCACGGTTAACGGCTTCATAATCAGTTATTTGCATCTTCCCGCCGCCCGGGGAGCGGCGCGGGCGGAGCGGCTGTGGACCGATGGACAAGTCTGAAGGGCTGGACCGGCTGCGCATCCTGATCGCCGACGCCAACCCGCACATGATGTCGATCGTAAAGCTGATGCTGCGCGGCTATGGCGTGCGCCAGTACGGCGAGGCCGCGACCTGCGACGCGGCGTGGGACGAGCTGGACGCCGGCGTCTACGACCTGATGATCTGCGAACGCATGCTGGGCGAGCAAGACACGCTGTCGCTGGTGCGGCGCATCCGCACCGACCCGGACAGCGGGAACCCCTATCTGCCGATCGTCATGCTGAGCGCCTATTCGGAGCAGGTCCGGATCGAGGAAGCGCGCGACGCCGGCGTCACCGAATTCTGCCGCAAGCCGGTCACCGCGCGCGACCTGTTCGCGAAGATCGCCATCTCCATCGACCGGCCGCGCCGGTTCGTGCGCGCCAACACCTATTTCGGCCCCGACCGGCGGCGGCGCGACGGCGACCAGTATGACGGCGTCGACCGGCGCGCGCGGGTGTCCTGACGGCCTGCGCAGGCCGCCACTGGTTAACGGCCTCATAAAGAATTGGCCCCTATGATTCTGGGACAGGCGCTGAGGGGCGGCGCCGGGAGTCCGGGTAGCGACGCGTTGATGGAAACGACGGCCAAACTCGACCGGCTGCGGGTCATGATCGTGGAAGACAACCAGCACATGCTGCTGATTGTGAAGACGATCCTGCGCGGTTTCGGGATCAAGGAGTTCGTCGAGGCGCGCGGCGCCGAGGAGGCGTGGGAGAAATTCACCACGGATCCGGTGGATATCCTTGTCGTCGACCGGATTCTGGGCGGGACCGACGCGCTGGACCTGGTGCGCCGCATCCGCAACGGCCAGGATAGCCCGAACGCCTATCTGCCCATCGTGATGCTGAGCGCCCATTCGGAGCGAACCCGCGTGGAAGAGGCCCGGGACGCCGGAATCACCGAATATTGCTGCAAACCGGTCACCTCAAAGGACCTGTTTTCCAAGGTGGCCAACGTGATCGACCACCCCCGCGCCTTTATCCGGACCAAGCAGTTCTTCGGCCCCGACCGGCGCCGCCGCGACGGCGGCTATGGCGGCGAGGAACGGCGGGAAGACGGCGGCTCCAGCAAGGCGGCCTAAAGCAGCGAACGCTGTGGACCGGCGCAAACGCAGCGTCGACATTCGCCAGACCACGCGAATACACTCGGCAGTGTCGATTCGAAGCGATCTGCAGCAAGAAACCGGGGGGCGATGGCGGCGGAGCGCAAAGCGCCCGGGCGACCGGCGAACGTGAAAACGTCGACCGCAAAGCGGAAGCCTCGACGCACGGCGACGCACGCCTCGCAACCGCCGCTGACCCATCAGGGCCGCCTCGTCATTGTCTTCGTCGTCCTGTTCACCGCGCTGTTCGCCGCGGTGATCGGCCTGCGCGTCTATAAAGAGCGCGAGCAGCTGTTCCAGACCGCGGAGTGGGAGTTCTACCGCTCCGCCCGGATCACGGCGGAGCGCACGCGCGGCACCATCCTGGAAGTGCGCGGCGCGATGGCCGCATCGGCCGCGAACCTGGCCGCATCCGCCGAACCCGAGACCGCGCGCGCGGCGCTGGACCTGCTGACCAGCAGCGCGGTGATCGAGGGCGCGGCGCTGATCACCGCGGACGGAGAGGTCGCGGCCACCACCACGCAGACGCCGCCGGCGGACCTTGCCGCCGCGGCGGAGCCGATCCTGATGTCGCCGGGGTCGGTGGGCACGGCGCTTCTGGGCGGCGAGCGCAAGCTGGTCGCCGCCGCGCCGGTGCGCCTGCCCGACGGGTCGGGCCAGATCCTGATCGCGGCGCTGGACGAGGACGCGATCCTGCCCGAGCCGGCGGACGGGCGGACGCTGGCCCTGGCCGCGGCGGACGGCACGATCCTGACCATCAAGCCGGCCACGGCCGGGACGCGCGGCGCGTTCGCGCCAACGACGCTGGGCGTGCGGGAGCTGGACTCCCGGGCCCTGATCCAGAGCGGCGGCGGGGTGGCGGACGGATTCAGCCAGACCCGGCCGAGCGCCATCGGCATCGCCGAGACGCGGCCGACGGCGGTCGGCGTGGCGGCGACGCCGGACATGCCGCTGCTGGCCATCGTGGCGGGCCTGCCGGAGATCGACGGGGCGGACTGGCAGTCGACGCTGATGTGGCACGTGCTGATGCTGCTGGCGCCGCTGATCATCGCGCTGGGCCTGTCCATCGTCCTGCTGAACCAGATCGCCAGCATCCGCAGCGCCCGGCAGGCGCTGGAGGATTCGGAAATCCGCTTCCGCCTGGCCATCGAGGGCGCGCGCTGCGGCGTGTGGGACTGGGACGTGGCGGGGGACACGGTCTACATCACCGACTCGCTGGGCCGGATGATGGGGCATGAGGGCTCCGCGCGCCTTACGGGCACGGAGTTCCTGAGCCTGGTGCAGCAGGAGGACCGGGAGCGGCTGCGCGTAGCGCTGCGCAGCGCGCCGGGCACCGGCGAGGTGGACGTGGAGTTCCGGGCGGCGAACCTGCCGGTGACGCTGCAGCTGCGCGGGCGGCCATGGACCACGTCGTCCGAAGACCGGTCGGGCCGGATCGTGGGCGTGGCCATCGACGTGACCGAGCAGAAAGGCGCGCAGGCGCGCATCGCCGCCGCCGAGGGCCGGCTGCGCGCGGCGCTCGAGTCCATGTCCGAAAGCTTCGTCCTGTGGGACGCGAAGAAGCGGCTGGTCCTGTGGAACCGCAAGTTCAAGGAATTCTTCGGCCTGGACGACCGGCTGCTGCGCCCCGGCAGCCATTACGACACGCTGGAGGGCGCCGCGCGCCAGGCCATCCGCCACACCAGCGGCGCGGCCGGCGACGAGGTGCAGGAGATGTCGCTCGCCGACGGGCGCTGGCTGCACTATTCGGAGCGGCGCACGCGCGACGGCGGCCTGGTCTCCATCGGTACGGACATTTCCTCGCTGAAGGAGCAGGAAAGCCAGCTGACCGAGCGGGAGCGCACCCTGCGCAAGACGGTGGACGACCTGCAGGAAAGCCAGGAGCGCGAGACCGCGCTGGCCCGCCGGTACGAGAACGAGAAGATCCGGGCCGAGGAAGCCAACCGGTCGAAGAGCGAATTCCTGGCCAATATGAGCCACGAGCTGCGCACGCCGCTGAACGCGATCAACGGCTTTTCCGAGATCATGCTGAAGGAGATGTTCGGGCCGCTGGGCGACGATCGCTACACCGAATATGTCCGCGACATCCTGGCCAGCGGCCAGCACCTTCTGGCGCTGATCAACGACATCCTGGACATGTCGAAGATCGAGGCCGGCAAGCTGACCCTGCAGACCGACCTGATCTATCCCGACGAGATCGTGGAGCAGTGCGCCCGCCTGATGCGCGGCCGCGCGCACGAGGCCGGGCTGGACCTGAAGATGGAGATGGCGGAGCTGCCCGAGATCGAGGCCGATCCGCGGGCGCTGAAACAGGTCCTGCTGAACCTGATGTCGAACGCCATCAAGTTCACCCAGGAAAGCGGCGTCGTGGAGGTGCGCGCCGATTTCGAGAACGACGGCGTGGTGTTCACCGTGCGCGATTCCGGCATCGGCATCGCGGCCGGCGATCTGGAGCGGCTGGGCCGGCCGTTCGAACAGATCGAAAGCCAGCATTCCAAGAGCCATCAGGGCTCCGGCCTTGGCCTCGCGCTATCCAAGTCGCTGGTGGAGATGCATGGCGGCTGGCTGAAGATCGAAAGCGAGGTCGGCCTCGGCACGACGGTGACCTTCTATATGCCGCGCCAGCCGGACAAGAGCGCGTCCTATGACCCGTCGGAGGATGACGGCACGGTGCTGTCCCCGTCCGACATGAACGTCCATGCGGGCGGCAGCGACGCGGCGGAGCCGGACGAGGCGTTCGAGGACGACGACGTGTTCGACGACGCGTACGAGGCCGAGGACTTTTTCGTCGAGGACGACGAAGACGAGGATGAGCCGGAGCCGGCCGACGCGCATCTGCGCATCGGCTGACGCCCTCCCCTAGTCCCGAGGCGGGCCGTCCTGTCCGCCGCGCGGCGGCGGCGGGGCGGCGTCCTCCAGCGGGATGAAGGGCCCGGGCTGCGGCGGGCGGCCGGGGGGCGATCCCAACCGGAAATCGCCCGGACGGTCGCTGCGGCGATAGCGCAGCACCAGCTCCTCCCGCGTTTCCGGCGGCAGGTTCGCGAACAGGGAGATGGTCATCTCGTTGGCGCGGCCGTCAAGCGCGGCGCGCGCAGCCTCCACCCGGGCGAAGGCGGCGCGCGCGGCCTCCGGATCGAACGGGTCGGCGGTCAGCGCCGCGATCACGTCGGCGTCGGCGGCGCGGGCCTCGGCAAACAGCGGGCGGGCCTGCTGCGCCCGTTCGCGCAGGCGGTCGCGCACTTCGCCGCGCACGCTTTCGGGCAGCTGGCCGCCGACGATGCGGAAGCGCGGCGGCGGCCCGTCCCGCTGGTCGTTCGACAGGCGCATGCCGGAGGTGAGCCCGGCGGCGAGCACGCCCAGGATAATCCCGTTCAGCAGGATCGAGGCGACCAGGACGATCGCCCAGAGGCCCGATGGAAATCGCGTCGTCATGCGTCATCCTCCGCGAAGGCGGCCAGCGGATCGAACGGCGCGCTGAGCGCCATGTCCAGCAATGTCTGCTCCGGCGTTGCGGTCGGCAGGGCCGCCGCGCCGCCCGCGAACCCGGCGGCCGCGCCGCCGGCCAGCGTCAGGCCGAGCGCCGCGGCGCGCGCCCAGTTCCGGCCGCGCCCGGCGCGGGCCATGCCGTTGCGGGCGAGGGTCAGGCTGTCGCCCGTCGGCGCGACGCCCGGCTGGGGCGCGGCGGCGATCAAGCGCATGCGCAGCGTCGCGGGCAGACGCGGCGGGGTCTTGTCCGTATCCAGCAGCGCGTCCAGCGCCTCGTCCGACAGCATCCTGGTGTCCTCGGTCATGGCATGCCTCCACTGTCTGTGCGGGGGGCCGGTCGGTCCTCGGCCAGGGCCGCGCGCAATGCGCGCCGGCCGCGGGCCAGAAGCGATTCCAGAGCCTCCACGCTGACCTCCAAAATTTCCGCCGCCTCCGCGCCGCCAAGCTCCTGATAGTGGCAGAGCTCGATGGCGGCGCGCTGCCGCTCCGGCAAGGCGTCCACCGCGGCGCGCACGCGCGCGGCGGTCTGGGCCCGGACCAGTTCGGCCTCGGCGTCCGGCGTGTCGTCGATCTGCTCGACCGGCTCGTCGGTGAGGATCTCGCGCTTCTTGCGCAGCCGGTCGTAACAGAGATTGAGCGCGACCCGGTGCAGCCAGGTCGAAACCCGCGCCTGCCCGGCCCGCCATTCCGGCGCGATGCGCCAGAGGCGGAGGAAGGCCTCCTGGACCACGTCCTCCGCCGCCTGTTCGTCGCGCAGCATCCGCCGGGCCAGGGCGAGCACGCGCGGGCCGTTTCCGTCGACCAGGGCGACGACCGCTTCGCGGTCGCCGCCGGCCGCCGCGCGCAGCAACTGCGCGTCGGCGTCCAGGGCCTGCTGACGGTCTGGCGCCACTCGCGCTGCCGGGCGCGCCTAGAGCCGGGCGCCCGGCCCGCCGCGCCGGCCCGGCCCGGCCGCCTGGGCCTCCTCGGCCGAGATCGCGCCGTCGCCGTCGGCGTCCAGCCGTTCGAACAGCGCATCGGTGCGGGCGGCGATGTCGGCGCGCGTGACGCGGCCGTCATTGTCCGCATCAGGCCGGCCGCGCCGCGACCACGGGTCGTCGGTGGGCTCCGGCCGCAGGGACGCCAGACGCTGGGCCATCGGGCCGGCGTCGGCCTCGTCCAGCACGCCGTCGCCGTTGCGGTCGTTCCAAGCGAAGGTTTCCTCAGCCAGGGCGTCGATCTCCGCCCGCGTGGCGACACCGTCCTGATCCAGGTCCGCGGCGCGCAGCATCAGGCCGCTGCGCAGGCCCATGCCGCGGTCGCGCATCCGCTCCATCATGCGGGAGGCCATCGGCCCCATATCCGCGCGGTCCATCTGTCCGAAGCGCGTGGGCGCATCACGGCCGGTCTGGGCGCAGGCCGCGCCGGCGATCAGCACCAGGCCGGCGACGCCGGCCATCGCAATGATTTTCTCCATTTTCTCACTCCCGATCGCGCCCTCGTGCCTATTCAACGGAGCGGGACCCCGATTCCGTCGCGGCGTTCAGCACCCGGGTTTCGAACACGGTGCGGGCCGCCGCGCGGACATGGCGCAGGCGCCGCTTCAATGCGTCGATGTCCGCCGCTCCGGCGGCGCGCGCCAGACGGGTCTTCAGGCGGATGCTGGCGTTTTCCGGGTCCGCCGGGCCCTCGTCCGCCAGGGCCAGAATCTGGCGCAGGTCCAGATGCAGCTCCGCGCTGGCGTCCAGCGCCGCGGCCTCCGCCCGCGACAGGGCGCCGGCGTCCTTCAGCGCGGCGATGGCGGTGCGGGTGTGGCCCTTGATCACCGAAGGGCGGGAGGCGGCGCAGACGAGCTGGAGGTACTGGACCGTGAAGCGCACGTCGGTCAGCGCGCCCGGGGACTGGACCAGGTCCCAGAAGCCCGACGGCGGCTTTTCCTGCATCAGCCGCCCGCGCATGTCGGCCACCGCGGCGGCCACGACCGGGGCCTCGCGCGGCCGGGTCAGCACCTCCCGGATCAGGGCGGTCAGCCGGTCGGCCAGCGCCGGATCGCCGGCGACGACGCGCGCGCGCGTCAGGGCCATCAGCTCCCACGTCCAGGCCTCTGTCCGGTAGTAGTTCTCATAGGCCGACAGGCGGGAGGCGATGGGCCCGGCGGAGCCGTGCGGGCGCAGATTGAGGTCGATGCGGAACAGCGTGCCTTCGGCGGTGGGCGCGGTCAGGGCGCTGACGAAACGCTGGGCCAGCCGGCCATAATAGGTCTCCGCATAGAGCGGGCGGTCGCCGTCGGACTCGGCGTCCGGGGACGCGTCATAGACCATCACGATGTCGGTGTCGGAGCGCACCGTCATTTCCGAGGCGCCGAAACTGCCCAGCGCGATCACCGCGAACTGCCCTTCCATCGCGCCATAGCGGCGGCGGAGGTCGGACTGGACCCAGGGCAGCAGGGCGCGGATCAGCGCGCCGGCCAGCGTGACGTAGAAATCGCTGGCGTGGTCGGCGGTGTCCTGGCCGCGCAGCACGCCCATGGCGATCAGGAACATCGTCTCCCGCGTCAGGCGGCGGGCGCGGTCCAGCGCGGCCTCCAGATCGGGGGCGGAGCCGATCTCCTCGGCGATGCGCTGTTCCAGCACGTCCGGCGCCAGCTCCTCCGGGTCGAAGGCCAGGAACGCCTCCAGCGCGTCGGGGCGCTCCGCCAGTTCGCGCGCCAGACGCGGGGACAGAGCGAGGACGTCGATAATGTCGGCCAGCAGGCGCGGCTCGCGCTCCAGCATGGACAGAATCTGCACCCCGGCCGGCAGAGCGCGGACGAATTCGTCGAACCGGGCGAGCGTGGCGGCGGGCGATGCGGCGGCCGCGATTTCCTGCGCGATGCGGGGGGCGAGCTTGCGCGCCAGAACGCGCGCGCGGTCGGAGCGCATGGCGCGCGGCCCGCCCGCGCACCAGCGGCTGATGATCTCCCACGCCGCGGCCGGGTCCTCGAAGCCGAGCTCGTCCAGCGCGCGCAGGGCCGCGGCCCCCGGCTCCGGCCCCTCGAAGACAAGCGGCGATTCCGGGCGGGGCGCGTCGGCGAACAAAGCCGCGCAGATGGCGCAGGCGTCCGAGGTGATGGAGAGGATTTCCGCCTCGAACGCCTCGCGCGAGGGCGCGCCGCAGAGCAGGGCCAGACGCGCGCGGTCCGCCTCCCCCTCCGGGATGTCCTGGGTCGGCTGGTCCTCCAGCATCTGGATGCGGTGCTCGACATCGCGCAGGCGGCGATAGACGGCGGCGAGCGTCTTCGCCTCTTCCGGCTCCACCTTTCCCTCCGCCGTCAGGGCGGCGAGGCCGGGCAGCGTGCCGGACAGGCGCAGCGCCTCCTCCCGCCCGCCCCAGAGCAGCTGCTGCATCTGGGTGAAGAACTCGATATGGCGGATGCCGCCGGCGCAGCGCTTGATGTCCAGGCCTGCCACGCCGTCATCCTCGCCGCCGCCGCCTTCCTCGATCTGGCGCATGATCGCCGCGATCTCCCCGATCGCGGCGTAGTCCATCGAGCGCCGCCAGACGAAGGGCTGGAAGAGCTGCATGAATTCGGCGGCCGCGGACATGTCGCCGGCGACGGGGCGCGCCTTGATCCAGGCCGCCCGCTCCCATGTCAGGGCGGCGCTTTCGTAATAGCGCGCGGCGGCGTCGACCGAGACCGCGACGGGGTTGGAGGACGGGTCGGGGCGCAGCCGCAGATCGGTGCGGAAGACATAGCCGTCATTGGTCTGGCGGCTGAGCGAGGCGACGACGCCCTTGGTCAGTCGCACCGCGAACTGGCCGGGGTCCGCCGCGCCCGCCGGCGCGGGCATGAGGTCCGGGTCGTAGAAGGCGGCGATGTCGATATCGCTGGAATAGTTCAGCTCCCGCGCGCCCTGCTTGCCGAGGGCGACGATGAAATAGCCGGGGGCGCCGTCCTCTGCGCCGAGGAAGCGGGCATGGGCGGCGATGGCGGCGGCAAGCGCGGCGTCGGCGGCGGCGGTGATCGCGCCGGTGACCTGTTCCAGCGCCCAGACGCCGCCGAGGTCGGCCAGCGCGGTCAGCAGATGCACGCGCGCCTTGGCCTGGCGCAGCGCGGCGTCCAGCGCGCTTTGCGTTTCGGCCGTGGCCGCTTTCGCGATGGCCGCCAGTTCCGCCTGCAGGCGCCGTTCCGGCGCCTCGGCCAGCATGGCGGACAAATCCGCCGGGAAGCGGCGGGCGAGACGGGCAAGATAGGGCGCGCAGCCGAACACGCCGGTCAGCAGCGCCTCGGCCTCCGCCGGGATGGCGGCGGTCTCGCGCACCGCGGCCAGCGCCCGCTCCGCCGCCGGGCGGTCGAACGGTTCTGGCGCGGACACGATGCGCGTGACCAGAGGGCCGGAATGCTGCTGGCTGTCGGAAGTCTGGGGCGCGGAAGTCTGGGGCGTGTCGGGCATGGGGCGGCGACCGTGGCGCAGGGCGCCGGCGCTGGAAAGCCCTATTTCGGCTCGGGCAGCACCAGCGCCGCGCACAGGCCCGGCCCGCCGGGGCCGCCCGGCCCTTCGGACAGATCGACCCGGCCTTTATGAATCTCGGCCACCGCTTTCACGAGGCTGAGCCCGAGGCCCGCGCCCGGCATGCTGCGGCTGGATTCCAGCCGCACGAAGCGCTCCAGCACCCGCTCGCGCGACTCTTCGGGAATGCCCGGGCCGGAATCGGTGACCGAAATCTCCCGCTCCCCCGTGCTGGTGCGGCGCAGACGCAGGGCGACGAAGCCGCCGGGCGGGGAATATTTGATCGCGTTGTCGAGGAGGTTGGCGAGCGCCTGGGAGATCAGGCCGCGGTCGCCCAGCACGGTCAGGCCCGGCGGCGCCTCCACGGTGAACTCCAGCCCGGCGTCCTCGGCCGCGGCCTCGTACAGCTCGCCCAGATCGGCCACGATTTCCGCCGGGTCGAGGGGCGACAGCATCTCGCGCCGCTCGCCGGCCTCCAGCCGGGCGATGCGCAGCACGGCGTTGAACGTGTTCAGGAGGTCTTCGGTGTCGGAGAGCGCCTGCTGCAGCGGCTCCTCCCCGCTTTCGCCCTTCTCCACCGCGCGCAGGCCGGCCTCCAGCGAGGTGCGCATGCGCGTGAGCGGGGAGCGTAGATCGTGGGCGATGGAGTCGCCGGCGTGGCGCAGGCCGGCGGTCAGCCGCTCGATCCGGTCCAGCATGGCGTTCAGGTTTTCCGACATCTCGTCCAGCTCGTCGCCGGAGAAATTTCGGGGGGCGCGCCGTCTCAGGTCGCCGGCGGCGACGTCGCGCGCCACCTGGTTCACCGCATTGATCCGCTCGGCGAAGCGGCGGCTGACCACCGCGCCCAGCAGAACGCCGAACGCCAGGACGCCGAGCGAGCCGGTCAGGATGGCGTCTGTGACGCGGTTGATGATGCGGGCGCTGTCCTCGACATCCATGCCGACCAGAAGCTGGTAGCCGGCGGGAAGGACGATCAGCCGGCCCTGGGCGCGGCGGCGCTCCAGCTCGTCGCCGCCCTCGGGGTCGGGCTGGGCGTAGGTGAAGCTGAACAGCCCCTCGCCCGGCGCCTCGTCGGGCAGCGTGCTGAGATTGCCGGAGATACGCGCGCCGTCCGGCTCCACCAGCAGATAGAGATTGGCGGAGGCGCCGATGCTGCGCTGGAGCACCAGCCGGTTCAGGCCGTCCACGCCGAAGGCGTTATAGGAGCGGACCAGCTCCGCGGCCTCGGACTCGATGGCGCGGGCGTTCTGGCGCGACAGGGCGCCGGCCGTCGTCGTGTAGACATAGGCAAGGATCAGGAAGGCGAACAGCGCGAACAGCGCCGCCGCGAAAAGCGTCAGCCGGAATGTCGTGGTGCGCAGAAATGCGCGCCGCGAACTCATGCCTCAGGACTCATGCCTCGGGGCTCATGCCTGCAGGCGGTATCCGGCCCCTCTGACCGTGTGCAGCATCGGCCGGTCATAGGGCTTGTCGATCTTCCCCCTGAGCCGGGAGACGTGCACGTCGATCACATTGGTCTGGGGATCGAAGTGATAGTCCCACACCTTCTCCAGCAGCATGGTGCGGGTCACCACCTGTCCGGCGTGCTTCATCAGGAATTCCAGAAGGCGGAATTCCCGCGGCTGCAGATTGATCTCCTCGCCGGCGCGTTTGACCGTGCGGGCCAGCAGATCCATCTCCAGATCGCCGACCTGGAGACGGGTCTGGACCGCGCCCGGATTGCGGCGGCGCACCAGCGCCTCCACCCGGGCCAGAAGCTCGTCGAAGGCGTAGGGCTTGGTCAGATAGTCGTCGCCGCCGGCGCGCAGGCCTTCCACCCGCTGGTCGATCTCGCCCAGGGCGGACAGGATCAGGACCGGCGCGCGGCTGTTTTCCGCGCGCAGGGCCTCGATCACCTGCAGGCCGTCCCGCTTGGGCAGCATGCGGTCGACGATCAGCACGTCGTACTGGCCGTCGAGCGCCATGTTCAGCCCGGTGTCGCCGTCCGGCGCGTGGTCGACGATATGGCCGGCCTCGCTCAGTCCCTTGCGGACATACTCGGCAGCGACCTTGTCGTCTTCGATGATCAGTATTCGCATCGTATCTGATCCGCCGGACCGCGAGGGGCGCACGGGTGCGCCCGCCGCGTCAGCCGGCGTCGGACTCCTGAAGCGGCAGCGCGACGAAGGTCGTCCCGCGGCTGGTGTTGACTAGAAGGGCGGCGGCCGACTTGCCGGAGGACCGGGCCCGCTCGATCGCGTCGTTGAAGTCCTGCGGCGTGTTCACCCGCCGGCCGTCCACCTGGGTGATGACGAAGCCCGGGGCAAAGCCGCGCTGGGCCGCTTCGCTGTCGGCGTCGACATCGACCACCGCGACGCCGCGCACATCGTCCGCGACGCCGAGTTCGGAGCGGGTCGCGTCCGTCAGCGGGGCGAGCGAGAGGCCGAACTCGGAGGTTTCGGCGCTGGCCGGGGAAGACGGGGTGTCCGGCGTCGCTTCGGCCAGAAGCTGGTCTTCCGGCGGACGGATGCCGATCGTGACGTTCAGCGCCCGGCGGTCGCCGCCGCGCAGAATGTCGAAGCGATAGGTCTCGCCCGCGCGCAGGGAGCCGACCTGACGGGTCAGGTCCGTGGCGCTGTCCACTTCGTCGCCGTCGATGGCCAGAACGATGTCGCCGCTTTCGAAGCCGGCGTCGTCGGCCGGGCTGCCGGCGTTGACGGAGGCCACGACCGCGCCGGTGTCGGCTTCCACCTCGAAGGCGTCGGCCAGTTCCTCGGTCACGTTCTGGATCGTCACGCCCAGCCAGCCGCGCGTCACGCTGCCGCTTTCGGCGAGCTGGTCGATGATGTTGGCGGCGACGTCGGACGGAATGGCGAAGCCGATGCCGATATTCCCGCCGGTCGGCGAGAAGATCTGCGAGTTCACGCCGATGACGTTGCCGTTGATGTCGAAGGTCGGACCGCCCGAATTGCCGCGGTTGATCGGCGCGTCGATCTGGATGAAGCCGTTATAGCGGGCGTTCGGCTCTTCCCGCCCGATGGCGGAGATGATGCCGGCGGTGGCGGTGCCGCCCAGACCGAACGGATTGCCCACCGCGACGACCCAGTCGCCGACGCGATAATGCGGATCGGTGTCGAACTGGACGAAGGGGAACTCATCCCCCTCGACGCGCAGCAGGGCCAGGTCGGTCGGCTCGTCGGTGCCGACGATTTCGGCGTCCAGCTCGCGCCCGTCCTTCAGAGAGATGCTGATCTCGGTGGCGTTTTCCACGACGTGGTAGTTGGTCACCACCAGACCGTCGGAGGAAATGAAGAAGCCGGACCCGGCGCCCTGCGCCTGGCGCGGCTGCTGTTCGGGGACGGCCTGGCCGAAACGCTCCAGGAATTCCTCGAAGCCCGGGGGAAGCGCGTCGGGGGTCAGGCCGGCGACGCCGCCGGAGACCTCCGTGGTCACCTCGACCGAGACGACGGCCGGGCTGACGTGTTCGATAAGGTCGGCGAAGCTCGGCGCCATGACCGGGGCGACGCGGTCGCTGGTCACGGAGCGGTTGTCCTGAGCTTCGGCGGTGGCCATGACCGTCGCGCCGAGCGCGGCGCCGGCCAGCGCGATCAACGAGACGCTTGCGGCCGTTGTGCGCTTGGAAATCTTTTGCGGCATCTGTGGTTCGGTTCCCTGTCTGGTGTCCTGTGCCCCGCTGCCCGTGGCGGAAAGTGAGACTGCGCCGGTATCTGTTATCTTACAGCAATCTTACCATTCCGTAATATTCGGACCTCCCCGCGGCCTGCGACTCCTGATGTGGATTGTGGACGCGAAGTTACAAGGCGCGGCCGCAGAATTCTCCTGCGGCCGCCGGGCTCATCCCGCACCCGACAACGAAAACACAAGAATCCGGTTATTTGCGGGCATCGGCCGATTTTCCCGAAGGCCGAAGCCCGCGGCGGAAAACAGCGCCTCGACATCGCCCAGCTCGCGCACGCCCCAGGCGGCATCGCGGCGCTTCAGATCTTCGGAGAATTTGAGATTGGAGGGCGCCGAGGCCGCCCCTTCCAGGAAGGGGCCGTAGAGAATGACCAGCCCGCCGGGCGGCAGGAGGCGCGCCGCCCCGGCGGCCAGCCCCTCGGCCGCCGACCAGGGCGCGATATGGATCATGTTGGCGCAGAAAATCGCGTCTTGCTGCGGGACACCCTTCGCCCAGTCCGGCGCGGAGACGTCCAGCGCGAGCGGCGGACGGATGGCGCCATCCGACGCGGCGGCGCGGGCCGCGCAGCTGGCGCGGGAGGCGGCGTCCGGCTCGCTCGGCGTCCAGACGATATCCGGGCGGGTTTTGCAGACCTGCTCGCCATGCTCGCCGGTGCCGGAGGCGATCTCCAGCACGCGCGCGCCCTTCGGCAGCAGTTCGGCCAGCGCCTCGGCGATCGGCCCCTTGTTGCGGCCGGCGCTGGGCGAAAACAGCATGCCGCCCGCGGCGTCGCGGGATTCCAGGGCGATGGGCGGTTTGGAGGAGCCGGTCATGGCGCGAACCTCTCGCGGTTCGCCGGCGGCTTCAAGCCGCGCGCGACGCAGCCTCAGGCGACGTCGCGGGACCGCGCGACCAGCGCAGCGGCGGCGCGGCGGCGGAACACGTCGGTGTCCGTCTCATCGAACAGGGCGGCGGCGAAATGCACCGCCACTTCCCGCCACGGCTCGATGGCGGGCAGCATGTCGTCATCGGCGCGCTGCAGCAGTTCGATGATCCCGTCGCAAAAGGCGTGGACCATGCGGTCCGCCGACTCGCGCGCCTTGGCATATTGCGCGGTGAAGGCGCAGGAGGAGGCGTACTCGGCCGCCCCGCCCAGGATGATCGCGAAGTTCAGGCCGCGCCCGTAGATCTCCTCGCGCGGCGGCGCGGAAAAATCCGGCCGCATGGCCGGCGCGCCGCCGGCCAGCGACATGCGCGTCTGCGGCAGGGCGGCGTCGATGGCGCGCGGCGCGGCGGCGCACAGCACGTCCATATTCTTCGCCGCCTCGTTGCGCAGGTCCTTCAGGCGCAGCCCCCATTTGCCGTCCCGGCGGATGCCCAGCTCCCGCGTCATGCCGCGGGAAATGGATGCAAACCGGGCCAGGGCGTCGGCGACCTCCGGCCCGTCCGGCGCGCCGTGCACCGGCGCGGCCAGCGACGCGACCGCGGCCTCCGCCTCGTCCAGCAGCATGTCGCCGATCGCCGCGACGTCGGTCTGGGAGGCGACCAGGTCGTCCTCCTGTCCCACGATCTTCTTAAGCACGCGCAGAATCTGCGCCCGTTTATCCAGCCGCTCCAGAAGCACGAAGAGCAGCAGCAGAGGCGCGTTGCGGTCCTTCACCCGGACGGCCTCGAACAGGTCGCGAATGCGCCGCGCATAGTTCTCGTTCAGGTCCTCGATCCGCTCGGGCAGCTCGGCCAGACCGTCGGACAATTCCGGCTCCGCGCACAGCAGCGCGGCGATCTCCCGCGCGTCGAGAAGGCCGCGCTCCCCGCCCAGCTTGGAGCGCAGGCGGGTGTCCGCATCGTCGTCGCGCAGGGCGCCGCGCAAAGCGCGGCCCAGGATTTCGCGATGCGCGTTGATCGGGGGGTTGCCGGCGCTCAGGTCCTCGAACGCTTTCGGGGCGATCGTCTCGGCATAGGCGGCGACGGCCTGCACCGTACCGCGCGCGATCCGGCCCGGGCGCTTCGGTCCGCCCTCGGGCGTGACGATCGGCAGGACCGCGCCGAAGGCGTTCTCCATGAAGCCGCGGCCGCGCGCGGCCAGCGTCTCGCGCACCAGATCAAGCGGCAGGCCGGCGTCCCCGCCCTGCTGCTCCGCGGCCTCGCAGGCCGCGAGCAGGCGCGTGGCGTGCCGGTCTGGCAGCGCCGTCAGAAACGCCTGCAGTTTGGCCTGCTTTACGGGGTCCAGCATCACCGGTTTGCCGCCAGAGTGTTGCGATGGTGTCGGAACCGTAAGGATTCAGGCTTAACAAGGCCTTACAGGGAAAGCTGGGGCGCGGCGGGCAGGCGGAGAACGGCCTTGAGGCCGCCCAGACCGGAATCGCCCAGCGTCAGCCCGCCGCCATAGGCCTCGGCCAGATCGCTGACGATGGCGAGGCCCAGGCCCGTGCCCGGCGCGGTCTCGTCCAGGCGGGCGCCGCGCTGCAGCGCCTCCTCCCGCCGGCCCGCCGGCAGGCCGGGACCGTCATCCTCCACCCGCACCTCCAGCTCTCCGCCCGGCAAGGGGGCGACCGTGGCGCGGATCACGCCCTCGGCGTATTTCGCGGCGTTGTCGAGAAGATTGCCCGTCATCTCCTCCAGATCCTGGCGCTCGCCGTGGAACACGGCGCTGTCCGGGCAATCGACCTGGATGTCGAGATCCTTGTTGCGGTGGATGCGGCTGACCGTACGGGCCAGATCCTCCAGCACCGGCGCGACCGGCGTGCGCCCGCCGGAGGCGCGGCCGCGCGCCGCCGCGCGCGCGCGCCGCAAATGGTGGTCCACCTGATGCGCCATCGCGTCGGCCTGGCGGAAGATCAGCCGTCCGTATTCGTCGTTGCGGCCCCGGCTTTCGTTCAGCAGGACGGCGATGGGAGTCTTCAGCGCGTGCGCCAGATTGCCGGCATGGGTGCGCGCGCGCTCCACGACCTCGCGATTGTGCCGGATCAGGGAGTTCAGCTCGTCGGCGAGCGGGGAGATTTCGACCGGATAGCCGCCGGGCAGCTGCTCCACCCGCCCCTCGCGCACCTCCGCCACCGACTGGCGCAAGCGGGACAAGGGCGCGAGGCCCATCCGGGTCTGGAAGATCAGCGCCAGGATCAGCACGGCGGCGAACACCGCCAGCATCCAGGCCGCCGCGATGGTGAAGCCGCGCACCGCGCGCTCGGCCGCGGACCGGTCGGCGGCGGCCGATACGATCAGCGGCTCGCTGCCGCCGTCGAAAATGATGGATTCGGCGACCACGCGCAGCGGCTCGCCATTGGGCCCCTCGGCCGCCAGCGCCCGGCGCTCCCCCGGATCAGAGCGCAGCTCCTGCGCCACCGCCGGCGGCAGGGCCAGCCGCTCGTCCCACAGCGATTCCGACCGCGCCAGCGGCGGCTGGTCGGGCCCGGCGGAAATCTGCCAGTAGCGGCCGGACAGAACCTGATCGAAGCGGGGATCGGCGAACCGCAGAGGCGCGACCACCCCGCCGTCCGCATCGACCTCGACCGAGGCGATCAGCGCGTTGACCACCGCGCCCAGCTGGTCGTCCAGATCGCGATAGACCGCCGTGCGGTAGACCGCAGACAGGCCCACCGCGCCGGCCAGCAGAAGCGGCAGCGCCCACAGCGCCCCGCTCAGCAGCAGGCGCGCGAAGAGCGAGCGGCCGCCGGTCACGCCGCGCCGGCGGCCTCCGGCGGGATCAAGCGATAGCCGAGGCCGCGCACCGTCTCGATGCGGTCGGCGCCGATCTTCTTGCGCAGCCGGCCCACGAACACCTCGATCGTGTTGGAGTCGCGGTCAAAGTCCTGATCGTAGATGTGCTCGACCAGTTCGGAGCGGGAAATCACCTCCCCGGCATGGTGCGCCAGATAGCGCAACAGCTTGAACTCGTGCGAGGTCAGCTTGATCGCCTCGCCGTCGACGAAGGCACGGGCGGAACGGGTGTCCACCGACAAATCGCCCACCTCCAGCATGGCGGAGGCGTGGCCCGCCGCGCGGCGCATCAGCGCGCGCAGACGCGCCAGCAGCTCCTCGGTATGGAACGGCTTGGTCAGATAATCGTCGGCCCCGGCGTCGAAGCCCGCGACCTTTTCGCTCCAGCGGTCGCGCGCGGTCAGGATCAGCACCGGCGCCTCCATCCCGTCGTCGCGCCAGCGCTCCAGCACCGTGACCCCATCCACTTTCGGCAGGCCGAGGTCCAGCACGATCACGTCATAGGGCTCCGACCCGCCCAGGAATTCGGCTTCCTCGCCGTCGGCGGCCACGTCCACCGCATAGCCCGCCTCCTCAAGGCCGCCTTTCAGCTGGCGGCGCAGATCGGCGTCGTCTTCCACGACCAGAACTCGCATGGCTTAGCTCCTCCGCAGCACCGCGCCCGTCTGGGCGTCCAGCACCACCTCAACCCTGCGTCCGTCGGCCGTTTTCAGCCGGACGGTATAGATGGGCTTGTCCCCGCCGCTGAGGAACAGATCCAGATATTCCGCGCCGGGATATTGGGATTCGGCGATCATTCTGGCCATCTGGGCGGTGATCCGGACGTCACCGGACTCGCGCGCGTCCCGCGCCTGTTCAGCGTTGTAATTCTGCTGAAGACCGCCAAACGGGTTCTGCGCCAAGGCTGCGCCCGGCGCGAAAATCGCGCCGCACAAGGCGATGGCGAGGATGGCGGTCTTGCTCGGCATGGCCCTGTTTCGCTCAGGCGCGCTGAACGCGCCCTGAATGCCCCCCTGAATGCGCTGTGGAAGACGTCATAGTTTCCTAAACGCGCAAATTGCGTCTTGGATCATAATTGCCCGCTTCGCCCCATGTCTCCACAAAGCGGGTCAGGTCGGCGTCGCCGCCGTCGGGCATGACGATTTTCAGGCGAACCAGCTGGTCCCCCCGCTTTCCATTGCCCCCGACGCCTTTTCCGCCCAGGCGCAGGACCTGGCCGCTGCTGGCGTTTTTCGGGATGGTCAGGGTGACCAGGCCGTCCACCGTGGGCGTGGCCACTTTGGCGCCCAGCACCGCCTCTTTCAGGCTGATCGGCAAATCCATGCGGATATTCACGCCGTCGCGCTCGAACAGCGGGTGCGGCCGCACGCGAACCTCGACCAGCGCGTCGCCGGACGGCCCGCCGCCGAACCCCGGCTGGCCCTGGCCGCGCAGGCGCAGCGACTTGCCGGATTCGATCCCGGCGGGGATTTTCAGCTTCAGCGACTTGCCGTCGGCCATGGTCACGGCCTTTTCGGCGCCCTTGGCCGCCTCCAGAAAGTCGATCTCCAGCGTATAGCGGATGTCCTCGCCCTTGACCTGCTGGGGCCCGCGGCCGCGCCGCCGTCCGCCCATGCCGGAATCCCGACCGAACAGATCGGCGAAGACATCGCTCAGATCCTCGAACCCGCCGCCTTCGCCGCTTGAGGTGCGATAGGAGTGGTAGCCGCCTCCGCGCTGTCCGCCGCCGAACGGCCCGGCCGCCCCGGCGCCCGCGAACGGCCCGCGCGGATTGCCCTCCGCATCGATCTCGCCGCGGTCATAGGCGGCGCGCTTTTCGGCGTCGGACAGCAGGTTGAAGGCCGCCGTTGCGGTCTTGAACTTCTCTTCCGCCGCCTTGTCGCCCGGGCGCACATCGGGGTGCAGCTCCTTGGCGAGCTTGCGGTACGCCTTGCGGATCTCGTCCTTGGAGGCCGATTTCGCAACGCCTAGGGTTTTATAGGGATCGTCCGCCACGCCTCAACTCTGGTTCCAGGCGGCGAGCATAGGCGCCCGTCCGCCAGCGTGGCCAGAGATAGGTGCCTCAGGGCGTCAGATAAAGCGTTCGCTGCGCCGGCGCGCCCGGCCCGTGGCTGGCCGACATCTGATAGACCCGCACCTCGAAGCTCCAGACCGGCCCGCCGAACACCGCCGCCTCCTGCGCCAGGGTCAGCAGGATTTCTGGCGCCGCGGAGGTCAAGGTCAGCGCGACCGCCCCGCCGGACAGGATTTCGATCCGGTAGGATTCGGCCTCCTCGCCCAGCGGCGTTTCGCCGCTCCAGCTGTCGCCGCCGATGCGGGACCGGCGTGTCCAGCTGATGCGCACTCCATCCGGCTCCCGCCTCCCGCGCAGGTGCACCGGCGCCAAAGGCCGCCGCGCGACATCGTCCCAGGAAGTCTCGATGGCCTCGAAATTCGCCGCCGCCGGCTGCACACCCGCCGCCCCGGCGCCGAACTGCATCGCCGCCCCTCGCTCATACTCTGCCATCGGCAAAGGCGTCAGCGCTGTATCGACCACGACGACCGGCGCGCCCATGGTGACAGGAGACGCCATCGCCCCCTCGGTCCCCGCGAGGCCGCGCAATAGGCCGCTGAGCTCGTAGACGCCCTCCTCCACCAACTCCGTATTGCGCGCGGACAGGATTTCCCACGCGCCTTCGGCGTTTTGCACGGCCAGCAGATTGCCGCCCGCCAGCGCGCCAAGCCGGTCCTGGCTCGACAGCGATCCGGAATACAAGCGCACGCGGACGCGGTTTCCGTCGTCCGCCCGACCGGCCCCGGCCACAGCGCCCAGACCAGTTCGCCGATCGCCGCCGGCCGCCCGGTCCGCGCACGCTCGGTCATCGTGCCAGGCTCCGTGCCGGCCCAGAGCGCGACCGTTCCCGGCCAGGGGTCGGCGTAGACGGCCGCGAGCGGCCCGGTCCGGTCCGCCTCGCCGGGCAACAGCGGCAGGTCCAGCACGATCAGCGCCGGGCGCGCCGCCGGGGCCACGGATGTTTGCGCCGATCCCGGCTCCGGGCCCGCGACCAGCGGCGGACCGTCCGGGATCGCGGAAAAGCGCGCACGCCGCGCGTCGCCGCCGCTGGCGCTCGTCATGCGCATCGTTCGCGCCACACCGGCCAGCGATATGGAGGCGCCGTCGCCTGCCTCCAGATCGATGCGCGAGGGCGGCAATTCGATCTCCACCGTCTCCGCCCCCGCGCGCGCATCCAGCAGCATCGCCCGGGCGATAGCGCCGGCCTGTCCCGCATCCAGCGAAACCGGCAGGTCCGCTTCCACCGCACGCTGATGCTCCGCGTCGCGGTCGCGCGCCGATGCGCTGGCCATCTGATAATCCCGGCCCTCGTCGATGAAGCGCACCCGCGCCTCGCGCGGCAGGTCGCCCGACTGCGCCCGCTCGATGGAATAGCGCGGCGCGCCCGCGCGCCAGACCGCGCCGTCCGCGTCCAGCATCGCGCCGCTCTGCGCGCGCCCGCGCGGCAGAAAGC